>Ga0194125_10005595_pt1 | contig 19043 bp, 12 predicted proteins | sample TA2KigC250mmetaG_FD_148626 | JGI IMG/M metagenome (GOLD analysis project Ga0194125, IMG submission 148626) | Freshwater microbial communities from Lake Tanganyika, Tanzania - TA2015034 Kigoma Deep Cast 250m | ecosystem: Environmental > Aquatic > Freshwater > Lake | place: Tanzania: Lake...
TGAACTTCTTGAGGGGCGCGCTCGATGGGATCCTGTCGGGCGGGTAGTAGCCCACTTGGTTGCTGAAGAGGCTGATGGCTTGCTCGACGTTGGCGAGGAGCTGCTTAGTGCCCGTGACCTTTGCCATGCGGCGGCCCGAGGCAACGATGGGCACGAGGATCGCCGCGAGGCTGGCCAGGATGCCCATGACGACGAGCAGCTCGACGAGCGTGAAGCCCTCGGGCCTCTGGCAGAACCGTGCTGTGCGCCTCAAGTCCTTGGCAGCACGCATGTTATGTGTCCTTGCAACGTCGCATGGCGTGGCCGGGGCTTGTGTCGCGGCTCCGCCTTGCGGAGGGGCGGACGGGCTCGGCTGGGAGGCTAATCCTCTCCATTTGCATTCTACCCCTATGCCCGCTCCTGTCAAGGGCTTCCGCCCTGCTCTCCTGTAGCGACAAGCGTCCCGCTTGTCGAGCCGCAAGCGGGACGCTCGCGGCTACGTCGCCCAAGGCGTCGCGCCCCAACGCAGGAGCGTGGGGACGAGGAGCAAGAGGAGCAAAGAGACGGGCGCGGAACACCACGAGGGTGTTCCGCGCCCGGGTTGTGTTGCAGCGGCGGACCTCATCAGCTTCCACCAAGCTGCTGCATCAGCGAGATGAGGGGCAGGAAGAGGGCGATGACGATGAAGCCGACCGCGCAGCCGAGGGTGATGATCAGCAAGGGCTCGATCAGGCTCATCATGCCGCTCACCAGCGCGTCCACGTCCTCGTCATACGTGTCCGCCACCTTGATGAGCATCTTGTCCAGCTCGCCCGTCTCTTCCCCAACGTCCACCATGTTCAGCACCATGGCGTCCACGACCTTCGTCTGGGCCAGCGGGCCGGCGATGTTCTCGCCCTCGCGGATGCTGTCGTGGACCCGGCCGATGGCGTTCTCGAACACGGCGTTGCCCGTGGCGTCGCGCACGATGGAGAGGGCCTCGAGGATGGGCACGCCCGAGGTGATAAGCGTGCCAAGAGTGCGGCAGAAGCGGGAGATGACGGACTTGCTGATGATGATCCCGAACAGCGGCATCTTCAGCTTCACCTTGTCCAGCACGTAGCGTCCCGTCTTGTTCGCCCCGACGAGCTTGAACGCGATGAAGATGCCAATCGGGATGAGCGGGAGGAGGAACCACCAGTCCTGAATCCACTCGCTGAAGGCGATCAGCATCTGGGTCATCTGCGGCAGGTTCATCTTCATGTCCCTGAACATCTCCTTGAACTTGGGGACGACAAGGATCATGATGGCGGCGAGGATGCCGCCGGCCGCGGTGATGACGGCGGCGGGGTAGATGAGGGCGGAGATGACCTGCTTTTTTAGGCGCTGGGACTTCTCCATGAAGCCGGCGAGACGCTCGAGAATCGCGTCGAGCACGCCGCCCGCCTCGCCGGCACGCACCATGTTGACGTAGAGCTTGTCGAACGTCTTGGGGTGCTTGGCCAGGGCTTCGGAGAGCGAGGAGCCGCCCTCGACGTCCTCCGCAACGTCCCCGAGCTGGTTCTTCAGCACGCCGGGCTTCTGCTGCTCTTCGAGGATCTTCAGGCTCCGCACGATCGGCAGACCAGCGTCCACCAGCGTCGAGAGCTGGCGGGTGAAGGCGGCGAGCTGCTTCGACTTCACCTTGCCGAAGGCGATGGTCTTCTTACGCTTGCGCGGCCCGGGCGCCACGGTCCGCGACTTCTTGACGCTCTTCTCCTTCACGTTCGTGGGGAAGTAGCTCTTGCCGCGGATTTTGACGATGGCTTCTTCGCTGGTCCCCGCTTCGATCTCGCCGTGGACCACCTGCCCCTGGCTGTCGAGCGCCTCATACGAGAAAACCGGCATTGCCAACTCCTTCACACACGGCCCACCGTGGCCCCAGCGCGAGCCGCTGGCGGGCACCGCGTTGGCATACTCATCCTCCTCCCCCGCACTTCATTCTATCCCGCTGCCGCCGATTGTCAAGCCCCAATCGCTAGCGGACCTCGATGAAGTAGGGCATGAGGGCCAGGAGGTGCTCCCGCGCAAGGGCGTGGAGGGCTAGGAGGGGCAGAGGGCCGCCTTTCGTTCGGGTGAGGGGGACGAGCTGGCTGGCAGGGACGCCGGCGATTGCGGGCGCGACGGCGGAGCCGGGGGCGAAGAGGGCCTCCAGGAGGCTCTTCTCGCGCGGGAGGATGACGGGCTGCACGTCCTTGCCTTTCAGGCCGGCCTTCTCGACCGCCAGGTCGTATGCCTCGCGGAGGCCGCCCAGGGCGTCCACGAGTCCCACCTCCTTGGCCGCGCGGGCGCTCCACACTCGGCCTGTGGCCAGCTCCTGCATCTTCTCGTGGGGTATCTTCCTGCTCAGGGCGGCTTTGTGAACGAAGTCGTTGTAGATGTCGGCCATCAGGGCCTCGACCCGCTTCCGCTCGGTTTCCGAGAAGGGCGCGTAGTCCGAGAAGAGCCCTGCGTTACGGCCCCGCGTGAAGGTCTCCTTCGTCACCCCGATCTTGTCGTAGAGGCCCTTGAGGACCACCTTGCCGCCGACGACGCCGATGGAGCCGGTGATGGTGGCCGGCTGCGCGACGATGGCATCCGAGCCCATCGCAATGTAGTAGCCGCCCGAGGCCGCGACGTCCGACATCGAGGCGACGACCGGCTTCCCAGCCTTCCGCGTCCGCTCCACCTCGCGCCAGATGAGGTCGCTCACCAGCGCCGAGCCGCCAGGGCTGTCCACCCGCAGCACAACGGCCTTCACCGTGTCGTTCTCCCGGATCTTCCGGAATGCCTTCTGAATCCCCTCCGCCGTGATCGTGTCGCCGAGGAGCAGCCCGCCCTCGCCCATCACGATGAGGCCCGAGGCATACAGGATGACGACCTTGGGCCGATCGGTCTCCGGGATGTCCGGCCTCGGCTGCAGAGCAGCGAAGAGCGTGAACAGGTTGAACTCCGCGAGGTCAGGGCCTTGGTCGCCCAGGTGGTGGTACTTCCTGACCAGCGTCACCTTGCCACCAAGCTCATCGCCTATTGCCTGGACGAACTGGTCGAAGTACGACACGTCGTCCACCAGGCGGAAGATCCGCGCGTCCTTCGCGCAGTACGGCCCGTTGTCAATCGTCTCCTTGACCTTCGCCTCGGGCAGGTTGCGCCCCTTGGCGATCATGCTCACGAACTGAGCGTAGAAGTCGTCGAGCAGCTCGTTGAGCACCTTGCGGTTCTCCTCGGACATCGAGTCGCGGGTGAACGGCTCGGCGGCGCTCTTGTGCTTGCCGAAGTGCAAGAGGTCGGCCTGGATGCCTGCCCAATCGAGCAGCCCCTTGAAGAACATGGCCTGCGCCCGCAGCCCGGTCAGGAGCAGCATGCCGCCCGGCGGAGCGCAGATGCGGTCCGCCGCGCACGCCAGCAGGTAATCGCTGTTCCCGCACGCCTCGAGGTAGCAGTAGACCCGCTTCTTCGCCGCCCGCACCTCGCCCAGCGCGTCCCGGAACTCCTGCACCTTCGCCATCCCCATCGCCGGCTGGTTCAGGCGCAGCAGGACGCCTTGCACGCTCTCATCCTTCGCGGCCTTTCGGAGCGACGCGGTGTACTCGCGCAAAAGGTGCTGCCGCGGCCCGAAGGGCATCTCCATCGCCCGCTGCTCGTCGACGTCGCCCTGGAGGAGCACCTCGACGACCCGCACCGCCTTGTTGGCGGCCCCCCCAGCCGCAACGGCCCAGGCGCCCACACCCCACACGGCAGCAAGAGCCCACGCCACCACCCAATGCCTTACGGTGTTCACGGGGAGGAGTCCTTTCGTCCCAAGGCGGCCCGCGGCCGCAGCCAGACAGAGCGAGGACCGAGCCAACACGCCCCACTATAGCCCAAACCGCAGGCCGGTTCAACCTTGGCCGTGCTCGCCACGACGATCACATGGCGACGGGCTGGGGGGAGATGGGGTCAGACCATGAGCTGGGTTTCGCGGACGACTTCTTCGATGGTGGTGATGCCGTCGTAGATGTGGAGCATTCCGGATTCGCGGAGGGTGCGCATGCCTTCCTGGCGGGCGACGGCTCGGAGGGCGTTGGCGCTCTCGTGCTTCATGATCATCTCGCGGAGGGTGTCGCTGATGATCATGATCTCGAAGATGGCGGTGCGGCCGCGGTAGCCGGTGTTGTTGCAGCGCTGGCAGCCCTTGCCGTAGCAGAACTGCTTGCCCTCGAGGTCGGCCCGGGTGAGGCCGATGCTGGCCAGGGCCTCGGCCGAGGGCTCGTAGGGCGTCTTGCAGTTCGTGCAGATGGTGCGCACCAGCCGCTGGGCGACGATGGCCTCGAGCGTGGCGCACAGAAGGTACGGCTCCACCCCAATGTCAATGATTCGCGTGACCGTGGTGGGGGCGTCGTTGGTGTGGAGGGTGGAGAGCACCACGTGGCCGGTGAGGGAGGACTGGATGGCGATCTGGGCGGTCTCGAGGTCGCGGATTTCGCCGACCAGGATCTTGTCGGGGTCCTGGCGGAGGATGCTGCGGAGGCAGCGGGCGAAGGTGACGCCGATGTCCTCGTTGACCTGCACCTGCATGATGCCCTCGAGGTCGTACTCAACGGGGTCCTCGGTGGTGATGATCTTGATGTCAATCTTGTTGGCGTAGTTGAGTGCGGAGTAGAGGGTGGTGGTCTTGCCTGAGCCGGTGGGGCCGGTGACGAGGATGATGCCGTGGGGCTTGTCCACGAGGCCCTTGACGGTGCGCATGTCGTCCTCGCGCAGGCCGATGCGCTGGAGGTCGAGGGCGACGACGCTGCGGTCGAGGACGCGCATGACCACGCTCTCGCCGTAGATGCAGGGGAGGGTGGAGATACGCAGGTCCACCGGGTTGTGGCCCATGTTGAGTTCGATGCGGCCGTCCTGGGGGAGGCGGGTCTCCGCGATGTCGAGGTTGGACATGACCTTGATGCGGCTGGTGATGGCCAGGGCCAGGTGGCGCGGCGGCGGCATCATCTCGTAGAGAACGCCGTCCACGCGGTAGCGGACCTTGAACTCGTCCTCGAAGGGCTCGAAGTGGATGTCGGACGACTGGTCCTTGATGGCCTGGATGAGGATGAGGTTGAGGAGCTTGACGACGGGCATGGAGTTGGCGAGCTCCTGGAGCTGCTCGATGTCAATCGAGGTCGTCTGCTGGCCGTACTGGATGTCGTAGGTCAGCTCGTCGCGGGATTCCTGGATTTCCTGGATGATTTGCTCGACGGACTCGCGCTGTCCGGCGTAGTATTTCTTGACGGCGCGGTCCACGGCGGCCTCACTGGCGACGACGCCCTCGACCTCGCAGTTGAGCATGAAGCGCAGGTCGTCCAGGGCCTGCACCTGGAGGGGGTCGGCCATGGCCACGGTGAGCACGCCTTCCTCGAACTTCACGGGGGCAATCTTGTAGACTTCGGCGATGGAGACGGAGACGCGGTCCACGACCTCGCGCGGGACCTCGATGGTGTCGAGGTCCACCACGGCCATGCCGGCCTGCTCGGCGAGGGCGTGGACGAGCTGGTCTTCGGTGATGTACTCGTGGGCGACGAGGACGGAGCCGATGACCTTGCCCTCGCGCTTGGCCTCATCGGCGCAGTCCTCGATCTGTTGGTCGGTGGCCCACTCTTTCTCACGGAGGATTTGGCCGAGGGTCTTGCGGCTGCGGCGGTGCCTGGCGCGGCGCGGGGGGGCGACTGTGGTGGTGGCGGCGGCGGCCGTGATGGCGGCCGCGGCGTCGTCGCTGTCGGGGCTCACTGGCTGCGCTCCTTGTATTTCCGCTGGAGGTCCTCGGGGCGCTGGGCAGAGGTGATCATCGTCTTGTAGTCAATGATCCCCTTGGCGAAGAGCTCGTAGAACAGGAAGTCGTCGAGGAGGACCATTCCCTTCGAGCGCCCGGTCTGTATCTCCGAATCAATGCGCTCGACCTTGTTCTCGCGGATCAGGTTGGCGATCGCGTCGGTCATTATCATGACCTCGAAGCCGGCCACGCGCCCCTGGCCGCCCACGCGGGGGAGGAGGACCTGGGAGAGGACGGCGAGGATGGAGACGGCGAGCTGGGCGCGCACCATGCCTTGCTGGGTGGTGGGATAGGCGTCTATGATGCGGTTGACGGTGCGTGCAGAGCCCGTGGTGTGGAGGGTGGCGAAGACGATGTGGCCGGTCTCGGCGGCGGAGATGGCGGCGGCCATGGTCTCCAGGTCGCGCATCTCGCCCACGAGCACCACGTCGGGGTCCATGCGCAGGGCGCGCCGCACGCCCTCTTTGAAGCTCGGCACGTCCACCCCGATCTCGCGCTGCGTGATGATGCACTTCTTGTGCTCGTGGTAGTACTCGATGGGGTCCTCGATGGTGACGATGTGGCGCTCCATGTTCTCGTTGATGAAGTTCACCATCGTGGCCTGGGTGGTGGTCTTGCCCGAGCCGGTGGGGCCGGTGACGAGGATGAGTCCGCGGGGGCGGGTGAGGAGTTCCTTGATGTGGTGCGGGAGGCCGATCTGCTCGAAGGTGAGGAGCGTGTTGGGGATGAGGCGGAGAGAGATGCCGATGCTGCCCCTCTCGTGGTAGGCGCACACGCGGAAGCGGGCCTGGTCGAGGAAGGCGAAGCCGAAGTCCGTGGTGCCGACCTCCTGGAGTTCCTGCTGGTGTCGGTCGGAGGTGATGGCCTTCATGAAGGCCACGGTGTCCTCGGGTGTGAGGGGCGCGGTGTCGAGCTTGTGCAGGCGCCCGTGGAGGCGCACGGTGGGCGGCCGCCCCACACACATGTGAAGGTCCGAGGCGCCACGGTCTACGACGAATTGGAGAAGGCGGTTGACTTCGGCGGGCATGCTGCTTCCTGCTTCGCGATCCTTACCATAACCCTTGCCCCCGCTCCCCACGGAACGAGGGAGCGGCCACGACCCATGGCGGGTGCGGGCTGCGGGCTAGCTGAGCTGGACCAGAACGTCGCCGGCGACGGTGCTGAGCACCTCTTCGATGGTGGTGACCCCTTGGAGGACCTTGCGCACGCCGTCGTGCAGCAGCGTCCGCATGCCGGAGGCCACCGCCTGGTCGCGGATGCGGTTGGTGGAGGCTTTGTGGAACGCCATGTCGCGCAACTGGGTGTCCATCTCCATCAGCTCGAAGATGCCGATGCGGCCCTTGAAACCCGTGTGGCTGCAATCGCCGCACCCGGCGCCCCTGTAGAGGGTCACGTGCGCCACCTCCTCCTCCGTCAGGCCCACCAGCTTCAGCTCGTGGGGCTTCGGCTGATACGGCTCCTTGCAGTTCGCGCAGATGCGGCGGATGAGCCGCTGGGCCATGATGGCCTGGACGGATGACGAGACGAGGAAGGGCTGGACGCCGATGTCAATGAGACGTGCGATGGCCGAGGGAGCGTCGTTGGTGTGGAGCGTGGAGAAGACGAGGTGGCCAGTGAGGGCCGCCTGGATGGCGATCTCAGCCGTCTCCTTGTCGCGGATCTCGCCGACGAGGATCACGTTGGGGGCCTGGCGGAGCATGGCGCGCAGGATGCGGCCGAAGGTCATGCCGATCGGCTCGCGGACCTCCGACTGGTTGATCCCGCCGATGCTGTACTCCACCGGGTCCTCGGCCGTGATGATCTTGCGGTCCGGCGTGTTCAGCTCGTTCAGCGCGGCGTACAGCGTCGTGGTCTTGCCCGACCCGGTCGGGCCGGTCACCAGCACGATGCCGTTGGGCCGCTTGATGATGTTCTTGAAGCGCCGGTAGTCCTCGTCGCCGAAGCCGAGGTCCTGCACGCCGAGGAGGACCGACTGCTTGTCGAGGATACGCAGGACCACGCTCGGCCCGTGGCTGGCGGGGAGAGCGGAGACGCGCAGGTCAATGTCGCGGCCCAGCAGCTTCATGCGGATGCGGCCGTCCTGCGGCCGGCGGCGCTCCGCCACGTCCATGTCCGCCATGATCTTGATACGCGAGATGATCGAGCCCTGGAGGCTCTTCGGCGGGTTCTCCACCTCGAAGCACACACCGTCCACCCGGTAGCGGATGCGCAGCCGGTTCATCATCGGCTCGATGTGGATGTCGCTCGCGCGCGACCGCAGCGCCTCCGTGATGATCAACGTCACCAGCCGGATGACCGGCGCGTCGTCAGGGTCCTCCCCCTCCTGCAACTTGTCGGCATTCGGATCCGCGTAGTCAATGTTGCTCTCGGTGAACTCCTGGAGCATGTTGTCCACCGTGTCGTCGCCGATCTCGTACTTCTGCTTGATCGCCTCCTCGATCGCGTCGCTCGCCGCGATCACGTACTCAATATCGCAGTTCGTGGCGAACCGCAGGTGGTCAAGGGCGTAGAGGTCGAGGGGATCGGCCACGGCCACGGTGAGGCGCCCATCCTGCCGCGAGATCGGGATCAGGTGGTGCTCACGGGCCATCGCCTTCGGCACGGCGCCCAGCGCCTCCTGCGGAATCTCGAGCGTCCGGGGGTCCACGACCTTCCGCCCGAACTGCATCGAGAGCGCCTGCGCGATGTCGCTCGGCGTGCAGTACTTCAGCGTCAGCAGCGCATCGCCGATGCGCACGCTGGACTCTTTCTGAAGCTCGAGCGCCTCCTGGAGTTGTGTGTGGGAGACGGCCCCGAGTTCGGTGAGAATCGCGCCGATGAGCTTTCGTCGCTGGGCCATGACCGCTCGCCTAGCCGGGGCCATAGACACACGGGTGCCGTGTGCCGGGGCCACGACGACCGGGAGTATTGTAGCGCCGAATCCCGATCAGGTCAAGCGCAATGCGCCTCCGCTCTAGTCATCTCCATAACACTATACGCTGCAAGGCTTTGGGAACCCCCACTCCTGGGCAGAAAAGGGGACATTCACCTTTTCGCCCCCTTGGGGCGCCGAAGGCTGCTGCGCAGAAAAGGAGAATGTCCCCTTCCAGGGACAGGCGCCCTACCCTCCCCTTCCCCCTCCCTGAGAGGGAGGGGGGTGGGGGCAGCGGAGGTAGTGGGCGAGAACCTGGCCGGTGTAGGAGGCGGGGTCGGCGGCGATGGCCTCGGGGGGGCCTTCGGCGACGATGCGGCCGCCCTCGTCCCCGCCCTCGGGGCCGAGGTCGAGTATCCAGTCGGCGCACTTGATGACGTCGGGGTTGTGCTCGATTACGAGGAGCGTGTTGCCGCGGTCGGCGAGGCGGTGGAGCACGTCGAGGAGACGGGAGATGTCCGCGAAGTGGAGGCCGGTGGTCGGCTCGTCGAGGATGTAGAGGGTGTTGCCCGTGGCCACTTTGGCCAGCTCGGTGGAGAGCTTGATGCGCTGGGCCTCGCCGCCGCTCAGGGTGGTGGAGGACTGGCCGAGGGCCATGTAGTCGAGGCCAACGTCGTGAAGGGTCTGGAGAATGCGCTTGACGCGGGGGAAGGCGTTGAAGAAGGCGAGGGCCTCCTCGATTTGCATATCGAGCACATCGGCGATGGAGCGGCCTTTGTAGCGGATGTCGAGGGTCTCGCGGTTGTAGCGGCGGCCGCGGCAGGCCTCGCAGGTGACGTAGAGGTCTGGGAGGAAGTGCATCTCGATGCGCTTGGTGCCCTGGCCTTCGCAGGCCTCGCAGCGTCCGCCCTTGACGTTGAAGCTGAAGCGGCCGGGCTGGTAGCCTCGGACTTTCGCGTCCTTGAGGCCGGCGAAGATGCGGCGGATGTCGTCGAACACGCCCGTGTAGGTGGCGGGGTTGGAGCGGGGGGTGCGGCCGATCGGGGACTGGTCAATGATGATGACCTTGTCAATCTGCTCGATGCCTTCGAGGGCGCGGTGCTCGCCGGGCTTGGCGCGGCTGGCGTGGAAGTGGCGCATGAGGGCGCGGTGAAGCACGTCGTTGACGAGGGTGCTCTTGCCCGAGCCGCTGACGCCGGTGACGCACACGATGCCGCCGAGGGGGATGGCGGCGTCAATGCGCTTGAGGTTATTCGCGGCGGCGCCGCGGATGACGAGGGCCTTCTTCCTCGAGACGGGTCGCCGCTGCTTCGGCGTCTCAATGGCTAGTCGGCCGGAGAGATACTGGCCCGTGAGTGAGGCGGGGGCGGCCAGGATGTCGGCCAGCGTGCCCTGGGCGACGACGTGGCCGCCGTGGAGGCCGGCGCCCGGCCCCAGGTCAATGATGTGGTTGGCGCTGCGGATGGTCTGCTCGTCGTGCTCGACCACGATGACCGTGTTGCCGAGGCCCTGGAGGCGGCGGAGGGTGGCGATGAGGCGGGCGTTGTCGCGCTGGTGGAGCCCGATGGTCGGCTCGTCGAGGACGTAGCAGACGCCGACGAGGCCCGAGCCGACCTGGGTGGCCAGGCGGATGCGTTGGGCTTCGCCGCCGGCCAGGCTGCCGCTCGGACGGTCGAGCGTGAGGTAGCCGATCCCCACGTCAATCATGAACTGAAGCCGTTGCCCCGCCTCCTTGAGGATGGGCTGTGCGATGGCCGCCTTCTCGGGGGAGAAACGGACGGTGCTGAGGAAGCGATGGGCGTCTGCGATTGAGAGGGCGGTCAGCTCGTGGATGGCCCTGCCGCCGACTGTGACCGCTCTGGCCTCGGGTCGCAGCCGCGCCCCCTTGCAGGCGGCGCAGGGCAGCTCGCCCATGTAGCCCATCAACCGCGACTTCAGGGAATCGCTCTGAGTCTTCCGGAAGCGTGCGGCCAGGTCGGGGATGACGCCTTTGAAGGCGGACTCCGCGCCGTGGAGGAGGGCGCGGCGGGCCTCGGCGGGCAGCTTCTCGAAGGGCGTGGTCATCGCGGCGCCGAAGTCGCGGCAGAAGCGCTCCAGGGCGCGGTTGTACCACGACGCCATTGCCTCGCCCCGCCGCCAGGGGTGGATCGCGCCCTCGGCCAGGCTCAACGACGGATCGGGCACGATGAGGTCGGGGTCGAACTCCATGCACGTGCCGAGGCCGCTGCACGTGGGGCAGGCGCCGTAGGGGCTGTTGAACGAGAACAGACGGGGGGCCAGTTCCTCGATGCTCACGCCGCACTCGGGGCAGCCGTAGTGCTGGCTGTAGAGGACATCGTCCCAGGCGTCCGAGGACGGCCGCGGAGTGGATGAATGGATGGGTGGATGGATGGATGATTGGACGGACGGGTGGGGGGCAGTTCCTGGACTCCTGTCCTTCATCCATTCATCCATTCTTCCACCCATCCCCCTCGATATGATCACCAGCCCCTCGCCCAGCGCCAGGGCCGTCTCTACCGAGTCGTGTAACCTTGAGCGTTGCTCTCTGTCCACGACCAGGCGGTCCACGACGGCCTCGACGGTGTGGAGCTTGCGCTTGTCGAGCTTCGGCGCCTCCTCGAGCGGGAACACCTGGCCGTCCACGCGGACGCGGACGAGTCCCTCGCGGCCTATGCGGTCGAGGATCTCCTTGTGCTCGCCCTTTCGGCCGCGGACCATCGGGGCGAGGACCATGACGCGGACGCCCTTGGGCAGGGCGAGGACGGCCTCGACGATCTGCTCGGGCGACTGCTGGCGGATGGGGCGGCCGCACTGGGGGCAGTGGGGCTCGCCCGCGCGGGCATAGAGGAGACGCAGGTAGTCGTAGACCTCGGTCGTCGTGGCCACGGTCGAGCGGGGGCTGGCGATGCCGGTCCGCTGCTCGATGGAGATGGTCGGGGGGAGGCCCTCGACGCTCTCGACCTCGGGCTTCTCCATCTGCTCGAGGAACTGTCGGGCATAGGAGGATAGGCTTTCGACGTAGCGTCGCTGCCCCTCGGCGAAGATCGTGTCGAAGGCCAGCGAGCTCTTGCCCGAGCCGCTCAGGCCGGTGATGACCACCAGCTTGTCGCGGGGAATGCGCAGGTCGAGCCGCTTCAGGTTGTGCGCCGCGGCGCCTTTGATGACGATGCACTTGTCGCTCGCATCCACCTGCGAATCTCCCCGCATCGAGCGTCCCATTCTTCCCCTGTCGGCCCCTAGCGGGGCGCCCGCTTGCCGGGGAACCCGACTGGAGCCTTTGGAGCCGGGCCTTCCGACTTCAGGGGAGGCCCTGCGACTGGTTCGCCGGGCTTGCCCTCCAACAGCTTCGCCTGCCCTCGGCAATCCTTGGATATCGCCTCCTCGTACCAGTTCAGGAAGTCTTCCTTCTTCGCAAGCTGTGGCTCCGTCGAGAGTTTCCACCCGTCACCCTCATTGACCAGGACGCACCGGGCGATCCACGGACATGCCCCGCCCCCCTGGGCAATCGTGACCACATAGCGCCGGGGCAAGGGACCTGGGGGGCCACCGAGCTCGGCCGGTCGGGCCAGGCGCTCGAGTTGCGCCAGCCCCTCCTGCGTCACGAGATTGGCGGGGAGGAACCCGAGCGTCTTTGCGGTGAAGCCATTGACCACGTACTGGTCAAAGAAGGTCCTGTCGGCGATGGCGTCCGTGAGGATCTTCCGGACATCGGTTGCAAGGCACTTCTCAGCCGTTACCCAGTCCCTTCGCAGAACGGCGGCCTTGAAAGCAAGAACCGCGGACTTCGGGGAGCCAAGATCGGGCTTGCTGGCCTCTTCCCCCCACACGCCGCCCGGGTTCAGCGTGGCCGCCGCCAGCATCAGGCAGATGACTTTCATGGGCGGTACTCCTCTTGGACGGACATGACGCTCAACTGCATGATACCGCAGAACAGGCGGCTCGCGCAACGTACGGCGGGGGGAATTGTGGCGCCAGAGGCGCGCTGGGGGGCAAATCTCATCGCTCTGCGAAGGGGAGCTCTGGCTCGCGCCGGCGGAGCTTGTGGGGCTGGGAGCGGGCGGCATCGAAGATGTGGACGACGGCCCAGCCGCGGCGAACAAGCTCGTCAGAGATGAAGCGGCGATGGCAGCGGAAGAAGAGCTTCTCGGCGCACATGAACGCGGTCGGCGCCTCGGCGGCGAGGCGCTCCAGTGCGGCAATGCCCTCGGCAAAAGCTGAGGTGAGCGTGTAGGCTTCGTAGCCGCCGTCGCGGAAGCCACCGATCTCCCTGCCCATCCACACGTAGCGAATGCCGGTGGCGGGGAGGGCGGCGTCCAAGTCCTCGCGGTTGAACTGGGGGTTCTTGCGGGAGCGCGGGAAGCTCCGCACGTCAACAAGACACTGGATGCCGTAGGCATGGAGCAGGGCGATGAACGAGTCCCACTCCAGAGTCGAGTGGCCAATTGTCCACACCTGCCGCCCGTGGTCGTTAGGGGGCGCCTGGGGGTCACTTGTCCCCAGACACAAGTCGCCCCATTGCGCGGAGGAAGGCGGCGAGGCGGCCCGGCTCGACGGCCTGGTCAAGGGCCTTCTTTTCGCCGACGATGGCACTGAGTTCCCCTTTGTCGAGCCAGATGCCGTGGCAGCGCTCGCAGCGGTCTACGGTGACGGGGCTGACATAGGTGTACCGGTAGGAGAGGAGGCGTGCATCGCCGCAGCGGGGGCAGCGCATGTGGCCGGCGACCTCGCCGGGGAGGGGCTTGGGGCTGCCGTACTTCCGCTCGATGGCCTCCTCGACCTCGGTGAGCTTGGCGTCGCGGAGGCGCTCGAGCTCGCCGCGGTCGCACCAGAGACCGTCGCAGGCGTGGCACTTGTCGAGTTCGATGCCCAGGACGTGTGCCTGGGCGAGAACGCTGCCGTCGCGGGGGCAATTCACTGTCCGGCTCCTTGGCGGGTGGACGGAAGGCTGCTGGGTTCCGTGATTCTAGCGCCTCGGCGGCGGCGAGGCAAGAGGGCGAGGGGCCAGATCGGCACCAAATGCACGCCAGGCAGTGCCAGGCAGTACGTGGAAGAATCGTAAATGCCTCTGCCGACAGGAGTTGTGGCATGTACTGCCTGGCGATGGCTCGGGCTGGCGTCATAGGGTGGGAGGGGAGGTTCCAGGAGGAGGGACGAGGGACGAGGAGGAGGACGATTGGGGCGGCCCCCCCGCCCCCCCCACGTCGAGCCGCGTTTGGCGCGCGAGTGAGCGAGTCTGGCCGACTCTGAGCGACACTGAGCCGGAATGGCGAGAATCGCCAAACGGCGATTGCGCCACTTTGAGCGACTCTGAGCGACACTGGACAACACTGGGGCGCAAGGGCGGACGCGGGCGGCTGGGTTTGGTTTCTCGTGTGCCCAGCCGCGCAAGTCCGTTACTGCACCCATGCTGGACCGCCCGCTTGACAGTTGGCGGAAGCTGGGGTAGTATTGGGCCGATGGCACTGGAGTGCCGAGCGATGCAGCCCGCCTTGTCGCGTGACCGGGGACCTGCCGGCCACGCGCTGACGCCCAAGCACAGGTGAGTCGGTCTGGAGGCCCCCACGATGCGGAGAACCATTGTCGTATGCTTGTGCCTGGCCGTCGGGCTGCTGGCAAGTAAGGGAGCGGCAGGGCAGGGGAACGGGGCAGGCGGGAAGGGGCGGATCCTCTACCAGCTCAAGAGGGGCGCGGGCGCCCCGCAACTGGCGGCACTGGACCAGCGGGCGAGGGCCCGGGGCCTGGCAAGGCTGCGGGTGCTCAGAGGGCTTGGGGTCGAGGTAGCTCACTTCCCCCTCGACAGGACGATGGAGCGGGCTGTGTGTGCCGAGCTGATGGCGACGGGCGCCGTGGCCTTCGCGGAGCCGGACCGCCTGGTGCAGCCAGTGGCGCTGCCGAACGACCCATACTACGGCAGGCAGTGGCAGCACGCGAGGATCAACTGCCCCGGAGCCTGGGACATCACGACGGGCAACACGTCCGTCCTGGTGGCCGTGTGTGACACGGGCGTGAGCAGCAGCCACCCCGACCTGGCGGCGAACCTCCAGCTCCCCGGCTACAACACGGCGGACGGCTCGACGAACACGGCGCCGGTCTACGACCACGGCACGGGCGTGGCCGGCTGCATCGGGGCGGTGGGCAACAACGGCGCAGGCGTCGCAGGCGTGGCCTGGCGGGTGAAGATTCTCCCCATCCGCATCACGAACAGGAGCGACGGGGCGGCCTACATCTCCGATGCCGCCGAGGGCATCCGCCACGCCGCCGACCAGGGCGCCAAGGTGGTGAACCTGAGCTACCTGATGGCCGGCTATGCGACGATCGACTCGGCAGCCGAGTACCTGCGTGGCAAGGGCGGCCTCCTCTTCGTCGCCGCGGGCAACGACGCCCAGGACCCCGGCTGGCCCGACTTCGCGTCGTTCATCGCTGTGGGCGCCACGGACAGCGCGGACGCCAAGGCCGGCTTCTCGAACTTCGGCGCGTTCATTGACGTCGTCGCCCCAGGCGTCAGCGTCTACAGCACCTCGGGCAGCTCGAGCTACGCCTACATGAGCGGCACGTCGTTCGCCTCGCCCATCGCGGCCGGCCTTGCCGCGCTCATTTGCGCGGTCAACCCCTCCTTCAACCCAGGCGAGGTCGAGAATATCATCTTCTCGACGTGCAAGGACCTGGGCGCAGCGGGCGACGACGAGGTGTTCGGCCACGGGCGGATTGACGCCGCCGCAGCCATCGCAAGGGCGGCAAACGTCCCGCCCAACGCCCCGCCGCTCGCCGTGGCCGCCGCCAACCCGACCAGCGGCACCGCCCCGCTCGCCGTGGCCTTCGACGGCACCAGCTCGACTGATGCCGACGGCTCGCTTGCCTCATATCGCTGGACCTTTGGCGACGGAGCCTCCGCCACCGGGGCGACAGCCGCCCACACCTACACCACTCACGGCACCTACACGGCCACCCTCACCGTCACCGACGACAGGGGGGCGACGGATACCGACAGCGTCCAGCTCACCGTCCTGCCCGACCCCTCGAAGGTCGTGTTCGTGCACAGCATTGATATGTCCCTCCAGACCGCGGGGAGCGGCCTGATCGCTCTGGCCACGGTGTGCATCGTGAACCCCTCGGGCGCCCCCGTGTCCGGCGCGACCGTGGCCGGCAGGTGGACCGGCCCACGAACCAGCACCGTGGCCGGCGTCACAGGGGCCGATGGGAAGGTGACTCTGGCCTCGATGAGCGCCAAGGGCACGTTCACCTACACGTTCACGGTCACGGGCGTCTCGAAGGCCGGATACGTGTATGACCCGAGTCGGAACGAGGAGACGAGCGACTCGATTTCGAGCACCGCGCCGATCAACCAGCCGCCCAAGGCCGTGGCCACGGCGTCGCCGACGATGGGGCTCGCGCCGCTGACGGTGGGCTTCGATGGCTCTGCGTCCTCCGACCCCGACGGCCGGATCGTCTCGTACCAATGGGCGTTCGGCGACGGCGCGACGGCGAGCGGGGCAACCGTCCAGCACACCTACGACTCCCCCGGCACCTACACGGCCGTGCTGACCGTGACTGACAACCAGGGTGCCACAGCATCCACGCAGGTGACCGTCATCGCCTATGGCGACCTGAGCAAGGTCATCTTCGTCGAGAGCATCTCGCTGCGGCTGGTCCGCAGTGGCTCGGGTGCCTTCGTCGAGGCGAGGGTGCGGATAGTGGACGGCTTGGGCCGGCCGGCGGCGCGCGCCATCGTGAACGGGGCATGGAGCGGCATTGTCAGCGGCTCAGCATTCGCCAGGACCGACTCCAGCGGCACGGCCCTCCTCGTGTCGCGCAAGACCGCAAGCCGCGGGACCGCCACGTTCACCGTCACGTCTGTCTCGCTCGGTGGCCGCCTGTATGACCCCAACATGAACGTCGAGACAAGCGACTCGATAGTGCGCTAGCGCGCACTGGCGGGGTGTACCGCGTGAGTGGCCGGGCCTTGCACTCGGGGAGGCGCCGAAGGGCGGCCCGCCTCCTCCTGGGCGCACACATGTCCATCCAGGGAGGGGTCCACCGCGCCATCGAGCGGGGAGAGGAGCTTGGCTGCACGGCGCTCCAGCTCTTCACGCGGAACAACGTCCAGTGGCGGGCCACGCCGCTCACGGACGGTGATTGCGAGCGGTTCCGCCAGGCGTGGCAGCGCTCGCGCATCGGCCCCATCGTCGCCCACGCGAACTACCTGATTGACCTGGCGAGCGCGGATGAGCGCGTGGCCCAGCTCTCCCTCGACGGGCTGATCGTGGAGTTCCGACGGGCGGCGGCGTTGGGCATCCGCTGGGTGGTGCTCCACCCGGGCAGCCACCAGGGGGCAGGGGAGGAGAAGGGGCTGCGGCAGGCCGCCGACCTGGCGCGCCGTGCCCTCGACGCGACGAGTGGCCTCGCCACGGGCTTGCTCCTCGAAACGACGGCGGGGCAGGGGACGTCGCTTGGCCATCACTTCGAGCAACTCGCGTGGCTGCTCGCCGCCATCGGGGCGCCCGACCGGCTCGGGGTGTGCCTCGACACCTGCCACGTCTTTGCCGCCGGCTACGACCTGCGGACGCCCGACGCCTATGCGGCCACGATGGCCGAGTTCGACAGGGTCGTCGGCCTGGGCCGGGTTCAGGCCATCCACCTGAACGACGCGAAGCGGGAGCTGGGCAGCCGCGTGGACCGCCACGAGCACCTCGGGAGGGGCCGGCTGGGCCGGGAAGCCTTCCGCTGCCTGCTGCGCGACCCCCGCTTCGCCGCCGTGCCGAAGCTCCTCGAAACCCCGAAGACCGATGAACGGGGGAAGGAGTGGGACCCCGTCAACCTGGCGCTCTTGCGCCGCCTGGCCTAAATGACTCGCCACGATTCTGAATCAAGGGGCTATGAATGGCTGGCACCGCAGAATGGTGCATGTCTGTGGGCGGGGCGTCTCTGCCCCGCGCAGGGTGGCGCGGGGCGCGGAGGCCCCGCCCACATTGATTCAGAATCGTGGCGAGTTATTCAGTGGTCGTCGCCTGCGATGTCGAGGCAGAGCAGGCCGAGGAGGAGATCCACGAGCTCGACCGGATGGACATCCAGCTCCACCGCGACGGGGAGGAGGCCGATGTGGGCACCGATGGCCCAATAGTCGGACATGCCCTCGGCGAAGGGCGCATCGGTCGGCAGGAGCATCCCGACGCGCTCGACCCTCGAGGTCTCGGCGCCGCTCCCCTGGAAGCGTTCGTACTCGGCGAAGGTGAGCGGGCCGATGGACAGTTCGTTGTGCTCGAGGCCCCAGGCGAAGCGGCGGCCGTAGCCCTTGCCCAGGAACACGCCGCGCGTGTTCCCCGCACCGACCTGGAACGCGCGGGTCAGGTGGATGTTCGCGTGCGCGCTCGATGGGAAGATGTAGGGAATCGCGGGCGGCGCAACGCCCACCGAGACCACGTCCAGGATGTCCAGCACGCGGTTCGGCAGGTAGAAGATGAGCGCCCGCAGGGGGCTGGGCTTGGACTCGCGCGCGGAGCCCGCCAGGGCTTGCCCTGGGAATGCCAGGGAGGCCAGGGCTAGAAGCCCAGCGACGAACACGGGCGACCTACGGCCACGGACTCGGTTTTTCATCAGCGGCTACGCTCCAGGAGTGCAGGGGCCACGAGGACCGGCGCCGACTTGGCGCCCGGGGAGTCTACCACGGACCGCGCTTGCGTGCAACGCCAGGTGCGCTTGACATGCCCTGCGGGCTCTGGTATCCATGTGGTGCAGGCTTCCAGCCTGCAAGCTCGATCCGGCAGGCAAGATGCCTGCCCCACCCCCGTGGCCTCGTCATTCCTCATGCAGAGGCCGGTAAGGGAGGTGGCCGAGGCGCGAACCCTATGGAGAAGCGAATGGCCTGGTTGGGTAGTGCGAGGCAACTTGTGTGTGGGGGTCTGCTCGCCGTGACAGTGGCCAGCGCCGCGTGGGCCGCCGCGGGCGACGCGGGCGGCTGGTGGCCGCAGTTCCATGGACCGAGCCGCGACAACATGTCGCGGGAGACTGGCCTGCTCAAGGAGTGGCCGTCGGAGGGGCCGCCGCTGGCCTGGAAGTTCGCCGAGTGCGGCAAGGGCTACTCGGGGGTCGCCATCGCCGACGGGATGGTCTTCACCGCCGGCGACTTCGCGGACAAGGAGTTCGTTCTCGCCCTCGACCTGGGCGGCAGGCTGCTGTGGAAGGCCGAGAACGGCAAGAGCTGGAAGGGAGCCGAGCCAGGCTCGCGCACGACCCCCACGTTTGATGGCGGCGTCCTCTATCACATGAACCCCACGGGGCGCGTGGCTGCCTTTGAGGCCAAGACAGGCAGAGAACTGTGGGCGGTGGACACCAAGGAGCGCTACGGCGCCCAGTTCGGAATGTGGGCGCTCTCCGAGAACCTGCTGGTGGATGGCAAGGCGGTGCTATGCGTGCCCGGCGGCCCGAAGG
>Ga0194125_10005596_pt1 | contig 19042 bp, 16 predicted proteins | sample TA2KigC250mmetaG_FD_148626 | JGI IMG/M metagenome (GOLD analysis project Ga0194125, IMG submission 148626) | Freshwater microbial communities from Lake Tanganyika, Tanzania - TA2015034 Kigoma Deep Cast 250m | ecosystem: Environmental > Aquatic > Freshwater > Lake | place: Tanzania: Lake...
GACCATGCCCCGCGCCGATTGGTTTAGCTGCGAAGGGCGTGGTATTCAAGATCTGCGAGCGCGATAACCTCGAGCGCCCGTTCGTGGGTGGATTCCATGACAACGGGAGGCGCCACGCCCGCCTCGGCAGCCTCACGCCAGCGGCCCGCACAGACGCACCAGCGATCACCAGCCTTGAGGCCGGGAAATCGATACTCAGGCCGAGGCGTGGATAGGTCGTTGCCTTTTTGAATTGAGAAGGCTAGAAAGACATCTGTCATCTGGGCGCAGACGGTATGGCTTCCGAAGTCTTCTTGGCTTGAATTACAGCAGCCGTCGCGAAAAAATCCAGTAAGAGGGTCAAAGCTGCAGGGCTGCAACTCTGATCCCAGAACGTTTTTTGCCTTTACGGTTGCCATAAGTTCCAGTGTAGCGCGTCTTCAGAGGAACGGACTTCAGCCCTGCAGTTATGCGAGGTCTTTGACAAGGGCGGCCCGTATGTCTGCTGGAACGGGGTCCATAGTTACCCGATAGTGAGCATGGTCGACGCCCACGGCAAGCACGACCCCGTACTTCAAGGCTGCTGCCATGTCCTCATCGAATTCGAAGCGAAGAAAATGCACTGAGGATGTTTTTTCTTCGTTCTCGCGGATCAGGTCTTCGTCGGCGATTGCCCAGACCTTCTCGCGGCCTTCCACCTGAACCCAGACTCGGGACTCGACACCCCGGAGCTTACGAAGCTCAACCTTACGGACCTCGGGATCGGGGTACTCGATCATCATAGTGGCTTTGAAGTTACGGCCATCGGGAATGAGCGGGTTGTAGGCATCAAGCTCGTCTTGGATGCCCTCTTCTTCAAAGGTTTTTTCGATGCGCAGCATCTCCTGCACCTGGTAACGGATTGTCTTTTCGTCTTCAAAGAACAGGGTGATATGGTCGCCGAGTTCCAGCCTGCGAAGCTTTTTGTGCGCCATAACCTCTGCGCGATACTGGTTTCGGATGCGTGCGTAATGCTCTAGTGTCCAGAGCGACTCGCGGCTGATACGACCCATGGTGCTTTCTCCATTCATAGCGGTTTTTCTCTCGATTTTTTAGGGTTACAGAAAAAAAGTTGTGACTAAAAAAAATGCCTCAGGTTCTAGAGACCATAGGCCTGGGCAAGCAGACTCAAAGGGTGGGCTACCTTCCCATCGGCCTTACCTGCCATGCCTTGTTCGATATGGTGCGCGGCCAGCTGACAGTCTGAGGCTACATGGTCGGGATCTCCGCCCTGGCCGTTATTGGCCTTGGGATGCTCTGCCATCTGCCGAAACACTGGGCGACCAATCTTCATGGCCATTTCGTGAAATTCCTTTTTCACCCCCCAGGTGCCTGCATGGCCTGAACAGCGTTCAACGGTATTCACCGCGGTGTTTGGGATCATTTCCAGGGTCTCTCTGGTCTTCTGCCCAACGTTTTGTACGCGCAGGTGACAGGCAATGTGATAGGAGACATTACCCAGCCCTTCTTTGAAGTCGGTTTTGAGAAGCCCGTCTTTGTGGCGCAGCTGAAAGTACTCAAAGGGATCACACATCGCGGCCTTGACGGCCTGGGCGTCGGCATCATTGGGGAACATTAATGGAATCTCCTGCTTGAACATGAGCGTGCAAGAGGGAATCGGAGTGACGATGGCATAGCCCTCGCGGGCAAGCGCTGCAAGCTGGGGCAGGTTTTGGCGGGCGAGGTCGGCCACAGAATCAAGGTCCCCGAGCTCGAGTTTGGGCATGCCGCAACAGGCCTGTTTTTCCACCACTAGGTAAGGAATCTCATTGTGTTGCAGCACCTTGATGAGATCGTGACCGATGCCTGGTTCGTTCCAGTTCACATAACAGGTGGTGTAGATGGCCACCTTGCCCTTGGAACGTTCGCCGTGTCGCACGGGCAGCGGGGCAGACTTCTTGGCCTTCTTCTCGAACACCTTACTGGTGAACTCGGGTACCCAGGCGTCTTTGTGCACGCCGATTACCTTTTCGCCCAGCGACCGGGCGGCCTTGCTCTTAGACAAGGCATTTACCGTTTGCACGACAATGGGAATTGAGGCGAGCTTTCCGTTGGCGGCCGTGTTCGACAAGGTGACATCGCGGAACTTTGTTGGCGTTCCTTGCTTAAACTGAATTGCCTTGGCCCGCAGCATGGTGTGCGGAAAGTCAAGGTTCCAAGGGTGGGGCGGAACATACGGGCATTTGGTGAGGTAGCAGACGTCACAGAGGTAGCACTGGTCAACCACCTTCCAATAGTCTTTCTTGTCTACCCCGTCGACTTCTCCGGTAGTGCCCTCATCCACCAGGTCGAATAAGGTGGGAAATGAACCGCAGAGGCTTACGCAGCGACGACATCCGTGGCAGATATCGAAGATGCGTTCCATTTCATCGAAGCAGGATTTCTCATCGTAGAATGCAGGGTTTTGCCAGTCGAGCGGATGGCGGGTGGGCGCTTCTAATGATCCTTCACGAGCAGACATCGATACCTCGTTCTTTTTATGTTCCTTTGCGGTTTGCGCGCATCCGAACCCTGGCGCGAACCGAAACGAACTGTCGTTGAGAGAGGGGCCGCGAAGCCCCAGGCAGACACTGTCCTGCACCACAGGGCCCTTACGCACGTGCGCGAAGGCCCTGCAGTTCAAGGCCGATTAGGCATTGAGCGTGTCGAGTGCTTTTTGGAACTTGTTGGCGTGCGACCGCTCGGCCTTGGCCAGCGTTTCAAACCAGTCAGCGATCTCGTCAAAGCCTTCGCTGCGAGCGTCTTTGGCCATTCCTGGATACATGTCGGTGTACTCATGGGTTTCGCCAGCTACTGCAGATTTCAGGTTGGACGCAGAGTCACCGATTGGAAGATCAGTGGCGGGATCGCCTACCTGAGCCAGGTAGTCAAGGTGGCCATGGGCGTGACCGGTTTCACCCTCAGCGGTTGAGCGGAAGAGCGTGGCCACTTCGGGGTAGCCTTCTACGTCGGCCTTGTTTGCGAAGTAGAGGTAACGACGGTTGGCCTGGCTTTCACCAGCAAAAGCATCTTTAAGATGCTGGTGGGTCTTGCTTCCTTTCAGTTGGGGCATGACTATCTCCTTTGGGTTGATGGAAAATCAGAAAATCGATATGTCCAGAACAAACGACTTTTTTGGACATGGGCCGGAGTGTGGGGCATCGGCTTAGACTAGTCCAATTGAGTATTTCAAATTCATTGATAACTATAATCAATCGGGTTCGATTGGTAGCTGCTTGTGCGAAGTACTAAAGTGTAGATTTTTACCGACAATAGACCGATAAACATGAAGATAACCGAATATGACTGATATTTCTGAGCTTCGTAAAGAGTATACCCAGGCGGCTCTTGATGAGTCCGATCTGCGTGATAACCCTGTAGACCAGTTTGCTTTTTGGTTTGATCAGGCGGTGAGAACGGCGGGCGACGACGCCAATGCGATGGTTTTGTCTACCCTTCAGCCTAATGGGCGTCCCAGCAGTCGGGTGGTCTTGCTCAAAGACCTGGACCAGCAAGGGTTTGTGTTCTTTACCAACTATGCCTCTGCCAAGGGCCAGGCTCTGGCGGCTAATCCTTGGGCGAGCCTGTTGTTCTTCTGGCCTGGGCTCGAGCGGCAGGTTCGGATAGAGGGGCACGTGACACGGATTTCCGAGTCAGCCTCCGACGACTATTATCGCAGTCGTCCCCTGCAGAGCCGCGTTGGTGCCTGGGCGTCCCCGCAGAGCCAGGTGATCGCCTCGCGTCAGTGGCTTGCCGACGCTTTTACACGCTACCAGGCGCAGCTCGGCGATGACCCCGCCCGCCCTGCCCATTGGGGTGGCTACTGCCTCTCCCCGGACCGGGTTGAGTTCTGGCAGGGGCGGCCTTCGCGGCTGCACGACCGCCTGGTCTTCACAAAGGCACCTGACGCGGCCTCTGGCTGGCGGCGACAGCGGCTTGCGCCCTAGCTCCCCGTTGGGCCGCCATGTTCGCTGGCCTCAGGGAGGTCTGGTTTCGAGATGCCCCAGTAATTGCTTACCATGGGTCCGTGAAGCCTTTACCTTCTAAAGCACTCTATTTACAGGCTGCTGCAACGCCGGTTGCCGGGCCTAGGCGTCACATTGTCTTCGTACTGGGTGATCAGCTAGACCTTGATGCTGCAGGGTTTGATGGGTTTCGTCCCACCGAAGATCTTGTGCTAATGGCCGAGGTGGACGAGGAGTCTCGCCATGTCTGGTCTTCAAAGCAGCGCATTGCCCTTTTTTTGTCGGCGATGCGGCATTTTGCGCAGGCCTTGCAGGCTCGTGGCTGGCCGATTGCTTATTGGCCGATCGATCATCCCGAAAACCCAGGCCGTCTTCAAGACGTTTTAGTGGCTGCAGTAGCACGTTATCAGCCCCAGACAGTTATCCTTACTGCACCAGGCGATTGGCGTGTCTATGCGGCCATTAAGGAAGCAGTGGCACAAACCCGCTGTCGTTTGGATATTCGTGAAGACCGTCATTTCTTTTCGTCGGTGCAGGCATTTTCAGCGTTTGCACGGGAACGCAAGCAGTTGCGGCTTGAGCACTGGTATCGCCAGTTAAGGTCCCGCGAGAACATCCTCATGCGTGATGGCGCGCCTGAGGGCGGCGCTTGGAACTTTGATGCCGAGAACCGGGGCAGCTTTGGCAAGAATGGCCCTGGCCCCGTGCCAGCGCCGACTCGATTTGCCCCGGATGCCCTTACTGAAGAAGTGATCGCCATGGTGAATCAGCGTTTCAAAGACCATCCTGGCATGGTGTCGGCCTCGTCTGAAGGTTTTGGATGGCCCGTTACCCGCGAAGAAGCCCTTACCTGTTTACAGAGTTTTGTGCAGGAACGACTACCCCTCTTTGGGCAGTACCAAGACGCCATGTGGACCGACGAACCGTGGCTCTATCATGCCCATCTTTCTTCAAGTCTGAACCTAAAGCTCTTATCAGCCCGAGAGGTGGTCGATGCCGCAGTGCTTGCCTATCGAGAGGGCGCTGCGCCGTTAGCGGCCGTAGAGGGTTTTGTGCGACAGGTATTAGGCTGGCGTGAATATGTACGCGGTATCTACTGGACTCAGATGCCCGAGTATGCCTCGCGCAATGCACTGGCTGCGCAGTTGCCACTGCCCGAATTTTTTTGGACAGGGCAGACCGAGATGCGCTGCCTGTCGCAGGTCATCGGCCAGACATTACAGACGGGTTATGCCCATCATATTCAGCGTCTTATGGTGACGGGGCTTTACTGTCTTTTGTTGGGTGTGCGGCCTCAGGAGGTACACGCCTGGTATCTCAGCGTCTATGTGGATGCGGTGGAATGGGTGGAGCTTCCTAACACCTTGGGCATGAGCCAGTATGCTGATGGTGGTGTGATGGCCAGCAAGCCCTATGCGGCAAGTGGCAAGTACATTGCCCGAATGAGCAACTATTGCAAAGGCTGTCGGTTTAATCCCGCAGAGTCCCTGGGCCCGAAGGCCTGTCCTTTTACGACGCTCTACTGGGACTTTTTAGATCGGCATGAGACGGTGCTTGCCAAGAACCCTCGGATGGTGATGCAGATTAAAAACCTGTCACGATTAACGGCCGAGGCGCGTGCAGAGATTCGCGCGCAGGCTCAGGCGCATCGGCGGCGACGTAATTGGATACCTTTCCACCCCGAAGAATGATGCGGGTGGCAAAGCTCTTCTTCCAGAAGTGCAGGGGTGAGAAGCGGGCGCACCCGGGCGATGCGGGTGTCATCGATACTCGTGGTGCGATCGGTCTGGGGTGGGATTAGCGCATTTATAATGTCGTAGTTCGTCGTATTTTTGCGGTGCAGCGTTGATAACCGGGCACGCGCCGACGGTGATTGCGGTACCATCTTTTTCATTAATTTTTTCCAACATGTGTTTCGGAGAGTGTATATGTTTGAGCAAGTCGTTCCAGTTAACAGAGAACGCCACGGTTCTAAAAAGGTACGCGTTACCGGAAGTTTTGCATTCGCGTCGAAGTTCCATGTGGCCTACGTCACGATACATGAGTTTGCGCGTGCAAGTTCTATCTACCCCATCGTTTTTCTTGAAGACAAGGACAACGACGAGTTTCGTCCGGTGGCAATGATGGGCCTTGAAGCAGGTGAAAACCTGTTTGTCGACCAAGAGGGCAACTGGTCTGCCTCCTATATTCCTGCGATCATTCGCCGCTACCCCTTTGCACTTACCAAAGCGCCCGATGGCGAGCGCTATGTGGTTTGTGTCGATGAAGGCAGTGATCTTTTGAGTGATACCGACGGTGCAGCACTCTTTGATGCCGAGGGTAATCCCACCCAAGTGATCGAAAATGTAAAGCGTTATCTGGGCGAACTGCAGCAGATGGACATGATGACCCAGGAGATGGGCAAATACCTTGTCCAGAATAACCTTCTGACACCACTAAACATGCGTGTCAACGCGGGTAATGAGGTTCGCAGTATCACTGGGTGTTATGTGGTGAACGAAGAACGGCTTAATAACTTCTCGGATGCTAAGTTTCTCGAGCTTCGTGAGAAGAAGTACCTGCCTGCGATCTACGCACATCTGCTTTCGTTGCCGCAGATTGAGCGGCTGGCATCACTGAAGAAACCCGCAGGCGCATCAGAAGGTGCTCAGCCCGCAGACGGAGATGCTGGCGCTGATGCTTCGGGCCCCGGCAAGAAGCGCCGTAAAGATATGCTGCAGTAAGTAGCAGCTTGATTCTTTTTCGGCCTTGCTGCGTCAAACCTTACGAATGTCGACGTTCGGTAACGGTTGTAATGTGATCGACAAAGGTGTAGCCAAAGCGGTGCACAGTCTTTAGAGGTAGCTCACAGCCCATGGCCTCGGAGACTTTATTTCGAAGCCTTCGGGCCATGATCTCCATCCGACGCCAGTCGTAGGTTTCGGGCTGTTGACCAATATTCCTGACGATCTCGTCTCGTGACACTGCCTGCCCATCGGTTGTGGCAAGCGCAGTCAAGAGTGCCATTTCGCTACGGGTTAGTTCCACCTGGGTGCCATTAGGCGCCTGAAGGGTCCAGCTTAGCTTGTTGAGCACCCACTCACCTGAGCGGGTTGCCTTTTCGCTCAGACGGCCCATCAGATTTTTAATTACCAGGCAGAGTTCTTCGAGCGCCACCGGCTTTACAAGATAAAGATCAGCGCCCCTGCGGGCACCCGCAATACGGTCGGATGTCCGCCCCCGTGCGGAGCAGATAATGACGCCTTTTCCCGAGAGGGCGTAATCGTGGTCGTCTATCCACTGCAGGCCATCACCATCGGGTAGGCCCAGGTCAAGTACGACGATGTCCACCCCGTGGTTCGTAATCCAACTCTCTGCGGCGGCGAGGGTGGGTACGCCCGTTGCCTGAATGCCTTCGAGACTCATGAAGGTAACCATAGACTCTAGAATTTCTGACTCGTCTTCGACCACGAGAACTCGAGGTGAAGGGGCGACGACTGAGAGTGTGTTAGTGCTCATGGTCTACCGGCGGGCGAAGAGGTAGCCCAAGCTGAAACAGGGACCCCGGTCCAGGCTGATCGAGAATACGCACAAATCCTTGGTGAAGGTCCATGATTCTTTTACGAACGCGAGCCCCAAGGCCTATGCCCGATTCTTTAGAGGCATCGGCGGTGCGACGATAGTAGTCATCAAAGACTCGCTCGCGTTCTTCGTTAGGAATTCCAGGCCCTTGGTCAGAGACGTTTACGAGCGCCCATTGCGCGTCGATAGAGGTTGTCACGAGAATCTGACTGTCTGGAGGAGAATACTTGCAGGCATTGTCCAGTAGGTTACGCACTGCAGTTTCAAAAAGTGAGGGATCGATCAAGCAAGAAATAGTGGCGGACGAGGATTGCCATTTTATCGTGTGCCCTTTCTGGTGATCGAGCCTTTGTTCCAGTAGGGCTTGAATCCATTGCGCAAGGTTGGCCTCCTCGAGATGCACTTGCTGGTCTAGTGCATGCCGCAGCCGATCGGATTCAATCCATTGGTTAAATAGCGTGGCGAGTCGCTGCGTTGCATTCTGGATTGCCTCGAGTCGCTCCAGCGTATCTTTAGACGGCTTGGCCAGTCTACGAATCAGGGTGACCTGGTTGTCGATAATATTGAGTGGGTTACGAAACTCGTGGCTAATGAGCGCACCGAATCGTATGTATTGATTTAACGTCTGCTTTTCGCTGGCGACTCGCGATTCAAGCTCGACCGTACGCTCTCGCACAATCTTATCGAGCCGTTGCTCTTCATTTTTCAAGGTGTCCACTAACATTCGCTTCGCGTCGATTTCACGGGCCTGCGCCTGTAGGCGCGATTGCCGTTCTTGGTTAATCAGGTCGATGAGCGCCAAGGCCAGAAAAAGCATCTCCAGTCCCGACGAGATCTGGACAGCGTAGTAGGTCAACACAGTGGTTGGAATAAAACCAAAGGCCCTGAGTACCGCGACGGCCACCCCAAACCAGAGAAATCCCCAGCCCAACAGAAAAAATCGAATAGCGGGAACCTGAGCCTTAAATGCGATGTACCCTGCCCAAGCCAAAGCGAAGGATCATCATCAAAGGATTGTGGCGCTTTTTTGGCAGGCGTGATGTCGGATCGGGTCGCAGAAAGTTACTAATTGTCGGAAGCTGTCGGCCACCTGATGTAGGATTATGATCGATACTGCGATATCATTATCTAGGCAATTTGCGCCTATAAATTTTTGCAATTCACTTTAAAAACTAAGTGTAATTTAGGCGGGGCATCTGGATATGTCGTATCCTTCGAAAACACTATCGCTCACAGCCATGTGCAGTCTTGTGCGTCTCTGCATCGGCACTTTTGCGCTAGGCCTGTGGGTGGTGACAACTGCTGACGCGGTCCGCGCACAGTCTGCTAGCCCTGGGGTGTCGACGGCCAGCGCAAACGTATTAACGCTTAAACAATTTGTCGCGCAGCTACGCAGTGAGAATCAGTCGATCGTATCGAAACGCACCGCACAAGAGATCGCGGCTACCGGAATTCCCAGGGCGCGGGCCGCCTACGACACGGTAACCACTCTTGCCGCAACACGAAATCTCACCCGACAAAAGAGTACCTATGAGGAGATGCTGGCACGCGATCAACCCGATATGCCGGTCTATACCCGCGACGGCAATGACTACACAGTAGGGGCGTCACAGCTATTACCGAGCGGCGCCACGCTCGAGCTAAAGACGAGTCTTTCGCCGTTTATTACGAGCGTAGAGAAACTCAATGATGCGCGCCCACCGGGTGTAGACAACAATCGTGGAACCATAGGCTTTAGCCTAAGCCAGCCTCTGCTTAAAGACTTCGGCCCGATGGTTACAAACGCCCGCATTCGGGTTGCCGAAATCGAGTCAAAAGGGGCATTGGCCTCAAGCCTCGAGGTGGAGTCCAATGTGTTGGTCGAGGGAATTCTTGGCTATCTCGACCTTGTCGTGGCGCAGCAACGTGTGACAACTGCACAGGAGCGCGTCCGTAACGGAGAGCGCCTATTGTCTGAGGCGCAGGCGCTCACACGCCAGGGGCGTCTCGCTGAGGCCGATGTCTGGGAGGTGGAGAGCGCGCTCGATCGTTATCGCTCAGCGCTGAGCGAATCCGAGCATGCGCGCTATGAGCGGGCAAATAAGCTTGCGACCATGGTTATGCGGGTGTCTGCGACCAGCGCCGTCCAGATTAGGGCGGAAGACGCCCTGCCGGCAAGATTCGCCGAGGTTCCCACGCATGAGAAAGCCTTACAGGTGGCCCTCGCTTCCCGCGAAGATCTAAAGCGGGCGAAGCTAGATCTTGAGCGTGAAGGGCTACAGTTGGCGTACGCCAAGAATCAGCGATTACCCCGTTTAGACCTTGTTGCGACTTACGGTATCAATGGGCTCGAATACTCCGCATCACGAGCGCTTGCTGTCTCTCGCATGAAGGACTACCCGAGTTGGACTCTGGGCCTTCAACTCACTTTTCCTCTCGAAAACCGGCAGGCTAAGGCTGATTTCGCGGCTGCGAGCCTACGGCAGAAAGATGCACTTTTGGCACTGAAGGCATTGGAGGTCGGAATCGCCAATGACGTGGATACCAGTCTTAAGCTGCGGCAGAGTGCACTCGAGCGCTGGGGCTGGTGGCAGGCAAGTGCAGCCCGTGAGGCCCGGCATGTGGCGGTTGAGCGCGAAAAGTTTCGCGCAGGGCGCAGCGATATTCGGGAGGTCCTTCTTCGCGAAGAACGCCTCATTAATGCCCAACTGGCGGCGATCGAACAGCAGGCCAGCGTGGTGAAGGCAGAAGCGCTTTTGCAGGCTTCGCAGGGCGTTCTTCTGGAGCAGTACGGGCAATGAGGGCTGTCTATGCCGCTCTTCTCATCGCAGCCTCTCTCTCTTTTCTGCCGGGCTGGTCTTGGGCCCAAGCCGGTGCGGTTGCGCCTGGGTTCACCCAGGCCTCGAAAGATCTTAAGCTCAGCATGTCTGCCGCGGGGCGGGTGGAGGTGGTGTTGGTCCGGGAAGGGGACCGCGTGAGGCCTGGCCAGATCCTTCTCTACCTGGAGCGCGATGCCGAGAAGCTTGAGGTAGAACGTCGCCGATTGATTGCGCAGGATTCCGCAAAACTTCAAGAGATCAAGCAAAAAGAGAAAACGCTCCTCGAGCAGGTGACCGCCGCGCGGGCCCTTTTAGAATCTGGCGGACTTTCTCGCAAGCAGGTGGAGGATGAAGAGATTGCCTATCGGGCGGCAGTCTCCGAGCGTGAGGGTTTGGAGGTCGCAAAGAAGCGCGAGCAGGTAGAGCTTGCGTTGGCCGAAGATGCCTTTGAGAAGCGCCATCTGCGGTCTCCTATTGACGGCATGGTAACGAAGATCGCCTTTCGTGAAGGCGAGAGTATTGCCCCGCACGAACCCGTGATCGCGGTGGCAGACATCAGTCGCGTGCGTTTTCTGGGTACGGTCACGCCCGAGCAGAGCCGTCGCATCAAGCTCGGGTCGAGCGTAGAAATTCAGCTTGGCACAGACACAGGCGCGGTTTCGCGTAAGGCACGCATTGTCTTCATTTCCCCCGTGACAGATGCCGCCAGTGGTCTGGTAGAGGTCATAGCGGAGTTTGGCAATCGTGATGGCTCGATTCGACCAGGTATCTCTGGTCGGCTGGTCTTTTAACCCCATGTACTCGCCACGTACGCCATGAACGCCTCTGCCGAGACCCCTGTCGTGTTGCGTGCGCCCGATGCCTTCGCATCGGCATCGCTCTTCACGCTCTTGGATTTCGACGGCGACCTTCCGGCATTCTGGGACTTGTTTCTCAAGGCGGTGGCATCAAGCCTGCCTGCCCGACGACTGGTGTTGCTGCGCTCGTATGCAGGGCAGCCCTGGCATGCCTTTCATCAGTGGCCTGCCGAAACTAGCGGCAATGCCGATGAGGCGCGCCTTATTATTCAGCAGCTCTCCCGCATTCCGCAGGACCTGCGCCCTGGTCCTGTAAAGATCGATAACACCGGCCTTCCCGGTCTTCGCGAGGGCGCTTTCACGGTGGTTTTCACCCCTTTACCCGCTTCGCCCAATACCGCCTCGGCGATGGTGGTTGTGCTGAATAAAGAGACCGTTGGTGCGCAGTCACTGCCCATGGGACTGCCTCCATTGCTCAATCTGTTGGCAGACCTTCCGGCCCGGTGGGCCCAGGCAAGCGCGGGCCGAGCCCCGCCTGCGAGTCGCCCTTGGAGCGTGGGTAGCGAGATGGTGGCTGAGTCACCGTCTGCAGGGCACCCCAGCCACGACTTCTCGGCCGCCCAGCGACTGCATGATATTTTGCAGTCGTGTATTCGTCTTGGCGAAGAAACGCGGTTTATGAAGCTGGCCTTCTCGCTCTGCAATGACATCGCGGGGCGTCTTGAGGCAGATCGTGTCTCGTTAGGCTGGATTGATGGCCACTACGTGAAGCTCATGGCGATGAGCCAGATCGAGAAGTTTGACCGCAAGTCTGCCTTGGCCCGATCGCTTGAGTCAGCTATGGAAGAGGCGGTGGATCAGGAGGCGGTGCTTGTCTACCCCGGGCCTGCGGGCGCTTCTTCAGGCTTTGTGGTGCGCGCCCACGAAACCTACGCCCAGGATGCCAATGTTGTTGCCTTGACCTCCATACCCATTGGCCGCGGCGACGCGATTGAGGCGGTTCTTACCGTGGAATCGTCTCGCGGCGCACTGACGGAGGCGCAGATCTGGGAGCTGCGCATGCTCACCCAGGGGCTGGCCCGTGCCCTGGTCGATCTGCGCGATCGCGATCGCTTCTGGGGTATTCGGCTCTGGGAGGGGCTGCGCAAAAACGCCGAAGGACTCTTAGGGGCCCAGCATACAGGCTGGAAACTCTTAGGCACGTCGGTGCTGCTCTTTCTCCTGGCGACGCTGGTCATTCCTTGGTCGTATCGGGTAGATGCAGCGATTGCGATTCGTAGCAAAGACCTGATCTTCATGCCCGCACCTTTTGATGGCTATCTGAAGGCCGCTTACGTGGATGTCGGCGATTCTGTGCGACCGGGAGACTTACTCGTTGAACTCGATACGCGCGACCTCACCCTCGAGGCGTCGATGGCCCAGGCCGAGATGCTGCGGTATACCCGCGAGGCAGAAAAGGCCGTTGCCACCCGTAACTTGGCGGAGATGCAGATTTCTCTCGCGCGCCAGCAGCAGGCCGAGGCGCGTCTGGGTCTGATTCGTTTTCAGCTCGACAATGCGCGGGTGCTGGCGCCCTATGCGGGCGTTGTGGTCGAGGGGGAGTTAAAGAAAAATTTGGGCTCGCCCGTACGCAAGGGAGACCTTCTCCTAAAGCTCACCCAGTCTAATGAGACCTATCTGGAGCTTGAGATTGATCAGGCCGATATCCATGAGATTGCGAAGGGCACTTCGGGAGAGTTTGCCCTTGTAGGCCGCCCCGAAGAAAAGTTTTCCCTGGTGATCGATCGCATCGACCCGGTTGCCGTCACGCAAGAGGGCCGCAATGTCTATCTCGCACGTGCGGTGGTCAAAGACCCCCCTGCGGATTGGTGGCGGCCGGGGATGGCAGGCACCGCCAAGCTTGATGCGGGTGACCACAGCCTGCTCTGGGTGATGACCCACCGTACGGTGCGCTTCCTACGAGAGATGTTCTGGATATGAGCCTCGAAGAAGCCAGCGGCCGAACTTTTAGCGATTCGTGGCATCGGGTTGCTACGGTACGGGTCTGCCTGCGTGGCAGCGTTGCGGCGCATCGCCAGTCGTTTCAGGGGCAGGGCTGGGTCATTCTGCATGACCGCTTAAGTAGCGACTGGTATCGGGTCTCGCCTGATGCTTACCATTTTTTGTCTCGGCTCGATGGCCAGCAGACGGTCGAAGAGGTCTGGGAGGCGTCGATCTCGGCAGACCCGGAGCGCGCCTTGACCCAAGAAGAAGTCGTGCAGCTCTTGGGCCAGTTAAACCTCTCGAACCTTTTGCAGTACGACGCCCAGCCCTCCGACGAAAGTCTTTTTGATCGGCTGATCAAGCGCAAGTCAAAGGAGCGCAAAGCGCTCATGATGGGCTTTCTGGCGATCAAGATCCCTTTATTTGATCCCGACCGGTTTCTGAATCGGTCTTTGCCAGCGATTCGCCTGATCTTTAGCCGTTGGGGGCTTTTCGTCTATGTGGCTCTTTTGCTTTGGGGGGCGAAGGCGCTCATCGATGCCTCTGACCGACTCTTTGATCAGTCTGCTGGGCTTCTCGCCCCGAGTAACCTGGGGCTTCTCTATCTGGGCTTTCTGGTCTCGAAGGCCCTGCATGAAATCAGCCACGCAGCAGTCTGCAAAAGATTTGGCGGCGAGGTGCACACCCTGGGGGTGATGCTCTTGATCTTCGCCCCGATGCCTTATGTAGACGCCTCAGCCACCTGGGGTTTTAGAAGTAGAACCGAGAGGGTGATGGTGGGGCTGGCGGGTGTGGCCGCAGAGCTTGCTCTGGCTGCGGTGGCCGCTATTCTCTGGGCAAACACTGCGCCCGGCACGTTTAATTCGCTGGCCTACAACGTTATTTTTGTGGCCAGCGTATCAACGCTCGTCTTTAACCTGAATCCGTTATTGCGGTTTGATGGGTACCACATGCTGGTAGACCTCATTGAGATGCCCAATCTCTTCCAGCGTTCGCGTGACCAGCTGAAGTACCTTGGAGAGCGTTATCTATTGCGCTTGCCGCAGGCCCAGCCGGCGGCGAGAACGCCGCGCGAGGGGGTACTGCTTCCGCTCTATGGGGTTGCAAGTATTGTCTATTGGCTTCTGCTCATGTCGACCATCGTCTTTTTCATCGCAGAGGAATATCTCGACCTGGGTCTGGCCTTAGCCATCCTCTTGGTCATCTTCTCGTTCGTAGTGCCGCTCGGAAAGTTTCTGAAGTACCTAGCCACAGGCCCCACGCTGGCAGACCATCGGGCGCAGGCGGTCTTCTCTACGGTGGCGATTATTGCGGTGGTGATGGGCTTTCTTTCGCTTGTGCCTCTGCCAGACCGGGTGCGGGTCACTGGCGTGGTACAGGCGCAGGCCTCTCAGCAAGTACACACAGGCACCGAGGGCTTCTTAGTAGAACTTCTCGCCCGGCCGGGCAGCACGGTGGAGGCTGGTCAGCCTCTGGCCCGCCTCTCAAACCCTTCGCTGGATTTTGAGATTCGCTCGGTGGAGATGCAGCTCTCAGCGCTGGTTGCACAGGAGATTCGTGCCGTGGCTACCGCAGTGGCCGACCTCGCCGCCATTTCCAAGCAGAAGACCGCGGTGGAAGAGAGTCTGCACGATCTGCATCAGCGGCGTGACGCGCTCATCTTGCGTGCGCCACTCTCGGGCACCTGGGCGGCACCGCAGCTGATCGATGCCCAGGGGCAATGGTTTGCGCGTGGGTCAGCCCTGGGCACCGTGGCGCAACTCGGCGAATGGAAATTTATTGCCGTTTTGCCGCAGGTTGCCAGCCATGTGTTTAAAGAAGAAATTCAGCAGGCAGAGGTGCGCCTTGTGGGGCAGGAACAGCACAACCTCTTTACGGAGCCCGCACGGGTGATGCCCTTCGAGCAGGGCGCACTTCCTTCGGCTGCCCTGGGTATGGCAGGGGGCGGTCTGATTGCGGTTTCGCCTTCTGACCCGCAGGGCCTCGTGGCTGCCGAGCCTTTCTTCCGGATCGAGGCCGCGTTTGGGCCGGGTTTTCAAGGGCTGACCGATCGGGCCGTGCGGCTCTCACATGGGCAGATTGGCACGATGCGCCTCACCCTCTCGTCGCGGCCACTCTTGGCCCAATGGACCCGCGATGTTCGCCAGTTCCTGCAGCGGCGGTTCCGCGTATGAACGCCGCGACGCCTATAGAACTCTTACACGCCCCACCGTCAGGCGTGCGGTCGTTTGCGTTGGAGTCGGCGCACCGGCTCCGTGATCTAGAGAAGCTTCCCGAAGGATTGGATGCCATCTGGCTGAAGGCGCATGGCTGGATACGTCGCCTCGGGCGTCGTCGGAAGCTGCTTGAGAAACAGGCAGACCTCGCGGAGCAGTACTGCGGGCGACTGGCAGATCTTACCGATGACGAACTTGCCGATCGTCTTGCGGGACTGCGCGGGTTGTTGCGGCGCGACCCCCTTCAGGCCAAGGGACAGTTGGCCCAGGCCCTTGGCGCCGTGGGGCAGATGGCACAGCGGGTGATTGGCCATCGCCCCTACAAAGTGCAGTATTGGGGCGCGTTGGCAATGCACGCAGGCTGCCTTGCCGAAATGGCCACAGGGGAAGGCAAGACCCTTACCGTGGCACTGGCCGCGATTCTCTCGGGATTTACGGGGCGGCCTTGTCATGTCATTACCGCCAACGACTACCTGGCAGAGCGCGACGCCCAGACCATGATTGCGCTCTTTGATGCCTGTAAGGTCTCGGTGGCCTCGATTACCGCAACCGTCGACCACGACCTGCGACCAGCGCGGTATCTGAATGATGTGGTCTACGTCACGGCCAAGGAGCTGCTTGCCGATTATCTGCGCACGACGTTGGTCACCCGCGCAGGACAGTCGCCGGCCCAGAAGGCCTTTGAGGACTGGATCTTGGACTGCCTGCAGGCCGCATTGCGCGCTGGAGGTGACGACAATGTCGCCCGCCCAACGCATCCACCCGGCTTGTTGGGGCGTGGGCTTCACACGGTCATTATTGATGAGGCCGACAGTGTGCTGATTGACGAGGCGGTAACCCCCTTAATTCTCGCCGCTCCGCGCGAGAGCCGGGGGCTGCCGCAGGCGGCCGAAGTGGTTTCGCATCTTGCTCAGCAGCTCACGCTAGGGGCGGACTATGAGCGGGCGGCCCGGGGGAAGACAGTGACCCTCCTCGCATCGGCCCGGCAACGACTGCTCGAGGTTGCGCATCAGATTCCCGAGGTCTGGCGACCCGCGGCCCGACGTGAAGAACTACTGCGCCAGGCCCTGGTCGTGCGCGAGTTTTTCTTCGCAGGAAAACATTATGTGGTGGACGACGGTGAGGTGGTCTTGCTTGACGAGTTCACCGGGCGGCTGACCCCCGGGCGCACGTTGACTGCGGGGCTGCATCAGGCCATCGAGGCCAAAGAGGGTCTCGAGATCACTGCGCCCAATGAGTCGATGACTCAGATGAGTTTCCAGTCTTTCTTTCGGCGATTTCGCCGTATGGGGGGCTGCACTGGAACGGCCATTGAGGCCTATGACGAACTCTGGGCGATTTATGGGCTGCAGGTGATGCCCATGCCGACCCATCGCCCCCGTCAGACGCGATATCTGCCTGCGGTCTTGCATCAGACACAGGAGGCGAAGTGGCACGCCGTGGCGCAAGAGGCGCTCGCATTGCAGGGCTCTGGGCGACCAGTCCTTATTGGTGTGCGTTCGGTTCTTAGTAGCGCCCTTTTGGCGGAGAAGATTCAGGCGCTGGGCCTCTGCCCCAGTGTGCTCAATGCCCTCTCGCATGCCGATGAGGCGGAGATTGTTGCCAAGGCAGGGCAGCGCGGTGCTGTGACGATTGCCACGAATATGGCGGGGCGGGGCACCGATATTAAGCTCGGTGAAGGCGTCGTCGCCATGGGCGGGCTGCATGTCATTGTCGCGGAGATCAATGAGTCAAAGCGTATTGATCGACAGCTCGCGGGCCGATGCGGTCGGCAGGGCGATCCTGGCTGTGTCTCGGTGCACCTGAGTCTCGAGGATGATCTGGCGGTGGCGCAGATTCCAAAGTCTGTCCACCGACTCTTGCTGCGTCCTCAGGCGGCACGCTGGGCCCCTATAGTTTTCCGTTGGGCGCAGTGGCGTGCTGAGGCTCGGGCCTATCAGCGACGGGTGGGGGTGTTGCGCAACGACGATTGGCTCGCTTCTGCCTTACCTTTTCACAGCGGGCCCAGTAAAGCAAGGGTGGCCTCATGACCGGTACATTCACGCCGCTTACTGCACATTTGTCTGCGATGGTGGGTCTCGCCAGGCAACAAACGCCGCTTGGCTGGGAAGCCTCGATCCGTATTGGCCCTCAGGGCGTATCGCCATGGCGTTATCTGGTGGGGTTTGCTCATGATGGGGCCCCGACCGCTTTTCTCGATTCGTTTCTTGCAGAGCAGGCCATGCCGACTGCATTTAGCGACGCATTTGCTGCCTGCCTGCCGTGGACTGCCTCGATACTCTTTTCGGTGGCCCCGTCGCGCAGCGACACAGAGCTTCGGGTCTATCAGGAATATGTCGCCGATGCCGCCTCTGAGGTCGCCATGCGCGGCTTCAAGTGGCTTGCTGCAGGAAGCGGGGTTCGTGGGCAAGAAGGGGAACGCATGACGGACTATCGCGCATCTCCTGCCACTACGTCGTTCGCGGAGATGGCTGCCTATCCGCAGGAACTCCAGACGTTCTTGCGTGCTGCCTTGCAGTGGCAGAACACCACGCAGGTAACGCCGAATCCTTCTCTATTGTCGTCTGTGGTTCTTCGGTCCACGGAGGGGCAGGGCGCGCGTGATGCCCTGAGCCTTCGATTCACCCATACACAACAAGCCCTCAGCGTTTGCGTTGCCGAGGTTCGTCTTCTGGCCTTGACTTGGGGCTACAGCGTCTCTGCCCTGTCGCAGCTTGACGACATGCTGCACCAAGTCTCAGACCGCCTTCTCAACTGGGTATCGGTCGGTCTCGATACCCGGGGCCTTCCTTTTATTTCTCTGTATTTCACTGCCACCGAAGACGATGTTTTGGTGGCAGCTTCGCATTCTCACAAGAGAGCAGCATGACCACTGGTAAAAATCGGCGTTGGGCCAACTGGCGCCCTCAGGCAAATTATAAAAAGAACCGCGTTCAGGTTGAAAAGCTCGAAGACCGGATTCTTTTGTCTGCCGACCCGCTCGTAAAGCTCGATAAGAACCACAACGACGATCCCATCGCCGCCGATAACGTCAAACTCTCGCTGAAAAAGCCGTCTGCCAGCTCGTACGACCTTAACCTGTTGTCTCGCGGTGGCGGTACCGTCATCGATCTCACCAAAGACCCTAGCCAGAACAGTCAGTGGCTCACCTGGGATGCCACTGGACAGCGGATGCGGCTCACGCAGACCGCATCAAATCTCTTGATTGATCTGGGAGATAAAACCACCGCGCTACGCCTCTTCACCAACGCTGACGGTCTGTTGCAGCTTCAGGCCGACAACCTCTACGACTTGGTACTGAATGCGCCCACGACGCTCTTAGGGATTCGCGGGGGTGCGGGTACGGATACCTTCACCGTGGAAGATTTTGATCTCGGCAACGCCAGTCTGGTGTTAGAGGCGGAGAAGATCGAACTGTCCTCTGGCTATACCGTAGAGACCAATGCCGATGTCGTCTTTCGTGGATATACGCAGGTTTCAAGCACCGATTCCAGTGTCACGCTGAGCCTTGATGCCTATGTGAAGGTACAGGGTTCCATTACCGCAGGCGGTGCGGTGGTGCTTGATGCGAAGGGTGAAATCTCTGCGACCAAAGAGTTTGTTGGGGTAGCCACCTCGATGAATATCCAGTCCACCAGCCAGGTACAGGCGCTGGTCGGCTCAGGGGCTGTCATTCAGGCAGAAAGCCTCAGCGTCTTGGCCACCACCGAATCTCTCTTGTCGGC
>Ga0194125_10005603_pt1 | contig 19027 bp, 17 predicted proteins | sample TA2KigC250mmetaG_FD_148626 | JGI IMG/M metagenome (GOLD analysis project Ga0194125, IMG submission 148626) | Freshwater microbial communities from Lake Tanganyika, Tanzania - TA2015034 Kigoma Deep Cast 250m | ecosystem: Environmental > Aquatic > Freshwater > Lake | place: Tanzania: Lake...
TGATCTACCGCGAAGGCCTGCGCAACGTGACGGCCGGCGCGAACCCGATGAGCCTCAAGCGTGGCATTGACCGCGCGACCGAGGCAGTCGTGGAAGCGATCGCCAAGATGTCGAAGAAGGTCAAGGACCACAGCGAGATCTCGCAGGTCGCGACCATCTCCGCCAACGGCGACAGGACGATCGGCGAAATCATCGCCGAAGCGATGGACAAGGTCGGCAAGGACGGCACAATCACCGTCGAAGAGGCCAAGACCATCGAGACGACACTGGATGTCGTCGAGGGCATGCAGTTCGACAAGGGCTATCTCTCCCCCTACTTCGCGACCAATACGGAAACGATGGAAGCGGTGCTGGAGGATGCCTACATCCTGATCAACGAGAAGAAGATCTCGAGCCTGCAGGACCTGCTGCCGCTGCTGCAGAACGTAGCCAAGGCAAGCAAGCCGCTGCTGATCATCGCAGAGGACGTTGAGGGCGAAGCCCTCGCGACACTCGTGGTCAACAGGCTCCGCGGCACCCTCCAGTGCTGCGCTGTCAAGGCCCCGGGCTTCGGCGACCGCCGCAAGGCGATGCTCGAAGACATTGCCATCCTCACGGGCGGCAAGTGCATCACCGAGGACCTCGGCATCAAGCTCGAGAACGTCACGGTGTCCGACCTTGGACGCGCGAAGCGCATAACGATCGACAAGGAAAACACAACGATCGTCGAAGGCTCCGGCAAGACCTCGGATATCCAGGGCCGTGTCGCCCAGATCAAGCGCCAGATAGATGAGACGACGTCGGACTACGACCGCGAGAAGCTCCAGGAGCGCCTCGCGAAGCTGGCCGGCGGCGTTGCGGTGATCAATGTCGGCGCCGCGACCGAAACCGAGATGAAGGAGAAGAAGGCCCGTGTCGAGGATGCTCTCCACGCCACGCGCGCCGCGGTCGAGGAAGGCGTTGTCGCAGGCGGCGGCGTCGCACTGCTCAGGGCCCAGAAGGCTCTCGACAAGTTCGACTCCGAAAGCGGCGACGAGGCGGTTGGCGTGCAGATAGTCAGACGCAGCCTCGAAGCTCCTTTGCGCCAGCTGGTTAACAACGCCGGCATGGAAGGCGCCCTGATCGTCGAAGCCGTCAAGGGCGGCAAGGCCAACTACGGGTTCAACGTGGCAACCGGTAAGTACGCCGACCTCGTCGCGGACGGGGTGCTGGATCCGGCGAAGGTCACGCGCTCTGCCCTGCAGAACGCGGCCAGCATCGCCGGCCTGCTCCTGACGACCGAGTGCATGGTTACCGAAATACCGGAGAAGGACGCTCCTCCTCCGGCCCCGGGCGGCCATGGCGGCGGCATGGACATGTACTGAGCCGATAGAGGTTGACTGAGTGGAACGGGGCGCATACCATGCGCCCCGTTCCCGTTTTTCGGCCTGTCCGGCGCGCCGCGCGCCGGGCGGCAGTCTGGAGAAGATGGAGGGTGTGTCTTGAACGTCGAGAATCTTGATAAGGCCAGGGAGCGGGTTCCAAGCATACCGGTCCTGATCAACATGGTGTCAAAGCGCGTGCGACAGCTCAACGCCGGCATGCGCCCCTATGTGAAGCCCTCCAGCCCGAACGAGGACAAGCTGGATATCGCCCTTCGCGAGATCGCCGAAGGCAAACTGATAGCCGAAATCGATTTCGAGTCCGCCTCGGCTGCCGCTGAAAAGGCACAGAGCTGACGCCCGCCGGGGCATGCGGGGATACCGGCGCCGTTCCGGGCTGCGAGGTAACCGCGCATGACTGCTTCATCCGATTCTTCTTTTCTGAAAGTGGCAGCCAACCGCAAGGCTTTCCACGACTTCCACGTTCTTGACCGCATCGAGGCGGGAATCGAACTCGCAGGCACGGAGGTGAAATCCGTCCGCGCCGGCGAAGTCGGCATGGCCGGCTCTTACGCGAAGGCCGAGCGCGGTGGGCTTGTTCTTCACGGCCTGAACATCCCTCCCTACGAACAGGGCAACCGCTTCAACCACGACCCGGTCCGTCCGCGCCGTCTTCTGCTGCACCGGCGCGAGATCGAAAAGCTCCGCGCCGCGGCAGAGGAAAAGGGCTGCGCGCTGGTGCCGCTGGCCGTCAACATTCGCCGCGGATGGGTGAAGGTTGAGATAGGCATTTGCAAAGGCAAAACACACGGCGACAAACGTGAAACCCTGAAGCGCCGCACCGCCGACCGCGAAACCCGCCGCGAAATCGCCTCCGCGGGCAAACGCCGCGCGTGACCTCACCCGACGCCGCGCCGAACCCCGCCACCCGCCGGGGCTTGATATGCGCGGGGCGTGGTGTCATCATGGCTCTGCGTCAGGCATCCAGACCGCCCGCCTGTGCGGGAGGAGGTACAAAGTGTTCAGCGGCCCCTGGGAAATCATTCTCGTACTGCTCGTCATACTGCTGCTGTTCGGCAGCAAGCGTCTGCCGGACCTGGCACGTTCTCTTGGACGCAGCCTCGGCGAGTTCAAGAAGGGGCGTGAAGAGGGCACCAAGCCGGATCAGCCCAAGCTCAACACAGACGGCGACGGGACTGCGAAAAAGAATTCGTAGAGTTCTGTCTGCCGGACCGCTGCCGACAGCAGACTATTCAACGATTTCGACAGGCCCGAATTCCATCATCAGGTTTGTCGGGCCCGCTTGGGGAATGGCCTGCGCGGGGGTGAGTGCTTCACTGCCCGTGGCCGGACCGGACCTGCGGTTCTTCTCAAGCCGCTCAAGCGATCCGGAAACAACATCTCTCCAGGGGCTTTCCGGGTGCGCTGTCACAAAATCCTCGTAGACAACCCTTGCGTTGTCGGCTTTCCCGAGCGCCTCCAGGCAGCGCGCCTTGCCGATGACCACTACCGGATAGAGGAAATGATGCGGATGGTTCTCGGCAAACGCATTGAAGGCATCGAGCGCCCTGGACGTCTCGCCCTTGGCTTCCATGCAGTGGATCCCGCCCACTTCCGCGACCAGGACCATCTGGTGTTTCGGATACTTCGACTGAAACTCGATGTATCGGGTTGCGGCGACATCGAACTGCCCGGCGTTAAAATCGGCCTTCGCCGCCAGCAGCAGCGCCAGAGGAGCCGAGGATGTCCCCCCGAACTCTTTCAGAAACTCCTCCATGCCGGTCGAACTGTTCACAAGCATCAACCGCGACCACGCCTCGGCCTCTTTCTGGCGGTGACGGTTCAACAGAAATCCGCCGAACGCCGCCAGGGCCGCAACAACCGCGATGGTAAGCAGGAACGCAACGCCCTGCTCCTTCCAGAACTTCACGACCGGCAGCAATTCTTCAGGCACGGCCGGCGACTGAGTGCTTCCGCTTTCTTCGGCCACCGTCTTCTCGGGGTCCATCATCAACGCTCCGTGTAGGTTATCCGCAAATGAAGGGCCGTATATTCGTGTCGGAATAGCCCGAAAGCAAGGGCAATCTCCGCCCTGATGCGCCGCCTGCGCTCCCGGCCAGAATACAATCCGCTGGCATTCACCGCCGGGCGCGTCATAATTCGCGCTGCCGCGAACGGCGCAAAGGAGCTTTGCAGGATGGCCGGCAGGAAACTCCAGCTCGGTGTGAACATTGACCACGTGGCGACGGTCCGCCAGGTAAGGAAGACCGCCTACCCAAGCCTCGTCGAGGCGGCCTCGCTCTGCGAGAAGGCCGGCGCTCACGGTATAACGATCCATCTGCGCGAGGATCGCCGGCATATTCAGGACTCCGACGTTTTCGCCCTGCGCCGCACGGTGCGCACACGCCTCAACCTGGAAATGGCCAACGCCGGGTCCATAGTCCGGATCGCACTGGAAGTCGCGCCGGATGAAGTGTGCATAGTCCCCGAACGCAGAGAGGAACTGACGACCGAGGGAGGACTGAACGTCATCGCCGGCGGCGCTTCCCTCGCCCGCAACGTCCGGCGGCTCTCCGATGCAGGAATAGCGGTCAGCCTTTTCATCGAACCCGATATCGCCCAGTTGCGGGCCGCGCTGGGTATCGGCGCGCCCGTGGTTGAATTGCACACGGGCAAGTTCTGCGATTCGACCGGCCGTGCGGCGGAACGCGAACTGAAACGCCTCAGGGAAGCCGCCGCCGCGGCCCACGACATGGGCCTGCAGGTTAACGCCGGGCACGGGATCAACACGTCCAACATGCCAGGCATCCTCGCCATACCGCACCTTGACACGCTGAACATCGGACACAGCATAGTCGCGCGCGCGGTCATGGTCGGCATGGCGGAGGCCGTCAGGGAGATGCTCCGGGCAATGGTGCCATACCGCGGCGGGGAAAGGGCTCGAAAGGTAAAGTGAACGGAGGCTGCATAGTCGGCGCGGGAATTGACCTCGTTGAAAACGCGCGTATCCGCGAGATGCTGGATAAGTGGGGCACGCGTTTTCGTGACAAGGTGTTCCTGCCCGAGGAACAGGCCTACTGCGAATCGAAGGCTTGCCCGTGCGATCATTATGCAGGCCGGTTCGCCGTGAAGGAAGCCGTCTCCAAGGCTTTCGGCACCGGCATGGGCCCTTCCATCGGCTGGCTGGACATCGAGGTGGTGCGCAACACCGTCACCGGCGCGCCTTCCGTCAGGCTCAGCGAGAAAGGCCGTACGATGGCTGATTCGATGGAGATCTCGGAAGTCCTGGTCAGCCTCTCGCACACCCGCACTCATACCGTCGCGCACGCATTGCTCGTGTCCAACGGAAAGCCCTGCTCTGCTGAACGGAGTCCGCCATGAGATTCGTGACCGCCGCGACCATGAGGAACATTGACCGCCACGCGATAGAGAAGGCCGGCGTCCCCGCTGAACATCTGATGGAGAAGGCCGGTTTCGCGGTGGCATCGGAGGCATGGGCCGTCCTGAACGCACTTCCAGCGCGACGGATGACAGTCGAGGTACTCGCCGGACGAGGAAACAACGGCGGCGACGGGTTTGTTGCCGCGCGCCATCTCTCGGCATGGGGCGCACGCGTCCGCGTTCTGGTTGCCGGCGGCCAGGGATCCCTGTCGCCGGATGCGAAGACAAGCCACGCCCGTCTGACCGGTACCAGCGTAGAGGTTTTTTTTCTCCCTGAAGACAGCGACTGGAACGCCGCCGCGGACCTGCCGAACGATGCCGACGTTGTGATAGACGCCGTCCTCGGCACCGGCTCGAACCGCGGCGCACCCAGAGGCGTTGCCGCCTCCGCCGTGCGCCGTGCCATGCGCATGTCAGGCACGGCGAAAATAGTCGCCGCGGATATCCCGTCCGGCATGGATGCCGATACCGGCGCCGCGCCGGGCGATGCCGTGACAGCCGACCTGACCGTGACGCTGGGCATGCCCAAGACAGGGCTCGCCTGCCCGGCCGGCCTTGACCGTAGCGGATCGGTCGTGGTTGGCGACATCGGACTCCCGCCGGGCATTCCGTTCGACCCGGCGGGCGAACTCGAACTGATAACTCCTCTGGACACCGGAATGACAATTCCGCGCCGGAGCCGCTCCGCGCACAAGGGCGATTTCGGCCGTGTTTGCATCATCGGCGGCGCGCCGGGCTTCTCCGGCGCCGCCGCACTGGCCGCCCGCGCCGCATCGCGGGCCGGAGCGGGCCTCGTCTCAGTGGTGACACCCCGTTCCGTGGCGGGCACGGTGGGGGCGTTTGCGCCGGAGACGATGGTCCACGGTGTGGACACTTCGCCTTCCGGCTGGCTCTCGGCCGAGGGAGTCAAGTCGGTATCCGCCGTCATATCCGCTGCCGACTCGATCGTCGTGGGCCCAGGCATGACCGCGCACGAGGAAACGGCCCGGATCGTCTTCTGGCTCGCCGGCATAGCGGGAAAGAAAACGGTGATTCTTGACGCGGATGCACTGAACGTCCACGCCGGACGCATTGGCGCTCTGAAGGGACAGTTCGAGAAACTCGTCATCACCCCCCACCCCGGCGAAATGGCGCGGATGATGTGTTCGGACGCCGCGGCTGTACAGGCGGACCGGGCGGGCTCAGCCCGATCCGCCTGCGAGAAAAGCGGGGCCGTCGTTGTCCTCAAGGGTGCCGGGACACTTGTCGCCGCGCCCGGCATGCCAACGGCAATCAACCTGACCGGCAACCCCGGCATGGCGACAGGAGGAACAGGCGATGTCCTTGCCGGGCTGATCGCCGGCCTCGCGGCACAGGTGAGCGATCCGCGCGCCGCGGCGCAGCTAGGGGTGTGGATACATGGCCGGGCAGGCGACTTGGCCGCGTGGCGGAAGTCCGAAGCCGCCATGGTCGCACCGGATCTTACGGATGCGATTCCCCACGCTTTCCATGCGCTGTGCCCCGCGCGTCAGGGGGTCAGGGGCGGGTCGCGCGCAGTTGACGTGGTGGATTCCCCTTTCTATACTCCGGCACCCTGATCGTCCTGCCCTTTTGGCGAACATGAAAAGCCATAGATCAAAGGCATCGAAACCCATGGTACCCCGCGCGCCGGCAGCAAGAACCGCCGTATTGTTCGAACTTGAGAACCTCGGCACCAGCGGCAGGCTGCGTGTTTTCGAGACATTGCGCAAGAAGCTGCACGCGCGCTCCATCCCTTTCACGATTGTGGACTTCCAGCGCCATTTCACCGCCAAGTCCGTGAAATGCGCATTGCCATCATTCCTGGCGGCCATGAACCTCTCGAAATCGGCGGAAACGAAGCTCAGCGCGGATATCAGTCAGGACATAGCCGCCCACTATGGTGACGGCAAGGTCTCTTTCTGCCCGGTGCTTCGGTCATTGCTGGATGCCGTGCTTCAGAACGAGACCTTGGCCGGATGCCTCACCGCGCTGGAGCCCGAGACCTCAACTGCGCTCGCGGAGCGCTTCGGTCTCTCCGACATGGCCGTTCGCGTCATGCCGGTCGGCGACACAGACAAGCCGTTCCCATCTCCGGATTCGTGGCTGAAACTGGCGAAATCGCTCCACGTGAAGCCAACCATGTGTGCTGCGCTTGTGACAAGCCGCACGGCGGCGCGCTCGGCGATCAGCGCCGGCATGCGGGTCGTGGCCGTCCCCGACCAGTTCACGGCCTTCCAGGACTTCAGCGGCGCTGACGCCGTGTGCGACTCAATAGAGGATGTATCGGCCGACCGCCTCTTGCGCCTGTTTGCCGGCTGACACGGTCACCCCGCCTGCCCGTCGGATCTCCGGCGTCACGGCGACCCCGGAATGGAGTTATTTTATGAAGACCCAGTACTGCCACGCGATCGAAGGAACAGTAACCCCCGCCATGAAGTCCGCCTCGGCGCGCGAATCGGTTTCCGCAGAAACCGTGATGAGCGCGCTGGCCACGGGCGAAGCCGTGCTCCCATGCAACCCGGCTCACGTGCGCCTGGAACCTGTCGTTGCCGGACGCCTGTTCAGGACAAAAGTCAACGCGAACATAGGCCGCTCGGCGTACTGCTCCTCGACCGGCGAAGAACTTCTTAAACTGCTCACGGCCGTCTCCGCCGGAGCCGATTTTGTGATGGACCTGAGCGTCGGCTCCGACCTTGGCGACATCAGGCGCTCCCTGCTCGCGGAGTGCCCGCTGCCGTTCGGCACTGTGCCGATCTACGAGGCATGGTCCCGCGCCGGCGGCAGCATGGCCAGCCTCACGGCGACCGGCTTGATTGACGTTATTCGCGAGCAGGCCGAACAGGGCGTCGATTTCATGACTCTCCACGCAGGACTGCTCAAGAAACACGTGCCGATGGCCATACGCCGCCGCCTCGGGATCGTAAGCCGCGGCGGCGCCATACTCGCCGAATGGATGTCAACGTACGACAGGGAAAACCCTCTCTACGAGACATGGGACAGCATCATGGCCATTTGCGCGGAGCACGATGTGACTGTTTCGCTTGGAGACGGGCTGCGCCCAGGCTGCCTGGCCGACGCCAGCGACGAGGCACAGTTCGCCGAACTTGATGTCCTCGGCGAGCTTGTTCTGCGCTGCCGCGAAGCCGGCGTGCAAGCGATGGTGGAAGGGCCTGGCCATGTCCCGTTCGGACAGATAGCAATGAACATGGAGCGCGAACGCGAGGTCTGCCACGGCGCGCCTTTCTACGTGCTCGGCCCGGTCGTCACCGACGTCGCCCCAGGCTACGACCACATAACCTCCGCCATAGGCGCCACCGCGGCGGCGTTCCACGGGGCGTCACTCCTGTGCTACGTCACTCCGTCCGAACACCTCGCACTGCCGACGGAAGACGACGTCCGGCAGGGGATCGTCGCCTACCGCATCGCCGCCCATGCCGCCGATGTCGCAAGAGGGTTGCCGGGAGCGCGCGACTGGGATGACCGGATGGCCGATGCCCGGCGCAGCTTGGACTGGCAGAAGCAGTTCAGTCTGGCGATTGACGGGCAAACCGCAAGAGCCCGCTATGAACGCGGCCGGTCGCAGGAACCGGGGGATTCGGACCACTGCTCCATGTGCGGCCGCGATTTCTGCGCCGTGCGCACATCCGGCCGGCTGCGGGAAAAACAGTGAAAGGGCCCGCCGGAACACCTGCTCCGCAGGGAGCCGTCGCGCGCCTGATTGAGACAGTGCGCCGCCTTCGCGCACCGGACGGATGCCCCTGGGACCGGGAACAGACACACGCTTCACTGAAGCCGTTCCTGCTCGAGGAATGCCACGAGCTCATGGAAGCGATCGACTCCGGCGACACGGCAAGGATGTCGGAAGAACTCGGCGACGTGCTGCTGCAGGTCGCGCTCCACGCGCAGCTGCTGAACGAGAACGAAACCGGGTCATTCGACTCAGTAGCCGAAATCATCGCCGACAAGCTTGTACGCAGGCACCCGCACGTCTTCGCGGACGCCAGTGCCGCGGATTCATCCGAAGTCACCCGGAACTGGGAAGCCATCAAGTCCGCGGAATCCGACTCCGACGGTAACAGGCGACGGATCCTCGAAGGCGTGCCAGCCTCGCTCCCGGCGCTCCAGCGCGCACAGCGTGTCCAGTCCCGCGCCGCACGCGTCGGGTTCGACTGGGAACGCCACGAAGACGTCACCGCCAAGGTCGATGAAGAGCTGCGCGAAACCGTCGCGGCAATCGAATCGGGAGTGAAGGAAGACATGCGCGAGGAAATAGGCGACCTTCTCTTTGCCGTCACGAACCTCGCTCGCTTCCACGGCATACAGGCCGAGGAAGCATTGCACGGAACCACCGCAAAATTCACGCGACGCCTGCAGGAAGTCGAACGCCGCGTCCGCGCCTCCGGCAGGGAACTGTCTGAATCAACACTTGAGGAGATGGACGGTCACTGGAAAGCCGTCAAACGCGAGGAACGCGGGGCCTGACCCCGCACGTCAAGTTCCCCGCCGCTCGCACTTGTCGGGAGCCGCAATCGGGCCTATGCTTCGGGCAGAGGAACGCCGCATGAGGGGCTATTCATTCATCGTCGCAGCCGCAGCCGCATGGCTTGTCGCTTCATCCGGCTGCGCGGACGGCAGGGAGGCGCCCATGAATAACTCGGATTCAGTTGCCACTCTTCGCGCTCACGGGGCCGGACGCTGGTTCCCCGGTTCCAGGCCGGAGCTGGAGAAGGCGGTTGACCGCTACATGTCGGAGGCAAAGACGGCGGAGGTAACAGGCCGCATAGTCTGCGCGATCGCACCGCATGCCGGATACCAGTATTCCGGCCCGGTTGCCGGGTACACGTTCCGGGCAATCAGCGACAACGCCGCATCCGGCGGCAAGCCGGACGCCGTCGTCATTCTGGGCTTCGGTCACCGCGCTTCTTTCCAGGGCGTGGCGGTCATGGACGCCGTCGCGCTTGAAACGCCGCTCGGCCCCGCGAAACTCGATCGAGCGCTTGTCGCCGCGCTGACCTCGGCAAGCCCGCTGATACGACCGATGAACACGCCGCACGCGGGAGAGCATTCGGCGGAGAATCTCGTGCCCTTCGTTCAGCGCGCATTGCCCGGTGTCCCCATCGTGGTCGGAATCATGGGCGATCACGGCGAAGCCACGGTTGACGCGCTGGCCAAGGCGATAACAGCCGCGGCGGCAGGCAGGAGGCTGCTGGTCGTCGCAAGCACTGACCTGCTGCACGACCCTGACTACGACCTCGTCCGCGAAACGGATCAGCACACTCTCAAGATCATCGCCTCGCTTGACACGGCGGCCCTCGCGGCACGCTGGAGTCCCGCAAAACAGGTCTGCTGCGGCGTCGGACCCCTGTTGACGGTCATGCGCGTCTCATCGGCCATGGGCTGCCGGGAAGGGAAGGTTCTTCATTACCGCAACAGCGGCGACGACCACCCCGAAAGCCGCGGCGAGTGGGTCGTGGGCTACGGAGCCGTTGTATTCGCAAGTCAGGACTGAGTGTCTGGCTCCGCCCTGCCCCTGAGCGTTGCCTCTTCCAACCCCTCTGACAGATGGCGCCGGAAGAGGGAGAAACGCAGGGATCGCACGCCGCTCCCGTATAAATCCCGGATTTCCACGACGTGATCCGGGACCGGCCCGTTCCATCGCGTCTCGGGAACCCCGGCCCACTCCAGCAGCCATGCGACGAGAAAGACGAACGTTTCGGCGTTAACTGACTCCGGCATGGTCTCGACGGTCTCCGACGAGTCCTCCCCGACCAGCTTCAGTCGCACCGGCCCCGGCGGCCCGAGCATTGCCAGCTCGGCCACTGCATCCGCCAGTCGTCCCGCACTCCCTTCCTTCAACGCTCTTTCCAGGTCCCTGCGCAGAGCGCGGTCGGGAAAGAGAATGTCGCGGCTGATCGGCCCGCAACATGCGGCGCTCAACTCGAAGAACGATACGCGGCCCGGCCGGTTCGACAAGCCGTCCAGGAAACCCGGCCAGAAGAGAGCCGCCGAGTTCCGGTAAACCTTCCTGCCTATCCGCACACCGCCCGGCCCGGAACCGCCCCCTGGTGGACTGCATGCTCCCTGCCCGCCGTGAGTCACGCCTCGCCCCGGGAACCGCGCCCTGAAAGAAAAGTCCTGTACTGACTCTCTATGCGTCCGGCGATCTCCTCCGGCTTAAGTGAATCGGTGGCGACGCGACGCGGCACGGCATCGTACAGCGGACGCCGCTTCTCCAGCAGAGCCGTGATCCTGGAAAGCTTGTCATCCCCCGCAAGCAGTGGCCGCGACGTGTCTTGTTGCACGCGGGAAAGGACCGTTGCCGGTTCGGCGGTCAGGCACACAACGAATCCGTCGCGTCCGAGGTCATCGAGATTGGCCTGGTTGAGAACAACGCCTCCGCCCGCGGCGACGACGAGGCCGCGGCGCGCGGCCAGACCGGACACCACCTTTCGTTCAACAGCCCTGAAATAGGGTTCGCCGCTGCTGGCGAAAATGTCCGAAATGGCCCGGCCCTCGCGCGCAACTATCACGTCGTCAGCATCGACAAATTCCATGCCCAGCCTCGCGGCCAGCAGACGGCCCACCGTCGTCTTCCCCGTACCCATGAATCCGACCAGGACTATGTTCGGCAACGTCTTCACGCCGCACCTTATATGCGCACCGGGCTCCATGATCGAACCAAAAAAGCGGGCCGGCACAGACTGATTTCCGTGCGCGTCGCCCGCATTGTATGTACAATTCGAGCGAGTGAAGAGGTTCCTGACAGCAACCGCCGCGGCGTTGACCGCCCTCTCCGCCCAAGCCCTTGGCCCCCACGAGATACTCCTCCTTGTCAACCGGGCTTCGAAGGATTCAGAGACTGTGGCATCCGAATACGCGAGGATGCGCGGCGTGCCGCAGGTCAACATCGTCAGGCTGGACATCGGACTCCCTGAACACGCGCGCGCCATGACGCCGGATGCATTCCGGTCATCCGTCTGGGAACCGGCCGCTCGCGAGGCCGAACGCCGGGGAGTGGGCAAACAGATTCTTGCATGGGTCTATTCCTGCGGGTTCCCCATGCTCATTTCGACACCGACGCCCGTCTCCATAACCGGGATGACGTTTGCAAGATGTGTTCTGCCGGAAGAAGACAGGATAAGGAAAGGAACTTTCAACTCCCCCATCTTCGCAGGCCCCCACAGGCAGGGCATCCGGGGACAGTCGCCTCAGACATTCGATACCTGCGCGGAGTGGCTGCGCGACGACATGCCGCTCCCGGCGATGATGCTCGGGGTTACGGGCAAACACGGAAACACCGTGAACGAGATACTGGGCTGCCTCCGTGCCGGGAAGCGGAGTGATTCCACGCACCCCGCAGGCACCGTCTATTTCCACGAACGTGACGACGTTCGGTCCAAGTGCCGGGCGTGGCAGTTCGGCGAAGCGGCGGCAGAACTCCGTCACATGAACAGCGGCATGTCCGCAGTGATCACCGGCTCGTTTCCCGTCATGGCGCAGGACGTCATCGGATACATGACCGGCGCGCCTGTCGTCGAGATGGACAGCCGCGTCAGGCCGCTGCCCGGCGCCATGATGGAACATCTCACCAGCCTTGCCGCGGACTACAGCGGCCCGCACCAGACGAAGATCAGCGAATGGATAAGACTTGGCGCAACGCTCACCGCCGGGACGGTTTGCGAACCTTACTCGATCTGGGCAAAGTTTCCTTCCGCGCGTTTCTTCCCCCTGTATGCATCCGGATGCACGGCCATCGAGAGCTTCTATCAGTCGGTCCTCTGCCCACTCCAGATCCTGCCCGTTGGCGACCCGCTGGCGTCACCCTACGGAAGCCGCGCCTCCGTTGAGTTCACCTCCTGGCCCCCGGACAGCGCATGGCGCGGGCGGGTGAGAGTGGCGGCTGCCGTGAAGACCGACGGAATTGAGCACTTCAGTCGAATGTCTTTCTACGTTGACGGCCTGCCGGCCGGCCACGGGAACGAAATCGAGTTTGACTCGGACACACTGCCGCCCGGCGAACACCGGCTCCGCTGTGTGGCCCGCACTTCCGGGCTCGTGCGCAGACAAGTTTACGCGGAACGTGTCTTTGTGAGCGGACGACACGGCACCGGCAACTCCGCTACTGGAGGAATATGAAGCGATGCGTCTTCTTCGATCGCGACGGCGTGGTTAACGTTTCGCCCGGCGCCGGATACGTCGAACGGGCTGAGGACCTGGTCATCACCCCGGGCTTCACCGACGTGCTTCGTACGGTGCTGGCAAGCGGCTGCGAGGCGGTAATCGTCACAAACCAGCGCGCCGTCGCGCTCGGGATACTGACCGAACACGAGCTGGACAGGATACACGCGCGCCTGGAATCGGAACTGGCGAGGGAATCCCTGCGCGTTCTTGACATCATCCACTGCCCGCATGACAGGGGCGAATGCACGTGCAGAAAGCCGCAGCCCGGCATGCTCCTGGAGGCGGCGCGAAGGCACGGGATCGACCTGGCCTCATCGTGGATGGTTGGCGACCAGGAACGCGATATCGAGGCCGGTCGCCGCGCCGGATGCAGAACAGTCCTGCTTTCCGGCGGAGAAACGGAAACCACCGCAAATCATCGCGTTGCGGACATGGGCGCGCTTGAAGCGCTGCTTCGCCGTGTGCTACAAGAAGACGGACCGCGGAACCGGACTGCCGGAACTTGATACGGAGCATCACACCATGAAGATATTCGTGCCGGGACGAATTTGCCTGTTCGGCGAACACACCGACTGGGCCGGCAGCTACCGCCGGATCAACGGCGAGATAGAACGGGGTCTGACGATCATCACCGGCACCAACCATGGCCTGTACGCCGATGTGAAGCCGCACCCGTCCAAGCTCATCATCAGATCAACAGTCAAGGACGGGCAGGGCCGAAGCTCGATCGAGATCCGCATGGACCGCGAATCGCTGCTCGAAGAAGCGGGCCGCGGCGGCGTGTTCAGTTACGCCGCAGGCGTGGCATACCAGGTCATGACGCACTACCGAGTCCGCGGCCTCGAGGTGGACAACTATCTCACCGACCTGCCGATCAAGAAAGGGCTGTCGTCCAGCGCGGCGGTCTGCGTCCTCATCGCACGCGCCTTCAACCGGCTCTACGACCTCAAGATGACCGTCCGCGGGGAGATGGAGTTCGCCTACCTGGGAGAAATAACGACTCCGTCGCGCTGCGGGAGAATGGACCAGGGCTGCGCCTACGGAAACAGGCCGACGATGATGACATTCGACGGCGAACGCATGGACGTTGACGAGCTGACAGTCAAGCGCGACCTCTACTACGTGATTGTTGACCTTTGCGCAGGGAAGGACACGCGCGAGATTCTCAACCAGCTCAATCACTGCTACCCGTTCGCGAAAACCGAGGCGCAGCGGGCGGTGCAGGGATATCTGGGCCCGACCAGCGAAAGAATAACCAGAGCCGCCGCCGAAGCGATAGAGAACGGCGACATCGAAAAACTGGGCTCGCTGATGAAAGAGGCCCAGGCCGGGTTCGACCGCTGCGTGGCGCCCGTGTGCCCGCAGGAGCTGACCGCGCCGGTTCTTCACAAGGTGCTCTCCTATCCGCCCGTTCAGGACCTCGTCCTCGGGGGAAAGGGAGTGGGCTCCCAGGGAGACGGCTCGGCGCAGTTCCTCGTCCGCAACGCCGACGACCAGAAACGCGTGATGGAGATCATCCAGACGGAACTGAAGATGCCATGCCTCGACCTCGTTGTGCGCTCCGCGGCGCGCGTGCGAAAGGCGCTTATCCCGGCCGCCGGGTTCGGCACGCGCCTGTTTCCCGCAACCAAGGCCATCAAGAAGGAGCTGTTCCCGGTTCTATGCAGCGACGGCCGGATGAAACCCGTGATGCTGGTCATCGTCGAAGAAGCGCTGGCCGCCGGAATCGAAGAAGTCTGCATCGTCGTTCAGCCTCAGGACAAGGAACTGTTCGAGGACTTCTTCAGGCGCCCGCCCGCGGTCGAGAACTTCAACAAGCTCCCGGCGGAGAGCAAGAAGTACGCGGACTACCTGCTCGAAGTCGGCCGCCGCATCACCTTCGTAACCCAGTCGGAACAGGAAGGTTTCGGCCACGCGGTGATGTGCGCACGCGAATGGGTGAACGGCGAGCCGTTCCTGCTGATGCTGGGTGACCACCTCTACGAGTCGGACATTGAATCCAACTGCGCCCGTCAGTTGATCGACGCATACGGCAAGGCCGGAAAAAGCGTCGTCGGACTGCAGGAAACGCCGGGCAGGGAGGTGCGCAACTTCGGCTGCGTGTCCGGCATATGGACCGAGGAAGGCTCCCTCCTGTCCCTGACCGATTTCGTGGAGAAACCCGACGCCGCCTACGCCCGTGAGAACCTGGCGGTGGAGGGAATGAAGAAGGATACGTTCCTCACGGTGTTCGGCATGTACGTGCTGAAGCCGGAAGTGTTCGCTCACATAGAGGAACGAATCCGCGGCGGGGCAAGGGAACGCGGCGAATTCCAGCTGACCTCGTGCCTCGACCAGGTGCGGCAGGAGGACGGCTTCTTCGGCCTGGTTGTGAAGGGCCGGCGGTTCGACGTCGGGCTCCCCGAATCCTACCGGCAGACCATGGTTAGTTTCTCGCGTCCCCGGCGCGCCGCGAAACGCCGGGCCGGTCAGGCGTCCTCGCCGGGTTCCTCGTCAGAAGCCTGATCACCGTCGGACTCATCCATCGAAGGGGGCTGATACGCGACCTTCGGCGCAGACTGCTCCTCGGCTTCGGCGCGGGCAATATCCGAATCGTCGTCCGGTTCAACGGTCGTAACCGAAACAAGCTTGTCGCCGTCGTCCAGCCGGATGAGCCTCACGCCCTGCGTCGCCCGGCCGATCACGCTCACATCCGCGACGTTCATCTTGATCATCTTGCCGTTCGCGGTCACAAGCATCACAGAATCCTTCTGCATCACCGGCAGCGCGCCGACGACCTCGCCATTCCGTTTTGACGTCCTTATCGCGATGACGCCCCGGCCGCCGCGGCCCTGGGTCCGGTACTCGGAGAAATCTGACCGCTTCCCGTAGCCGTTCTCCGTGCACACCAGAAGCGTCGCATCCGGACCCACGACTTCCAGGCTTTCGACGACATCATCGCCTGCGAGCGAAATGCCGCGCACACCCCGAGTCGCCCTGCCCTGCGCCCTCACGTTCTTTTCGGAGAACCTGATGCTCATGCCGCGGCGTGTGATGAGAATCATCTCGTCCTGGCCGCAAGTGGGCTTCACTTCCATGAGCGAGTCGCCTTCATCTATGTTAATCGCGATTATGCTGTCCTTCCGGACATGTTTGAAGGCGCCAAGACTCGTCTTCTTGACCACCCCCTTGCGCGTCGCCATCACAAGGAACCTGTCATCGGCAAACTCGCGGACCCTGATCAATGCCGCGATGCGTTCGTCATCACGGATATTGAGAAGATTCGCGATGGACTTGCCGCGCGCCGTTCTCGTCGCATCGGGGATTTCGTAGACCTTCTCCCAGAACACCATGCCCGTCGCGGTGAAGAAGAGTATGTAGTCGTGCGTGTTGGCTACAAAGAGATGCTGGACGTAGTCCTCCTCCTTCGTGGCCATACCCGAAACGCCCTTCCCGCCGCGCCGCTGGGCGCGGTAGGTGTTTATCGGAACCCGCTTGATGTACCCGCCATGGCTTACGGTGATTATGCAGGGCCGGTCTGCGACCAGATCCTCCATGTTTATCTCGCCCTCGGCAGGAACGATGTCGGTCCTGCGCGCGTCTCCGTACTTGCCGCGGAGCTGGCGCAACTCTTCCTTTATCACGTCGTATATCTTGTGCTCGTTGGCCAGAAGATCCTTGAGGTAGGAGATGTACTTGATGAGCTCAAGGTACTCGTCCTCGAGCTTCTGCCTCTCCAGGCCCGTCAACTGGTACAGCCGCATGTCGAGAATGGCGTTGGCCTGTATCTCGGACAGTCCGAACCGCTCCATCAGCTTAGGGCGCGCCTCGTCCCTGTTCCGTGACTCGCGTATCGTTTTGACCACGGCATCCAGGTTGTCTATCGCGATGCGCAGCCCTTCCAGGATGTGCGCGCGGGCCTCCGCCTTGCGCAGTTCGAACTTGGACCGCCGCGTGACTACCTCAAACCGGTGCCGGGTGAAACAGGTTATGATCTGCTTCAGATCCATCACTTTCGGCTGTCCGCCGTCCAGCGCGAGCATGATCGCGCCAACGGTGGTCTGAAGCTGCGTGTGCTTATAGATGTTGTTGAGCAGGACTTTGGCAACCGTGCCGCGCTTGAGCTCGATGACTATGCGGATGCCTTCCTTGTTGCTCTCGTCGCGGATATCGGTGATCCCCTCGACCGTCTTGTTGTGAACAAGCCTGGCGATGTTCTCGATCAGGGTCGTCTTGTTCACCATGTAGGGGATCTCGGTGATGATGATCGCCTCTTTCCCCTGGCGTCCCTCGCCGATGGACGCCCTCCCGCGCACCCTTATCTGCCCGCGGCCGGTCTTGTACATCTGCACGATCTGCTCGGTCCCGCACACGATGCCGCCGGTGGGGAAGTCCGGCCCCCTGACGATCGGCAGAAGCTCGTCCACACCGCATTCCGGGTTGTCTATGCAGTACAGTGTCGCATCAACAACCTCGTTCAGGTTGTGCGGCGGAATGTTCGCGGCCATGCCAACCGCGATACCGGTCGAACCGTTCAGGAGCAGGTTCGGCAGCTTTGCCGGAAGCACGAGCGGCTGCTCCAGCGACTCGTCGTAGTTCGGCCCGAAATTGACCGTTTCCTTCTCTATGTCGGCCAGCATCTCCTCCGCAAGCTGGTCCATGCGCACCTCGGTGTAGCGCATCGCTGCCGGCGGATCACCGTCTATCGAGCCGAAGTTGCCCTGTCCGTCCACAAGCGGATAGCGCAGCGAGAAGTCCTGCGCGAGGCGGACGATTGTGTCGTACACCGCCTGATCGCCGTGCGGGTGGTACTTGCCGATCACGTCGCCTACCACGCGCGCCGACTTCTTGTAGGGCCGGTTGTGGGTATTCCCCAGCTCGCGCATCGCGAAGAGAACACGACGGTGAACCGGCTTCAGGCCGTCGCGGGCGTCAGGCAGGGCACGGCCCACGATGACACTCATCGAGTAATCGATGTACGAGGATCGCATCTCCTCGTCGATGTTGATGTCGGCGATGCGTCCGGAATCCACTTCTTCGTTTGGCGGTGTATCGGTCATCAGACGTCCAGGTTCCGCACGTTAAGCGCGTTTTCTTCGATGAACTGGCGGCGCGGCTCAACTTCCTCGCCCATCAATGTCGTGAAAATGTCCTCCGCGGCGGCCGGATGCTCCATCACGACCTTCAGCAGCTTCCGCGTCAACGGATCCATCGTTGTCTCGTAGAGCTGTTCCGGGTTCATTTCGCCGAGACCTTTGTACCGCTGGATCGTCATGCCGGCCCGGCCAAGCTCACGGACTGCATCAAGCAGGCCCCGAAGAGAATGCACCGGCCTGCGTTCCGTTCCGCCGTTCAACACAAGGGCGAAATCGCGCGGAGAGGACGCCACGATGTCTTCCGCGCTGAACCCCTTCTTCCCCAGCGCGGTGAATATCCTGCCCAGCGTTTGAGCAGCGTACACCTCCGACCACCGGAACCCGGAATCGGGGGTCTCGTCGTCCACTTCCTCGTCAAATATCTCCAGCTGCTTCCCCACCCTCTTTTCGACTTCCTCGCGAAGGCTCTTCAATTCCTCGTCGGAATAGACAAAATGCCGCTGACCGGACACCTCCCCATCGATGGTGACGATATACCGCGGGAAGTCGCCCTTGCCCGGGCGGTATTTTGCCAGATATTCGCCTAGCCCCACGCCTTTGCGGGCAAGGCTGAGAGCGATCTGTTCCATATGCGTCATCGCGTCGAGTATCGCGTGCAGATCCTTGCCCTTGAATGACTTCCCCATCGACTCACAGACAAAGGTTATGTCGCCGGTGCCCACTTCCAGCAGGCGCCGCGTGAGCTGGTCCTCGTTCTCGACGTACTCTTCCTTCTTCTTGTACGACACCTTGTAGAGAGGAGGCTGCGCAAGGTAGATGAAGCCGTGATCCAGCAGGGGCTTCATCTGCCGATAGAAGAAGGTCAGGAGAAGCGTGCGGATGTGAGATCCATCCACGTCCGCGTCAGTCATTATGATTATTTTGTGGTAACGAACCTTCGACACGTCGAAGTCGTCAGCGCCTATGCCGGCGCCTATGGCCGTAACCAGC
>Ga0194125_10005604_pt1 | contig 19026 bp, 20 predicted proteins | sample TA2KigC250mmetaG_FD_148626 | JGI IMG/M metagenome (GOLD analysis project Ga0194125, IMG submission 148626) | Freshwater microbial communities from Lake Tanganyika, Tanzania - TA2015034 Kigoma Deep Cast 250m | ecosystem: Environmental > Aquatic > Freshwater > Lake | place: Tanzania: Lake...
TGTTTCTGGTGCTTCTACGCTAGCTTCCGCTAACGTAACTGGCGCTCTAGGTGTCGGTGGCGCTGCTAACGTAACTGGCGCTCTAGGCGTTTCTGGCGCTTCCAGCCTAGCTGGTGTTGACATCTCTGGCAACGCTGCTATCTCTGGTTCCCTAAGCGTTTCTGGTGCTTCTACGCTAGCTTCCGCTAACGTAACTGGCGCTCTAGGTGTTTCTGGTTCCTCCGTCCTCAACACCCTAGATGTTACCGGCGCCAGCGTTGCTGCTTCCGGCACTCTAAACGTTGCAGGTGCAGCATCCCTAGGTTCTTCCTTACAGGTTGCGGGCAACTCTAGCCTAACTGGCACCCTAGGCGTTTCCGGAAACTCTAGCTTAGCTAACGTTGTCGCCACTGGTACCCTAAGCGTATCCGGCGCTGCCCAGTTCGGTAGCACCGTAACCTTATTCCAGAACCCCGCACAGGCAATGCAAGCTGCCACCAAGGAGTATGTTGACAACGTCGCCCAAGGTCTAACCACCAAGGATGCAGTCCGCGTTCTTTCTACCGGCAACCTCATGTCTACGGCTAGCGCTGTAACCGGCACCGATGGTGTTGTTTACAGCCGTCTAACCCAGCAGGGTGGCATGAGCATGCTCATGATCGACAGCATTTCCCTAATATCCGGTGATCGTATCCTACTCAAGGGCCAGTCCAACGCTGCTTACAACGGTATCTACGTTGTACAGAACGCTGGTGGTCCTTCTGATGCTTGGGTTATTGATCGCGCCTTAGACGCCAACAAGTCCTCTGAGCTTCCTCAGGGTTCTTACGTTCTAGTTGCAACCGGTGCTCAGTATGCTAATACCAGCTGGGTTATGAATCAGGCTAACATCACCATGGCTACAACCGGTGGCGGTTCCGACATTAGCTGGGCCCAGTTCGGTGGTGCAGGTGCTAACGTTATCGCTGGTTATAACATGTCTGTTTCTGGTAACACAGTTCACCTCGGTTCCGACGGCGCAGGAAACCTATCCAGCGCCATCAAGCTAATGGGTGCTGGTAACCTAATCGCTGGTTCTACCACGGTTAGCGGCATGTCTGCCATGCTTAGCTTCCAGTCTGGTGCTGCTATTAACTTCAATAGCGGTACTCAGTTCTCACTAAATCCAGGTGCAACGGGTAACGTCTACGCCAACGGCATGCTTTCCTTTGCCTCTAGCGCACTCGTTAAGTTCGGCGACACCCAAGTCTCTGGCGCTCAGCTACAGAAGCTAGTCAATGGTTCTACACTAACCACTGGCGATGCTCTACACTACCACTCGCTAGAGTCGATGAATGTCCGTGCCCCCAAGGCAGCTTCTTCCGTAATCACCTCTGGTGATGCAGTCCTTACCCTAGAAGCTAGCCACTACTACACTGCTGATAAGTTTGCACTACCTTCCGGTGGCGGCATTGCTTCCAGCGACATCGAAGCCTTCATCAACGGTCAGTTAATCGAGTACGGTACCAGCGGTAACGATATGCCTCGCTTCGCGTTTGATCGCGAAACCCGTCAAGTTACCTTCCATGGTTCTGTCTCTGGCGATCACGTCTATGTTCGTTACTTCCCCGTTCCCTCTGGTTCATAAGTAACAGACTAAGACAAACCTTACTATCTTAAGTGGTAGAGAGGGGGGTAAGGAGAAATCCTTACCCCCCTCTGGGGTATCAATCAAATAAACTTCACCGCATTACTATAATATCTACAGCACCCTACAAAGGTTAAATACTATATAAATGGCTAAGTTACGCTACAATCAGCTTTTTAATATTCCACAGACTAGTGTCGAAGGGCTTTTTGACGAACTTCAATCTAAGGCTTCTGCGTCTTATACAAACTTAGACGTATATGTTGACCAAACAAATGGCTTAGATAGCAATATGGGCTCATTAGATAGCCCTAAGAAGACAATTCAAGCCGCAGTAGATAGCTTACCCGTCTTAATTAACCACCCTATCAAGATTAAACTCTTAAAGGGTATTTACACCGAGACTGTAAAGTTCACCAGACATACTTTAGGAGCTGATGGGTTTATTATTCTTGAACCACATGAAGGCGCTTCAGTTGTACTATCAGGTGATAATAAGTTAGAGCATTGCATTATTGTAGATTTTGCCCAAGGCGTAAGTATTGCCGACATAACTATTCAGGGGTTTACCAAAGAAGCAGTTAAAGTTATTAACTCTGCCAAGATAGATATGAACAGGTGTGTTATGCGGGACAACTTTATAGGACTTTCAATTTCAAATCAGTCTTCAACGTATGCACTAAATCATTGTGTATTTTTAAACAACAAAGTCGGTCTAAAAGTATTTAATACAGCTAACGCAGATTTACGAGATAGTTCTTTTGAAGCTAATCGAGTTGCTATTAGCGTTGAATCTTTGTCTAATGTAAGCCTAAAAGGCGCTAAAGTATCATCAAATGCTCTAGCTTTTGAATCTCTCAGCAGATCTATTATCGATTTTTCCGATTCCATTATTACCGAAAATGATAATGTAGCACGAGTAGACTTAGCTACGCTTAGCAGCAGAAACTACACCAAGAGTTCACTTGTATCAAATAATAGAGGTGGATTTTTAGGGGTTAAGGCAGCTGTTATTGATTTACAGAATGTAAACTTAGTCAATAATACTCATGTTGATATTTCAGTTGATTCATCCGCAACCGCTATGTTAGAGGACTGTAGTTTTCGTAAGTCATCCCGAGTATTCAGTCTTTCGGCTAGAAAAGGCTCGTACATGCACTTATTAGGGTCTACACGGTCCAATAGTCAGGTTGCTCAGCTATACGATCCGCTGCAAGGCGATTGCTTTTTTGGTTGATGCTTAATATTTCAGTTTTAAGTAGTTCGATCAGGCAGTGAGGTAGGCTAATTGGCTATTCAAATTCAAGCTAATACTACTCATAATTTTTCGGTTATCTGGTTAGACCGAAGCAGAAACCTTGTTGAAGCGGTACAACCTAAAATTGAAATTTTCCACTTTGCAAGCGGTAGTAGAGTAATAGATATTTCTGGGACTGCTATGGCCCGCAGAGAGAAAGGTATCTACGACTACTCTTTGTTTGTTAGTACAAGTAATTATTCGTTTAACACAGAGTATTTAGTTGTATATACCGCTAGAAATCCCACTTCAAATACGCTAAACTATATTGAAGATAGTTTTCAGATTATCCTACCAGCCACTAATGATGGTTTAAATATTTCAACGGTAAGATAAAATGCCAATTGGAATTATGCGCGATGATGACGCAGGCGGTGGCGGTGGCAACAACCTTCCTCTCGCGGAAGGCTACGGTTACGGGTCTGGGACTTTTATTATTAACATGCACGAGCTTCAGGTTCCCGTTGAGAGTTACTACTCTAACTATGGATTAGCAGGTTCAGGCGAAGAGGGGGAAGGCCATTGGATAGATGTTTATCGTAATGGCCAGTATCAAGTAGCTGGGTTAGATTTTTTTGAATGTCCTATAATTGGATCAGGGGCTACGTATTTTTCGTTTTCAGAGCTTATACCAGCTCCTTCTTCGGATGAAATTATCGCAGTAATTGTCTATAAGCTATAGAAAGGTTGAAAGAAATGGACAGGAAGATTGAGATTTTAGGCGACGATGAGATTGTCATTGTCGATGCTGATGAAGTTTTTCAAACAGCTGAGATTGAGTTGGATGATAGTGATCTAGAGCTAGTTAGGGACGCAGAGTCTCAGGTAGCCCGTTCTACCTCGTCGCTTGCTTCAGCATGTAAGATGCAAAAGCGTTCCCTTGAGGAACTTGAGAATGCTGAAGAGTCTCGTCAGTCTCTAATTAGAAGGCTAGCTGCTAAGTACGATATCCCTTCAAATAAGGATTGGCAGATCAATCTAGCTTCAGGCAAGATTGTTTTACTTACCGAAAAAGGTTAGTTTTAAAGAGAGGTTACTGTGGCCATTTCTTTTGAGCGTGGAGCCGAACTCGGCCCTACCGACTTGTTTGTTTACATACGAGATGGCGATGGCGACTTTGTAGATCCTCTTATTATTACATATGAGGTATTTTTCGATGATCCAAACGAAAAAGAGTTAGTACCCATGAACTCCATGGTTACTGAAATCATTAAATTTGCTGTTGGAAAATACTATGCGCCTCTAAATATAGCTTTTGATGCTCCTATTGGAACTTACGTAGTACGTTGGACTCTAAAGCGTGATGAAGAAACTAACATGTACGCTGTAGAGAATAAGTTTAACGTCAAGAAGATGATGAGGTGCTAAGGTGGGTGTAGCATTTAATAGAGGCCACGTTATGGCTTCTAGAGACCTTAATATACTTTTACGTACCGTAAAAGGTGTACTTACCGACGTATATAGCCTTAGCTACACAATCTACCGAAATACTTCCGGCGGCTCCCCTGTTGTTATATTAGAAAACCAGCCAGCAATTAAAGAGCGGGTTGGGGTTTACTATGCTGGGTTTACGGTAGGGGAGACGTGGGACACTGGTGAGCATTTTATTTCTTGGGAAATTACAGAGTATCCTGGTACAGCACCTAGTTATCGAGAAGAACGGTTCTCAGTAGAAGATTTTTGTGTTCAAGTTGAAGGACCTGAGTACTCCCCCTTTGAAAGAGACTTACTTAAAAAACTGCGCCATGTTTTGAGGGACAATAACCCAGAGCGCAATTATCACTTCATTCCCCCGCAAAAAAAGAATCGGGTTAAAAACTATACAGAACAGTTTGGATTCATTTGGGAAGATGAAGAACTGATGGACTTTATTCAACTCGCCGTAGACTGGGTAAATCTATACCCACCTGCCACGGCTTTTACGCTCCAAAACTTAAGTAATAGTAAGCAGAAATCTTGGCGAATCATGGTTATCATAGGTGCTGCTGTACTGGCTATTGAAGCTGTAGCCATCAACTGGATTGCCGATGAGTTTGGTTATTCTATTGGCGGCGTACAGTTAGACCTAGAGAAGTCAGCAAAGTACCAAGCGATGCGCGATGCGCTTGAGGCTCAATTAAATACTATGATCGAGCAAGCCAAGGCTACTATAAAGATAACAAAGGGTCTCCGTCAGGCAAGATTCACCACTGGTTACCAGAGCGGTTATCTCGGTCCCGGCTCAGCCCCTGGCGTCATGTCCATTCGCAACTTAGTAAGCAGAGGTTTCGGTGTCATCTAGTAGAACAAAACCAGTAAAACCCGAGGTAAGTAGCGTATCTGATCCTGCGCTAACCCCAGAGGAGCTTAAGGTCATTGAAGAGTATCGTGCCGGAAGGCTTCAGGCTACCCAAGGAAAGGTAGTAGATACTGAAGACCTTAAGGCCCTTAATATGCTTGATGAGCAAGTTAAGGGTATTCTGCACGAAGTAGGTCTTGTTGAAGAGCGTAAGATGAATCTTCTTGCTGCTCTTGACGGTACCCGCAAGCAGAAGAATAGCTTCCTTCAGGAAGTGATGCTGCGTTACGGGATTCCAGCTAACCAGTCTTTTAGGATCAATAGAGAGACTGGCGCTGTATCCATCGAAGATAACGCAGAGTAAGGTGACGTATGCCGGGATTTCCAATTAGTCCAACCGAGACGACAATTTATAATCCCGGCGTACAATATGCTATTGATGTTGGATTTTCCGATCCTAGACTAGATCCACAAAATGCCGGATTTCAGATATTAGGGGTTAACATCTATCGGTCCTACGAAGATCCAAAAGGTCCTTATACAAAAGTTAATACCGATCCGATTCAAGTAGGGTATTACCGAGACGAGCATAAGATTTCTCTTAAAGAAGAGGATGTTTCTGGGAAATTTATCTCTAGGGGAACCAATCCCCGTAAAGAGTGGGTTTTTAAGGTTGATAATCCTATTGTCTTGAATAATGTAGTTTATCAGCAATACAGCGAGGGGCAAGAGGTTTTTGTAAATATAGATGGCCAAGATATAAAGCCTCTGAGGGTAGACGGCGCTAAAGGATTAGTTTACTTAAATACAAGTAAGGTTTACGACCCTATTTCTCATATTAGTAGCCCAGCTATTCTTCCTAATCAAGATAGTGATGTTCTTTGTAAGTACTATCACGTATCTAACTTTGTACAAACAAACTTAAATCGCCGTCTTTACTACAAACTTTGCACTTATGGTTACGATGTAATTGACCGAGTAAACATTGAAACTCCGTTAGCATCTGCTCCAGTTTTAAGTCTAGAAGCGATGGCAGAAGCTGAACCTGTTTGGCAAGAAGCTATGCGGAGAAATAACTTTATTCTTGAGCAGGGCGGTGAACGCGTAAAGCTGTTTTTACGAAAGTGGTCTGGTGATTCCTGCCCCAACAATAGTACTGATCATAAATCAACATTAAACGATTGTACGATTTGCTTCGGGACTAGTTACATAGGCGGATACACTGGGCCTTACGATATCCTTATTGCGTCCCCAGACGAGAGTAAGAGCCTTGAGGCTACCCCAGAAGGTTTGAAGCCTACGTTTATGTTTGAAACCTGGACGGGTCCGTCCCCGATTATCTCACAGCGTGACTTTATTATACGTAAGAATGGGGATAGATTTTCAATAGGTCCCGTAAATCTTACTACAGTAAACGGAGCCCCATTGCAGCAGAGATTTAACGTATCTATCCTTGGTTCCAGAGATATTCGTTACTCAGTCCCTATTAACCCAGATCTTGTAACTCCCCCTAATAAATCTCCCGCTGCAGCACCGTCTACCGAGGTCATCAGGTTACGCAAGAAAGTCTGGGAAGACCTTTTCTAGAATCCTAGATGGCAGACAGTATAGACGTAAAGTTCTCGCCGGAACTTAAGAAGCTTTTTACTCTTAAGGATCCAAGTTCTGCCGAGTTCCAGTCTTTATTCAGGACGTTTAAGAGAGACTTATCTAGAGAGTGGATGAAAAGTAAAGCCTATAAATCTTTTCCTAAGTTTAGAAAAGGTATAGCTTTTTATGTAGACCTTGACCCATCTAACTATCGAGTAAAGGTCAGACTGACGGCAAAGGGTATTTTGTTTGATAAGCAAGAGATTGTTCAAAAGGCCAGAAAGCCTAAAAAGCTGATTTATTCTCGTCGTATCACGAAAAAAGTAGGCGGTGTCGAGTACAAAAACCTGATACCTAAAGACAAGAAGATGAATCAGAGAGATCAAAGTAGGATACATACTTATAGGCAGCGGGCTATAGAGGCTCAGAAAAAGCTAAGGGGCAAAAAAACCGACTTCGGGGTTAGAGAAAAAGCTAGTCGCTGGAGCTTGAAAGAAGGCAGACAGTTTTCAAGCAATAGAACCATGAAGAGTTGGGGCTATCGAAAAGGAAAAAGAATTCAAGAGGAAGCTCGACCTGCTTCTCCTTTAATCCGCAAAGGTATAGGCTCTAAGTCAAGTAATATTTTTAAGAGTCAGAAGAAAAAGATTAGGTACGGAACACAAAAGTCCTCAAAGTTACTCGATAGAGATACAAGAGAAAATTGGGGCACGGAGCGTGAAGAAAAAAAGATTAAAGCTCTCGATAACTCCGCTAGTATCAAGAAGTACAAAATATTTCTCAAGCTGATAGAGCAAGAAGACTTTATATCTAAAGTCTTGATCACTTACGGTCCAAAGTTTGCTACAATGCTAATATCTAAGTTTAATAGGTAAAATTTATGCAAGCTTTCATGTCTACTGTTCACGGCGTCATGGATCTTGAAGTAGGTTGCGTTTGGCGCAACTACGGGGATATTTACTATCTCACCGATGATCAGCAAAGCGCCCCTCAAGTCCAGCAGGCCCTGCAGCGCCGGTGGCTGATTAAAGTGTCCGACGCTGAGGTCAAGTACGCATCTATGGATCAAAAGCGCGTTGTAGGACCGAAGCCCCCTGCTCAAATTAGGCCTCTGGGAGTTAAAGCAGACCCTTCTTTAGATATAGTAAAGCGAGATATCTCTAAGATTAACTTAGAACTACAGAGCTTAACTCATTCAGTAAACACTATCATTGATCTGTTAGCTAAAGGCATACCGCAAGCGCCCACCGATGTTAGCGTAAGTTCCACCGCCCAGCAATTTAGACAATCATCTTCGCCAGTCAGTTCTATAAATGAACAAGTAGTTGAAGAACTATTTATCCCTACATTTAAGGTCAAAGAGTCCGTTAGTCTTCAGGCTGAAACTTTAGCGGTAACTGATGAAAACGCAGATAAAGCTATTGAAGAGTTAAAGAAGATGAAGAGAAAGAAGAAGATCGATGGCTAAGAAGTCAGATACAACTCCCGGAAGAGGTTTAGACGCGGGAACTTGTTTCTTCGTGTCTGCCGTAAAAAATTCTTCTGGTGAGGTTAGTTTAACCAAAATTAGAGATTCTTTCATCGATGTCCCAGATGAGCCATTCATCAAGAACACTATTAAAATGTCTGGCGCCAAGATGCTAGAGATTGGCGGTAACCACTATATCATTGGTGACGAGTCTGTTAATTTTGCAAACTTACTTAAACGTGAAGCTCGTCGTCCTCTAAAAGATGGCCTTATCTCCCCCGAAGAACTTGCCATTTCTGGTGACATTTTAGCTGCAATCATCAAGAGCCTCTTAGGCGAGCCCGTAAAGCCGGGTGAGGTTGTTTGTTACTCAATTCCCGCAGATCCCGTAGACAATAGGGGGGTTAACAACATTTATCACACTAAAGTTCTTGAAAAGCTCGTTTCTAGTGCAGGTTTCCGTCCCGTACCTGTAAACGAAGCAATGGCCATCATTTACGCTGAGTGTCAGGATAGCAACTTTACGGGCCTCTCTCTATCCTTCGGGGGCGGGATGGTAAATGTATGTTTTAGCTACATGACCATGCCCATTCTTCAGTTCTCTATTCAAGGATCTGGTGATCAAATCGATGCAAGCGTAGCTAAAGCTCTAAGCACTACAGCATCTCGTATTCAGCTCATTAAAGAAAAAGGCGTAGATTTAATGGCAGAAGAGTTTGCCACAAAAGAAGAAGAAGCTATTGCGTTTTACTATCAGGCTCTGATTGAGCGTTCTGTTTCATTTGTAGTTAAAGAAATGAAGAACGCCAAAGTAGAACTATCCGACTCTATACCTATTATTATTGCCGGAGGCACCTCTTTAGCTGGGGGATTTGTTGATCTTTTCCGTAAAGTATTTGAGAAGCATCAGTCTAGTTTTCCTTTTGATGTCAAGGAAATCCGCCACGCTTCCGACCCATTAACTGCCGTTGCACGTGGGTTAATGGTAGCGGCTCAGCTAGAGGACTAGTCTTTTGTTTAGCGGCAACTTTTTATTAGACTCGATACGGAGTATTCTGTCGGGTCGCGTAAAGATTGCCGCTATTTCATTAGATGAACTAATATCCTCAAAGTCCAAATTAAACAAAAACTCTTTAAACTGTAGAACCGGAACTGTAAAGGCCCCTAATCAAGGGGACAACACTTACGTTTACAATGTGGTATGCTCCGAGAAAGATTCTAAAAAGGGTGGCCATAGAGTTAGCATTGAAGTACAGGGCGATCCTACGCAGGTTGACGATAAAAAAGATGTTCAAGTTAAAGTAAACTGTACCTGCCCTGCATTTGTCTATCAAGGTGCGGAGTACAACTTACATAAACAAGATGCACTTTTAGGTACTGCTCGCGGTAATCTTCAGGCTCCGAAGACAAGAGATCCAGTTCGAGTAAACTATGGCTGCAAGCATATTTATGCTTCTATTCGTCAGCTACTTAATACTTTTAAACTAGAAAAGCCTATTACAGAAAAAGAATTGGAACAGCCCGAAGTACCCCAAGAGACGCCATTTGCAAAATCTCCATTTTCACGAGAAGAACAAGAGACTGCAGAAAAGTTCTCACCCTTTGAAGATAGAGTTTTCTCAAAAGAACAGGAAGTCCCTAAGCTTTTACTTCCTAGCAAAGTTGACAATTCTGCGGTGGAAGAGATGCAAGAAGATCCTTCTATTATCCCTAAGCTATTTGAACGTCCCGAAGCAGAGCAAGAGATCTCCCCTTTCCGTAAAAAAGTAGAAGAACCCCCAGAGGATATACCTATTGAGGAGGTGAAAGAGGAAGCTAAAGAAGAAGTAGGTAAACTACCTTCTCAGAAGCCTTTAGTAGAGAAGACACCAGAAGTAGGGCAGGAAGACAAAAAAGATAAGTTAGAGGCGATTGATCTTAAGAAGAAAAAGCGCAAAGAAGATGAAGAAAAACTAAAGACGCTTCGCGGTACTTAGTGTTAGTTTTTTTTAGTTTGTTTTAATCCTTTACTAGGTAATATATTTTAGGACTCTCATTGTTAGAAGGATTATCCTTGAAATGTCAAAGAATCGTGAAGAAGTAGCTCGTGAGCTTGCTAAGCTTGCAAGCCTAATGGACCCCAGTGGCGCAGAAGAGCATATCGGTGAGACCAAGGCAAGCCCTGTAGCTGACTCAGCGCACGGTTCTATTCTCATCCATAACTTTAACTACGGTAGCGATATTGTAGCCCGTGCAGCACAGGCTCCTGTGCTTCCACATGAAGATCTAAATCCACCTTCATTAGCTGAAGTACAGGCCCGCGCTCAGGCTGTTTACGGAGATCAGTCGCACAACAGCGATTTTTATCCTAAGGGCCTAGATGCAATGAACGAAATGCTGCATGGTCGTCCTTCCGTTGTTGCCTCCAAGCGCAAGCTTGAGAAGTTTGCCGCCAAGTATGGCGAAGAGTTCAAGCTTGTATATGATATTGCGGAAGAGCTAATCAAGCGTGCAAACTTTGACGCATCTTCTATTGGTTCTGCTCGAAATGAAGGCCCTGCTATTCAGAACAGAATTGATTCTAATAAGAATCTTTCTTCTGTCCAGTCGGCTTTCCGTCACGGGCCACTTCCTGAGGTGACTTCTTATGGGGCCCCCGCTTTCACCCCTGCCATGGACACCGGTGGATTTGAGGGATCAATGGAGGTCCATGCAACTCGTCGAATGGCTAACCGCAGTAAGAGAGCTGGTTTTGGACTTTGGTGGGTGGGCTTACTGGAACATATGGCAAAGGACCCACAGAAAGTTGTGAACACGCTCAAAGAAAACGTGCTCACTCCCGAAGCAAAAAAATGGCTGATAGACACTGCTTTGGAGAAGAATCCTAAAGAAGCCCGCGACCTATTTGAGAAGCATGGGATTATTCCAGTTTCAGGGCCGAGCAAAGAAGCCGCAACTCGTCGAATGGCACAAAAAAAAACCAAGTAAGTTCCGGTAATAGCAATTGGCTTTTGGGTACAGCCCAAGAGCCAATTGGCGTTTCGAAGGATGCAGTTCTAGATAAAAATGTTACCAAAGCAATTAACTATTTACAGAACGCAGCCACTTCTAACAAGAGCTTTGGGGCTCCCCAAAAGTTTCAAACCGCAGTGCAACTCATGCGAAATAAGGGCATCCTCAAGCCTAAAGAATTCTCAACCCCTTCAGGGGGCCAAAATAGTCCTGTAAATTTAGCTAAACAAGTTGACAAACTTGTAAAGGACCCTGCTTATAGTAAGCTACCTGAGCCTCAGAAAAACATTCTTGAAAATAGCTTTGAAAAACTAGAGCGTCAGAAAGTTTTAAAAAAGCTTCCTGCAGACACTATAGAAGAATAGGTGAATCCCTATTTACTACCAACTGACTAATGCCGTTAAACGGAGACTGATTCGAGAGCTTCAGGGAGCTTTTCGAACTCATCCTGTATACGAAAAAATCACTATTACGAACAAGTTTCAGCTAGACGAAAAAACCAAATACGGTCTTATTGTTAAAAATAGCAGTGCTGAACAAAATAAACTATCTGCAGATAATTTCTTAGGCACTGTTTTATCCAGAGTAGCTTTATTGAATATAAACGGACACGCAGTAGAGTGGGTCCGTGAAGATAGTGCTAACTTAGTAAAATATTCAATAGACGATGTTTCAGAACAAGCAGATGGCGACAATAAGCTTTTCGAGCTCCAGCACCAGCAACTTGTTGGCCTAAACAAATTTAATCAAGAAGTTGTCGAGTTAACGTCTTATGACTTGGAAGCAGTTTCTGTCTATGTAGACGGGGTTCGTGTTAGGATCATTGAGCTAAATCCAAAAGAGGGTCTAGTGACTCTTAGCCAAGCTCCAGAAGAAGGAGCCTTGGTCAAGATTGCCTACTACTGGATGAACATCGCCCCTGTAGGTGCATACGGAGTAGAGATTGTTTCGGCTAGCACCTTCATGGTTGACCCTTTGATCTTTAAGGCTCCATTTCCGATAAGTGTCACTAATGCAAAGTTGGCTAAAATTTATTTAGGACTTCCTATAGCATTATCTTCTTTTGATGATGTTGAAGTTTTAGTTGATGGTGTAGCAACATCTCCTGCTAACTTTACGATAGATGACTCGACAAGAACATTGACCTTCTTAAAGAAGTTAGAAGGGGACGACATACAGCTTGCACTAGCGGGCTCGCCTACTGTTCTCAGTGCAGGCGAGGACTATTACGTTATTAAGCGTCAGTCAAATGAACTACTTTCCCGCCGCACCTCGGGAACCGAGAAAGTACTTGATCTTGAGTTTAGCAATATCGTACCCGGAACCTTAGAAGTATGGTTTGACGATGAGAAAGTCTCTAATCAAGCAGATACAGCTACAGATAAGTTTAGTTCAGATAAAATTACCTTTACTCTCGTAGATGGCTACAAAGTTACTTTTTCTAAAGCTCTACCTGTCTCTATAAAAGTTACTGCAAGTTATCTTTACCGAGATCCTGAAATTAGAGATATTATTCCAGTAGACGAGTTGTTTGACAATTCATTTAGAGTCATACTGCCTGATCCAGATATTATCCCTAAGAGTGTGGATGTCTGGGTCAAGAATGATCTTATGTCACACGAAGATTTTACGTTTGACTCAGAGACAAATGACTTAGTGTTTTATGAGCCTATTGCAAGCGATGTAGATTTAAAAGTAAGCTATTTTCATTCTCTAGCTTCACAAGGTCCTCATACGTTCTCAGCTTATGGATCGAATAACCAAGCTATTCCTGGATGCGTATTAAGTTTTGCTAAACAAGCTGAGGTGGGGGGCAAACAGCTAATTATCGTATCAGACAGGCCTGAGCCTTCCGCCGAAGAATACGGGGGCAAGTTTAATGTAACGTTCACATTAGATATTGTTGCTCTAGATCCTATTCAACAAGAAGAGATAACCGATTTAACAGCTATGTATCTTTTAGCTCTAAAAGACCAGTTTGATGCTGAAGGACTGTTCTTGAGCGAAGTCTCTATTCAAGGCGAATCTGAGCAGCCTTACGACGAAAATACTACCGATCAGTATTATATGGCTAGTGTTGGTGTTACATTTATGACAGATTGGCATATACGAAAAGCTATTCCTATTAAGATAAGAGATACTTATGTCCGCCTAGTGGCGTCCATGTACTCTGAGGCAGCAGATCCTAGAATTTTTGTTACACCGACGCTTTATCCGGTTATTGAACATCCTTTGTTAAAATCTGAAAGAATAACCTAATGCCTAAGTTTGATTTTTTTTGCTTAGAATGTGGTTTACTGTTTGATAAGCTGGTTAAAGACACTAGTGTGTCAGAGACTGAATGTAAGTCATGTAAATCAGTAGCTAAGAAACACTTTAAGCCCCACCCAGTAGGTGTGACCTATAAAGGCGGTGTGCCCCCTACGGCAGATATCGATCATCTTGTTGGGGCTGATGCAGAAAAGCGCTGGGCTCGCGTAAATCAACTCCATGATCAAGCTAACTCAATTAGGCGCGATACGAATAGCCCTGTAGTTGAAGTTACAGGTAGCGGCGAACTTAAAGCTGCATCATCTGAAACGGTACAGATTCGTAAAGATGTTGTCAATACTGTTGTTGATAGTAAATAATTTATCTTAATTTAGGGAGTATGTAGTACAGTGGAAGATCAATCATCAAAGCTTGAAGCTCTAGCTCACGATCTAGAGCAACTTAAGCACCAGTTTCAGGCTTGGGAAGAGAAGTTTCAGGATGCAACTGACGATCTAGAGTCATCAGAAGCAGACAAACTATCTACTGAGCTAGAGAGCCTAGACGATATCGTCGAGAGCTTATCCGCCGACCTCGATGAAGTCGAGAGCGGGTTACACGACATGCTTTCTCAAGAGTTTGACTTAAGTGAGCTTTCTTGGGAAGACTGGCTATCTTCTGACGTTATGGAGAGCTCATCTTCTAACTGGGAAAGCAGTGATGCTGAGTTCGAGGATTACATCTCATCTTCTTTACGTGAGTCAGAAGATGTGAGTGAGTCATCTTCTGATGATGAGGCCATGTCTGTTTCAGAAGAAGAAGAATCTTCCTCTGATCCATTTGAATCTTCTTTTTCTTCTGATGAAGAAGAGCATGGTGGGTTTTTGAAGGTAAACGAAGAGCAGCACGCATTAGGTGATGCTGTAGATTTACGGGATAGCCGCCCTTGGCGTCAAAGCTAGTTTTAGATTTTAGATAAATATTCTTGTTAGACCCACTACGTTTGTGGTGGGTCTTTTTCTCGTCCCCGTATATTTATGGGTATGTAAAATAATCTCGGCGTTGTCTTATGTAGATAGAAATGTAGAGCGTTTACTTTTTACTCTTGCAAGGGGAGATTAACTTATGGGTATTGGTCCTTTTACGACCTATGTACCACCTGGTGTCTATACCAACACAATTGTCGCCGCTGACGGCGCTTCAGGTGCAGCAGGTCTTCGTATTCCAGTTTTCGTAGGTGTCGGTGAAGAAACCTACACAGTTCGTAATCTTGAAGTTGTTCGCGGTTCTTCTTCAAAGGCTGACGTTATCTCTAACCGTGAAGATATGACGGGCCGTTTTGTCAATCCCGACACAAACGCGCTAGTTAACGCTAACGGTGATATTTCTGTTGTCCGTGTTCGTAATATTCCTATCACTTCTGGCGATGGCACCGGTAATGTTGCAAATGCACCTTCTCAGGTCAAGGTTCGCATCAACGGTGAAGCCGCTGGCGTAGCTCGTGTAGACGGCGCGCTTGGCGAAGTTTATATTGCTCAGGTTGTACTTGCTGCTGATATCGTTGATATCACGTATTACTGGCACCGTGGCGATAGCTTAATCGAACTAGAAGATCACTCTGCTTTACTCGCCTCGCCAGTTGCAGTAGGCGCCAAGCCCTCTGACGTTGTCCCCATCAGCACTTTCTACGGTCCTATCGTAGACGCCACCGATGATGGTGCTGCTTTAGCAGGTGCTATTAATGTAGGATCCGCTGATTCATTAGTTCGTATTTTCACAAACTCTGATATTGATGAGCAGCTAAAAGCCACGGCTCAGGTCTATGGTTCCACCAGCCTTATCGAGCTTAAGCTTCAGGATCTAATTCCCACCAGTACCGCTGGTGTCTGGGGTACGATTGGTGGCGTTCTTCAGGTTACGGGTGTTGGGTTAAACTTAGGTGAAGTTTTTAGTGAGCTTAAGGTTTCTTACTGGACCAACACTTGGCAGGATACTTTTGATCCCCTACCCAACAAGAATGTTGTTGAAATCATTGGTCAGGGTGTTGGCCTAAACCCCAACAAGACCACTGATTATGCAGAGGGTCAGAGCTTCGTAAACGAAGGCGACAGGCTCCACTGGGGTTCTTCTTTCTTAATCGCTGGTGGTGTCCATACCCCCAAGAAGGAATACTTTGACGATACACAAGTCAAGGTTGCCCTTCACGATAGCTACTTCGTCAATGACGTTCTAGTTCCCGTAAAGGCTAATCCTGCTGATACAGAGACAGCTACGTGGGCAATGACGTTTCAACCCGTTGACGGTTCCGGTTATGGTCGTGAGACTCAAGACCTAACCAAGATTCAGGTTGATCCTGACGGCTATGCTGAGGCTATCTCAATCAGCGGTAAGAACATTATCTTCAGCGAGCCTATTCCCGTAAGCGCCGAGGGCGATATTCTTGCCTCTTATCACTATAACCAGCTCCGCGACGAGTCTTACACGGTTACAGTTGCTGAAGTAGGTGCCGCTGGTGTCGGTACCTTTACACTAGCTTCTTCTCTCAGCGGCGCTCCTGCACATGCTGTAGTCAATTTAGGCCTTACCGATGTTGCAGATTCTGGTTGGTCCCTAAACGAGCTCTGGCTAGAAGATGGTTCCGACCTCCAGACAATGCCTAAGTACTCTAAGTCAGAGAGAATTACGATTACGTTTACTAACTCAGTAAACTTCAACGTAACTTCTAGCATTTCTGGCGGCACTACCGGCTCTGGTCGCGTAGGCAGGACTTTCTATAACAAGTTCACAGGTGTTCGTTTCACAATTGCCGATTCAGGACTTTATGCATTAAACGATGAGATTGTTATCGATGTTACCAGCAATCCTGAGTTCGAGACTGGTACTGAGTTTGTTCTAGATCTTCCCGGCATCAAGCTTCAGGTTCTAAATACACTTGATTGTGGCGAAGGCGACACTGCTGTCGTCAAGACCTTCAACAAGTCCGGTCCCGAGCCTAAGATTGGTGAGTTCTACTATGTTTCTTACAAGTACAGCAAGGAAGACTTCTCTCCTAAGGTCTTCACCAAGATCAAGGCTATTGAAGCTGAGTACGGCAATATCAGCATCAAGAACAAGCTTTCTCTAGCTGCTTACCTTGCGTTCTTAAACGGCGCAACTGCAGTTGGTTTCAAGCAGGTTCTTAAGTCTCCCGGCAAGGACGATTCTAGCGGTGTTGCTTACATCAACGGTATCGTCGAGCTAGAGAAGAAGATCGAAGGCGTATATAACGCCGACCTCGTTGTTCCTCTCACCACGCTAGGTGATGTACAGGCTTTCGCCAAGTCCCACGTTGAGAAGATGTCTTCTGAGCGTTTCCAAGGCGAGAGAATGACATTCTTAGGTTGCCCACTAGGCACATCCCCCGTCAAGGCCCAGCTACTTGCCAAGGGTCTAGCTAGCTCCCGCGTTGTCCTACTCTATCCCGATGGTGTCGTTCTCGGCATTCTCGACGAGATGGGTATGGAAAACGAGTATCTAGTTGACGGTTCGATGCTCGCCGCTGCCCTTGCAGGTAAGGTTGTCAGCCCTCAGTATGATGAGGCTACCGACATGACCCGTAAGGAACTCGTTGGCTTCAAGCGTCTATCTCGTGTACTAGATAGCGTTGAGGCGAACCAGACTGCAGTTGCCGGTGTTACGATTCTTGAGGACCTTCGTCCCAGCATTCGTATCCGTCAGTGGTTTACCACCGATATGGCTTCTGTCCTCACCCGTACCCCTTATGTCACTCAGGTTATCGACAAGGTACAGAAGGATGCTCGCGCTTCTCTTGACTCGTTCATTGGACGCAAGAACCTACCTTCGTTGGTTCCTGACATGAAGGCCAGCCTATCTAACACGCTACAGAGTCTAGTTGCAAATCAGCTAGTCGCTGAGTTCTCTGGTGTTGATGTTCAAGTCAGCCCCTTAGACCCCACGATTATTCTAGCTGAAGCATTCTACAAGCCTGTATTCAGTGTTGCTTGGGTACGTATTACCTTCAACGTAAGGGCTTAGTAGTTGGACTGATGTGAATCTCTCGGGAAAGGGGTACTTCGGGCAAGTACCGATACCCCTTTTCTTAGAGCTTATTATTTTGTTATCAGTAGTTAGCTAACTCCCAAAAAATCTTGAGGTTTAACCTATGAGTGACGTTTACAAAAAGGGGTATAGTCCCCAGACTAGAGCGATTCACAGCTCTAGAAATAGGCTTTATGCTATTCCTAGCGATGCAAATACTGCGCAAGTTCTTGGGGTCGTGAGTAACTTCGCCCCCACTGATGCGCGTGATGTTGAGACCGTAAGGGGTATCGGTTTTGGTGATCAGATCGCTGAGCTCGTCCCACAGATGTCTCAGGCGATTACTATTACGCTAACACGTACTGCTCTTTATGAGATGAATATCTTTCAGGCTCTAGGGTATAAGGGTGGTATTGATGGTTTAGTTAGAGCTCTTAAACACCATCGTTGGCCCTTTGACCTTAGGCAAGAAATTGTTGTCAGCGATCTACCGACCCTAGCAGTTGCTAAGCTTCAGACCAACACACCCTCCCCTGAGATCAATCCAGAGCATGCGAATCGTTCCGCGATTGCCACCCTTTATGCAGGTTGCTGGATTACAAACTATAGTACTTCATACACTGCAGATACAGCAATTATTGCTGAAGAAGTCAGCCTTTCAGTTACTGATATCTTTGCCTATAGCGGCAACGCGAAGGCCGCTCTTGAAGCAGGTCAGGCGGGTAGCAAATCGAATAGCATCATTAGCAGTCCTTCATCTCAGAGGTAGAACTTAGTTTTCTACACTATAATACTCTAAGCTAACTAGTCGTCACTCATAAATAGAGAAGCATTATGGACATCACTACAGTTTTAAACAAAATCGAAGAGGCCAGTCGTGACTTTTACCGTGAATCCGACGTACAAGTCGGTAAGCTAAAGGTCACGATTGGTATCCTCGGTGCAGATGAGGAGAGTTCTATCCAGGACTATCTATCATCTGAAGTCAAGATGGCGTTTATCTACAAGATGAAGCTAGAGACAGTTGTACGTTCTATCCGCGCCATTGACGGGTTCCGCATCGACAACCTAGAGTTTTTCGAGACTGGCGAAGTTATTGACGGCGTACCTGTTAAGGTAGAGCGCCTTAAGTACATTAGAGATCTTGTAGGTAAGTGGGGACAGGCTATCATTGATAGGTTGTTCATGGCTTATGCCGAGCTAGCTTCTGCTTTAGAGCGAGATATTAATCCAGACAAGACTGAGCAAGAGCTTGTTCAGGAGCTTATGGCCCAAGCTCAGGTAGCTCAGGCTGCAACGGAGCTCATGGAAGAGCAGCAGTAGAGGCCCTCGAATGGGAATCTTATGTCCCTTACCAAACATTACGAGGACTTAGAGCAGCTTCTTTTTAAGGGTTTCCTTACAGATAGGCTCCACTTTCAGGGATTTGATTTTGTACTTAAATCCCTGAATGATCATGAATTTCAACGCGTTCAAGATAGAACGCCAAGTAAACATCCAGCAAAAGG
>Ga0194125_10005606_pt1 | contig 19022 bp, 22 predicted proteins | sample TA2KigC250mmetaG_FD_148626 | JGI IMG/M metagenome (GOLD analysis project Ga0194125, IMG submission 148626) | Freshwater microbial communities from Lake Tanganyika, Tanzania - TA2015034 Kigoma Deep Cast 250m | ecosystem: Environmental > Aquatic > Freshwater > Lake | place: Tanzania: Lake...
CGACGGGGCGGTCTACACGCTAAGCCCCGGCCGCGAGCCCGGCTTCGCCAGATGGACGCGCGACGGCAAGCTGGTCTGGGGCTACGGCGGCGTGATTGACTGGAACAAGGCGCTCAGCCTGCCAATGGTCACGCCCGGCAAGCTCTGGGGCCTCACCATGCCGCTGGGCGTCGCTGGCGACTTCACGGGCGCGGCCACCTACTTCGGCCCCTACCACATCTTCACCCGCGACGGCCTGTGCGTCGGGATGGTGATGCGGGATGGGCGGAGCGGCGGACTCGGCCCCGACATCACGGCATCCGAGGTCGTCACGGGGCAACTGGTCAAGCCCGACGGGATGAATCGCATCTTCCTCCTCGCTGGCGACCAGGATGGCCGCGTGACCGAGATCCTCGGCCTCGACACCGTGAAGCGCCTGCCCGGCGGCACCTACACCCACACCGAGGAGAACGCCAAGCTCGCCGCCAAGGCCCTCACCGACTACAAGCTGGCGAAGGCCAAAGCCCAGCGGCTCGAAATCGTGCGTGGGCGCCCCGCCCTCGATCTTGCCAAAGGCGTCACCAAGACCGTTGACGCGGCCAGAGCCTTCACCGCCCGCGCCGCCTACGATTCCGCCAACCTATACGTCCTATACGACGTATCCTCGCCAGCCGAGCTGGTCAACGAGACCACCGACCCGCGAATCATCTTCAAGGGCGGCAACCTCCTCGATATCCAACTGGCCACCGATTCCGCCGCCGACCCGAAGCGCAAGACCCCCGCTGTTGGCGATGTGCGGATTCTGGTCACGCAGCAGAAGGGCAAGCCGGCGGCGGTCATCTACCGCCCGAAGGTCAAGGGCTTTGCGGGCCAGCCCATCGTGCTGACCTCGCCCACGGGCAAGGAGAGCTTCGACGCCATCGAGCCAACCGATGCGGTGAAACTCGACTACGCGAAGCAGCCGGGCGGCTTCAAGGCCGTCGTCGCCATTCCCCTTGAACTGATCGGCTTCTCGCCCAAGCCTGGGGCGAGCGTTCGCATGGACCTCGGCTACATCTTCGGCAACGCCGCGGGCACCCAGGCCGCATTGCGAGCCTACTGGACCAACAACAGCTTCTCCGCCAACGTCACCGCCGACATCCCGAACGAAAGCCGCCTCGAGCCGGCCGAATGGGGAACGGCGACGGTGGAGTGAATGAAGAGGGGCGTCAGATGCCGGGTGTCAGGTATTGGGGGGCCGAGGGCGCCGGAACCCACTTGATACACCGGACCGCGTTGGGTATCATAGGAATAGGTATGGGGCAGTTGCCCAGGAGGTGCGCCATGAAGGTCATGACGGACGTTGAGTTCGCGAGCGAGGTCCGCCGCGTGCTGAAAGAGCTCGAAGAGACTCCGGGTGAAGTGGTCATCACGCACGATGATCGCCCGATTGCCCGCCTGTTGCCCGGCATTCCGGTGATGACGGCTAAGGAGGCCTTCGGAGGCCTGGCGGGGCTGCTGACCGATGAGGAGGGCGAGGCGTGGCTGCGGGACATGGAGGGCTTTGACCATCCACTGTCGGAGGAGCTGCGCAACCCATGGGAGGAATAGTCGCTGACACGACCATCTGGGTGGATGTCGAACGCGAGCGGCTGACCGCTGCTGAGCTCGAGGCTGCGTTCCCAGGCGAGCCAATCTACTTGGCCCCGCCAATCCTGGCGGAGCTGGAATATGGCCTGGCCAGCCCGGCGACAGATAAGCAGCGCGCCCGGCGTGAAACGGCTCTTGCCGCGCTCATGTTGAGGCCGTGCATCCCCATCACGGCCGAGACCGGGAGGATTTTCGGCCGGCTGGCCGCGGGCCTCAACCACAAGGGCCGCCCGGCTACGCACCGCGTCCAGGACCTCTGGATTGCCAGCGTCGCACTCGAATATGGCCTGAAGGTCCTCACCGCCAACCGCAATGACTTCGATGACATCCCCGGCCTCACCGTCCTCTCGCCGCCCTCTCCCCGGGCAAAGCCGTGACGCGGCAGGGTCGAGTAAGCGATGAGTGATGTTGAGTGTTGGGGGACCGGACGCGTTTGTAGTCCCGCCTTCAGGCGGTCTTGCTCATTCGCTGCTTGACACGTCCGCGGCGTGTAGTACGATGCAAGCGGCTCAAGGAGAGTGTCCGGCACTTGATAGGAGGCAGGATGATGAGAGCGAGGAGTGTGGCCTGCGTGGCCGCAGCCGTGGCTTTCCTGGGCTGCGTGAAGAGTGTTCCCAGCAAGCGCGAAGAGCCTGCGAAGGGGGGCGTCGAGAAGCTGGACCACCGGGGCTGGAAAGAGTGCTACAAGCTCTGGAACGCGAGCTGCGAGGCAATCGTGGCCCCAGCCGTCGGCTCGCGCGTCGTGGCCTTCGCCTATAGGGGGAAGAACGTCCTCTTCGAGGACAAGAGCCTTAACGGGCGGGTGATGACATCGTCGGACTATGACGACGAGGGCCGCTATTGGATGCCCTGGGATGGCAGCCAACCGGACATGTTCAACGAGAAGGGCTATCGGCAGTTCTACCCCGTGTGGATGGGCGCCTACAAGGTTACTAAGGCCGAGCCGCTCGGCATCACGACCGAGTGCCTCCCCCAGAAGCCCCAGCAGGGCGACGCCCATTGCATCAAGACCTTCGCCCTCGATCCCCGCAAGCCCCGCCTCACCTTCGCCTACAAGATGGTCAATCAGGGCAAGGACGCGAAGACCTGGGCGCTCCTCCAGCGCACCCTGTTCGCGGCGCCGGGCCTGCTCCTCGTCCCCCTCAAGAGCAAGAGCGCCTTCGAGGGGGGCTGGAAGATCGTGGAGCCCGCGGGCGGCGAGATTCTCACGACCTCCTCGGGCCAGCGCACCCTCGCCCGCATCAAGGAGCACATCGTCGTCCCCGTCGGCGACTGCCTCGTCGTCGCCCCGCACATGCTCGGAGCCAAGTCGAAGGTCTTCGTCTTCGACAGCATCACCCTGCACACGGACAGCGACGCGGGCTGGATGGCCTGGATCAAGGACGACGTGGCGTTTGTCATGCAGTATCCCTACTCCGCCGGCGGCAAGCGGCGGGTGCCAAACGTCGTGACGCAGAACTGGTTCACGGCGGACCGCATGGAGCTGTGCCCCTTCAGCCCGCTCACCGAGGTGAAGCCGGGCGGGTCAGTGAGCTTCGACACGGTGTGGACCTTTGTGCCGCTCGGCAGGCCGGTCGCCGAGCCCAAGCAGGCCGAGGGCCTCCGCGCCGTCATCGAGAAGGCCATCAGGAACCCCTGACCAAGGCGCGACGCCTCCTGGGGCGCGCGGGCAGGCGGGAGAGCCGCTGAGTGTCTGAGCCAACCGCACCCGTCTTCGAGATCTTCTCGGGCATTCAGGGCGAGGGCATCCTCGTCGGGGTGCGGCAGGTGTTCGTGCGCCTGTGCGGGTGCAACCGCAGGTGCTTCTACTGCGACACGCAGGAGGCCCTGGCCCCAGCGCCCGCCTGCGCCATCGAGCAGGCGCCTGGCTCCCGCACGTTCGCCGAGCACCGCAATCCCATGACCGCGGCTGCCGTGGCACGCGCAGTCGCGGCGCTCGACGCGCCGCGCGGCCTGCACGACTCCGTGAGCCTCACGGGCGGCGAGCCGCTGCTCCACGCCGACTTCATCGCCGCGCTCTGCCCCCTGCTGGCCAAGCACGGCCTGCCCGCCTACCTCGAGACCAACGGCACGCTGCCCGAGGCCCTCGAGCGCGTGCACGAAGGCGTGCAGCACGTGGCGATGGACATCAAGCTGGAGTCGGCGACGGGCCAGCCGACGCCGTGGGAGGCCCACTACCGCTTCCTCGGCCTGGCCCTGAAGCGAAGCGTGCAGGTGAAGGTGGTGGTCACGGCGGACACGACGGAGGAGGAGCTGGGCCGCGTGGCCGAGCTCGTCGGGACCCAGGCGGCCCAGGCGCCCGTCGTGCTTCAGCCCGTCACACCTGTTCGGGGCATTCAGCCCCCGGCGCCCTCGCAGCTTCTCGCGTTCCAGGCGCTCCTTAAGCGCCGCCTGCGCGACGTGCGGGTGATCCCCCAGGTTCACCGGCTGATGGGGCAGAAGTGAGAATGCGGAATACGGAGTGCGGAGTGCGGAATCGGCGAGCGAGGGGGCCGCTGCGCACGGCGCGCGTGCCGTCGCCGGTCGGCGTGTTGCAGGCCACGTTGAGCGAGACCGGGCTGGTCAGCCTGGCGTTCCCGGGTACGACTGGTGTCAGGTCTTTACTTTTTACTTTCCCTGATCCCGAGGTGTCAACATTGCCACTGTCCGCGAGAAAAGTAAAGAGTAAAGACCTGACACCACTCGCACGGCTGGCGGAGGACTTGAGCAGCTACTTCGCAGGGCGCTCTCGCACCATTCGGACCCCGCTCGACCTCGGCTCCGCCACTCCCTTCCAGCAGCGGGTCTGGGACGAACTGCGGCGGGTTCCCTTCGGGAAGACCCTCAGCTACGCCGAGCTGGCTCGGCGGGCGGGCGCGCCGCGGGCGGCGCGGGCCGTGGGCCAGGCCGTGGGAGCCAACCCCATTCCCATCCTCATCCCGTGCCACCGCGTGGTCCGCTCGGATGGCGGCCTCGGCGGCTTCAGCGCGGGACTGGAGATCAAGCGATGGCTTCTTCGCCACGAAGGCTGTCTGTGACGAATCGCGTAGAGATGAGGCACCGTGCTCCTGCGGGAACGGAAGGAGAAGACCGCCTGAAGGCGGGACTCCCAGCAGGCCGTCCACTCGTTCGGAGTCCCGCCTTCAGGCGGCGGCTTGGGTCTGTCTTCTGTCTGGCCTGCCTCGGCGTCGCCCTGGCGGGGGAGGCCGAGCCGCCGAAGGCGTCCACCCAGTTCGGCGCGCAGCGGCTCGACTTTGTCCTGGGCGGCAACAGGGCATTCGTCATTCAACCGACGAAGGCCGCGGCGGACGGCTCGAAGCCGTGGCTGTGGTACGCCCCCACCTTCATCGGGCGGCACCCCGACCCGAGCCACGCCTGGATGTTCGAGCAGCTTCTCGCCAAGGGGTTCCACATTGCCGGCATCGAGGTCGGCGAGTCCTACGGCAGCCCGAAGGGCCGCGCCGCCTACACGACGCTCTACGAGCACGTGACGAAGGCCTACGGCCTCTCGCCCAAGGCCTGCCTCCTGCCCCAGAGCCGCGGGGGACTGATGCTCTACAACTGGGCCGTCGAGCACCCCGAATGCGTCCAGTGCATCGGGGGCATCTACACCGTCTGCGACTTGGCGAGCTACCCCGGCCTCCAACGCGCCTGCGGGGCCTACGGCCTGAAGTGCGCCGAGCTGAAGGAGCGGCTGAAGGAGCACAACCCCATCGAACGCCTCGCCCCGCTGGCGAACGCGAAGGTGCCGATCCTCCATCTTCACGGCGACAGCGACAAGGTGGTGCCCCTGGAGGCCAACGCGGGCGAACTGGTCGGCCGCTACCGCGCCCTCGGCGGCCCGGCCGAGCTGATCGTCATCAGGGGCAAGGGCCACCAGGTGTGCGACGACTTCTTCCGCTCCCCGCGCCTCGTCGCTTTCTTCCTCTCCCTCGGCCGCCTGACCGGCGGCGAGGCCAATGCCCAATAGCGGCGCGGCACATGACACCATCCCCCAAGGGGCCGGAGGAGGGACGACTGCCACTGGCCTTTGACTCGCGCCCCTCGGAGGGGCGCGAGTCAAACGGCGCTCCTGGCGTGGGGAGATGGGGCGCGGTAAGTCATTACCAGGCCATATGTTACAGCGTTCAATGAAGGTGCGGAACGCTGGCCTGTTGACTCGCGCCCCCCCGTGGGGGGAAAAGGGCGCGAGTCAAACTCAGGGCGAGGAGGGGGCCAGCAGGGCTTGATTTGCCACGCCTGTTCCGGTTGAATAGGGGGCCAGGCGAGGGAGGCGAGAAGGAGATGAGCATGGACCGACGGTCGTTCCTGAAGGTCTCGGCGGGGTCGGCGGCGCTGGGCGGCGCGGTGGCGCGGGCGCTGGCGGCCGAGGGGGCGAAGAAGGAGGACGTGGTGCTGAAGATCGGCAGCCAGGCGGGCAAGATCCCCGGCAAGACGCTGCGCGACAAGGTGCTCCAGCTCCAGGACTGGGGCGGGGTGGGCATCGAGCTGGGCGGCGGAGGCAACGTGAAGGAAATCCAGGAGGCCGTCAAGGGCACAAAGGTCAAGGTGAGCGCCTGCTGCTGGGGCTCGGCCGGCGGCGCCCTGGTGTCACCCGACAAGGAGAAGCGCGAGAACGGCATCCAGCGGATCAAAAACGCCCTGAAGTTCGGCGGCGAGGTCGAGTCCACAGGCGTCATCTTCGTCCCCTGCTTCAACCGCGAGAGCGACTTGAAGCCTGAGGAGTTGGACAAGGTTCTCGCCGACATCCTGCCTGCCATCGGCGACTACGCGGTGGAGCAGAAGTGCCGCGTGCTGCTGGAGCCCTTGAACGTCACCGAGACGTTCTACCTTCGGCGCCTGGAGCAGGCGGCGGCCATTTGCAGCAAACTCAACCATCCCGGTATCTGCATGATGGGTGACTTCTTCCACATGGGCAGGGAGGAGAAGGACGACGAGGCGGCGTTCGTGACGGCCGGCAAGTGGCTCCACCACGTCCACCTGGCCAGCCGCCAGCGCAACCTGCCGGGGCAGGACGACCGGAGCTTCGTCGCGGGCTTCCGCGGCCTGAAGAAGATCGGCTACCAGGACTATTGCTCCCTCGAGTGCGGCATCAAGGGCAAGCCCGAGGAGGAAATCCCCAAGAGCTTCCGCTTCCTCGAGGCACAGTGGAAGGAAGCTGCCGTGTGATCGCGCTTGACAACCGCGCGGTTTTCGCTAGAGTAGACTGTGCGGCTTCGAGGTGAGGCCGCTGTCCCTGGGAAAGGAGACGCGTGCATGAGCAGGCGAATGTGGTGTCTGGTGAGCGCCGCGGCCCTGGCCGCGGGGCTCCTGGGCTGGGGCAGCAATGCCTCGGCGGGCTGAGCGAGCGGCGGGTGAGGCTCCACCCGCAAGAAGGGGGATGGTTCATCCTCCTACAACGTGGTGCAAGTGACCGACATGGCGGGCAAGGTGACGTTCGAGGTCCTCGACGCGAAGGCCCTCGAAGCGCGCAAGAAGGCCCTCGATGAGGCCTATGAGAAGGCCTGCAAGGAAGCCGCCGAAGGCTCCAAGCCGGCCAAGCCCATCGTCACCGTCCTTAAGAGCGGCATCACCGACAAGGCCAAAGCCGAGGCCGAGGCCGCCCGCTGCAAGGAAGAGTACGAGAAGAAGCTCAAGGAGAAACAGGGGGCAACCTGACGCCGCCCCCCCTCTCCCCCTCGACCACATCACGGCCGGCGCCTGGCACCCAGGCGCCGGCCGTCTTCTCATTGGACGACGCGTGAAAGTACCCAACTGCCGCGAAGCCATCATCCCGCGCCGAAAGCTGACGGACTATCTCCTTTCGCCGACACACAGGCACGGCCGAGGCAAGGCGAAGTTCTTCACGGCCTTTGGCTTCGCGCAGGAGCGCTGGGATGACCTTGCCCGCGCCCTGTTCCGCCACGTGCAGGAGCATGAGGCGGCGGCGACAGATGAAACGGTGTTTGGAACTCGCTACGTGGTTGATGGTATAATGTCAATGCCCGACGGGCGCACGGCGGGCGTTCGCTCCGTATGGTTCATCGAGCGCGGCAGCACCGCCCCTTACCTAGTGACGGCGTACCCGCTGAAGAGGAAGAAGCCATGATCAGGGAACTGGATACGGTGGTTCTGAAGGACGACCTGCCAGAGCAGGGCCTCGAGCGGGGCGACGTGGGCACGGTGGTCATGGTGCATCGCGGCGGTGAAGGCTTCGAGGTGGAATTCGTCACCCTCGACGGTGACACGCTCGCCGTCGTCACCCTCCTCGCCTCACAGGTTCGCCCCACGCGCCGCCGCGAGATTGCTCACGCTCGGGTGCTCGAGGCAGTCTGAAGGCTCCTGTGGCCGCCCATGCCTGTGTGTATCATCCCCGCGGGTGATACAGACTGGCGCTTTGGCGATCCGGCGGCCTCCGGCCGCGTCCCTGCCTGTCTGTATCACCTCCTCCCCCTCTGGGATGATACAGACAGGAGCGGAACGCCTTCGCGTTCCGCCCCTGCCCTAGTAGGGGACGCCGTCCCGCACCGTGCGCCGCGCATAACCATATATACCCCAATGCCTTACGTCCGCCAACCCATACTTGATCACCGAATCAGTCCTCGGGGGGTGATCAAGAATGGCGGAGCCGCGAGAATCGCCGATCCTCGCCCATCTGTCCATACTTGATCATTTTCCCCCTCACGGGGTTGATCAAGTATGGGCGGGAGCCGCCAAGTCCACACCCAACACCGCCCTCCCGCCCGCGAATCGCGCGTCCTCGTCCCTACGCGGAGCGTAGGGACGAGCGGGGGTCGCGGAGCGTAGGGACGAGAGGGGGTCCCGGCGGAGCCACAGCGGGAATCACCGCGCCTTCTCTGCCACCAGGCGCTCATCGAGCCACGCGGCATCCGCGTCGGACAGCGGCGGAGGAGGCGGCGGCTGGCGATAGTCAATCAGCCGGGCGTAGGCGCCCCGCTCGTACACCGCCGCGACCACCCTGCCGAGGTCCAGCGGCGCGTCGGGGTCCGGGTAGAGAAGGGGCACGGGAATCACGGGCAGCTTGTCGCGGAGCTGGATGGGCCACACCTCGACGCGGGGGCGCCGGTTCGAACGGCTGAGCGTCACATAGTACGGGGCCGGCGGCACCGGGCGGTCCAGCGGCGGACGCTGGCCGCCTCGGAGAAAGTCAATCTCGATCAGATGGGCTTCGGAGCGAAGCAGGCTGCGCCGCTTGCGCAGGTACTCTTCGCAGGCGTCGTGGCCGGGTTGCTTGTTGGAGGGCGAGAGAATCTCAATCGCCGTCACCAGCCGCAGCGTGCCCACCTCGCGGACTTCGACGGTGAACAGGCGCAGGGGCACCTCCATCGCGATCAAGCTCTCGGCGGGGGCGGCGGCGATGACGGCGACCCCGCCGTACCCTTCCTCTGACGCAGGCTCCGGCCGCCACACGCCGACATCGGGCCGGGCGCCGTGAATTTCCTCGACCTCCACGATCTCATACGTGACACGCGGCACCAGCCGCGCAACGTACCGTGGCTGAATCTCTTGGTTGAGCACCGCCCGGACCTCTGCGGCCAGATCCCCGTGGAAATCGCTCCACACCTCCGGGTGCTCGATGTATGGGTCCATTCCTGGCAGCGGCGAAGGCATCTCCGCATCCTCCTTTCCCGTATTCTAGCGAAACACGCGGCCAGAGTCCAATTGACATGCCCGGCGAATCCCCGGTATACTCGTATTGTTCCTGCCCGGCGTCATGAGCGCCGGCGGGCGGCATGCCACCGATTGCAGGGGGACTTCCCGATGACCGCCACCGTGCGCGGCCTGCTCCAACGCTTCGATTCGCTACCGGAGCCGGACCGCCGCGAACTCGCGGCCGAAATCCTGAGGCGTTCCCTCTACGCGGAATGCGACCCTCTCTCCGACGACGACCTTGTTCGAAGCGCCGAGGAGTTGTTCCGCGAACTCGACCGCGAGGAGAGCGCCCGTGCCGAGCCCACGGCGAGGTGAAGTCTGGAGAGGAAAGGGGGTGAGGCCCTATGTCGGTTGCTTCCTTCAGAGGTATGGTGAGGGGCGGGTCGGTCGTCCTGGATGAGGGTGCTAGCCTCCCCGAAGGCATGGGCGTCCTCGTCACGCCCCTGCCACCAGCCAAGGGTTCGCCCCGGGCAATCCTGGCGGCGCTGAAGGCATGCCCGCCGGTGTCCCATGAGGCCGCGGAGGAGCTTCGCCGGCTGATCAAGGGGAGAATGACCTGTGGATTGCAGCAGCCGCGTTGACCAGCGGCGCCACCGTCGTAAGCTCCGACACGGATTTCGGAAGGGTGAGCGGCTTGGACACTGAGGACTGGTTGAAGAGATGGGGGCCAGAGTCCAGACCACGCCCGCACCGTCACCAATCCCCTTGCGCAAAACAGGTGGGTGTTCCGAATGGCACTAACTTAAGGGCGCGGCCAGCCCGCAGGGCGGCAGATGGTAGCCACGGGCGTAAGCCCGTGGAAAGGGGTGAGCGCCCCAACCCCAGCCCCCGCAGGGGGCGGCAGAAACCTTGGGATGTGCGCGAATCGGGGCTTCTGCCGCCCCCTGCGGGGGCTAGGCAGGGGGGCACGCCGTGTCCCACGGGCTTACGCCCGTGGCTACCATCTGCCGCCCGCTGAAGCGGGCTGGGCCGGCGCCGACCCGTTAAGTTAGTGCCATTCGTGGGTGTTCCTCGTTTGCCCATGGACCAACAGTTTCGGATTACGACCTGACCCAACCCCCAAGACCCCCTACGGCGCACGATCCTGTGCGTCGCCACCGGTCGGCTGTTCGGGGTGGCTGTGGACCTGCCCTTCAGTGATGATGCCTTCCTTGACAAGGGCGTTGGAGACCTGTCCGTGCTGTTCCTGTTCTTTCGCCAGGAAGCTCGGCTCGGCCCAGTTGGGCAGCTTGAGGCCGAAGATGCGGGATATGGCCATGATGATCGCCTGCCGATTGAACGAGGACCGAAAGATGTCCTTCTTCTCTCGTGACGTCCTGTCCTGGCAGTACTCGTAAAGGAACTTGGCGTCCTCCCGCGTCCCTGCGCGGCATAGCGGCTTGACGCCGTGCTGCCAGCGAACCCATCCCGGCACCCCCTTGCTGTGCGCGACGAGCCGGAACAACGGCAGGTAGGCGCTGGCCGCCGCGTCCTCTTCCCTGCTCCACCCGACCTCGAGGAAGAAGTAGTGAGAGAACAGGAGAGGATATGGAGCCAGAGCGTACCCATGGCGACCCTCTGGGTCATTCACCGTGGTAGCGTCTCCCGTAGCCTTGATGAACCGCTCGATGTCCTCGCGCGCCATCGTCAGGTAGTCGGCCTCCTTCGTGGCCCAGACCAGACCCGCAAGCGCCGCACGGCGGAGCCAAGCGTCGTCGCTCTTCAGGAACGGCAGCAACGCCTTCGCCGCTTCTCTGTCGAGGATGGGGGCGACCTGCAGGATGAGGTGCCGCTGCCGCTTGGCCGACGTTTCCTTCTTCAGCTCAAGCAGAATCTCCGCCGCGAGGATGCTCTTCGCATCCTCACCGTCCTTCGCCGCCCGCAACGCCGTGTTGCTCACTGGAACGACGGAGCAGAGGTAGAAGCCGTCCCGCTTCTCCCCCCAATCGGTCCGGAGGACGAGTGCGCACCGCGTGCCCTCCCGAAAGGCCAGCAGTTCCTCAGGCCACATGAACCCGCATTTCTCACCAGCTTCGCAGTCCCGAAGGGACGCAAGGGTCTAGCCGGCGGCGTAAGCCGCCGGATCGCAGAGAGGAGAACGCCCAGCCCCGACGGGGCGCCCCTTCCGCCCCTTCGGGGCTGCGCCCATGGCATCCCCCTTCCGGCGGCTTACGCCGCCGGCTAAACCCTATCGCTCCTGCGGAGCTGGCCCCGCTGGTGAGAAATGCGGGATGAAGGCCGTTGCAGGTATGGCGAGGGTCTGGCCGCTGTACTTCTCCTGGCCCAGCACGACGCTCGCAACCTTGAACCGAAAGCTGACATCTGCCGGATAGGCCTCGGGCGCGGGTGGGCGCTGAACAACGTTCTTCCTAGCGATCTCACCGGCCACAACCAGCTTCGGAGCGTGCGGAGCGTAGATGGCGCGGTCCAGCCGCTGGTTGAGGGCCATCAGGTCAGCCGGCGCCTCTCGCCCCAGGAGCGCAACAGCCGCACCCAGGACGGTGCAGAGCAGCTTCTTCATGCGGTTCCCCTGACTATGCCCGGGACAGCCCACGCAACGCACAAGGACGGTATCCCTGTCACATCGCTGACAATGAAACGCTTGGCAGCGCGAATGTCACAACTGTGCACGTCAGCGGCGCAGGGCCTGGCGGCAGCGGCGGCGGAGGGAGCGGAGGGCGGCGGGGCCGGAGACGACGCCAAGCTCGAGGGTGATGACCCGCTCCTCGCCAGGGGCGATGAAGGGGAGCTTGCCCTTCTTGCGAAGCTCGGCTCGCGGGTAGAGGGGCATGAGGCAGGGCTCGGTGCCGACGACGTACATGCCCTCGCCCATCATCTTCCATTCGGTGAAGTGGGGGAGCTGTTTGCGGTTCCACTGGACGTAGTAGCCGAAGCCGCCGTCGAGCTTGGGATTGACGAGTGCGACGAAGGTCGTGCCGTCGCGCTCGGCGGCGAGGCGGTGGCGGTAGCAGGCCTCGGGGACGCCGTGCGTGGGGGTGTCCATCAGGTGCCAGCGTTCGCCAATCTTCGCGGCGTAGTCGGTGACGGGCGCGGCATCGAGGCTGGGGGCGATCAGCTCGCTCCCCTTGTCCACCACGGGGAACCCCGCGTTGATGTGGTAGAGGACCATGAGGGGCTGGGGCTGGAAGCCCTCGTTGACGATGCGGTCCTCGACGAAGAAGCGGCTCTCGCCCAGGCGGGCCTTGACGGTGCGGGTGAGGACGACGTTGGGGCCGAAGACGCGGGTCTCGCGCATTGAGCCTTTGGCCCAGAACACGTAGTCATCGCCCTCCCAGGCGGCGTCGAGGCACACGCTTCGGGCGGGGGTGTGGGAGATGCGGCCGTGGAGGCCCAGGTCCTCCCCCTCGTCGGTGCAGGGGGCGCCGGCGTAGGTGAGGCCGCAGGTGCACAGGAGGCCGCCCTCGAAGGTGCGGAGGAAGCCGAGGCCCTCAGGCTCGAAGAAGGCGGGGTGGACCGCCCCCGGCATGCCGTGCCAGGCGAGCGAGCGGCCGCAGTGGGAGGCGTTGTAGACGTCCATCCCGCGGTCGAGCAGGACGCTGAAGGCCAGGCCGCTGCCCGTGGCGAAGTCCACGGCGCGGACGCCGCGCTGGTTGCCGTCGAGGAGTTCGACGAGGCGGGTGCCGCCGAGCTGCGAGACGTCGCCCACGCGGCGGAGGAGTTGCTCGCGGGTATAGGTCTTGCCGAACAGGTGTGGCATGGCGGGCCTCCTACTCGGCGGGCGGGGCCGCGCTGGCCTCTTTGATGAGCTGGTTGAGGTTCTTGCGGACGCTGTTCTGGATGTCCTTCTTGTGGTCTTCGGCGATGCGGTAGTGGTATTTCTTCTCGAGCAGGGCGAGGGCTTCGCCGGCGATGCGGTAGGCGAGGTCTTCGATCTTCATCGGGGGTCTCCAAGATAGTGGCCCGCGGAACACGCGGAATGACGCGGAACAGGACAGAGAGTAGAGTAGCGGGGTCACAGCTGAAAGTCAAGGACTTCTGAAAGTTGGGCCTTGAGGGCCTCGATCTGCTCGTCGGTGAGCCGGGGGTTGGGGACGTGGACGACGCGGTCCTCGCGTGGGACTCGGAGGCAGAGGAACTCCTGGTCGTCGCGGCGCTCGATGTCCTCGAACTTCAGGAGCTTCTTGCGCATGAGGATGAGGCCGAGGAGGTAGAGGAAGTGGCGCTTCTGCTCCTCCTGGGCGTTTTCAAGGCGGAAGAAGAAGTCGAGGAGCACCTCGTCGTCGGCGAAGAGGCGACGCTTCTGCTCCTTGGGCGGGACGGTGGTCTTCCAGAAGGAGAAGATGCCGCCCTCGGCCTGGGCCTTGTCCCAGCAGGGGCGGCAGTAGTCCTTGCGGACGAATTCCTCGCCCTGCTCGTAGAGAGCGGCGAAATAGGTCTCATTTTCGGCCAGCTCGCGCCCGCAGACGCAGACGCGCTTGGGCCGGGCGACATTCCAATCCATGGCTCAATCCCAAATCCCAGATTCCAGATTACAGATTCCAGATCCAGAAGGGCCTCAAGCTGCAAGCTGCAAGCCACAAGCTTCGGGAGAGAAGCGGCCACAAGCCGCGCCTGTCTCTGGCTTGAAGCTTGTAGCTTGCCGCTTGCGGCTTTCCTCAGGCTGGCGGCCAGCCCATTTTCTGGTAGACGCGCTGGACGACGCTGGCGGCGAGGCGCGCGGCCTCGGCTGCGCCATCCTCGATCTCCTTGCGGGTCTCGGCCACGAAGGCGGCGTCCTTGAGCGACGCGAGGTTGATCTCGACGTTGATCTTGGCGCCGCGGAGGGCGGCCTCGAGGAGGATGGCGGCCACCCCCACGTCGCTGATCAGGTTCGGGTTGGCGATCTCGACCAGACGGTCGAGCCGCCGGACGACCCCGAGGCACTGGCGGAAGGCGGCGAGCGGCTCGGCGAGGGCGACCTTGAGGGCATCCTGGATAGCCGCCGCGCGTGCCGCCTTCTGCTCGTCGGTGTCCTTTGGCATGCCGTAGGCGGCGCTCACGGTGCCGTAGGCCGCCACGTCGCGGTCCATCAGCTCGACGAGGGCCTTTCGGCCCGCCTCGCACTGTGTGAGGAGGGCGCGTGCCTCGGTCTCGACGGCGGCGAACTTCTTCTTTCCGACGGTGAAGTTGGCGGCCATGCAGGCCATCGAGGCGCCGAGGGCGCCTGCCAGCGCGCTCACGCTGCCGCCGCCCGGGGCGGGTATGCCCGCCGCGGCATCGGCCACGTACTTCTCAACCGGCCCGGTGCGATACAAGGCACTCTCCTTCAAGTCGAAAGTCGAAGGTCGAAAGTCAAAAGAGGCGAAGGTCACTCCTGGGGGCGTTGGAAGGTCGTGTGGCGCCTCCAGCGGGCGTCGTCGGCCTGCGGGAAGTCGGAGCGGTAGTGGACGCCGCGCGACTCCTGGCGCGTTCGGGCGGCGACGGTGACGATCTTGGCCAGGGTGAGGAGGTTCTGTATCTCCCAGCCGCCCTGGAAGTGGAACTCCTTGGCCATGACGTAGCGGCACCAGAAGTCAATGCTCTCCTCGCCCTCGGCGAGGAGGGCCTCGCTGCGCTCGATGCCCACGTGGCGCCACATGAGGCTCTTGAGGGAGTTCGACACGTCGCGGAGGTCGAGCCTGTCCTCGTGGCCGGCGGCAACCTCGGCCCGGATGGGGCGCGGCTTGGCCTCGGCGAGGTCGGCGGCGGCGAGGCCTCCCGCCGCGTCGCCGGCCCGATGGCCGAGCACGAGGCCCTCCAGGAGCGAGTTGCTGCCCAGGCGGTTGGCGCCGTGGAGGCCCGAGCAGGCGCACTCGCCGCAGGCCCACAGGCGCCCGAGCGACGTGCGGGCCGCCAGGTCCACCCGAACTCCCCCGAGCATGTAGTGGGCGCTGGGGCGGACGGGGATGGGGTCCTCGGCGAGGTCGAGCTCGAACTGTGCGCAGACGCGCGCGATGGTGGGGAAGCGCTCGCGGACATGTGCGGCGTCGAGGTGGCGCAGGTCGAGGCGCACGTGGGTGGCCCCCGTGGCCCGCATCTCGGCGACGATGGCGCGGGAGACGACGTCGCGCGGGGCCAGCTCGGCGTCGGGGTGGTAGCGCGGCATGAAGCGCTCGCCCCGATTGTTCACCAGATGCGCCCCCTCGCCCCGCAAGGTCTCCGAAATCAGCCAGCGGGACGCCCCGGCAATGTAGAGCGTGGTCGGGTGGAACTGAAGAAACTCCATGTCCTGGAGCGCGGCGCCGGCGCGGTAGGCCATTGCGATGCCGTCGCCCGTGGCGACCTCGGGGTTGGTCGTCTCGCGGTAGAGCTGGCCCAGGCCGCCCGTGGCCAGGATGGTGTGCTTGGCCCACACGACGGTGAGGCCCTGGGTCTGGCTGGAGAGGAGCGCGCCGACGCACTCCCCGCCGTCCGTGAGCAGGTCCACGACGAACGTGTGGTCGAGGCAGCGGATGCGGGGCGCGGCGGCCACCTGTTGGAGAAGCGTGCGCTCGATCTCGGCCCCCGTGGCGTCGCCCTGGGCGTGGAGGATGCGAGCCTGGGAGTGGCCGCCCTCGCGGGTGAGGTTGAAGCCGGCGGCGTCGCGGTCGAACTGCGCGCCCGCGGCCACCAGCTCGCGGATGCGCGCCGGCCCCTCGCGGACGATGCTCTCGACCGCCTCCCGGTCGCAGAGGCCCTGGCCCACGGTCAGGGTGTCCTCGATGTGGGCCGCGAAGCTGTCGCTCGCGGCCCACACGGCGGCCACGCCGCCCTGGGCGTACTGGGTGTTGCTCTCGCGCAGCTCGTCCTTGCTCACCAGCAGCACCTCGGTGTGGCGGCTGGCGGCGAGCGCCGCGCTCAGCCCAGCCACCCCGCTGCCGATGACCAACACGTCCACGAACCGCTGCGGCAGCTCGTGGCTGTCGAAGTGCAGCAGGTAACGACGAGGCTCGATGTGCTTCTTCATTCCATCAGCCACGAGCCGCGAGCCACAAGCCGCGAGCCTCGGAGAAGACCGGGAGATTCCCTCTTCCTGGCTCGAAGCTCGCGGCTCGGCGCTCGCAGCTACTCCTTAGCTTCCGGCCTCAGCATCGGGAACAGGATCACGTCCCGAATCGAGGGGGAGTTTGTCAATAGCATCACGAGGCGGTCAATGCCCACGCCCAGGCCGCCTGCGGGCGGCATGGCGTGCTCGAGGGCGGCCACGTAGTCCTCGTCTATCTGCTTCATCCCCGTGTGGTCGTGGCCGAGCTGCGCGCGGAACTTGGCGGCCTGCTCGAGCGGGTCGTTCAGCTCGCTGTAGGCGTTCGCCACCTCGATGCCGGCGGCAAAGACCTCGAAGCGCTCCGCAATGTCGGGACGCCCCGGCTTCGTCTTCGACAGCGGGCACAGCTCCGACGGATAGTCGTAGACGATCGTGAAGTCCCACAGCGCCGGCTCCGCCGTCCGCTCGAACACCTCGTTGAGCACCACGGCGTCGGAGAGTGCCTTCTCGTCCACCTGGAACCCGCGTGCCTTGGCCCGCACGGCCGCCACGTCGGCGGGGTCCACGCCCGCGTACTGGCGGACGGCGTCGTGGTAGGTGATGCGGGGCCAGGGGGCGGCGAGGCGCACGGGCCGCCCGTCCGGTCCGTAGGGCACACTCTCGCCTGTTTCTGCCTCGCGGGCCGCGGCGGTCACAATGCCCTCGACCAGGTCCATCATCCCCTGGTAGTCGCTGAATGCCTGGTAGGCCTCGAGCATGGTGAACTCGGGGAAGTGCTTGGTCGAGATGCCCTCGTTGCGGAAATTGCGGTTGATCTCGTAGACCCGCTCGAGATCCCCCACGAGGAGCCGCTTCAGGTAGAGCTCAGGGGAGATGCGCAGGTAGAGGTCAAGGCCGAGAGTTCGGTGATGGGTGACGAAGGGTTCCGCCGCGGCGCCGCCCGCGTGGGCCTGCATCATGGGGGTCTCGACTTCGAGGAAGCCCAACCCGTCGAGGTAGCGGCGGACGGCCCCGACGATCCGCGAGCGGGCCACGAACGTCTCCCGCGCCGCCTCGTTCGAGATGAGGTCCAGGTAGCGCTGGCGGTAGCGCGTCTCAACGTCCTTCAGCCCGTGCCACTTCTCGGGCAGCGGGCGGATGGCCTTCGAGAGGGGCGTGAGCCGCTCGACGAAGATGGTCAGCTCGCCCGTGCGCGTCTTGCCCAGCTTGCCCTCGACGCCGACGATGTCCCCCACGTCGAGCAGGCGGTAAAGGTCGAACTGCTCGTCGCCCATCGTATCACGGCGGACGTATATCTGGATGGCCCCGCTGCGGTCCTTGAGGCTCAGGAAAGCGGCCTTGCCGAAGTCGCGCTGGGCCACGATACGGCCCGCGGTGCGCAGGGTCGCCCCGTCGCCCTTCGCCTCGCCGAGCGCCCGGCACTCGGCGACCGAGAGGTCCTTCGGATAGCGCCGGCCGTAGGGCTCGACCCCTCTGCCCTTCAGCACCGCCAGCTTGCTCAGCCGCTGCTCGCGCTGGTCCTCGGCCATGCCTGCTCCTTACATCACCCCCAGCGTTCCTGCTACACGAACTCTTTATTGTACCGGACCGGCCCCCGGGGTCAAGCGCCGCTTTGCGCCTCCTCCAAATTGCCGCTTGATCGAGTCTACGCCATGTATTATCATTACAAGTCCTGATGGCCCCGAGGGCGGCGACGAGGAAGGCGAGGGTAGGGTGTGACCCCCTGGACCGACGGCATGTGTCCGGGCATCCCAGGGCGCAGCCCTGAGACCTTCGCCACGTCCCTGCCCTGTCGAGGGGACTCAGCGAGCCGGGAGAAGGACGCGTGAAACTGGCGATCAGCGGCAAGGGCGGCGTCGGGAAGACGACCCTGGCTGCCGTTCTTGCTCGACTCTGCGCCGACGAGGGACAGCCCGTAGTCGCTATTGACGCCGATCTCGACTCCAGCCTGGCCTCCGCCCTCGGGGTGCCGAACGCCGAGGGGCTGACGCCTATTGGGGAGATGGCCGACCTGATCGCGGAGCGGACAGAATCGGGGAAGAGGGGCTACGGGAAGCTCTTCAAGCTCAATCCCGCCGTGAGCGACATACCAGACAAGTTCAGCGTCGTCCACAAGGGCGTGCGCCTCATGGTCCTGGGCGCGCCCAAGCGCGGCGGCGGGGGGTGCAACTGCCCCGAAAACGTCTTCCTTCGCACGCTCCTGAACCACCTGGCGTTTCAGCGTAACGAGACGCTGATCATGGACATGGAGGCGGGGACCGAGCACCTGGGGCGCGCGACGTGCGAGGCGATGGACGCGATGCTCGTGGTGGTGGAGCCAGGGCGCCGCAGCGCCGCCCTCGCCGAGCACGTGCAGCAGATGGCGAAGGAGATCGGCGTCAAGCGCATCTTCCTGGTCGCCAACAAGGTGCGATCGCCCAAGGACATTGAGATGCTTCGCAGCGCCTTGCCGAAGGGCGCGCCGCTTCTCGGCAGCATCGGCTTCGATGAGCGGCTGATGACAGCCGACCTTGAAGGCCGCCCGGTGGACGAGGTCGGCGGCAAGCTGTTCGACGAGGTGAAGGCCATCCGCAGCGAGCTATTGAAGCGGTTGAGATGACGCGATTCCCCCTCCCGAACGTTTCTCCACGTTCGGGAGGGTAACGGGTTCGGGAGCTTAACCTCCCGAAGGTATTGGAACCTTCGGGAGGGGCGAAGAAGAAGGAAGAGCCGATGGTACAGCCTGGGATGCTGTTCGTAGACACGAAGCGCTGCATCGCGTGCAAGCGCTGCATGACCGAGTGCGCCATCGCGCACTCGAAGTCGGGCGAACTGGCGGCTGCGATGCAGGAGACGCCGCGCCCCGAGCCGCGCGTGTGGG
>Ga0194125_10005609_pt1 | contig 19014 bp, 12 predicted proteins | sample TA2KigC250mmetaG_FD_148626 | JGI IMG/M metagenome (GOLD analysis project Ga0194125, IMG submission 148626) | Freshwater microbial communities from Lake Tanganyika, Tanzania - TA2015034 Kigoma Deep Cast 250m | ecosystem: Environmental > Aquatic > Freshwater > Lake | place: Tanzania: Lake...
GGCGGTGCGAGAGCTTGAAGAGCTGCCGGGCGAAGTCGAGGTAGAAGACTATGTACATGGTGTCGATGCCGCTTGAGTCCAGCACTTGCTTGGTCTCCGTTTCCATGGCACACAAGGCAACCAGCGAAGCCTGGTAGCGTTCCGTCATGTCGGCATAGATGCGGGCAGTCGTCTGCGCCGCTATCTCGGGTGAGTACTTCGCCTGCCAGCGCGAGAGTCTGCGAGTCACGTCGGACATGGTAGGCCTCCTGTCCGGCCGTCCGGCCGGGCTTCAGACCATCCGGATTTCGGGGGCGTGGGCACCGTTTGGCGCACCACTGCTCCTCTCACATATTCATACGCTTGCCAAAGGGGAATATGTCATAGGTAGCTTGTCTTCCTGGATGAGAACCATCACAGACCAGGGTCTGATACCCTATGTGCCGCCCGGCGCTTGCAGCGGCAATAGGGGGGTCAATCCGGGGGTGACCGCTGGGTTCAAAGCCGCACTCAATGTCGCCATCAATGTGGCCGTCATTCAAGGACTTAGCTCTCCCATCAGTTGAGCAATGAGCTCAGGGTTCAACGACGCGGCCAATCGTGCCTGGACTAGGGAACTCAGCGCCACCGTCAGTCAGGACGTCAACGCTGTACTCAATCCCGCAATCAGCCGTGCGGCGAGTCGCGCAGCGAGTTCCGGCTTGACTTGCGCGTTCAACCGCGAGTTGAATCCGGCCTTGAGTTGCGCGTTCAGTCCGCGGTTCAGTTCGGCACTGAGCGCCACAGTGATCGCGGCAGTTCTGGTGCGAGTGCTATGACCCGCAGCCGGTCTCGTGCGTAAGCCCTGTCCCGACGGAGTCGCCAGTTCGCTCGACTCCTCACTCCGACTCTCTCCTCGGGGAGGAGAGGGAGAAGGAAGGGACCTTGCGGTCGTCTATATGTAGTGGTGGGCCGCTCTTTGGCCACAATTCTGCCGGGGAGTGGGCGGCCCACCTGCCGCCTGGGGGGTGGCATCAGCCCATGGGAGAAGTCAAAAGTCAAGAGGTAGAACTCAAAAGCCAACGCAAGGAACATCGAACCGAGCATCGCCGAGAGCAACAACTTGAGCAACTACTGGCAGAACTTCGTGAGCAACGCGCGGTGCAGCGACGGATAGAGGTTGAGATTGAGGTCGAGGTTCAGGTCGAGATGGAGCGAAAGACGCGACTGCTGATGCAGGTGAATTCACAGCGCGCGAAGCTTCGGCCGGTACTTCGGGACGAACAACGAGAGGTACTTCGGGCGACACAGCCGAGCTTCGGCGCGGGGATCTGCAAGAGCCAAGGCGGCCCGAAGGCCGCCTTGCTTCTCCGAAGTGCTTTCTGGTCTCTGCTATCTCTCTACCACGAGCTTCTGCGTAGCCGAGTAGCCGGCAGTCTCCACGCGGACTAGGTAGACACCCGCCGGTATTGATTTGAGGTCAAGCCGGAATGACGAACTCGTGACTCCGGATGACGACCGGACGAGACGACCGGAAGCACTGAAGACCTCAATCGTCGCCTGCCCGCCCGGCGGCAGGCCGTAGCGCAGTATTGCGAAGCCGGAGGCCAGCGGATTCGGACTGATGGCGAACTGTCTGCCGCCCAGCTCCGTCTCTGCCGACATGACGCCCTCGCGCGCGGGCTGCGGCCCACTGGAGGAACCAAGCGCGTAGCGCCACAGCTCGAGGCTCTTGTTGCCTTTGAGCGCGAAGAGCGTGCCATCGACGCTGACCATGCTGGCGCCGGCGTAGACTTTGCGAGATCTGCCGTCCCGGGCCATCGGCGGTAGTTCATCGCCTTCGGACCAGGTGCCGGCGGCCGCGTCGTAGCGCCAGAACTCACTGGTGCTGCCGCCTTTGAGCGCGTAGACGCCGCCGTCGAAGAACGCGCCGCTGCCGCCGTCACGCGACTTCCGGTTGCGTCCGGCCTTGCCGACGAACGGCATGCCGTTGAGCCGCGTGCCACTCCAGACGCCGGTCAGGACGTCGTAGGCCCACAACTCGTGGTACCTCGCCTTGTGGGCGTAGATGGTGCGGTTGCCGTCAAAGACCAGGAAGGAGCCGCCGTACCATTTCGCGTGCGTGCCCATCGGGGCCGGCTGCATCGTCTCCCAGGTCCACGTCGCCACGTTGAATCGGTAGAACTCACAGGTCGGACCCTTGAGCAGGTAGACGAAACCGCTGTCGCCGATCTGGACATAGGCGGCGGCACCGGCCTTGACACGGCGGTGGGCCCCCGCGGGGACGTTGGCGAGTTGCAGCCAGGAGTCGGTCGTGACGTCGTAGCGCCAGAAACCGAACGTGTTGTTGCCCTTGACCATGTAGACGTATCTCACGTCGTCGGACGCGCCGCACGCGCCCCGGCGCGGCAGCCTGCCTTCGAGACCGAGCGGGATGGCCCGAAGTTGATCCCACTCGTTGGCGAGGATGTCGTAGGAGTAGAAGTCATCGGACTTGTTGCCCTTGCCGGCATAGAGGAGGCCGCTGCCGGCGTTGTAGGCCAGCCAGGCGCCATCCTTGACCGGTCGGTACGAGGGCGGCTGGGGCATGGACTTCATCTCTGCCCACACCGACACGGTCTTGAAGCTGCTGGTCTTAACGTTGTTATCGAGGTGCGTATCATCGATCAGGTAGGTGCTGCATTTCGCCGTCCAGTCGCCGAGGAGCCGGAGGGTGCAGGGGCGGAAGGCGTTGACCAACCGGTTGTTGGCAGGATCGAGGTTGGTGACGAAGGCGCTGTCGGTGTAGTAAAGGTTCCCATTCGGGTCGGTAAGGAACAGCCAGACTTCGAAATCGATCGCGACCGCCCCGTAGTTGCGGACGGTCACCGCGGGGGTGGTGACCTCGCGCGGCGCGTAGTTGCCGGCCGGCTTGTTGATGCCGACCACGCCGACGTCTTTCTTGATCATCACCGTGACCCGGTCGGAAAGAGTGTCGTCGCTGCGCTTCTGGTCCCCGGTGAGCCGGGTCGAGCAGCGCACGGTATGCACGCCGAGCGGCGATGCGACCCAACTGGAGAAGTAGATCTGAATCGAGTCGCCGGGCGCGAGATTGGTGATGGTCTGCGTGTTGGTGTAGACCGTCCCGATCAGCATCGTGGCCGAGAAGGTCGCGGCCACGCTACCGTGGTTCCGGACCAGGGCCTGCGGCGTCACGAGCGTGCCCGAGTCGACCGTGTCGACCGGCGCGACAATCGCGGCCACGCCGACATTGGTCACCCGCACATTCACGGTGCCGGATAGTGTGTCGTTGTCCGGATCCTGGTCAGCCGTGAGGGCCGTCGAGCAGCGCACGGCGTGGGTGCCGCGCGCGGCAGCGGTCCAGGCGGCGAAGCTGACCTGAATCGAGTCGCCGGGCGCGAGATTGGTGATGGTCTGCGTATTGGTATAGCCGGTGCCGATTGTCATCGTTGCCGGGAATGTCGACGCGCCGGTGCCGAAGTTCCGGACCCAGGCCCGCGGGGTGAGAGTAGTGCCGGAGTCTACCGTGCCGGCCGGGGCCGCGATGCTCCGGACGCCGACATCAATCACGCTGATCGGCGAGCTGACGTCGCCGGTTATCGTGTAGGCGAATCGCTGCTTCGAGCCGGTGGCGACGTTCTGGCCGCGCACCCGGATCTTCCAGGTGCCGGTGGCGGGCGAGTTGACGCGGGCGCATTCCTCGACGTTGATGTTGTCCCAGGTGACCGGGTTGGGGACCGACTGGCCGCCGGAGTACTGGTTGCCCCGATAGTTGGTGCCGGACGGGTCGACGACTTCAAGGTTGAGGTCATTGACCAGCGTCGGGTTGGCTCCCGATGCCGCGGCCGTATCGGTCCAGGCCAAAGCGATCCGGAGCGGTAGCGCCGAGTTGACTACAAACTCCTGCTCACGGTATTCGCCCGTGCCGATTCCGGTGGTATCGTCCTTGATCATCAGCCGGCGCGCGTCACCGGCGAAGTAGAGGACCGAGTCAGCGTCAATCCGTCCCCAGCCGATGTCGAAACTCGGAACCGTGAAACTGCCGATGTTCGGGTCGGCGGAAGCGAGGGCCATGGAGCGGAGTAGTGCCGCCGAGATGTAGCCCAGCCGGTCACCGGTAACCGGGGCGCCGGTCGGGTAGTAGCCCTCACGCAGGTAGCAGCGCATCAGGCCGATGGCGCCGTTCACCGCCGGTGTGGCCATCGACGTGCCGGACAACGCCGTGTAGCCGTTGGTGCTGGGCGAGGGGAGGGCGGAGTAGAGGGAAACGCCGGGCGCGCAGATGGTGGGTTTGGTCCGGTTGTCCTGGGTCGGGCCGCGGCTGGAGAAACCCGCGATGGTGTTCGAAGCGGTGCCGTTTCCCGTCGCACCGACGGTGATAACGTTCTTGGCGATACCGGGATTGCGGATGCGGCGGACGCCACCCTCGTTGCCGGCGGCGAAGATGTTCAGGAAGTCGGGGTGGGCCCAGCAGTAGGCGTCGGTGGAAGCGTCCATCGTCGTGTAGTTGCCAGTCGAATTGGACGCTCCCCATGATCCCGAATGCTGGAGAATTGGACGCAGGGAGTCGGGCAGACCTCTTCCCAGGTAGACCGAATCCCAGAGGGGCGTCAGGTCCGCCCCAACCACGAAGCCACCGGAGGAGTTGGTTAGATCAACAAAGTAGAGGCGGCCCTTGATCGACATGCCGTCGTTGTAACTGGTGCCGCCGGTTACCGAGTCGTCGCCCGCGACCGTGCCGTTGACGTGGCTGCCGTGATAGACGTTCTCTCCCGCATCCGCGCCCTGGTAGAGTTTGAAGGCCACGACTTTGCGGTGGTCGGGCCAGATCCCGGGTGCCACCACCGGCAGGGACGGGTCGCGGAACAGGTCATGGCCGAGGTTGAGCCCGGTGTCGGTAGTGGACATGATGACTCGGCGGCCCCGGACGCCGCGCTGCCATGACGTGCGTACGGCCATTGCCGTATCCGGCTGCGGCGAGCTCTTCCATCCCGTCTGGGTCACCCACTGACACTGGTTGTTGGCGATCTCGGGGGCAATCCACTCCTGGATCCAGAGGACTTCCTGGAGTTGAGCGATGGCGGGAATGAGGTCGGCGGATATGCCGGCCCGGACCGTGGTGGCAAAACTCGTGGTGAGCTCCTCAATGACAGCGCCGCCACCTGCCTGTATCAGGTCCACGACCGCAGCGCCGGTCTCACCCGGCATGAGTTGAACAACGACCTCCAGGAATCCCTGCGCGTCAGGCAGCGCGTGCTGGAGTTTGTAGGCCGGCTGGAAGAGCCCGACCCATCGTACCTGTGGGAAGTTGCTTGCCAGTGCCTGCTGCTCGCGTCCAAGCCTGCAGAGCATGGCGTAGTTGGGGAGGTAGCCGAATGGTCGTATCCCTTGCCGTTCGAGATCCCGAACCCACTCGCGCTGAATCGGACCTTCGAACTGAATGATGTAGTACCCGGATTGGCCAGGTACTTCGCGCGCCGTGAGACCGGCCGGCAGGTCGGGCTCGCCGGTGCGTGTGTCGATGGTGATTCCATTGGCGAGGGAGATGAAGTTCGCTTCCTCGCCGGCTGAGGGCTCGAACCGGCGAGATGGACCCATACTGTAGTGCGATTCGGATGGCCGGGCCGCGAATGCGGATACGACCAGCAAAGCAAGAAGAGCAACCACAACGTTTTTCTTCACGACTCCTCCTTGGCAGGGTTAGGGTTGTGTAGGCGAGATGCAACGACTCGCAGACGCATGAGCCCGGATCCGGACGCACGAGGCTTGGCTCTGATGGAGGAGATTGAGGAGCAATCCGGCATCAGATTCGGCTCTTTGGTACGCACCCGTGCTCCGCCAGTCCCGGGCTCGAGCCCGGTTGCCCATCACGGCCACATTTGGCCGGCGCCGGCTCTGCCGGAGAATGCAACCCGGGCCGCTGCGGAAGTGGCAGCACCACAATACATTATAGCATGGGTCGCTGCCCGTTGTCAAATCCGGGCAGCTTTCCGGGAACGCGACGCACACGCTAACCTCCTGCAGAACCGTTACTTCGGCCTGCCACCGGTCCCCGGCGCGACAAGAGCCAAGCTCGGAGCCGTTCTTCGGGCGGCTCCGGATTCACGGGTATTCGGACGATGGCGGCGGATTCGTGGGCTGCACACCGGGTTTGATCCGGGCGACGTGGAACTTGGGTGGTGCTGTGGTGAAGACGATTTCCCAGAGGTCGGGATTGTCCCGGAGTATCGGTCCGATCAGGCGTGGGGTCAGGTCGGACCACTGGAAGTTGTCGAGCAGGATGTATTGGCTTCTCTGTAAGGCCGACATGACCTGCGTTCGATCCTCCGTTATTGGATAGCAGAAGGAACGTCGCCCGGAAAGAAGGTAGACGAACTCGGGTTTGCGGGCCAGTACTACCGCCTGTTCAGGCACATTCGCCTTGATCCATTCCATAGTCTCGAAGCAGTGGCGCCAGTCGATCGGGTAGCCTGAGTACCTGTCACCGCGCAGGTATCCGAAGTTGTCCCTGACTGCCCCGCGGGCGAGCGCGGTTATCTGAACCGCGTTGACCAGCACGATCGCGACGGCGAGCATAGGAGCGAGCCAATGCCATCTGAGTCGCGCAGCCACCCAGTCTGCACCGAGGAACAGGAAGACGACGGCCAGAGGAAGGAAAGGAAGCAGAAAACGTTCGGTCACCCAGATATGGGGCCAGCAGACCAGCACCGGTACGGCGCAGAGAGCGCAGGACGCGAGGATGCCATGCTTTTTGAATCCGCGGATGAGCCCGATCGCCGAGAGGAGAGAAAGGACGATGCCAATTATGGTCTCGGACCCGGAGTTCGGTTGCGTCGGACAGAGCGTACGGGGGTACGCCCTGGCCACGTAGTCCCGCAGGTTCTGCCACACACGCAGCGCCCAGTCCCCGAGACTTGCCCGTCCCTGTTCCAGGAAGTAGGGGTGTTTGGCCAGCAGTTGCTCGAAGTAAGGTTGTTCGCTGCCGGAGCGGGCGTTGATGACCTGCCAGGGAACGGCCGTAGCTGCAAACAGGGCCAGGAGAACGACGAGGTTGCGGTACTGTCGCCGCGCGAGAAACAGCAGGGCCAGGCCCAGCACGACTGCGACTCCCGCGCTGCGGATGAAACAGGTCGCGACCGCGAGCGCGCAGGCTCCGAGCCGCAACCGGTCGGCAACTGCTTTCGGCCGCTGGTCCGCAAGTACGAGGCAGTAGAGAGCTCCAACCAAAACGAGGAGGAAAGGCATTTCAGATAGGACCCAGTGGTTGTTGACGATCAGCGCGGGCACCGACGCTAGAGTCGCCATCACCGGCCAGGCTTTCTCTCTGAGGACCCGCTCGCAGAGACGATAGGTGAGGAGCATCGCCGCGATGCCGGTGAAGAGGACGAAGAGCTTTGCGGCCAACACGTTCACTCCGCCAAAGACGAGGTTGACGGCAGCGAGCATCAGCGGGAACCCGGGCGGGTACTGGGTATGCGCCGGCGTCCCGGGAAGATGTACATCCCGGTAGCCCGTGCCTTCGGCCAGAGACTTCCCGAGTATCAGGTACCGGGCATTGTCGCCGAAAGTCGCCAACTTAGGGTCGAACAGAAGGACCGAAAGCGCGACGTAGAGACCGAGCAGCGCCGGAATGAGCAAGCGGCGAGCCCCGGCTATCCGCGACCGGGGACCCGGAGAAGACCGCGACTTCCCGCCGGCGGCCGACCGGTTGCGCCGGTCGCTAGACCTCCTGGTTCCCAAAGTCCTGTTCGATGTACAGCCTGGCCCGGGTGGCGTAGTCGGCCGCGTTGCGGCGGATGCGTTCGGTCTCCTCGGGCGTAAGCGGGCGCTTTACCACCCCCGGGACGCCGGCAACGAGCGAGCCGTCCGGTACCACGAAGTCCTCGCGCACCACCGCGCCGGCGGCGATGATGCAATTCCGACCGACCCGGGAGCGATTGAGCAGTATCGCGCCCATCCCGATGATGCAGTCGTCACCCACGGTCGCGCCGTGGATAATGGCGCGATGGCCGACGACTACCCGGTTGCCGATTACGGTCGGAGTGTTGTAGTCGACGTGGACCATGGCGAGGTCCTGAACGTTCGTCTCCTCGCCGACGGTTATCGGCGCCATGTCTCCGCGTACCACCGCGTTGAACCAGATGCTGGCCCCGCGCTGGAGCGTTACCTGGCCGACGACAGTCGCGTTGCGTGCCACAAAACAGGTCGGGTCGACCTGCGGCACCCAATCCTTCAGCCGGGCAATCATCTGACCGCCTCGGGGTTCAACTGCAGGAACCGGCAGACCAGCACATCCTTCGTCTTTCCCTGTACCGTCGCTGCCGTGCAGACGTCCTCGTTGACCACCAGGTCGATTCCGCCGGCGCTCGGCCCGGGAGAGTACTGCTTCTGCCAGACCGATACCGCGTCCGGCCTGTACTGGAAGGCGAGGATCTCGCTCTTCCCGTCCTGCAGCAGCAGGCTGCCGGCGATGAAGACCTCCGAGTCCTTGGTGACAAAGATGCCTCTGCCGGTTGCCTGGGCCACGGTGCCGTAGGCGAGCTTGCGGATCAAGTCGCCGTTCGGCGCGTACTCGATGATGACGCAGCGGACCGAATCTCCAACCCGGGCGGTACCGGTGGCGATGACGTTGCCGAACCCGTCGAAGGCGATGTCGCCGGGCTCGTCGCTTCCCCCCGAGTCGTAGCGCCGGGTCCACAGTGTGTCGCCGTTCGGGGCAATCTTGATGATGACGATGTCCGGGTTGGCCGCGTTCTCGCCGTGCAGTCCGACCACCGTGAGGTTGTCATCAGCATCGCAGGCGATTCGAGCGGCAAGATCGTTGGGGCCGAGGTCGAGGTTCTTCACCCAGACGGTTCGGCCGTCCCTGGCGTCCAGCAGGGCGATCATGTAGTCGGTGTCGGCATCGGTGCCGGCAACACCGCAGACGGCTATCCGGTCTCCGGAAACAGGGCAGATGCCGGTGCCCCACGTTTTCTCTCCGACCGACAGCCCCTTCTGCCAGATGATCTCGCCGCCGGCTGCGTAGCGGATGACCAGGCAGATGTCCTGGCCTTCGGACTTTGACCGGCCCGCGGCGAACAGGGGGCCGAGGGTATCCGCCCAGAGGTCTTGGCACATCGCATAGGGCGACTCTCTGTACATCTGTGTCCAGACTTCACTGCCGCTGCTGTCCAGCTTGGTCACGAACCAGCCGGCGCGGTCAGACCCGCCCGGTCTGGTGGCGACGAAGCTGACGTAGTAGTTGGTGCCGTCGGATGTGAGCGCGGTCGCGGTTTCATCACCGCCGATGTCCAGGGTCTTCTGCCAAACGACGGGTCCCACGCCGCACCCGGCCAAGAGCAGCGCCAGCAGCGCAGCGGGAATCCGGAGAAGGTCACTTTTCACTTGTACTCCTTGCTTGGGGCGGACTTTCGCGGAGCAGTTCACGGATTGATATTGCCGCCGGCAAGCGCAAAGTCAAACCTGCACCGCTTTCTCTGCAGTTCTGCCGCTTGCGTCCCGCGTTCCGTACCACCTCCTTGCGTCCCCAATCCGGGTGCGCTATGCTCTCGGCTCGATGACTACGGACTTTCTCGGCCGGTTCGACGCTCAAGTCGCACGCGTATTCAGGTATGCGGCCCGGGCGGCCTGGAAGAACCCCAGGCAGGCCGTCTTCTTCGCCCGTATCCAGGCTGCCCAGTCGCGCTCGGCCCGGCTGCGCGACCAGCAGCGTGAGCGCGGGGTCCAGGTGCCGCCACTCGTCATCGCCAGCATCACCAACCGCTGCAACCTCCACTGCCGCGGGTGCTATGCCCGGGCTCGGCACGGTACGCGCCGGCCGGAGCTGACCGACGAGCGGTGGGCGGACCTGTTCGGGCAGGCGCAGGAGTTGGGGGTCTCGGTAATCATGATTGCCGGCGGCGAACCGTTGATGCGGCCCGGGATTCTCGACGTCACACGCATGTTCCCCGGTCTCATTTTCCCGCTCTTCACCAACGGATTGCTGCTCGACGACTCGGTCATTGCCCGATTCCGGAGCCAGCCGCAGGTGATTCCCGTGCTGAGTGTCGAGGGTTGGGAACCGGAGACCGATACGCGCCGCGGCGAGGGAGTCTTCGAGGCCGTGGCCGCTGCGGCCGAGAAGCTGCGGCGGGCCGGCATTTTCTTCGGGGCGTCGCTCACGGTCACGCGTCGGAACTTCGAAGCCGTTACCGCCGAAGGGCTGGTCCAGGCGCTGATCGGGAACGGGTGCAGCTTGTTCATCTTCGTGGAATACACGCCGGCAGAACCGGGAACTGAGGATCTGACCCTGCTGCCCGCACAGCGGCACAAACTGGTCGAGTTCTCGGAAGGACTGCAGAAGACGGCGCGGCCGGTATTCATCGTATTCCCGGGTGACGAAGAACAATTCGGCGGGTGCCTGGCAGCGGGACGCGGATTCGTTCACGTCGGGCCTGATGGCAGCCTCGAGCCCTGTCCGTTCGCGCCCTATTCGGACACGAGCGTGGCTGAGAAGCCGTTCAAGGAGGCGCTCGCGTCGCACCTGCTCAAGGCGATTCGCGACAACCACGCGCAGCTCAAAGAAACGCGCGGCGGCTGCGCGCTCTGGCGCAGGCGCGAATGGGTCGAGGGTCTGGCGAAGAAGCAAGAACGATAGAGGCACCCCCGGCCTCCGCCATGGTCCGAGCTCAGGACAAATGCGTTGAGCTTTGACCAGAGCGGTGCGCAAAGCCAGGGAGCGCGTGGTGGCGCCAGACTGCGGAATCCACGGTGTCTTCTCCGGGCCCTGGAGTTCTCTACGTCCTGGCGGTTGTCATCCCTTGTGCGTCGGCTGAGGGCGAGACCCGCCAGTCGCTTCGCTCCTTCGGGGTGACACATAGCCTCAAGGCTCCGGTCCGAAAGCGTTGGTGTCAGGTTTCTGATTTCTGCTCTTTCGAGTCAACCGGTTCGGCCGGGCGCGCCTTGACTTAGCTGCGGAGGAAGCTATCATAGCCCCGAACATGGCGAAGAAATACACGGTTCTTGAGACTTGGATTGTCAACACGGCCAAACCGGTCGAGTCCAGCAGCGCAGAACAGACTTTTGACCGTATGGAGCGGCAAGGCGGTGGCAAGCTGCCCGTCATCGACGTTCCGATTGAGTACGGTCTGGAAGAGCACTTCCTCGACGAGGCGCGGATCCGCGACTTCGCCGTGCACATGGGCAACGCCCAGGAAGTCCTCGATGTCGGGCCCGGCGACGGCTGGCCCCTGCTGCGTATGGCTCCGCTGTTCAAGGCAGTGACCGGCGCCGAGGCTTCGCAGCGGCGCGTCGACGCCGTCAACGCCGGTGTCGAGAAGCTGGGTCTCAAGAACGTCACCGTGAAGAAGGTTTCCCCGACAGGGCTGGATTTCCCGGACAACCGCTTTGACGGCGTGGTGGCAGCTACCTCCATTGAGCAGAGCCCGGACCCCTACAAGGCGATTGCCGAAGTGTTCCGGGTCCTGAAACCCGGTGGCCGCTTCCGGGTCTGCTTCGAGCCCAGCGAGGGACGCGAGCGTGAGCTCACCGAGGGGCTGATGTTCTCCGAGACCGCTGATTCGCTGGGCTATCACTATTCCTTGAAGCACTCGCGGCCGCCGTGGGAGCGGAACTACCTGGTGAAATTCGCCAGCACGCCGGAGATGAAGGAGGAGTTCCGGAAGCTGCGTGACCTCGTCGACCGGCTCGGGCCCAGCCCGTCGGCCAACCCGGAGGTCGGGCTGCAGTTCCTGGAGCGGAACCTGTCGGCAATCACCGGCGCGAGCTTCTATGAACTCGAGCACTTCACCAGTCAGTCGATGAAGGAAACGCTGGAAGACGCCGGGTTCGTTAACGTCAGGATTACGTGGTCCGCAGCGACCCTGGCCCGCAGTATCTGGACGCAGGTGAGGAACTCCGGTTTCAGCGACGTGCAGGCGCAGGCGGTCTGCGCCGGTCTGGCCGATCTTTCGGCGCGACTGGACGCACCGGCAGGCATGGGTGAGCCGGTGGTCGGCACGAAGCCGGCGTAGGCGCGGCGCGGCAGCGCCGCGCAAGCTCGAGGTTCGAAATCCGAGTGACGACTGAATGACGAAGTCCGAGTCCTCAATTGGTCATTCTCCGCAATTCGAGCTTCAATCGTCATTGACCTCAGCGGTCCCTGTCTGACAGCGCGAGTTTCGTCATTCGGACTTCCCCTCAACGTTTCGCTTGCTTTCCCCCGGCTCCAGGTTCATAATGGCAGCGCAATGGCCGAGAAGTCGAACGCCGGTCGTGAAGGTGTCGCACCGCGACGACTGAGCGGTTCGAGTTCGGGAATCCCAGTCCTTACTTTCCAAACTAGGAGTAACAGTGAGTAGGCAGTCTGTTTTGCTCGCGCTGGCAGCCCTGGTCGTGGTGTTCGCCTGCCGCAAAGAGGAGACCGGCGAAGCGCTTGGTGCCACCTATGCGCAGATAGACAGGCCGGCGATCTGGCGCGTTCTGCCTCGGACCCAGGCCGAGTCGCTCGGGCTCGAGCCCGGCGACGTGATCATTTCCTACGGTGACGAACCAGTCAAGACCACCGAGGAACTGGTGCAGCTGCAGTTCCGGTCGGTAGGGTCGGCGGAGAGGATTCCGATGACAGTGCTGCGCGGGGATGCGGAGGTGAAGGTCGCGGCCACGCCCGGCGTGCTGGGCGTGCTGCCGGACGCCGAGCGTTATCCCGGTGGGCTTGCTCTGGCGCTGAAGGACGTGTTAGGCTACTACGGCGTGACCGCGGACTACGACTGGCTGGCCGCCCTGACCGGGGAGTCATTCGCCTTCACCGCCCGGCGCGAGGGCTGTCGCGGCGCCTGGCCGAACGGGCTCTCCGGCGACTATCTTGAGGGCCTGACCGAACACTACGGCCTGACCTTCCGGGCGGTTCTTGGCGGGTCCGCGGACCCGGTCAAGCCGGCGAGCGAGGTCCAGGGCGACGCCGTGGCTGCGATCCGCGACAGGCTGGCCCGGGGCAGGCCGATACTGGTTTTTGGCGCCTGGCCGGCGAGCAACGGGTTTGGCTGGGGCGTCGCCGCCAGATACGATGCGGCTGATTCGGCGCTGTATGGCTACACCCTGGGTGCGGGTGACGAGGTGAGGTTGAGCGGTCCGATAGCCGAGGCCTACGAGGTTTCGTATCGCGCAGCCGATGAGCCGGACCCGGCCGAGTTGTTGGCCATGGTGCTGACGCAGGCGTTGGAACTGGGCCAGGCGTCCGCCGACTCCGGCTGGCAGTCGGGTATCGCCGCCTACGACCTCTGGATTCGCGACCTTGATACCACTCCCTTTTGCCCGGTGTGCCCGGATAGCGGCAAAGGCTGCTTCGACCGGCTCATCTGGACCCTGCTGGCCAACAAGGAGAGCGCGAACCGGTTCCTGCAGGACATGCGCGAGGCGCTTCCGGACCAGACCGCCCTGATCGACGAGGCTATCGCCCAGAACACGGCGATAATCGGCAAGCTCAGCGGTATTGTTCAGAGCGGAGTCAAGATCGGCACCACGGAGAACCAGCAGAAGCTGGCCCGAATGGTGAACGAAATCCAACTGGGCGAAACCGAACTTCTGGGTTTGTACGAGAACATCATGGGTGAGTTGTAGGCGGAAAGGCCAGACGTTTGCAGCCGGACCGGCAGCCCCGGTCCGGCTTTGCTTCATCTATGGTGCGTAGTAGACGTCGTCGAAGCCCGGGTCCCAGTTGTGGAGCCAGTTCTGGCTGCGGATCGTGTCAGGGTCGAGTTCGGTGTTCCGCATGAAGACGCAGTAGTTACTCGAGAAGGCAATCTCGTTGCCGGTCAGCACCGGCACGCAGCTGTCGACGAAGACAATTCCGCGGTTGGCGCCGCCGCCGTAGAGCAGACGGGAACGTTCCACACGGCTGGTGCTGGTGGTGTAGCGATGGAGTTCGAGTCCGTCCCACGCGCCGGGCTGCGCTGCCGCGCCGGTGAGAGTGACCGAATCGGCCTGCAGGCTGGCCCGGGCCGTGCGGCCGACAGCCAGCGCAGCGCCGGACGCAAACCGGAGCTCGACCCCGTTCTCGATCAGCAGCGTCGGCTCAAGGGCTGACCCTACTTCGATGGTTTCACGTATGAGGTAGGGCACCCCTTGCTGGCGGTACTGGGCGTTGCTGGCCACGTTACCGCCGGCCACCTCGATGGCATCGTCTGCGTTGCCAGTGAAGCTGTTTCCGTTGCCGATGGTGCCGACGTACTGGGCGGCAATGCGCAGGGGGAACCCGCCGCATCCAGTGATGGTGTCGTTCTCGAACCGGGCGAAGCCGGTGTTCTGGCAGTAGATGCCGGTGCCGGCGCTGCCCGAGACCTTAGTGTTGGCAATCAGCACTTCGGCGTAGCAGGTGATTGCGGCCGCGTTGCTCGCGCCCGCCGCTTCGATGCTGCAGAAGTTGAGAATCGTGCGGACCGGGTCGGTCTGTTCCCAGAACTCGAGGCCGCGCCACTGGCCGGAACCGGCTACGAGCGGGCCGAAGACGACGCGTCCGTAGGTTCCGTCGGCACGCAGTGCGCCGGGCTTGCCCAGCCCGACCCGCAGTCTGGCGCTGTCAGCAAAGAGGAGTGAGCAGCCGGGCGCGACGTAGAGCAGCGGGTTCGTGCTGTCGGCAACCGTGAGCGTGGCGGTGATGGCGTAGGGGAACCCGAGGTTGGTCCAGGTGTCGGTCGCCGCAACCGTGCCGCCCGGGATTTCGATGGCATTGCGATAGTTGTCGCTGAACTTGTTGTCGGCGGTGATGGCCGAAACCAGACCGGGACTGACGCTGACCGGGAACCGGGCGCAGGCGGAAAAGACGCTGCCGGCGAGCGAAGCGAGCCCGCCTCCCGAGGCCGACACGCCCGATCCCGAACTCGAGAAGAACTCGCTCGAGTCGATGGCCACTCCGCCTGCCTCGCACTTCACCAGATAGCCTCCGCCTCCTGCATACTCAACCAGGCAGTGACGCAGGAGGCTTCCGCCCGGAACCGTGTTGGCCCGAAAGAGGATACCGTTCCACGCGCCCGGAGCCGGTGCCGTGCTGAGCGTGCTGAAGGTAATCACCGAATCGGCCTTGCCGCGCGCGAAGATGCCGGCCGGCGAGCGCGTGCCGACCGCGACGGTCGCGCCGTCAGCGACCAGCACGACCGTGCCTGGCTCGAGCGTGAGCATCGCTTCAATGAAGAGGTCCGAATCAACGACATGGGGACTCGACGCGGCCTCCCAGGTCTCGGCCATCCCGATGGTCCCGGAGTGATGCTTGCCGGCAGAGCTGCTGACATGGACGGTGACTTCCGGCGAGGAGCTGCGGTTGCCGGCTGCGTCCGCGGCGGAGCAACTCAGGGTGTGAGTGGAGCCGGGCCGCATCAAACCCAGCCAGGCAAACTCGAACATCTGACCGGTCGGGGACGAGTCGGCGCCGAGACGGACGCCGTCTACCAGGAACTCGACGCTGACTACCCTCTTGTTGTCGGTTGCGCGGGCGCGGACGGTTACGGGTCCGGCAATCGTATCGCCATCTGCCGGCGCGATGATTACCACTTCCGGCGGGGTGATGTCCTCGCCCGGGCAACCGCCGAGGAGAAAAAGAGAGAAGAGTGAAGAGAGAAGAGCGAAGAACGAGGAGCTGCGTCCGATGTACGATGAACGTCGTTGTCCTTCGTCCCTTTTCCTTTGGAGGTAGCCTTGAACTACCACTTCTTGCCTACTTCCAGGAACTCCCACTCAGTGCCGGCCCGCTTGAGGTAGACCTCGACTCCACGCGGCCGGCGTTTGCGGCCGAGCAGATCGCGCGTGGTCGGAGTTACGTCCACCACTACCAGCGCGATGTCCCCAATCAGCCGGACCAGCGCGAGGTGGAGCAGGAACTCGGTTCGGGGTAGTCGGATGCCGGCGCGGATCTCCTCCGGCGTGGTCCAGTAGACAGGGGATTCCAGCCGGTACTCGCCTTCGCCCGGCCGTCCCAGGCGCAGCATCACGACCGTATCGGGTCGCTCGAACCCGGACTTGAACAGGGCGAGACCTGACCGGGAAAGCACGTATCGCACTCCGGCTTCACTTGCTTTCACCAGCGCGAGCGAATCGACCTGGCCAAAAGCAAAACTCGTGTCGAGGATCCGCGACAACCAGACGAGCTGCCAGCCACGGCCGGAGTTCAACCAGTTCTGGTAGACGTAGTTGTGGTTGCGCTCGCCCGCGAAGACGAACCAGCTCGAAACGTACCCGGACGGGCCCTTGATGTCCACCACCTTGTGGCTGGCGCGAACGATGCGGCGTCCGCGGGACCAGCGGGCCAGCGCCGAATCGAAGCGTGCGAACGAGTGCTCGGCGGCAAATCCCGGCGTGAACATCCGGTAGATTTCGCGCGACTGGTTGGCGACTACGGCCTCGGTGAAGGATTGTGAATGCAAGGCAAGCTCGTAGTTGGACTTGAGCCTGGCGGCGGGAGATACGGCCGGGGCCGCCGTGGTGAGCATTGCCACCAGAAGCAGCGCAGCGGCCAAGCGCGAATTCCGAAGCGCGAGACTCGATGGAAGCCAGAATGCAGGCGAATTACGAATCCGGACTGCGTGCCTGACCCTCATTGACTCGTCATTCGAGCTTCGTGATTCGGACTCTTCGGTCAGCGGGGTCTACCGGATTTGAACCGGCGGTCTCTGCCGTGACAGGGCAGCGTGTTAAACCAGGCTACACTAAGACCCCGACTGTCAGCGCCCGTTGGCGGCGCACGACGTAATCATATTCGAGCGGGAGCACAAGTCAAACTCCGCCCGTGCGCCGGGAGCGTTCTGCCTATGCCTCGTCCAGCATGCCGGTAGTGACTCTGCCCCTCTGGAACCGCGGGTTGTGGAGCAGCCGGCGCAGGAACGCGGTCGTGGTCTTGACGCCCTCGATCCGGGTCTCGGCCAGAGCGCGGTCCATGCGGGCGATGGCGGCGGTGCGGTCCGGCGCCCACGAGATCACCTTGGCTATGAGCGGGTCGTAGAAGGGGGAGACTTCGGAGCGGGAGAGGAGCGCCGAGTCTGCCCTGATGCCCGGCCCCCCCGGCAGGCTGACCTCGGTCAGGAAGCCGGGGCAGGGCTGGAAGTCTGCGTCCGGGTCCTCCGCGTAGATGCGGCACTCGATCGCATGCCCCTGAGGAGCGCGGGTAAGGTCCGGGTCGAACTTCTCCCCGGCCGCAACCAGTATCTGCTCCCGCACGATGTCGGCGCCGGTCACCATCTCGGTGACCGGGTGCTCGACCTGGAGCCGTGCATTCATCTCCATGAAGTAGAAGGTGCCGGTGTCGTCGCCGATGAACTCGACCGTCCCGGCGCCGAAATAGCCCGCTGCCTTGGCAGCAGCCACGGCCCACGATCCGAGCTGTTCGCGCTGCTCCGCCGTGAAACCGGGTGCGGGCGACTCCTCGATCAGCTTCTGGTGGCGGCGCTGGCACGAGCAGTCGCGTTCACCCAGATGCACGAGCGTGCCATGCCGGTCCCCCAGCACTTGGATCTCCACGTGCCGGGCGCCGGCCAGATACTTCTCGATGTAGACCCGCTGGTCGTCGAATGAGCGCTTGGCCTCGGCCATGCACATTTGAATGCCGGTCTCAAGATCGGCTTCGCGCTTGATGACACGCATTCCCTTGCCGCCGCCGCCGGCCGCGGCTTTGACCAGCACCGGGTAGCCGATTTCGGCGCAGAACTTCGCTGTCTCGCGGCTGAACGCCAGCGGGCCGTCGGAGCCGGGCACCACCGGAACGCCGGCGGCTTTCATCCGTCTCCGGGCTTCGACCTTGTCGCCGAGCAGCCGCATCGTCTCCGGTGCGGGCCCGACAAAGGTGATTTTGCAGGTGGCAACCGCCTCGGCGAAGTCCGGGTTCTCGGAAAGGAACCCGTAGCCGGGATGGAGAGCGTCACACCCGGTCACGGTCGCAGCCGAAAGCACCCGCGACGGGATGAGGTAACTCTCGGCGGTCGGACCCGGGCCGATGCAGACCGCGTCGTCCGCCAGCATCACCGGCAGTGAGGTCCGGTCCACTTCAGAATAGACGACGACGACCGGGATCGAAAGCTCGCGGCAGGTGCGGATGACCCGGACCGCAATCTCGCCCCGGTTAGCCACCAGCAGCTTCTTGAAGGGCGGTCGCTTCAGAATCGGTGCTTCGCGTGCGATGCTCTAGTCCTTTCGGTGGCCTAGAGCGTAAGCACTGGCGTAGCCCGGGTCAAGCGCGGGCGGCTTGTCCCAGCGCCCTCCGGGCATATCGCTCCGATGCGGAGCAGAGCGGCCGCAGAGGAAGAAGCGGGGCGAGCCGAAGGGCGCGGCCCTCCCTGCCGGACTCCGCTGCGCCGGGATCAGGGCGGTACGGGCGCGAAAGCGCCCAGAGCTCCCGGCCGAAGTTGAGGTAGAACGGGATCTGGATGGTCTTCACTCCGGCACCACCGCAGACCTGTCTGATCTGCAGCTCCGTGGCCGTGATGGTCGGATACACCGCGGTCACGCTGGCCAGCATGACCGGTCGCCTGTCGTCGAGCGTCGCCTTGATCCGCCCGGTGTTGTACTTCACGTTCCAGTTCGCGATCCTCTGTGCTGGATCCATCATGGGAACCTGCCTTTCTGTGCGGTTCCCTGCACGGTCTCGGACGCTTTCGGGCTTCAGGGCTGCGGAAGGCCGGAGACAGTTCCACGGAGCGTCTGCATCGGATTCGGCGCGGTACAGTCCCCGTTTTCCCCTTCTGCCCTCACATATCTGTGTGGACACCGCAGCCGGATTTGCCCATTTCTCGTCACCTCGTCCATCGTTCCGAAAGAAGAGATGCCGGCTCGCGCCGGCGCCCGTGCTCTGGCTGCTGTCTGCCCTCTCTACCTATACCGCCAACCTTGTGGGTTTGGGACACGACCGCGATTGGAAATGGGGACAGTGGGGCTGTTGAAAAAGTCTTGACATCTTTCTGACGGCTGGTGCGTCTGAAGGGATGGTGACGCCCAACCGAAAGGACTCCACTGACAATGGTAGGTAATCAGGACCGCTGGCGTGAGGACATCTTCGTCGCCTGTCCGCTTCGGGACCTGGTGCCCGACGACCATGTA
>Ga0194125_10005611_pt1 | contig 19009 bp, 15 predicted proteins | sample TA2KigC250mmetaG_FD_148626 | JGI IMG/M metagenome (GOLD analysis project Ga0194125, IMG submission 148626) | Freshwater microbial communities from Lake Tanganyika, Tanzania - TA2015034 Kigoma Deep Cast 250m | ecosystem: Environmental > Aquatic > Freshwater > Lake | place: Tanzania: Lake...
AAAGCCAGCGCCATACGCAACTTTCTTTTAACTTGCCTTTATAGTATAAGATACAACTCTGCTTTTTATGCCAATCCAACGAGGAATAGCCCAAATGCTCCGATGGTTATAATAGTATTGCCGTAACTCATTTCTTTTTTTCTTGGATTTGGAATCCCGCGACAAATAATCAGGCTAAAACAAGAAAGCCGATTAAATATTGTCCTATTGTAGCGAGAGATTAAAAATCTTGGCACCAGCCATAACGCCCAGTGCAATTATAAAGACAATCTATATAATGGCGGTTACGAATTCCTGTTTTTCGGTCATTGATTTTTCGTTCAATTAGGGACTTATTCCCGTAATTTCAACCTTCCACAATCCCAGCGGCTCCGACCGCGTCCTGAACAAACTCCGCGAACTCACCGTCCCCGGCACAGACGCTATTATTTCAGTATTATCATAAATGAAACCTTCGCCGAGCAACTTCTTTAAAAAATCCAGACTGGATTGCGTAATGCAGTAAAACACATCACCCGGATGGGCATCTATATCATTATTATAAAATGCCGATATTAAGAATGGCAGATAAAGCCGGGCATTCGGCTCTTTCAAGCGCTCCAGTCCAATAGGTCCATCGAACCACACCTTATTATCTATCGGCAGATTTTCTCGTTGAATAAAATCTAATATGTTCTTATATGTTCGGCAATAAGTCGGATTTTCGACAACCTGCAGCGTCGGTAGATAATGCGTCCAAAATAATCCTAATAATAAAATTACAACTAAAATCGCTTTTTTTAATTTGGTCTTGAACAACCGGCTGAAATCGCTGTTGACCGACATAAATAACAATCCGAGCGGCAGATAATACCCCCGGCCAAGGGCGATTACGGCAATGAAAAACGAAGCGACAATAACAACGCTGAGCCGCCGCGTGCTCAGTTCAGACCAAGAACTCCACAAAAAAATCAGAAAATAATGCCAGTTATACATTACATTATAAACTATCATCCTTATGATGAAGGCTAATGTTAATTGGTTTCCTGTGTTGTCAACGGCAAATTTCAGCAGTTGTTCAATATAAAGTCCAAATCCAAATCTGTAAGCCGGAATATTTAATAGTAAATAAAATCCCAGACTTGCCAACGGAAATAATATCGACCACTTCGAATAACTGCGATGCCATAACGAGTTAAAAACGATAAACAACACCGCCAAAAATCCGTGCGCCGGATGATTATATGCAATTAAACCGATAATAAACCCGATAATGATAAATGCGCGTAACGACCACAGTTTTTTATAATGTTCAAAGACAATCAGGGCTAAAATTATCAATATCAAAGACACTGTTTCGCCGCGCATCCCGTAAATATAAAAATTCGTAAATACGAGAAAAGCCGCGCTGAAAAAATCTAAAAACGGTCTTTTCTGCGCGCCGATTATCAACCAGCCTAAAAGGACGGCTAATACCATAATCGAAATTATATGATAGAAATATGCACTCGGCGGCGTCAGCGGGACAATGGAATAATAAACATAGAGCAGATACGACGAAAACGATGCCAAGAGATAAGGCTTCAGATGGCAATGCCCAAAATCGCTGCGGTAGAAATCGCCTCTCACCATCGAAAATGTATGCGAAAGACTCCACACACCATCTACCGTTGACATCGGCAGCAAAATAAAAAGAACTATTTTCCAAATGAGCAGAAATAATAAAATTCCACTCAGCGAAAGATATATTTTATTATCAAATATACCGGATAAACGCGATTTGATTTTATTCACCTATTTACCGGTTATTTTTCTAAGATAATTACAGACTATACTGGGGCAAACCGATGACCTCCGGCTTGCAAAGCCGGCGCGCTACGTCACTTTCTTTCGCCTTGGCTTTGCAATCCTTATCAATTCACCCACCGTCCGCAACGCGCGATTGACGGAATCAGAGTTTGGAAACATTTTATAAACGTCTGGCTCAAGCAAGGCTACTTTTACCTTGTCTTTATACCGTTCGTAATACTTCCCGGTCACGCCTTTACTGAGGTCGTATTCCGGAAGTATCTCATCTGCCGGATAGTCTTTTTCGGTTTTCTTCATAGTATTTTGTTTCGCGTCGAGTGGCTTTCCTTGCGCTGATTAAACGCAAACACTCGCCTCGTTCAGTGTGCATAACGGCAATTACTCTGCCGAAATTTGAAAAGCCAAAAGTAGCAAATCGATCTTCACCATCCGAATGCCTTGTATCGTAAACAGTAATTGCAAATCGATCGCTGAAAACGGTTGAGGCTTCTTCAAATTCAACGCCGTGCTTCCGGAGATTTTGCACCGCTTTATCATCATCCCACTCAAAATCTTGGTTATCATTGGCGCTTTAGATTATGTAAATACAGAGTTTGTGGAGAATACCGGGTTCGAACCGGTGACCTCCGGCTTGCAAAGCCGGCGCTCTCCCAACTGAGCTAATTCCCCCTGCGCCGGTTTTGAAATGCAACCGTTCGAGCGCTGGGGCGTCTTGCCAAACAAAAGCCCGCCGACCCAGCCCGGTCGTGGGCCTGACAAGAGTCGAACTTGTGACCTCGTCCTTATCAGGGACGCGCTCTAACCAACTGAGCTACAGGCCCCGTTCGTGAATTTGGAACTTGGAATTTGGAATTTGGAATAGAAATCCGATTTACTAAATCCAAATTCCAAATTCCAAATTCCAAATTCTAAATTTGACATGCGTGCGGCGGGAAGTGTCCGCCGGTATCGACCGTCGAAGACCATCTGTGGATCCCTTTTCAGGGACAGATGGACTTCTGCTCCAGAAAGGAGGTGATCCAGCCGCACCTTCCGGTACGGCTACCTTGTTACGACTTGACCCCAGTCACCGATCTCACCTTAGACGCCTGCTTCCTTGCGGTTAGCACAGCGGCTTCGGGTGCTACCGGCTCCCATGGTATGACGGGCGGTGTGTACAAGGCCCGGGAACGTATTCACCGCCGCGTGCTGATCGGCGATTACTAGCGATTCCGCCTTCATGTAGTCGAGTTGCAGACTACAATCTGAACTGAGGACGGATTTTATGGATTGGCTCCACCTTGCGGTCTTGCTTCCCTCTGTTCCGCCCATTGTAGTACGTGTGTAGCCCTGGCCGTAAGGGCCATGAGGACTTGACGTCATCCCCACCTTCCTCCCGGTTAACCCGGGCAGTCCCGTTAGAGTTCCCAGCATCTTGCGACCTGATGGCAACTAACGGTAAGGGTTGCGCTCGTTGCAGGACTTAACCTAACATCTCACGACACGAGCTGACGACAGCCATGCAGCACCTCCCAAGCGCCCTCGAAGGAGTCCGACTTTCATCGGATGAGCAGCTTGAATTCCAGGCCAGGTAAGGTTCTTCGCGTTGCATCGAATTAAACCACATACTCCACCGCTTGTGCGGGCCCCCGTCAATTCCTTTGAGTTTCACCCTTGCGAGCGTACTCCCCAGGTGGAGCACTTAATGCGTTGGCTGCGACACCGGAGGGGTCGACTCCCCCGATATCTAGTGCTCATAGTTTAGGGCGTGGACTACCAGGGTATCTAATCCTGTTTGCTCCCCACGCTTTCGCGCCTCAGTGTCAGTGTCAGGCCAGATGGCCGCCTTCGCCACAGGTGTTCCTCTTGATATCTGCGCATTCCACCGCTACACCAAGAATTCCACCATCCCCTCCTGCACTCTAGAACAGCAGTATCGAAGGCAATCTGCGAGTTGAGCTCGCACCTTTCACCTCCGACTTACCATCCCACCTACGCGCCCTTTACACCCAGTGAATCCGGACAACGCTTGCACCCCCCGTATCACCGCGGCTGCTGGCACGGAGTTAGCCGGTGCTTATTCCTAAGGTACCGTCTCAGCCGCCGTAGCGGCTATTCTTCCCCCAGAAAAGAGCTTTACACCCCGAAAGGCTTCGTCACTCACGCGGCGTCGCTGCGTCAGACTTTCGTCCATTGCGCAAGATTCCTCACTGCTGCCTCCCGTAGGAGTCTGGGCCGTATCTCAGTCCCAGTGTGGCTGGTCGTCCTCTCAGACCAGCTACCCATCGTCGCCTTGGTGGGCTGTTATCCCGCCAACAAGCTAATAGGCCGCAGGCCCATCCTTAAGCGCCTCTCGGCTTTAATCTTGATACTATGCAGTCTCAAGACCGTATGCGGTATTAGACCCAGTTTCCCAGGCTTGTCCCCCACTTAAGGGCAGGTTGCCTACGTGTTACGCACCCGTTCGCCACGCTCGGGCTTCCTTGCGGAAACCTCCGCGTTCGACTTGCATGTGTTAAGCGCGCCGCTAGCGTTCGTCCTGAGCCAGGATCAAACTCTCCGTAGTAAAGGATTGTATGTTTTTTCGAACTTAGTAGCTACGGACCAGGCGTTCACTCGCCCGGCCGCACGCATTTGTCAAAGAGCAATTTTAGGCGGAATTAAATCCGCACGCTAGAGAAATAATATCTTTTAGACAAAACTGCGCCCGCTTGAGTCCCCCGTCGCCTCATCGGACGCATTTATAATCTAAATACGGCAAACCGCTTTGTCAAGAGCCTCCGCCGAATTTCTGTCAGTTCGTCAAATGATGTATCGTAAATTATAAAATTTCCTATTCGCTTTGTCAAGCCTTTTATTCTGAAAATCTGGTATTTTTAAAAATATTTAGATATTTATTAAAGAGCGCTGATTATAGTGATTTTTTTTAATCGAATAAAGGGCGATGACAAGCATCGCCCGTACGGGCAATGCTTGTCATCGCCCTTTATAGCACGGTTCAAAAGTCTTTTCGCATCTGCAGCAGGATGTCCCATCCCGCTGCAAGGATTGGCATTTCCGCAAGGTGTGGACACTCTCTGCGGCGTTCGATTGAGTATGCGAAAAGACTTAAAGCCGCGTTCTAAAATCTACTATAAACAGACCCCGTTAATAGAATTTTCCAAAATCGCTAACGAACTCTGAACTTCTAACTTGACGGCTTTGTCATTGTTATTTACTATAAATATAAATCGATTTAAGCGATTTCAAAATCCAAAACCGCAATTAAAGAGACCGCACGTAAAATATTCTTATTTCTCAAATTTAAACCGGACGCGATTGCGCTCTCACGGCTTGACAGATGCATATTAAGGATATATATTGAATAACATTCGCATTGCCGATCGGCGTCGTCAACCTAAACTTTAAATCCTTTCAAAACCTAATTTACAATTAAATAATCATATAATCCAGGAAATATCCTTGAAACGAACCATCGAATCGACCCGCGCGCCGGCTGCTATCGGTCCCTACAGCCAGGGCGTCGTTCACGAAGGCAAAATTATCTTCCTCGCCGGACAAATCGGCATCGACCCGGCGACCAGTGAATTAGTCCCGGGCGGCATCGAAGCCCAAACCGTTCGCACAATGGAAAACATCAAAGCCGTGCTGGAAGACGGACTCTCTAATATGGACCGGGTTCTTAAAACAACTATCTTCCTCAAAGATATCGCCGATTTCGCCACCGTGAACGCCATATACGCACGCTACTTCACCGATAAACCCCCCGCTCGCAGCACCATTCAGGTCGCCGCCCTGCCCAAAGGCGCCCTCTTGGAGATAGAATGCATCGCCTCTGCGGTGTAATAACAGTATTCCTTATAATATCAGTAGCGCTCTTTTCAGCGCCAATTCGCTCCCGCTGTCAACCCTCAGCGGTTGACAGCGGACGCGAAAACTTACATCTTCTCGCAGCAGTCAACGGCATATTGGGTTTTGGCTGTCAACCGCAGAGGATTGACAGCCAATTGCCGTTAGCATCCGAGCCTTCCGATTGGCGCCCCTTGCCGACTGGCGCCGCGCTGCGCTCGCTTGTCATACCCGGCTGGGGACAGGCTTACAACCGCCAGCCGCTCAAATCGGTCGTCATCGCCGGCCTCGAAAGCGGATTTATTTACGGCATCCTCCGGCAGCACAAACTGCAGCAAGCCTGCCGCGCCCGCGGCGACCTAATCCTTGCCAACCTCTACCGTGAAGACCGCAACCGCTTCGCCTGGTATTTAGTCGGATCCGTCATCCTCGCAATGCTCGATGCCTATGTTGACGCCCAACTTTTCAACTTCGATGTCTCGGATGAAGCGCCGTCTCGAAAATCCACCCCAAATCCACAAAACTCCAACCTTTTTCACTGGAATCGCTGATGCTCACGCGCGACCAAGCCTTAGCCTTAGTCGAAACTAAAATAACGACCGGTCATCTTTTCAAACACAGCTTAGCCGTCGAGAACGTGATGCGCGACCTGGCGCTGCGTCTTAACCAAGATGAAAATCTCTTTAGCCTGACCGGCTTGCTGCACGATTTGGACGCCGATATAACGGCTGGCGAACCGGACAAACATACATTAATAACTTGCTCACTGCTGAAAGGACTTGTGCCGGAAATTGTCTCCAACGCCATCCTGGCTCACAATCATAAGCATCCGGCTGAAACGACACTCGATAAAGCGCTGCTTTGTGCGGATCCGGTAACCGGACTTATTACCGCTGCCGTCTTGATGCACCCATCCCGCAAATTAACCCGTGTCGAAACCCCGTTTCTGAAAAAACGATTCAAGGAAAAACGCTTCGCTGCCGGCGCCAGCCGCGAACAAATCGCCGGCTGCGCCGAACTCGGCTTAAATCTCGAGGAATTTTTAGAATTATCGCTGAAAGCAATGCAGAAAATCGCCCCGCAATTAGGATTGTAAGCCGTTGGTCTCTACTGCTGAAAATAAAAACCGGTTTGTAAAAAACCTCGCCTGTCGCATTGCTTTGGTTTTATCCATTTGTCTATTGCAAATTCCGCTGGACGCCGCGTATGCGGAAAAATATGAAGATTCCACCGGCGCGCCTGTCATCTGGGCGATAAAAGTCGTCGGCAACCGCGTAACCTCGGCTGAACTAATTCGGCGGGAAATGACGCTCAAGCCCGGAATGGCGGCAGATAGAGAAACTATCGATGACAACCGTTTGCATCTAATGTCGCTGGGATTATTCAATTATGTCGCCATCAGCCTCGCCAGCGACCAGGGCCGCGCCGTCGCCATCGTAAAAGTTACTGAGAAATTATATGTTTATCCATTTCCCATTTTCGACTATGACCCGCTTGAACCGAAGCGACGTATCTTTGGCGTCCGGTTTATCCACGACAACTTCCGCGGCGCCGGCGAGAGGCTCAATTTAGCCTGGTGGGATGGCTATCAACGCGGGATGTCGTTCCTGCATCGCGACCCGTGGTTCTCGATACGCGGACTCTATGGCGTGCGCCTGATGGGTTTAGTCAACGAACGCGAAATCAAGGACCCCAACAGCGGCGAATATGTCAAAACTAAAACCGAACTACTGTTGACCCGTATCAAACGACGCATCAGCCGCAGGGCTTGGCTGGGTCTCGAATTCCAGTGGGAAGAACGTTCCTCCAAAGCCCAATTCTACACCCTCGCCGGTAAAGGCCGCGACAAACTGACCGTCGGACGAATAATCTTCGAAGACAACATACGCGATTACATTTATTATCCGACCGAAGGCTACTACATCGCCGTCGCCGTCGAGGGCAACCGGATGGTTGACACTACCTATTCATTTTTCCGCCAACAGGTCGATATTCGCGCTTATCGCCCGTTGAGCGGCGTCATTTTAGCGGGCCGGTTATGGCTCGAAAACAGCCGCGGCGCGCTGCCCTACTATCGCCGCTTGGAGTTGACTACTAACGAAGTGCGCTCGGACGAAGCCGCCGGACTGCTCGGCACAACTACCGCCGCGCTCAACATCGAGCTGCGATTCAATATCTTGCCGTTGACCTATATAAGCCTGCCGGATTGGTATCTCATCGGACCTTATGTTAAGAACCTAAAATTCAGCCTCGAAGGCTTGCTGTTTGTGGACCGCGGCTGGGTGCGGCGCAGCCCGCCGCTTCCCGCCAAACATTTAACGGCCGGCGGCGCTGGAGTCCAATTTCAACTGCCTTATGTCGAAACCGCGCGTATTCTGGCCGGTTGGGGCGGCAATGATAAATTGTTGACGCCGCTTCTAATTCTCGGTGTGAATGTAACCTTTTGAAATGTCACGTCTACCTTTCATTTTCACGCATCCGCCGAATGCGGACGGAATGCTGACCATCCCCGCCGACGAAGCCCGCCACTTAGCCTTAGTTCTGCGCGCCAAACCCGGCGCCCGTTTTATTGCCTTCGATGGCTGCGGAAATGGCTGGACAGTCGAGATAATCGACCTTAAACGCGATACCATCAGCGCCAGAGCGCTAAACGCTATTGAAAATTCCGAGCCTGAAAAGACAAAACTGACCGTTGCTGTTGGCGCTGTTAAAGGTGCGCGGATGGATTGGGCAGTCGAAAAATGCGCCGAAATCGGCGTGGCAGCATTTACGCCTCTCCTAACCGAGTTTGGCGTAGTTGAACCTGGTAAAAGTAAATTGGAGCGCTGGCGCAGCATCGCCCTAGCCGCTGCTAAACAATCCCGCCGCTTCCAACTAATGGCAATTAATAATCCTGTGCAACTTCACGAATTATTATCGACGAAAAATGAAATCTCAATTTGGGCTTTAGACTTAAACGAATATGGCGGATCTCTCGTAAAGCGTATAATGTATTTTCATCTCCCAGAATCTCTGATACTTATAATTGGACCAGAAGGCGGCTTTTCCGAATCTGAGCGGCATTTACTGCGCGATCGTAGTATTCCGACTTTCAATCTTGGTCGCCATCCGCTGCGCACCGAGACCGCAGCCGCCCTCAGCGCAGCGCTTATTCTCAACGCGATACACTCACATTCCTGATGCTAAGTCTATTATCCGCTTTACTGACGTTGACCCGCCCGCTGAATGTCCTGATTACCTTAGCCGTCGTTATCGTTGCCGGGATTATCGCTAATGTAAATTGGGCTGCCTCTAGTTGGACATTAACTATAGCGGCGCTCTCCGCCGGCCTGGTCGCGGCTGGAGGAAATGCGGTCAATGATAGTTTCGACGTGGTTATAGACCGCATAAACCGCCCGTATAGGCCTATACCCTCCGGCAAGATTACTCCCGCCGCAGCGTTGTTATGGGGATTATGGTTGATGATGTGCGGCGCTGCAGCAGGCTTTTATCTTACACTGCAACTTGGATTGATTGCTCTGTTGGTGTCTATTATCCTTGTTCTCTACAGTCTTTATTTAAAAAGCCGTCCATTCTGGGGCAATTTGAGCGTTGCCCTTTGCGGAGCATTGGCTTTTATCTACGGCGCTTCCGCTGTAGGAAAAATGTCTGCCGGCTTGTTTCCGGCTATTTTCGCGCTGCTTGTGCATCTGGCGCGTGAAATCGTCAAAGACGCCGAAGATGAGCCTGGCGACCGTGCCGCCGGCGCGCAAACCCTGACCATCGTCCTCGGACCGCTTCTCGCCCAGCGCCTCGCGGCTGTAGTCCTATTAGCGCTTGCCGCCGCGACCCTCATCCCTTACATTATGCATATATACGGACTTCCTTATTTATATACAGCGCTTGTCGGCGTCGATTTACCGGCGCTGATAACTTCATTATTTCTCTGGCGCGGTTTAAATTATCGCGGACTAAGCCGCGTCAGCCTTGCATTAAAAATCATAATGCTTACTGGATTAGCCGCGCTATATGTCGGATAAATTAATCATCCCTTCAATAATTCTGGCTTCAGCCTCGCCACGTCGCCAGATTCTGCTTCAGCAAGTTGGCATTCCTTTTGAGGTCATCATTCCTCATACCGAAGAATTGGCCCCTCAGGGCGGCGATTTTCCTTTAGTGGCAATGACCAATGCCGACGCTAAAGCACGTTCGGTTGGATCCCGAGTCGCAGGGCGACCAATTCTGGCTGCTGATACCCTGGTCGAATTGGACGGCGAACCGCTTGGTAAACCGCGCGATGCTGATGCAGCCCGCTCAATGCTCACTGCATTATCCGGACGGATGCATACCGTCTATACCGGCTACACGCTGGTGGATGAAGAATCAGGCAAGCGCTATCCCGATTATGCTGTCACGGATGTCTGGTTCCGGCAGTTAGGCTGGCGGGAAATAGAGTCTTATATCGCTTCCGGCGAACCATTCGACAAAGCCGGCGCTTATGGCATCCAAGCCCGCGGCGCACTGCTCATCGAGAGAATTAACGGTTGTTTTTTCAATGTAATGGGGCTGCCAATCGTTAAAGTCTGGGAGACTATGAAACGTTGGATGACGGACCGAGGAGTAGAAATGGAAGGCTGGTAATGTGTAATTGGCAAGGCGGACGCCCCCGTCCGCCTTGCCCCTTAAATTGTCCGCCGTCGACTCGCCGTAGTCGACGGCAGAACAACGTAATTACTCGGAAAATAGATGCACTTTCTCCCCCCTATGCGGCTGATGCTTGCTTCTCCCCCCGCTTGTGCTGTTGCTTGCTTCTCCCCCCGCTTGCGCTGTTGCTTGCTTCTCCCCCCGCTTGCGGGGGGATTAAGGGGGGTGTATTTTAATTTTACATTGCACCGCTCCGCGGGAGGATGATTCCTAATAGTTGCGCGCCGACCACGGCGGGTCGGCAGCGGATACCGGCATTCTCGGACAGACTGTTTGAGCTTTGGGCTTTAGGCGAATTGCAAGTGCGGAAAGCATACGGTCGTGAGTCATTCTGGACGAAGTAACAAATCCTGTCATTCACTTTCAGACGAAATGCTTCCCCTTGCCTGCGCAGGAGGTAGAAGGCATACAGCGGTTAATAACCTAATATGTCAATTTACCCAAAGCCCAAAGCCTATCCCTTCTTTCCTTTTCCGGTCATTGTTACCACTGGCAGAGCCATCTCTTCCAGTGAAATACCGCCGTGTTGGAAGGAGTCCTTGAAGACCTCCAAATAATGATGGTAATTGGTCGGATAGACGAAGAAATTATCTTCCTTAGCCAGAATATATTCGGTATTGATGCCGCGTTTGGGCAGTCCCCAGCGCAGCGGTTCGGCTATGCGCACCGATTGTTTGGCATCTACTTTCAAATTGCGCCCGTGTTTATAGCGCAATGAAGCAGAGGTCTGCCTGTCGCCGATGACCTGCGCGCCGCGCTTGACCCGAATGGCGCCGTGGTCGCTAGTCAGTAGAACCGTGCCGCCAACCTCGCCGTAAGCCCGTAAAATACGATAGAGCGAAGAATGCTGAAACCAAGTCCGCGTGACCGACCGCAGCGCCGATTCGTCCGGCAACATCTCTTTCAAGACTTCTACCGACTGCCGGATATGCACCAATATATCGACGAAGTTATAGACCATCGCCGTCAACGGCAACCGCAGGTATTCTTGAATGCGCTTCTCAAATTCAGCGGCCTCTTCGACTTCAAGCACTTTGACATAGCGAAGGTCCGGCTTCAACTCAATCCCCCGACGGGCGAGCAGTTGCTGCAGGAACTGGCGCTCGAAGCGATTGGATGAGGCTTCATCTTCATCGCTTTTAGCCCATAAGTCCGGGTAGACGCGCTCTAATTCGGCCGGCGTAAGCCCGCTGAATAAGGCATTTCGAGCGTAGGGTGTGGCGGATGGCAAAATGGAGAAATAGCCTTCGCGCTTAATGTCGAAGAATTCTTCTAATAATGGTTCGATAGCCAGCCACTGGTCGAGCCGCAGGCAATCGACTACCAGAAATAGAACTGGTTTAGTCGGTTTGGCGGCATAATTTTTTAAGATGAGCGGAATTAGCCGGGTTTCGGCGAGGTCTATCGACAACGGCGGTCGCTCTTTACTAAGTTGGCTGAGCCAGTGGGCATAATTCTCTTCGACCCAGCGCGCCAGCCGCCGGTCGGCTTCGCCGCGTAAATCGCGCAGCATCGCCTGCAACTGAGCCTCGTCCCACAAGTCGAGTTCCAGTTCCCAGCGGCTCAAGTTTTCGTGCAGATTCAGCCACTCCGGCCAGGTCTCGACCATATCGACCGACCGGGCGAGTTCACTGAATTCAGCCGCCCAGCGGCGCGTCAATTCCGAAGCCGATATCTGCCGCCGGTCGAGAACGTTCTTCAGAGCCGATAGAATTTGCGAAGGATTCACCGGCTTGGTCAAAAACGCTTCGACCTTTCGGCCTATGGCTTGCTCCATCAATTCTTCGGCTTCGTTCTTGGTGACCATAACGACCGGCAGATTGGGCTTCAGCCGTTTGAGTTCGGCGATGACCTCCAACCCGCTCATCGCCGGCATTATCTCATCGACGAGCGCCAAGTCGAATCGCTGCCGCCGGACTAATTCCAATGCATCCGGTCCATTGGTAACCGGCGTTATGCTATAGCCTCGCTCCTCTAGATAAAGACTGTGCGCTCGCAGAAGGTCGATCTCGTCGTCTATCCAGAGTATTGATTTGGAATCGGACATCTTAAATTTGGAATTTGGAATTTAGAATTTTTAATGCGTGAGAATCGAAATCGACAGGACACAACGGATTGGGCGGATGAAACAGGCAATTTGATAAGAATTTTCTAATTCATCCGTTTAATCTGTAGTGGATTATACTTAAAGGCATCATTTTGAGTATATTCAATAAACATATTACCGGCAGTTTTGTTCCGTATATGTAAAAATTTACCGTTGAATAATTAAAGCCTAATATACATCGAAATATACTGTCAAAGTCCATCTTGTCTATTTAGTCCATCTTGTCCATTCGAATCACTTATTAAAATAAAGGCAGCGCCTGATAGACGATAACTTCCAAAGAGCCTTACAATACATCGAGGCTGTAGCCGAGCGGGCGGGCTGGGCGTTGCAGCCTGATGGGCGCATCCGGGAACGTTTGGCGCGGGGCTTAGCCGGACATATCGAACAATACGGGCAGCCGTTCTGCCCGTGCAAGCGGCATTACCCGCTCGATATCCGACTGGATCCGGTTTGCCCCTGCCCTGAGGCTGCAAGTGAAATCGCCCGCGACGGCCGCTGCGAATGCGGGATGTTCATCGACGCGGCAGCGATTGCAGCGAAAGTTCGCCCCGGTCTGTTGGCGACCATCACCTGCCCGGGTTGAGCGTCGAAGGTCAGTAGAGCGCAGTTGGCGCTCGCGCTTGCCGGTGTGCCAATAGTTCCGGACGCCCGCGTTTTAGTTGGCAGTTCGACAGCCGACGATGCCGGCGTGTTTTTAATCTCGCCCGACCGGGCATTAGTGCAGACGGTCGATGTCCTCGCGCCAGTCACCGATGACCCTTATACCTTCGGCAAAATTGCAGCCGTCAACTCGCTGTCCGACGTCTGGGCGATGGGCGGCAAACCGCTCTGCGCCTTGGGCGTGATAGGCTTTCCCGCCAGCGGCGACCCAAAAGTTATGTCGGACATCCTGCGCGGCGGACAGGACGCTGTCGTCGAAGCCGGCGCGGCGCTGGTCGGCGGACATTCGTTCGCCTCCGACGAAGTGCGCTATGGGTTGTCTGTAACCGGCGAAATCGACCCGCAGCGGGTGTTCGCCAACGCCGGCGCGCGAGATGGCGATGCGCTTGTCCTGACCAAGCCGCTCGGCGTCGGAGTGATTATCGCCGCCCTGGTCAGCCGGGGGACTTTGAATGACCGTATCTTGCAGAACGCTATAAAGTCGATGCTGACCCCCAATCGCGCGGCTTCTGAAGCGATGCAACGCTGTCAAGCCTCCGCTTGCACCGATGTAACCGGCTTCGGACTGCTCGGACACCTCTTCGAACTTGCCAATGCGTCTAAGGTCAGCATTACTTTGCATTGCGAAAAAATTCCGGTCCTGCCGACCGCCCTTGAATTGCTCAAAGAAGACGTCAAAGATCCGGCCTTGAAAAACAATCGCAATTCATTTGCGGATTATGTCGATTTTGCCACTAACATCCCCGATGAATACCGGAATTTGCTGTTCGGTTCGGAGACCTCCGGTGGATTATTGATTACTCTATCCCCTAAAGATGCCGATAATTTAATCGATGATTTAGCCGCTGCAAGCCAATCTGCAGTCATCATCGGCGAAGTATGCTCTGGAAATGTTAAAATTAATGTTAAATAATAAAATTCGTATTGCATTTTGATGATAATTAGTCTATATTATATTTTTAGGTAGATGAGCGGGATTTAATTCCGCCCTAAGGGCGTTGACTCTACTTTGTGCCGATTAGTAACAGAACTAATGCTATGTCAAACGTAAGATGTCGTCATCCTGAACGAAGCGAGGGATCTCGTCCTAAAGACTTACTTATCCAGACGAGATCCTTCACTTAGTTTCAGGATGACATACGACATTGCACAATTGACATAACACTAGTCTGCATTTGATTTGAATCAGTGGGCAGATTCAATTCCGCTGTTTATGGATGTGAACTCGTAAGGAAAATAACTGGAACAAACATAAAAAATAACGAATGAACAGGAGGTAATGTGAGGAAAAGTTATACGCTTCTATCGATGATACTGGCTGTCTTGGCGCTGGCCGGCGCGGCGCAAGCCATCCAGGTGTTCGTCTGGAAGCACGATAACAATCTTGCAGTGCGCGACGCCGTATATGGCGCAACCTATACCGCCACACAATCGGTAATCCGCGCGCTGCAGGACCTGCGCATTCCTTACGACAGCAGTTCGGTGCTGCCGGAGGATATGTCGCGCTACGATGTCGTGATTACCTGCCTTTCGTTTTATTGTCCTGGTTGAGGCGGCGGCACCCCACCGAGTCGGATCGACGCGGATGATGCGCAACGCCTGCTCGATTATATCGACGGCAATCACGGACTTTACATCGAAGGCAATAACTTCGTCAATGACCATATGGGCACGGCGCTGCTCGAAAGATTTAGGGTCGAAATCGACACCTTCGGCGCCGACAATGAAATCACTACGTTCTCCAACCCGCAAGGCTGCCGATTTGGTCAAAGAACTTTAGGCTACCTCACCGGACAGTATTCCGCCAACCGGCCCGACCGGCTGCGGGGACTGGGCGATGTCGAGCGAATATTCACCTGCCAATTAGGGCATCTGCGCGCCGTTTATAACGACGCCGGCTGCTTCCGCACTTACGCACAATCTGTTTCTTATGTCGGCATCAATAATCAGGGCAATTTCAACCGCCTCGACCATTTGCGGGCGGTTCTGAATACGCTCGCAGGTTATCAGGGAACTCTCACCGGACGGGTCCTGGATAACCTCACCGGCGCACCTATCGAGGGCGCGCAGGTCGATGTCGGCAATTGCCGGATGGGCGTTACCGACGCTGAAGGCAGGTTCAGCGTTCCCCGTATTCCAAATGCTCTCACAATCGCACGGGTGACCCGCCGCGGCTGGACGACGCTCGAAGATGTCGAGGTCAACTTCAACGGTCGACCAACGCTGAATCTCGAACTGCGCCTGCACCGTCCGACGATGGTCATCACACCTGACCGCTTGTTGGTCACTGTGCCGCAGAACGGCTCCGTCAGCCGTCGGGTAACGGTTTCCAACGAAGGCGACGGACCGCTTGAAGTCGCCGCCCGCATCAAGGGAATGCAGTTGGATTATCCTCTCAACGGCATCATCCAATCCTTCGATGCGCGGACGGCGACGCGCGACTCCTCGCTGCAGGCGGCGATGTTTTTCAACGGCTGCTATTGGGTCGCCGGCGCCGGTAATTTCCGCCCGAACAAGTTCCTTTATCAAATCGACGCCGAAGGAAACTTGATTGCGACTTACAGCCAGAATTCGCAGCAGGAATTAGGCTGGACTGACCTGACTTGCGATGATGAATTCATCTACGCTATCGACGGCAATCGCATCGTGCAGATTAACCCGCATACCGGCGAGCCGACCGGCGTGCGCATCACAGTCAATGTCAATCCCGGGCAGGGCTTGACTTGGGACTCAGAACGTGATATATTCTGGGTCGCTGGAATGGGCACGAACATCGCCGGCGTGGACCGTCAAGGCGTGCAGCGCTTCACGGTGTTGAATCGCCAGCGCTTCCGCATCTACGGGCTGGCTTTCGACCGCTACGACCCGGACGGCTATCAACTTTACATTTTGAACGCCGCCGAGTTGCATCCGGCCCAAGTTATTAAAGCCCAGGTGCAGAGCGGCGACGCACGGGTGGTGACGAACCTGGACATCGCCGGTTCGCTGCAAGGCGGCGGAGGGGAAATCACCGAAGATTTATATCCCTTCACTACGACTTTGGTCTCGCAGTTCCAGGGCGGCGCGCAGCCGTTAAACACCGTGGAGATGCGCAGCAGCCTGACTTGGGCGCGCATCGAACCCGCTGTGCTGCAAGTTCCCGCCGGGCAGAGCGCTGACTTCGTCGTGTCGGCGGCTGGCGATGGTTTCAACATCGGCGCGGTGGTCGATGCTTATGTCCAACTCGACCATAATACACCGGAAGGGAGCCGTTGGCTCGAAGTCCAGATGTTAGTTACTCCGCCGGCTTCCGTGCCTGACGATGCCCTGCTGCCATCGGAAATCCGCTTGTCGGCGGTCTATCCCAATCCGTTCAACAGCGCTGCCAAAATTGATTTCTATCTGAACCGAAGCGGCAGCGTTCGCCTGGCGCTGTTCGACTTGTCCGGACGAATGGTCGGCGATGTCCTTTCCGGCGAGTATTCCGCCGGCGCGCATACTTTCACTGTCGATGGAGCCGACATTCCAGCCGGCGTCTATCTGATGCGCTTGTCGGCGGGGAAGGTTACGGACTCTCGCAAAGTCGCTTTAGTTAAATAAGACCGCGCCTAAAGCGGTGGGTAGTAATAGTATCCGCTGCCAATCCTCTGCGGTTGGCAGCGGATGCTCTATTAGGGTGTTTGGCTGGAAGGCGGGCAGCATTCGCGTTGTTCCATTCAAAGTGTCTGATAAAGGACTTTACACTTAATCTAAAAAATGCAATATAATTTCAAACACATTCAAATCCCAATAGATAGAACTTTCGCGTCAGGTGAACTGATCGCTATCAACGCGCTAAGTTCTCGGATTTCGACAGATGGACTTCGCATTACTATCCAGCCAAATGGGCTTGAATTAGCAGTCCGGGAAGTAGATTTGTTTCAACTTCGAACCTTATCTAAAGAGATTGCCGAGGCTTACGGTCTAAATGGCGATGGACATTCGCTTCAACTTATAGTCGAAGCCATCGAAGGCATTCGCAGTTACGCTATGAACGGCAAGAAGCGGCTTTTTGTGGACTATAATAAAGAGCGGCGCGTAGGAGACCGCAAAGCCAAAGAAGAAAAGCGCGGGCAGTATTACTATGCTCAAAAACATCCTTTTAAACGCATTAATAATACTGTGCCAGATGACTATCTGAATAAAATAATCTGCGCCGATAGCGAAGAATTACTGCGTTCATTGCCCGATAATTGTATCGATTTAATCGTTACTTCGCCGCCTTATAATTTTGGCATAGACTATGAGCAAGGCGATGACGACCAATTCTGGGGACATTACTTTGACAAACTGTTCAGAATATTCGACGAATGTATCAGGGTAGTTAAATTTGGCGGACGCATAGCGGTTAATGTTCAGCCGCTTTATTCGGATTTTATACCCTCGCACCATATTATTAGCCAACATTTTATTCAGAGTAAACTAATTTGGCGCGCTGAAATATTATGGGAGAAGCATAATTATAATTGTAAATACACCGCTTGGGGCAGTTGGCGCAGCCCAAGTAATCCGTATGTTAAATACTCATGGGAGTTTATCGAAGTATTCAGTAAAGGTTCTTTAAAGAAAGAAAAATTAAAGGGAGAGTCGGATTTAACTTCAGATGAATTCAAAAAATGGACTTTCGGCTATTGGGCTATAGCCCCTGAGCGACGAATGAAGGAATTTAAACATGATGCTATGTTTCCGGAGGAATTAGTAAAAAGGCTGATCAAACTCTATTCCTTTAAGAACGATATTGTCCTCGATCCGTTCAACGGTGTTGGGACTACAACTTATATTGCCAAACAACTGGAAAGAGATTATTTAGGCATAGATATTTCGCCTGAATATTGTTCGAAAGCCGAACAAAGATTGGGAGGGATCTTATTATGACCAAGCGAGAATATGAAAGCGAGATTAAGTCAATCATAAAAACATATTCAGATTTGGTCTCAACCCTTGATAAAAAGGCGCACAAAACTGCTGGTCGTGCTTATGGAGGCGTTTTGCGGGCCGAAAAGGGCGGACTCGTCGAATCTATTGGAAAAAGACTGGTTGAAATCGCTTGGAAGTCATTAGGCGCGGATGTGAACAAATTATCCTTCCCGACAAAAAAAGAAAAGGTCCACATTCAACAAGATTACATTGACCGACTTCCGGCTTCAGAGGCAAAGCGATATATTGAAGATCATAAAGATAAATATTACATCCTGCACGGCAGTGATATTCATGTTGCGATTGATAGCAATCTATGTCTTGCTATCGAATGTAAAACATTTACAGAAAACGCAATGCTAAAAAGAATATTGGTCGATTGTTCTTTATTAAAAAGTATTTATTCTAATCTAAAGTTCGTGCTGCTACAGTTAGAAAGCCAATTAGGTGGTGATTATTCTGAACTTAAAGGTGTAACCTTCGGAAGCAAATCTACGCATACTTTGCTCTCCTATTTTGATGTCGATATTTCGATAATCACTTTACTTAAAGGCGAACGAAAGGTTGACCGACCGATTCATAAAAGAGAGTTTTATAAGCCGCTTGAGTTTGAAGATATTAACAATGCAGTTGAGGTTATTAAAGAGATTCTCAAGGAATTCTAAAAAAAAAGCCATCTAAATGAGCCAAGTCTATATAAACCGCGCAAGGTTGTCGGATAGACTATCCAATCTATTGACAATCCAGACGATGAACGCGCTGAAAATGGAGGTTCATACTCTCCGCGAAGTTATCGACCGCCATAGGGAGGACTCGCTCGGAATTCTGAATATCACTTCCGACAATGAAGTCGTTCCGATGGAAAAGAACCTGCTCTTGGCTGAGTTCGACCAAATAATGCAAGCACAGTCGGTCGAGCGCACACATTATTATATCGACCGGCTGGTCAAAGGACTCAGCGAAGTGAAGACCGCCGGCGTCATCGATACAAACAATTCTTCACTA
>Ga0194125_10005615_pt1 | contig 19001 bp, 19 predicted proteins | sample TA2KigC250mmetaG_FD_148626 | JGI IMG/M metagenome (GOLD analysis project Ga0194125, IMG submission 148626) | Freshwater microbial communities from Lake Tanganyika, Tanzania - TA2015034 Kigoma Deep Cast 250m | ecosystem: Environmental > Aquatic > Freshwater > Lake | place: Tanzania: Lake...
CTTTTTCCAAGGTCTACAGCAACCAGAAGCGTTTTCCCATTGACGATCTTATGTTTTTTTGTTTTAATTATTCTCACGGCTATACTCCTTTCTTCGATTTGTCCTTAACCAACTTGCTCAACAAATCCAAAAGAAAAAGTATAGCCTTTTCTATTAAGCTATTCCCTCCCTATAATATAGCAAGCTCCCCCCCTCGAGGGGGAGGGAGAGGGTGGGGGGGGGCGCTATGCGCTTTGCGATTTTTTATTTGTCGTATTTTGTTGGTTAGGGCGATGCGTAAAACTTCATCCATATGCTTGACTGGAATAAAGTTCATCTTCTTTCGAATATATGAGGGAAAATCGAGAATATCTTTCTTGTTCCGATATGGGATAATGACATTTTTAATGTTGGTTCGGAGGGCAGCCAGTGCCTTCTCCTTCAAACCTCCGACTGGGAGTACCCTACCTCTCAGTGTGATCTCACCTGTCATGGCCACATCTTTCTTTACAGGTATACCGGTGAGAACAGAGATAAGGGCCACCGCCATTGTAATACCAGCAGAGGGTCCATCCTTTGGAATGGCACCTGCAGGAACATGAATATGAATATCTCTGTTATTTAGAGCGTTGGGTTTCATGTGGTAAGCCTTTCCTTTGGATCGTGCATAGGTGAGAGCGGCCTGTGCAGACTCCTTCATCACCTCTCCAAGGTGTCCGGTGAGGATGAGCGACCCTTTGCCCGGGGTGGTCGAGGCCTCCACATGAAGAATTTCACCACCGGTTTCTGTCCAGGCCAAACCCGTAGCTACCCCGACCTCATTTCGCTTCTGCTCCTCATCAAGCAAGAAGATGGGTGGTCCTAAAAATTGATGAAGGTTCCTTGTATTGATTTTGGTCCTCTCTTTCAACCCTTCTGCCACTTTTCGAGCTACCTTTCTGCAGATGGAAGCCAACTCCCTTTCCAGGTTTCGAAGCCCTGCCTCCTGAGTATATTGTGAAATGATCTGTAGGATGGCTTGATCAGAAATTTCGAGAAACTTTGGGCTGATCCCATTTTCTTTCATCTGTCGAGGGAGGATGAAGGTCCGAGTGATCTTCAATTTCTCTATGTCTGTGTATCCGGGAAGATTGATGATCTCCATTCGATCTTTGAGGGCAGAAGGAATGGGATCAATGACATTCCCTGTTGTAATGAACATCGTCTGGGAGAGGTCAAAGGGGACATTGAGGTAGTGGTCGCTGAAGGCATTGTTTTGTTCTGGATCCAAAACCTCCAAGAGAGCAGAGGCAGGATCTCCCCGAAAATCGATGCCAATCTTATCCACCTCATCCATCATGAAAACAGGATTGTTGCTTGCAGCTTGTTTAATTGATTGAATGATTCGTCCTGGTAGGGCTCCGACATAGGTACGACGATGTCCCCGAATCTCGGCCTCGTCCCGTATCCCTCCCAAAGAAATCCTGACAAATTTTCTTCCTAAGGCCCTGGCGATCGATCTTCCAAGGGAGGTTTTCCCAACTCCAGGGGGACCGATAAAGCAGAGAATCGGACCCTTCATCTTTTTTTTCAATTTGTGAACGCTCAAGTATTCTAAGATGCGCTCTTTGACTTTTTCTAAATCATAATGGTCCTCATCTAAAACCCTTTTTGCCTTTTTGAGATTAAGGTTATCGGCAGTCGATTTAGACCAGGGCATCTCAACCAGCCAATCGAGATAGGTTCTAACCATAGAAGCCTCTGCAGCGTCCGGATGCATCTGTTCCAGTCGGTCCAATTCCCGATAAGCCTCTTTTTCCACTTCTTTGGGCATCCTCCCCTTTTTGATCTTCTGGCGAAGCTCTTTGAATTCTGCTGTCCGCTCGTCCACCTCGCCCAGTTCGCTTCGAATAGCCCTTATCTGTTCTCGGAGAAAGTATTCCCTCTGGGTTTTAGTGATCTCTTCTCTTGCCTGGGACTGAATCTTTGCCTGCATAGTGAGGACCTGAACCTCTTTCTCAAGGACATCGTTCAACATCTTCAACCGCTCGATGGGGTCGAAGATTTCTAAGATTTCCTGGGCTTTTTCCACAGAGAGGTCCAAGTTAGAGGCCACCAAATCCGCCAACCTCCCGGGGTCGTCAACGCTTTCAAGGACGAACATCAGATCCGGGGAGATAAGTTTTCCATATGACGAAATCCTCTCCAGTTGTTCTCTCATATTCCTCATAAGGGCTTCTGTCTCAAGGGTGATCTCTGTGATAAACGGGTCTTTAATATTTTCCACCTTCACGAGGAAGTAAGGCATCGTCTGGAGGATTTCTTTGATAGAGGCCTTGGAGAGCCCCTGAACAAGAATCTTGATCTTTCCGTCAGGGAGTTTGAGCATCTTCATGACGAGTGCTACTGTACCTACTCGATAAAGATCATTAATGGAGGGATCTTCTTCAGAAAGATTCTTTTGGGCAACTAAGAAGATCAGTCGATCTTTAGAAAGGGAGCCTTCCAGGGATTTGATCGATTTCTCCCGATTGATAAAGAGGGGGAGGACCATGTAGGGAAAGATGACAATATCCCTCACGGGAAGGAGAGGAAGGATTTCTGGAAGCGAAAAAAAATCTTTTTCAGTCTCTTTTTTCATAACGTTTTAAGATGGTTTCGATGAGGTTGGAACTGGAAGACCCTTCGATGAAAGGAAGGATGACCACCTTTCCACCTAATCTCTCAACCACTTCCCTCCCTACCGTGGTTTCCTTGGTCCAATCTCCACCCTTGACAAGAATATGAGGTTGAAGAAGGGAAATGAGTTCAAGGGGTGTTGGTTCATTAAATATGGTAATGTAATCCACACACCAGAGCCCTGAAAGGATCTCAGCTCTTTCTTTCTCAGGGAGGATTGGGCGCTCAGGACCCTTCAAGATTCGGACCGAATAATCGCTGTTTAACCCGACGACTAATATATCCCCAAGGGATTTGGCGTCTTCCAAATAACGGATATGGCCGATATGGAGGATGTCAAAACAACCATTGGTAAAGACGATTCGTTTTCCATTTTTTTTGAGATCATCGAGGATTCTAAGAAGAACTTCCCTCTCCTTGATCTTTTCCTTCATCTTCATCTCCTATTTAAAAACTACCAAATTTAAAGCGGGTAGTCAACTTATTGAATTTCGCAAAAGTAATGGAACATTATCCATTTTATTACATCCCCCTCACCCTCCCCTCTCCCCCGACCACGGGGGAGAGGATAAAGGTGAGGGGCAAATGTGAAGCAGGTTTTCGTTCCATTATTTATGCGAACGTCAATAACTATTTTCTAACTTGAGTTTCCTGAGTTTTTACGAGGCTGATTATGTAACTGATTGAAATAGTTCAAAGACATTGAAAAACAATAGACGACGATCCGGGGAGAGCAGAATGGCATAAATTGTCTATTGCTATAACACATTAACCTTTAAGTATAGAAACTCAGTAAAAAATCTTATTGACTTCTTCTTCTTATTTTTGTAATGTCTCAAAAAAACAGAGGCCACGCATTAATATTCCTCAACCCTTTAACCAAAGAAAGGGTGGGTTTATGGTCCGGAAGTAAATCCCCCACCTTTGATAAGGTGCGGGATAAATTTATACTTCATTTCTAAAAGAGGAATGGTTTCTTTTGTCTCAGCTACCAATCAAAATGAATATTCCCTCTCCCCATGTGGGGATGGTAAGGGTGAGGTGGAAGTCGGCTGTGAACAAGTTGAACAAGTTATCTGCTCATTGCGGTCCAGGAAAGGAGAGAAAACATGTGGAGGCTTGCTTTATTTGCAACAATAGTGATCGTAGGAAGCTCATTGTTTGGGTGTGCGACTGCACGCGTAGTACCTGAGCCAGGTAAGATAACCCTTGAAGATGCAATGGAGCAAGTTGCCAAAGGACTCAATAAAATGTACGAATCGGGTAAAAATTATCCGAAAACCGGTCTCATTCCAACCGAGGTTGAAGTCGTATTTAATGTCTCTGCCAGTGCAAAAGATGAAGGCAAGCTTGTCATTGAGGCTGGCGCCACGACCGCCGATATTTTAAAAGTTACTACAGTTAAAGCAGATGTGGGTTCGAGTATTGAGGCGAAACGTGGAAATCAGGTCACCGTCAAGTTTACTAATCTATTTTTGTCGACATCCAAAGAATCACTTATCATGATTAAGAAACCTGCTGAGATAGCAGAATTATTAGAGGTTCTTAAAAGGGCTGGGTATGAACCTATTATTAAGATGAAATAAGGACAGCGGGGATAGAGAGGGCAACCTATAACGGCAGATAAAAGAGTGCTTGGGGTTTACACCAAAAGGTTATGCACCTCTCAAGAACTAAAATTGGTCCATACATACTTTTAACAAAGGAGGAGCGAAATGCCGCAAATTATCATGGTCGTCAAGCTATTGGTTGCAGTGGCCGCCTTCGTTATAGGCGTGTGCAGTGCATGGAAGGGGATACAGATCATCATCGCCCGGGAACTCAATGAACTTGAGAAGGCTGCCAGGGAGACTTTGAGTGACACAGCTACGAAGTTAAGAGGAGGCCTGCCAGCTCCCATCTCCCTTGATGATGCAACGAAGTTCGTTGATGCAGTAACGAAACTGCTCGGCGTGAAAACTGGCCCTGGCGCCTTTCTCTGCCTTTTCGGGCTTGCATTAGGTTTGACAGGCTACTGGGTCTTGACTAGCATTTAACCGCACATAAAGGAGGCGAAAAATGGCTATCAAATCTGCCAATGAGAAACTTGGCCAGTTGAGGACTTTCATCCCAAATGCCTCGCACTTCTTTTTATCCTTGAACGTTATCGGAAATTTTTGAGGGCACTTTAAAACGATGGTCAATCTTTATCTGAATATTTTAAGGAGGGACAAAAAATGAAAAAACTTTTCGAAGGGGAGAGGGAAGGATATACGAGTGGCAAACAAAAGATGAGTCCGAAGGTCTGTAACTGTCAGTGCGGATGTGCTTGCGGGACTGGGGACGAAACTACAAGAGCTAATAATTTCGATCAAAGTTGGGCGAGTGATTCCTCAACCACTAAGCCGACAGAGTAATGGATAGCGATTCATCACCATTTGTTAAGACCTTCAAAACTTCGACACAACATTACATATATGATGTTAACAGTAATGCTCTGTTCCAAGCCGACGAGGCAACGTGTACAGTTGCCGAGATATGGCGTAAAGCCATTGGAAGAGACGAGTTAGTTGGGCAATTGAAACACCGTTTTTCTGCCCGTACGATCTATAAGGCAATAAAAGATATTCAGTATTGGATGGATAGAGGGTATCTTTCGAGTTTCAGGCCAAAGGGTCTGCGATTTCCTTTAAGTCATCGCCAGATTCGGAAAGAGCTTTCTTCTCACGTTTGTCAACTTATTCTGGAAATCACTGAAAATTGTAACCTGAGATGTAAATATTGTGTTTATGGTGGGACCTACCAACATTTTCGCATGCATCGTTCTGCAGACATGAGTTCTTCTTTGGCATTGAAAGCACTGGAATTCTTCTATGATCATTCTGGTGATGAAGAGAAAACATCAATTTCGTTCTATGGGGGTGAACCACTTTATAATTTTTCACTGATCAAACGATGTGTTGAGTTTTATGAAAAAAAGGCTGACCACAGAAATGTTTCTTATAATATCAATACCAACGGTACTCTCCTCAAAGATGAAGTCGTAGATTTCCTAGTGAAACATAATATTTTACTTCGTGTTAGTCTTGATGGGCCACAGGATATTCACGACGCTAATCGATGCTATAGGAATGGCCATGGCTCGTTTAACACCATCATCATTAAATTGGATAGGATAAGGAAAAGATACCCCGAATATTACAACCATCAAGTTTCAATCTGCGCTGTAGATGGATGGCCGTACAATATTTTTAAGAGAATTAAATTCTTTGACAGAAACGATTTATTTAAGGGAATGTCCATTTCAGTGAATGGTGTGAGGAAGTTCGACACATCCTATTTCAAAAAATTTCCATATGCTCTTAGTAACGACACCGGTTGTTATGATCCTCAAGATTATATCGATCAGGTTCTGAAAGGACAAGTTGTAAGTTCAGCACTTAGAGGCTTATTTGAGCGGACTATGACAGAGATAGTGAAGCGCTACATAGATCAACCGTTGAAGCAATATGAGTACCCCAATAAAATCTGCCTACTTGGTTCCCGGCGCCTTTTTGTTGATACAAAAGGGCGATTCCAACCATGTGAAAGATTTAACAATACGATCTTCATTGGGGATATAGAAAATGGTTTTGACTATAAAGAAATATATCGACTTATTGACGATTACATCAGGATTAGTTAAGAAGAATGTAGAACTTGCTGGGCTATTAGATTGTGTTCAACATGCCACGTTTCTGCAAATGGCGATGGGGTCGATCATGGGCACAAGGCAAAAAATTGTGAGTTAGAACGGCGAAGAGTTCTCAATTCTCTAATTATGTATTGTACAATCATAGAGAAAAACCCCAACTGTTTGGATCATCTGAAGAAGGTTACTTTTCAATAGTTAATATCCTTTCTATCGTCGCTCGGTGCTATCGCACTCCGATAACAAGGAATAAAAGGTTCCGTTTCACTTCACTCAAATTCGTTCACCCGCCAGCCGTTATCAGCTCACTGCGGGCAAGGAAAGGAGTAGCGGCTTATAAAAGAAGCAATGAATAAACGTGGAGGAGAGGAAAATTAACTTCTTCCATATTCTAACTATACCCCTTGATGAATTGAATATTTTTCACCTCAACCTTGACAATCCTATGAAATTCCTTTAGTTTTTAGAAAATGGGTAAACGGTTGATTCTTGCCTCGAAATCTCCTCGTCGATCTGAATTGCTGTTACAATTGGGTCTTGATTTTGATGTGATTCCAAGTAGAATTATTGAAGATTTTCTTCAGGCTGAATCCCCCAAGGAACATGTCATTCGGTTGGCTGAAGCTAAAGTCTTGGATGTGGGGAATCGATATCCTGATAGGTGGGTCATCGCTGCAGATACCATTGTTTATATCGATGATATGATATTGGGCAAACCGAATAACCGAGAAGAGGCAATGGAAATGTTAAAACGTCTCAGTGGGCATGAGCATTGGGTGTTGACAGGGTTTGCTGTCCACCATGTTGGGGAAGGGAAGGGAGCACATGGGGCAGTCCAAACAGCAGTAAAGTTTAAAATGCTGACCCCGGTCGAAATGGAGTGGTACATACAGACAGGCGAACCCTTCGACAAAGCAGGGGGATACGCTATACAAGGGATTGGATCTTTTATGATTGAGTCGATCAGCGGGTCATATACCAATGTGGTCGGTCTTCCTCTATGCGAGTTGATACAGATGTTAAATCAATTGGGAACCATCACTTTCCCACCCTTATCCTCAAACAGCGGGGGAAGGGGTGAATTCGGAATGCGGATTGTGCCCTGAACCATGCTATGGACCATGTAAGGTTCATGATTAGTCCTGAACTCTATGCAGTTCAGGATGAGGTTCAGGGCAGCCATGCACCCAACGTGGTGCATGGCAGATTGTAGATTAATGGGATGTCAACGATCAAAGAAAATTTAATGAGGGTGATGGAGAGGATAGAGAGGGCGGCAAGAAGGAGTGGAAGAGATCCAAAAGAGATCAGATTGGTTGCTGTCTCTAAGACCGTTGGGGTTGATCAAATCAAGGAAGCCATTGAAGCAGGGGTTTCAATCCTGGGCGAGAATTATGTCCAGGAGGCGCAAAAAAAGATTGACGCGATTGGAAGAAAGGTGGATTGGCATTTCATCGGACACCTTCAATCGAATAAGGCGAAATACGCAGTACGTCTTTTCGATATGATACACTCATTGGATAGCTTCCCATTAGCTGAAGAACTAAACCGGAGAGCTGAAAAGGAAGGTCGTCCCATCAAAGTCATGATCGAGGTAAAACTTTCCGAGGAAGCCACCAAATTTGGTACAGAAGAAGAAAAAGCGTTAGATCTCGCCAAGAGAATTCTTGGTCTCGAGCATCTTTCTTTCGAAGGGTTGATGACCATGCCACCTTATTTCGATTTGCCAGAGATGAGTCGACCTTACTATATCAGACTGAGAGAATTAAGGGAGAAGATGGAGAGAGAAAGTATCCCTGTGAAGGAGCTTTCCATGGGAATGTCGAATGACTTTGAGATTGCCATTGAAGAAGGGGCAACCTATGTTAGAGTTGGGACGGCAATCTTTGGACCAAGAAGCAAGTGAAAAGTGAGAAGTGAAAAGTGATGAGTAAAAAATTTAAATTGGATAAAATAACGATCTTATTTTTTATGGCAATTTTAATTTTATCTGGCGCTTGTGGTAAGAAGGCTCCTCCGGTGCCGTATGCATCGATTGTTCCCAAAAGGATTGTCAATCTTGAGGCAAAACCGAGAGAGGGGAGGCTTCTTTTAGAGTGGACATTTCCAAAAGAGAATACAGATAAATCGGTGCTTACCGATTTGGCAGAATTTAAAATTTTTAGATCCGAAGGGGATCTCATTGCAGGGGAATGCAGGGGTTGCGGAGAGAAGATGAAGGTCGTCTTCGAGGCGAAGCTGGATAGCAAAGGAGAGAGTGTGGGTAAAAGGATGTCCATCTTCTTCGAGGACCAGGAGGCAAGAAAAGTTTATGAGTACCAAGTAGTTTCAATTAATCGAAGAGGACATCCCAGTGCCCCTTCGAATCCAGTTAGGGTCTATTGGGACTACCCACCTCATACCACGAGGATGGTGAGAGGAGAACGAGGGGATAGAAGGGTAGACCTCTATTGGGAACCTGTAGAAGGTGCTACAGGTTATAACATTTACAGAAGAGGGGAAGAAGAGGTATTCCCTATTCAGCCCCTGAACAAGGAGCCTTTAACAGTAACAGAGTATACAGATTTGAATGTGGAGAATGAAAAAAGGTATATCTATTCAGTCAGGGCGGTGAGAAGGGTGGTCAAGACGGATGTCGAAGGGAAGGGTTCTCTGAGTGTTCCTATCACTCCAACTGATTTTATTCCACCAGGTCCTCCACTTGGGCTTGAGGCAATACCACTAAAAAATGGGGTGGAGTTGAGTTGGAGGAGGAATCGGGAGCCCGACCTTTTAGGATATTATGTCTACCGGAGGAAATTAGGGGAAAAGGAATTTAAAAGATTGAATGAGAGTCCACTGACAAAGGAGGTCTATCTTGATAGCGAAGTGGAATTAGACCAAGATTATGAATATGCTGTCACGGCAGTGGATAACTCAGTTCGAAAGAATGAGAGCTCAAAGTCTGAAGAGGTGAGAGTGAAATACCTGTATTAACAATCAATTGGCAATGATCAATTATCAATGAGCAATTAGCAGTTAGCACTGACAATTGATAATTGGACATTGACCATTGATCATTGGGGAGTTAGACCGATGCATTTCTTCGAATATAAAAATCGAGAACTTTACTGTGAAGAAATCCCAATTACCAAAATTGCACAAAAGGTGGGGACTCCTTTTTATCTCTATAGCTATAAAACTTTAATAAGACATTTTAATGTCTTCAATGATGCATTCAAAGATATCCCACATCTGGTCTGTTATTCAGCAAAGGCCAATTCTAATATGGCCCTTCTCAGACTCTTTGTCAACTTAGGCGGAGGAGTTGATGTTGTATCAGGAGGAGAACTCTATCGGGCACTCAAGGGAGGAGCAGACCCCAAAAAAATTGTATTTTCAGGGGTGGGGAAAAGAGAGGATGAGATTGAATATGCCCTTAGGATCGGCATTCTTATGTTTAATGTTGAGTCCTCCCAGGAGCTTCAGACGATCAACGAAGTAGCAGGTCGAATCGGCAAGAAAGCACCTATCGCCATCCGTGTCAATCCTGATATTGATCCGAAAACCCATCCCTATATTTCTACTGGTTTGAGGAAGAATAAATTTGGTATTGATATCCTGCGTGCACCTACGGCCTATCGTTTTGCGTCTCAATTGCAAAATCTAAAGATTATCGGGATCGACTGCCACATTGGGTCCCAATTAGTGGAAGTTGAACCCATCATCGAAGCGCTGAAGAAATTGAAACGATTGGTTGGAGATTTAAGAAAGGAAGGGATGGGGATTCAATATCTGGATTTAGGAGGGGGGCTCGGAATCACCTATGAGGATGAAGAACCCCCTCATCCCGTAGAATACGCCTCAACCATTCTCGATCAAATTCGGGGGTTCGACTGTACCCTTATCTTAGAGCCAGGTCGGGTGATTGTTGGAAATGCAGGGGTTTTGGTCTCAAAGGTTCTTTACACAAAAGAGAATGAGGAGAAGAGGTTTGTGATTGTCGATGCGGGCATGAACGATTTGGTCCGACCCAGCTACTATGGATCTTATCACCAGATTCTTCCTGTTAAGGAGGAAAACCGAGATGAGATTGTGGCCGATGTGGTTGGTCCCATCTGCGAGTCGAGTGACTTTTTAGCGAAAGAGAGGAAGATCCCAAGACTCAATCCAGGTGAGCTGATTGTGATCATGAGCGCTGGTGCCTATGGGTTCTCCATGTCCACAAACTATAATTCTCGACCAAGGGTTGCTGAAGTTCTCGTACGAAATGATCAGATGTTTGTAATCCGCAAGAGGGAGGATTATGAAGACCTCATCCGTGGAGAAGAGATACCAGAGTTCCTTCAGGGTAATTCAAAATTTCAAAGTTCAAATGTCAAATGAATGTCAAATGGCAAAATCCAAATCCCTCCACCCACACCTCCCCCTCGAGAGACTGTGTCGTAATTACTATTTTGTCACCCTGAACTTGTTTCAGGGTCTCGTAAGTTCCTGATTTTGTTAGATGCTGAACCAAGTTCAGCATGACATTTTTTCTATTCTCCCAATTACGACACAGCCCTCGAGGGGGGAGGGGAAGGGAGGGGGTGAGTATTGAGGTAAATCAATGAAGATTCCTTTTATGAAGATGAGCGGAAGCGGAAATGACTTCATCCTCATTGATCATCGAAGGCCCATTTTAGATGAAGACCAGATGAAGAAGTTCGCTCGAAAGGTCTGTCAAAGGAGAGTTTCAGTGGGTGCGGATGGCCTCATCCTGATCGAAAAATCTGAAAGGGCTGATTTCAAATGGCGTTTCTTCAATGCGGATGGAAGTGAGGCAGAGATGTGCGGAAATGGAGGCCGATGTGCTGCACGATTTGCATGGTTGAAAGCGATTGCAGGCCCATCACTGACCTTTGAGACCGTGGCCGGGATTCTTTCTGCGCAGGTTAATGGAAAGCGGGTGAAACTCGAGATGACCCAGCCTTACGGTCTTAAAATCGATGAGATAATCGTCATCGAGGGAAAGGAGCAGATTTTTTCAAGGATTAATACTGGAGTTCCTCATGTGGTCGTCTTTTCGGAAGACCTCGATAAAGAGGATGTTACCCAGGTGGGAAGGAAAATTCGATACCATCCCCATTTTGCACCGAGCGGGACCAATGTAAATTTTGCCAGGTTAGAAAACGGTTCGCAATTATCCATCCGAACCTATGAACGAGGAGTAGAGTATGAGACCTTGGCCTGTGGTACAGGGGCTGTGGCCTCTGGTTTGATTGCTGCCTTTAAAGGATTGGTGAGATCTCCAGTATCCATCAAGACCCAGGGGGGTGAGGTATTGACGGTTTACTTTGAGATTGAAGGAGAGGAAGTGAGGAGGGCTTTTCTTGAAGGGGATGTCCACATCATCTATGAGGCTGAGATGTGGGAGGAGGCATATCAATGAAAGAGAGAGTGAGAGCGATTGTCGTCGGGGCAGCAGGAAAAATGGGAGGTCGGATTATAAACATCATCAAAGAGACTCCATCGATTGAACTCTACCGGGCCGTTGAGAGACCAGATCACCCATCGATCGGAAGAGATATTGGTGAAATCATTGGATTAGGAAAGATCGGTATCCCATTGGAAGGGGATTTGAAAAAGGATGGAGGGGATGTCATCATCAACTTTACCAATCCCAAAGCCTCCATTGAGAGTTTGGAGTTCAGCAAAGAGACAGGTTCAGCCATTGTCATTGGTACGACAGGTTTGAGTCCAGAGCAGATTGAAAAGGTCAAGGAAGTTTCAAAAAGCGTTCGGTGCGTTTTCTCACCGAATATGAGCGTAGGAGTAAATGTGATGTTCAGAATCGTCCAAGAGGTCGCACAGGTTTTAGGTCCGGAGTATGACGTTGAAATTTTAGAGGCCCATCATCATCTGAAAAAGGACTCCCCCAGTGGTACAGCAGTCAAGTTGGGAGAGCTAATTGCTAAGGCCATGGGAAGGGATTTCGGACAGGTGGGGGTTTATGGCAGGAAGGGGATGATAGGTGAGAGGACGAAGGAAGAGATCGGGATGCAGGTAATCCGCGCAGGAGACATCGTCGGAGAACATACCGTTCTCTTTGGAGGGATCGGTGAGCGTTTGGAAATTATTCATCGTGCTCACAGCCGAGACAATTTCGCACGAGGAGCAGTTCGGGCAGCCCTTTGGGTGGTAAATCAACCCAACGGTCTTTACGATATGCAGGATGTATTGGGGCTGAAAAAGGGATAAATCACCAATAACCAACTAATAACCAAGCACCAATAATCAAATAATCACCAAGATTCCAATGGCTGAAACTTTGAAAGAAAGAGTGTTCATTTAAATATCTGGTTTGATTATTTGGACATTGGTAATTGGATTCCTACATGTTTAATTTTAAGAATTTTCTTCTAACATTTTGCCCCCTCACCCCCTCCGTTTGGCTGAGCTCACGACGAAGCCCTCTCCCCGTTGGGGAGAGGGGAAGGGTGAGGGGAAATTTCAAATATTTTTGGCTAGAATTTATTTGGAGCTTGGGATTTGATTATTGGTTATTGAAGAAAATTCTATTCTCAAGAAGACCGAGGAGCTACAGGATGAAGATCATTCGATATCAGGATGGGGCAATCGTTAAATGGGGAGTAATAGAAGAGGATAGGGTTCGCGAGATGGAGGAAGACCCCTTCACACATTTTCATCTTTCCTCCAAGAAAAAGAAGATCGAAGAAGTGAAGTTACTTGCCCCTTGCATTCCATCTAAGATTGTCGCCTTAGGGTTGAACTATAGGGAACATGCTGCTGAAGTCAAGATGCCGATCCCTGAAAAACCTATTCTCTTTATCAAACCCTCTACTTCTGTCATCGGACCAGGAGAGGCCGTCATCTATCCAAAGATGTCCAAAAGGGTGGACTACGAAGCCGAGTTGGCAGTGGTCATTTCTAAAGTGACAAAGGCTGTGCCGGAGGAAAAGGCTGGTGATTTTATCCTTGGATATTCCTGTTTTAATGATGTAACTGCCAGAGATCTTCAACCAAAGGATGGTCAGTGGACATTGGCAAAGGGTTTTGATACCTTTGCACCAATCGGTCCATGGATTGTCACTGACATTGACCCTCACCGTTTAGAGATTTCGACTTATCTCAATGGGGAACGACGCCAGTATTCCAATACAAAGAACCTTATCTTCGGCCCTTACCAATTGGTCAGTTTCATCTCCCATGCGATGACTCTTCTACCAGGGGATGTAATTGCTACAGGCACACCCTCTGGGATTGGGCCAATGGCCATTGGCGACAAAGTAGAAGTGGTGATCGAAGGGATCGGAACTCTAACTAATACAGTTTTGGCTGAGGAATGAATGAGGGATTGGAGATGAATAGGAAAAAGTCAGTTGGATTATATCACAGGGCATTGGGGATGATCCCAGGAGGAGTGAACAGCCCGGTCAGGGCCTTTAAGGCTATTGGCGTTCCACCCGTTTTTATTGACCATGCCAAAGGATCGAAGATTTGGGATGTGGATAAAAATGAATATATTGACTATGTAGGATCGTGGGGACCAATGATCTTGGGCCATGCCCATCCTAAAATTGTGTCTGCTTTAAAAAGGGTAGCCCCGAAGGGAACGAGTTTTGGGGCTCCAACGCTACTGGAGATTGAACTGGCAACCAAAATAAAGAAGGCCTTTCCATCCATGGAATTGATGAGGATGGTAAACTCTGGGACTGAAGCAGTGATGAGTGCGATTCGAGTGGCAAGGGGATATACAGGAAGAAATAAGATCCTCAAGTTTGAAGGTTGTTATCACGGCCACGGAGATAGCCTCCTCGTGAAGGCAGGCTCCGGTGTTACGACCTTCAGCATTCCTGATAGCCTCGGAGTTCCAGAAGATTTGGCCAAACATACTTTGACGTCTCCTTACAATGATTTAGAAAGTGTTAGGTCTTTAGTAAGACAGTATCCAGAGCAGATTGCTTGCATCATCGTTGAGCCCATTGCTGGAAATATGGGGGTGATCCTTCCTGAAAAGGGATTTTTAGAAGGATTGAGAAAGATCTGCGATGAGACAGGGATCGTTCTACTCTTTGACGAAGTGATCACTGGATTTCGGGTGGCCTATGGGGGCGCTCAGGAACTTTACGGAATCAAGGCAGATATGACCTGCCTCGGTAAGATCATTGGAGGAGGACTTCCGGTAGGTGCTTATGGTGGAAGGGAGAAGATTATGGAAAAGGTCGCTCCTCTTGGAGGCGTTTATCAGGCAGGTACGCTCTCTGGAAACCCTCTGGCTATGGCATCAGGGATTGGGACGCTCGAAATCTTGAAGTCAAAAAAGGTGTACCAAGACCTCGAGAAAAAGACCTCCTACCTAACAGAAAAAATCCTTGAAAGCGCTGAGGAACAAGGGATTCCAATCTCCATCAATCGCACCATTGGAATGTTCACCCTCTTTTTTACAGAAGGTCCTGTAAGAAACTACCCCACGGCAAAGATGAGTAATACAAAGCGATTTGCCCAATTTTTTATTGAGATGATGAATCAAGGAATTTACCTCCCACCCTCCCAGTTTGAGGCTTGTTTTCTCTCTTTGGCCCATACCCAGAAGGATCTGGATCGAACCATCGAAGCCAGTGATAACGCCTTCCGAAAGGTTTAGATCTGTATATGATTAAGATCTATATTGCGAGGCATGGAGAGACGACTTGGAATGCGGAGGGAAGGATTCAGGGTCGAAGCGACCCTGTGCTTAGCCCAAAAGGTTATTCACAGAGCCTTGCACTGCTCGAGCAACTCAAAGGCCAACCCCTCTCGGTCATCTACACAAGTACCTTGCAGAGATCGATTCTCACTGCCCAACCGGTTGCAGAACACCTGGGCCTTTCCATTCAAAGACGACACGAGTTGGATGAGATCGCCTTTGGGATTTTGGAAGGGAAACATTTTTTAGAATTTGATGAAGGCGTTAGGAAGCAATGGGAACTGTTTAAGGAGAACCGATTTACTTACCATATCCCTGAGGCGGAAAATTATACGGATGTCACCTGCCGAATCAAACCCTTTACAGATAGAATCCTTCGGAATCATAAAGGACAGGAGATCTTAATCGTGGGTCACAGGGTAGTCAATCAAATGCTGATCGGAATCCTTTTGGAGTATCCCCCAGAGGATGTTCTAAAGATCCAACAGCCCAATGATTGCCTTTATCTAATCCAGAGAAATGGTGTAACAAAGGTCTTTCACTACATTGATGGTGAAATCAGGGAAGGGCTCCTTTTAGAAAGTCATGCGAGGATTCTTTAGGCGAATTAATTCGAAGAGATTAAATATTAATTCGAAGTTCCCCCTTCACCCTTCCCCTCTCCCCAATGGGGAGAGGGGAAGGGGTGAGGGGAGACCTAACAGGATGTAAATAACATTAATGCGTTTGTATTAGTCAAAGACAATAAAGAGTTATGAATCCCCAAAGGGTTAAATGGAAGATCCGTTGCGTTATTTACGATTGTGACGGAGTCCTCTTCGATTCCCTCGAGGCAAACACCAGGTTATATAATGAGCTCTGTGCTCTGGTGGGTAGGTCTGCCTTGAGAGAGGAGGAGATGGAATATGTTCACACTCATACAGTCTTCGAAGCCATTCACTTCATTTTTGGTGAAAAAGATAAGTTGGAAAAACAGGCCTTAGAATTAATAAAACAGTTTGATCTAAAAAAATATATCGTTTACCTGAAGATGGAACCTTATCTCCTTCAGACCCTGAATCTATTGAAGGCCGAAGGAGTTATTAGAGCTATTAATACTAATAGAACCACATCGATGAAACACGTCATGGAGAGATTTAACCTCTGGCCATTTTTTGATATGGTGGTCACTGCCCTCGATGTAAAAAATCCAAAGCCTCATCCGGAATCGGTTGAGAAGATCATCCACGCATTTAACCTAAATAAAGAAGAGGCTGTTTTTGTAGGAGACTCTGAGGTGGACCGGCAAACGGCCGCATCATCTGGAATCAAATTTATCGCCTATAAAAACAAGGAAATTCAAAGCGATGCCTATATCGAAGACCATCTTGATCTGTTAAATATCCTTATAACATGACTTCCGATTAACGAACAAAGGAGATACAGCTCCTAAGACCTGGTGAAAAAATGGTCTTTCCTTCGCTTGCCAAGATGAGGCAATCCACACCCTCCATCCTTCGACATAAAGAATATCCCTTTTTAGGACCCATGACAAAAACTGCCGTTGCCAGAGCATCTGCCTTCATTCCATCTTTACAGATGATGGTAACACTTTGGCATTCATCGGTAGGAAAACCAGTTTTAGGATTTAAGATATGGTGATATCGTTTGCCCTGGTAAATAAAAAATTTTTCATAATCTCCTGATGTAGCAATGGCTGAATCGGATACAGACACCTTGGCCATAATCTTTTGAGATTCTCTTGGGTCCGGAATTCCTATTGACCAGGGTTGATCATTTTTTAATCCTCCCACTCTCAAATCTCCACCTGCATTGACAATGAGATTTTTATATCCAAGGGATCTTAAAAGTTCGAATGCCTTGTCCACTGCATAACCCTTAGCGATTCCACCTAAATCAATCTCCATCCCTTTCTTTTTCAACAAAACTTTCCCCTCTGGATCGATTCCAATATTTTTAAAATTCACTAAGTCCAACCTTCCCCTTGCCTCCTCTATCGAAGGAGGAAGTTTTTTCTCCCTTGCCTTTCTCCAGAGTTGGGTGAGAGGACCGATACTAATATCGAACACACCTTTTGAAAGTTCAGATATCTCTTTTGCCTTCTTAATCACATCGAATGTCTCAGGAAAAACTTTAACCCACTCTTTCCCAGCAGATCGGTTGATTCGACTGATATCACTCGATTCAATCCATGGACTCATTAATTGTTCGATCCTTTTGATCTCCATGAAGGCTTGAAGGGCTGCTTTTTTTGACGCCTCTTCATCCCCGCCCATAAGGATAATCTCAACCACCGTCCCCATGGCGGCATGATGGTATTTATAAAGGTCTGAAGGATAGGTAGATTGTGGAATAAGGATCAGGATAAGGAAGAAAAAGCAGAAAATATAACCATAAGTTTTAATCATATATAGAAAATAAGTATCATTCCTGCGCCTGCCTGCGGTAGGCAAGAAAGCAGGAATCAATAGGAAGCTATCTCTGAAAACCTTCTGGATTCCCGCTGGAGTTTATCCCGATGGAAATCGGGGCGGGAATGACAAAGTAGTTCAGACTATTTGATATACCCTTCCTTCTTCAACTTTTCATAAACCTCTTTAGCTTTATCCAAACTATCAAAGATCAGAAGGGCAGTGATGGTTGCTCCAGATACAGAGTCTACTTTGGGATCAAAAGTGAAAGGTTTGAGGATGGATTTCCCTACCGTGCGGCTCCTTAATTTTTTTACATCCTGTTCTGTCCATTGGAGGTTCCCAAATTTTGTGAGCTGAATGGGGACGATTTCGATTACATTCCCTGAGGCATCGAAGGTATAAATAAAGTAGGTATCGTGGCAGATATCGCAGACGGCTCTGCGGCTTGCAAGTTTGGAGAAGAGATTCTCCTGGTGAGTCCCAAAATCGACTTTTCCTACATAAATCCAATCCCCATCCTTTAATGCTAACTTTTCGATCTGAAGCACCTTCCCCCCAGAAGTGTTCATTCCTTCTCTTGCTTTTTTCACCAATTCTTCTTCCGTGAGAGGAGGTTTCAAGGCATCGCCTTCATAGATGGCGCCTTTCTTTGGTTTTAGAAGGGCTAAGTCATACTGGAGGACAGCCTTGGTTTCATCTATTACGTTCTCAACCAGTTCAATCAAGCCAAGATGGGTGCTCACCACTATCCCTTTTCCTTGCGCGTCTCTTCTTACCCAAATTATAAAAGGGGTTCGAGGATTACCGATTGCCGTATGGGCATCGAATTTAGTATCTGCAAAGATAGGGTAGGGGACTTTATAATCTTTCTTAAAAATTTCTATTTCCTTCAGGTTATTGCCCGAAGCTATCCCGATTATCTTCACATTTCCCTTTAATTTGGAATCCCCCTCAATTAATGAGTATAATTCATTGAGAACTGGGGCCTGTCTCTGGCAACTCACACAATAAGTGCTGATGAATTCAACGAGGATTAAATTCCCTCGAATCTCTCGAAAAGAAAATCTCTTCTTTTGGGGTATTCCGAGATAGGATTGTTCTCCTTTAGATAATGTTTGAGTAAAGTTCAGATCCGGAAAAGGGATGGCAAAACCAATTGGCTTCATCTCTCCCAAAGCAAGAGAGAAATGGAGAAATATAAATATAAAAAGGATCCAAAATGAACGAATAAGTATCCCAGTGCACATAAGATTTTATCCTTTCGTAAATTTAAAGGAGTGTATGGGAAAAGGATAACGCAAAACATTAAAGAATGCAAAAGGAAAGGTAAGGTCTCGACGAATTAGGAATAATGACATGTGAAGATATGACCATCTTTCCCATTTTTTTAAAATTAATTTAAACCTAAATTGAGCGATTCTGTGCTTAAAGGAAGCATAGATTGTCATTCCCGCGAAGGCGGGAATCCAGAAAGAGACAAAGAAACTGGATTCCTGTTTTCACAGGAATGACAGACGATTATTTCACTTATTGGGTGATATTTCTTATTCATGTAACCTTTTGTTTTCAATGTCTTGCCTTATTTTTATATAAAAATCGCTCAATTTGGATT
>Ga0194125_10005621_pt1 | contig 18991 bp, 18 predicted proteins | sample TA2KigC250mmetaG_FD_148626 | JGI IMG/M metagenome (GOLD analysis project Ga0194125, IMG submission 148626) | Freshwater microbial communities from Lake Tanganyika, Tanzania - TA2015034 Kigoma Deep Cast 250m | ecosystem: Environmental > Aquatic > Freshwater > Lake | place: Tanzania: Lake...
TGCGCGGGAATCGGGAGGCCCGGCAAGAACCCTGCCCGGAGGCAAACGAAAGCAGGGCGGCATCAATGAAGGAGAGAACCCGAAGAATTGATGCTGAAACGAGCCGGGAGTCGGATGGTGGCATAGTGTGCGCTGGGCAGTGCCCGGATCAGGAGGGTTAAAGTCCCTCTGGTGCTCAGATAAGGGGCACCATATCCAAAAGCGGGGGTAATGCCTCGCTGGCCGGTGTGCGAGAATAAGGTGAACCCTAAACGGGCACGAAATCGGAAACGACGGAAACAGCCAAGGAAGCGCCTAAGTTCGAACACAAATCAATGCATGATAACCGGAGGAGACGGCTTATGGACGATGATCCGTAGCCTCAAATGCTATGGTGTTGTAGTAAATCAGATACGGTTACTCCACCGGTCAGGATTCCGGTGCAAATTAGCGACAGCAACAATAAGTATTTCTGTATCCCTTGTCTGATAGATGATTCCGTATGGAAATTTCCGGAGTCGGCACCGTCTTGTGCGTTTCGAATATGGGTGCCATGCCATTGGCTGCTTGACTATCCTGTTGATCGCGGAAAGAAATTCGGTGAGGAAAACCTCTCCCAAGCCATGCAACTCGTAATTGTAATAATCGATTGCTTCTTCGAGTTCGATTCCGGCTATTTCAAGCAGACGGATTTCCACTGATTCAGCCCTGCGTATACTTTGCGATGATGTCGTTCAGTGAAACAGCTTTTATTTTACCCAGGTCGTAGGCGTCTATCCTGTTTTCAGATTCTTTTTTCCATAGATCATCAATCGTTTTGTCTGGTGTGTCGAGATGATCAAGTAGTTTGTCCACGAGCTCTGCCTGTTCGTGAGGTTTGAGGCTTATCGCTTTCTGATATATTTCTCTTGCCGTTTGCATAATACAAATTCCGCTCTTGTCTGTTGAATAACCCGGAACATCATTTGAAGTATAGGAATTGCTGTAGTGATTCGCAAAATTCCAGACTTGGTGGCGCTGATCCGTAGCCAAAAATACTGTGCTATGGTATCTTGAAATCAGGAGAAAAAACCCGATTGCCGGGCAATAAAAAGGGGAAAGTGCGATGCCGCGAGGACCGGGACTTGACGCACCGGGAACCCTGCATCATGTGATTATCCGGGGGATCGAGCGGGGCAATATTGTTCGTGACGATACGGACCGGAAAACGTTTCTCGACACGCATGGGAATCTCTCGATTCATGAACATCGTTTGAATTATCAGGAGGAATGTGGTATTCTTACTGGTAATACGTAATACTGGAGGGTAACATGAAAGTGACAACAAAAGGGCAGGTGACGATACCTGTTAACATACGGGAAAAGTTGGGGATAACCCCTGATACAGAAGTCGATTTTCTGCAGGAGGGGGATCGCATCGTGATAGTGAAACGAAAAGACGCAACGCCCGCGAGTCGGAAATTTAAAAAGCTTCGGGGGATTGCGACTGTCAAAATGACTACGGATGAAATCATGGCGCTCACAAGAGAGGTATGAACGGTCTGCTTGTTGAATTGAATATCATCCTGGATGTTTTTCTCGATGATCCTGTCTGGGCTGACTGGTCGGAGGCCGTTCTTTCTGAATATGCCACTCATACCCCTTTATGCATCAATCAAATCATCTATTCCGAAATTTCCATCGGGTTTAAAAAAATCGAGGAACTGGAGGCGGCGATTTCGTCAAGCGGACTTAAGATGCTGGAGATCCCAAGGGAAGCCCTTTTTCTTGCAGGAAAAGCTTTTCTCAGCTACCGAAAGCTTAAAGGTGAAAAGAGGTCTCCATTGCCGGACTTTTTTATCGGGGCACATGCCGCAGTATCAGGTTTTGAACTGATTACACGGGATAAAAACAGATATCAAATGTATTTCCCGACAGTCAGAATCATTTCACCGGAATAATCATTTTGCTTCTCCCCGTGGACCAGTTTGAAAGAAGTCTTTGGGTAGGAGGTCTTCGGGACTCCGTTCCCTCAAATGCAGGATGAATGGCTTATGGTGTGATGGTGGAGATCGTTCGCAACTACGTAAACTTATTGCTTTGGAGGCGCGGTTAACCCTGGCAATGATCCACTCATCCCGGTAACTGATCATTGTTGTATTCGGAACTGACCCGGAAAGAATTCGCTTATTGCTTAATTTGTCCTTAACAATACAGGTCATCATTCCGGATTTATTGCGCTTCGCGCCCTCAAATACATTTTTCTCTGCGGAGCGCTGCCCGATCCGAGGCCACATTAGACACCTCAAATTGTTAGTTCTCGATATGCTGTGATTGCTGCCTGGGGGGATCGCGTTTTTTTGTAAAATGTAAATATGGTATTACATTATATCTGATTAAGGATATATCTTTATTACAAATGCCGACACCTCATCTGCCAAATTCTGCAGTGCGCAAGGCGCTGTGCAAGCTTGGAGCAAATATTCATGAGGCGCGGATGCGCCGCAGGCTGCCTATGAGTGTTGTGGCTGAACGGGCGTCAACATCGCGCCCAACCCTATCCCGCCTTGAGAAGGGCGATCCTTCGGTGAGTATCGGTATTTATGCAGCTGTGCTTCAGGCTCTTGGCTTGCTGGACGATCTGGCCTGGCTTGCAGATCCTGCCCGAGACAGCGTAGGTCAGCAGCTTTCGACGGCAGCATTGCCCAGGCGTGCCCGTATAAGCGGCAGAAAAAGGAGTGACGGTGATGCCTGAGGTCGAGGTTTATGTCGATTGGCAAGGGTGCTGCCGATTGATCGGCAGGTTTTATCGGCAGTCCGGCAGGGAGATGCAACAAGGCAAAGATCGATTTTTTTCTTCCATTAATATTATTACTTGAGTTTGTTATGTTCGATAATGAAGAAGAGCTGCAAAAAATCTATCAGAAAAATTTCCCTTTTTGGGAAGACATATTAAATGACGTTTCCAGAGCTATCAGTAATAAAATTCAGGCAAAAGAATTAAAATATACCTTAAAAAAAAGAGTCAAATCTCTTGAAAGTCTTAATGAAAAAAAACAGCGGCTTGTCAACAAGGGACTCATACAAAATCAGAAAATTAAGGATTTGCTTGGTTTGCGCATTATTGTGCCGTTTTTGGAAGATGTAGAGCAGGTGGTTGATATTATTAAAGAATCTTTTGATGTGGCGGATATTGAGAGAAAATCCGAAGCATTGTCTTATAGGGAATTTGCCTATGACAGTGTGCATCTGGAAATATCATTGGGAGATTTATGTGTTGAAATGCCGGAGTTTTGCTGTCATTCGTGTGAAATTCAAATCCGGACAATATTGCAGGAAGCATGGGCTGAAATTGAGCATGAGCTGCTTTACAAGAGTAATATCGAGTTCCCGGACAATCGGGCTATCCGCAAAAAAATGGCGGCACTCAATGCAAATCTTGTGCTTTCGGATATGATATTTCAGGAAATACGAGACAAGCAAAAAGAGTTAGTTGCCTGGGGCCATGAGCGTTTTAAGGAACTGCAGAAAAAAGCAAAAGAGGTCTCTGTAAATTCACTTCATAAGTATCGGGGGGTAAATCATGAAAATGATCTGGAGGAAAAAGGAGAATCTTTAAAAAACATTGAAATAAATCTCCTGAAGGCATTGGATGCCCATAATAATGAAAATTATAGAGGTGCTATTGATTATTACAGTGAAGCATTGTCTGCGGATCCGCCATTAAAAGTGCGTGCTATTATATACAATCATCGGGGTCTTGCCTATTTTATGCTGAACAAGGAAAGGCAGGCATTAAAAGATTTCGAAGACAGTTTTAAGTGTGATCCGGGTTATTATCAGGTCCTCAACAACCGAGCACTGACGCTCAGGCGGATGGGGCTGACCAATGAGGCTCTTTACAATTTCGAGAAATCCCTTGAGCTTGAGAAAAGGCAACCGGAAGTGTATTTTCTCAGAGCACAAACCTATTATGAAATCAGGAATTATCAATCCGCTCTGAATGATGTTACAATTGCTGTTCAAATGAGTCCGGATTATTCGGAGGCTCAAAAACTTTTAGAACAGACCGTTAAAAAACTAACCGGACAAAACCAGGAAAAATAAACAACAGTCAGCATCTTCAGCAAACGAAACGCCTTGATCAGGTTTCCTTTTTTCTTGGGAGATCCAGTTGTGATCAGTTTCCCTCTTTCTGTAACGTTGCGCCACGACTGCTTTCAATGGCATCGGCAATTTGCAGGCACGAGTGTGCATGGACATGAATAACGAGACACGGGGATCATAGCTGAAACGCACAGTTGTCCCTTCCCTTCCGTCATTTTTGAGGCTGAAACAATTCGCTGGATTTGCGCGGTGTTATCAGATAATATCGGAGAATCCGCCGGTGTGAAGAGTTAACGTTTCGCTGCAGGTCATGGTCTGATGTCGATTAACTGTTGCCCTGGCTGATCAGAATATGAAGAGTTCCGGCAGCACAGCACCGGCATTGCCGGCAATGGTGCGGTGGTACTCCCTTCCTCCCGAGGGTTCCGGGTTTATTTCGATGCAATAAGCGCCCCATTCGCGAGCAAGGGCGGGAAAACCGGCAGCGGGCCAGACCGTACCGGAGGTGCCGATGCTGATAAAGAGATCGCACTCCTCGACAGATCGTTTTGCCTTTCTGACGACAACAGGATCGAGCATGTCGCCGAACCAGATGATATCCGGACGGAGCCAGGCACCGCATGCGCATTTCAGCGTCTCATACGACTTGCCGTGATCCTCGACAACCGTTCTGCACCGGTCGCAGCGAAGACGCCATAGTGTGCCGTGAAGTTCGATGACTCCTTCTGATCCGGCCCGCTGGTGCATGCCGTCGATATTCTGTGTTATCACCTTCACCCCGGGTATTCCGGCAATAACCCGATGCCCTTCATGCGGCAGACAGTCGAGCACAGCCTGTCTGCGCAGTTCATGAAAACGCAGCACCTTTTCGGGATTGCGATCGAACGCTTTCTGACAGGCATACTCCTCGTAATCATACTCCTTCCAGACGCCCCCTTTTCCCCGGTAGGTGGGAACGCCACTTTCGGCCGACATGCCGGCTCCTGTGAAAAAGAGTATCCGACGGTATTGCGAAAGGGTGATTCTATCCATTGATTTGAGGGGATTCGTTAATTCCAAATATAAGGAATTCCTGCGGGATACTGTCGAGCTGCCGGGGTACGCTCGCAACCAAGCAGCAAAATAGAGAAAACCCTGCTTTTTCGAAGCAGAGGCAGGACGTAAACAGGCAGTACGATCCCCACAAAAGCCAATTCCGCGAGGAGCAGGACTGTCGCACCAGGCACCCTGCATCATGGCCTCATGTGATGGTGTGCCGGATATAGGGCAACTGAAAAATCGGGACCAGGGAGGCGGGAGACCCGCCGCCCCGGTGCCCTTGCAGATATGTCTTACAGCTGTTCCATTCTGAATGTCCCGCTGCAGCAATGTCCGGACAGGTCTTTGTATACTCCGTCCTTCGTAGACCACTTTCCAGGCTTGTTCCTGCACAGGGTAGCCTTGAAATCGTGGAGACACTTTGCATCCGGACCGCCAGGGACGCCCTTAACCTGCCCTTCCAGCCTGCAGCAGTTGCGTGACACGGGCGTAACGGTACCGACGAATGTTGAGGTAATCTTGCCGTCAGCGGGATCGATGATTTCACCATTGATCTTTTTGCCGCAGTCGGTCTGATGCAGAACCATAATGAACGATCCCGTTTTCGGGCCTGCGGGGCACGCGGGATCGTCTACCGAGATACCCTTGTACTTGCCGGCGATACAACACTTGCCGGGCACGAGAGGTTGTATTCCCTCCTGGATCGGTGGCTTGGCAAAGCCCGTACCAACAACCAGCATGACGGCCAAAATCGCCATCATTGCTGTTACCACTACCATTTTTCTCATTGTTTTTCCTCCTTTGTTGTGAGTTGATTGCAGGATTGCAACCAGGCGGTCATGTTTTTTTAACAAGCCCTTGTAAAGAAAGGTATCCCGGATTATGCCCCAAGACATTGTGAAATAATCCTTTCCGCCATCCTGATGCAGGAGCCGGATCTGAACCGGTGTTTCTGTGACCTGTAAGGTTATTTGCACTTTAAAATATGAACTTATTTACTTTATCTCAATCACGCGGATGGCCGCTTCCGGAAAAAACTGATCGTGATCGATACGGTGCACAAGTATCAGGCAGAAAAATGCGGGTTGTAATCATTACAACCGTATCGAATGAAACCAACGAATCGATAATCCGAATCTGCTTAAGGATGCAGTGCTGGCCAAATGCGGGCTGCCGATACTTCGCCTGTCGACGGTCGGGAGGGACGAGCGGAACTGGATCAGGAAAAAGCTGGAGGAGGTTGCAGCATAACAGCGGCCAAGAGAAGTCTTTCAACTGAAAGAGTTGCCCACGGATTGGCACGGATTTATGGAAGAGGGGTTACAGAGTGTTTGTGTTGAGCTCTTGAGCTATCGAGCTGTCAGGCTAACAAGCCAAAAGAGGGAAGAGCGCGGTTCCCGCTGATTGAAAGCGGATATTCACGGATGGAAGACGACGGAAGTCGGGAGTAGAAGAGAAGAAGAAGAGTTGCCCACGGATTGGCACGGATTGGGGATTGGATTTTCACGAATGGATACGGGCTTCAGGGTATACTGCCGTGCGATCCGGAATCTCCGGCAGGCGCTGCTTGTATAAAGTAAAACAGGCATGCTCGGGCACGCCTGTTTTACAAACCGATTTTTCTGACAGAAGTACCGCAGGCTATTCTGATACAAGCCATTCAATAGCGAGCAGTTTCGTTACTCCCATTCAATGGTGGCCGGCGGTTTCGAGGAGATGTCGTAGGCAACGCGGTTGATGCCGCGCACTTCGTTGATGATGCGGTTCGAGACGCGCGAGAGGAAGTCGTGCGGGAGGTGCGACCAGTCGGCGGTCATGCCATCGGAGGATTCCACTGCGCGCAGGGCGAGCACGTTTTCGTAGGTGCGCTTGTCGCCCATCACACCGACCGACTGCACCGGAAGCAGGACGGAGAAAGCCTGCCACACATGCTGGTAAAGTCCGCTTGATTTCAGTTCTTCGAGGTAGATTTCGTCGGCATCGCGAAGCACGTCGAGCCGTTCCTTCGAGACCGAGCCGAGTACACGTACGGCAAGCCCCGGGCCGGGGAAGGGATGGCGCATGAGAATATCCTCTGCTATGCCGAGTTCGCGACCGACGGCGCGCACTTCGTCCTTGAACAGCTCGCGAAGCGGTTCGATAAGCTTAAGCTTCATGCGCTTCGGAAGGCCGCCCACGTTGTGGTGCGACTTGATGGTTTCGGAAGGACCCTTGACGCTTACGCTTTCAATCACGTCGGGGTAGAGGGTGCCCTGAACCAGAAATTTTTCCTCGTGCAGGTTTTCCTCGAACACCTGGATAAAAGTTCTGCCGATGATCTTGCGTTTCTTTTCGGGAGAAGCCACGTTTTTCAGCCGCTTGAGAAACAGCTCGGATGCATCGGCAAGCGTGATCCTGAGCCCGAGCGGCTTGAGGAAGCTCATTACCTTTTCGGCTTCGTTTTTGCGCAGGAGGCCGTTGTCCACGAAGACGCAGTGCAGGTTTTTGCCGATAGCCTGGCTTACAAGTACGGCGGCAACCGTGGAGTCCACGCCGCCGCTGATGCCACAGATGACGGTTTTGTCGCCGGCAGTTTTACGGATTTCCTCGATCTGGTGCCGGATGAAATGTTTCGGCGACCAGTCGGGGGTTATGCCTGCAATGTCGATAAGGAAGTTCGAAAGCAGCTGCTTGCCGTAGAGGCTGTGCTGCACCTCGGGGTGGAACTGCAGCCCGTACACTTTGAGCGCTGCCTTGCTTCCAAAGCTTTCGAGCGCGCACATCTCGGAATTCGCCGTGCTGGCGGTGACCCTGAACCCGTCGGGCATGCGCACCACCTTGTCGCCATGGCTCATCCATACATCCGAGTCCGGGATGTTCCGGAACAGCATGCTCTCATGTTTTTCGTCGTGGCTGACGAGCATCCTGGCGCGTCCGAACTCCTGTTTCGATGCCGAAGCAACCTCTCCTCCGAAATGCCTGGCAATGGCCTGCAGGCCGTAGCAGATGCCGAGAATCGGCAGGCCGAGTGAAAAGATGCCGTCATGCGGAAGAATTGCGGATTCACCGTAGACGCTTGTCGGGCCACCTGAAAGGATGATGGCTTTCGGGGCGTGCTCCCTGATGGTATCGGGAGTGGTATTGTAGGGCAGAATTTCCGAATAGATACCCAGCTCCCTGATTCGACGGGCGATCAGCTGGGTGTATTGCGATCCGAAATCCAGAACTAAGACTGACTGCATTCGAGTGTGTTGATTTATTTTATACCTTTATACCCCTCAGAAAAGGCCCTCGCCGGCTGGTTCATCGGCAGGCAGGGGCTGCAGTTCCGTTGCATCTCCCCCGTCCGCCGACGAAGCGGAACCGCTGCCATCAGAAGACTGTGCCGGTTGTGATTTGTAATAATTGAATCCTTTCGGCGTGTAATACTCGATATAGACATCCGAGCCCATAAGGTCCGACGGAGTATTGGTATTGCCGGAAATGGGGACGGCAATGACGTTATCGGGAATATGGAAATACCGGTTGTCTAGCTTAAGTGACGGGTCTCCGTAAGCCTTTTTCATGAACAGCGCCCATATCGGCAGCGCGGCTCTTGCACCCTGTCCGTATTCCATAGAGGTGAACTTGACGCGTTCATCGTCAAATCCGGTCCAGACGACAGCGGCAAGCTGGGGAGTAAACCCCGCGAACCAGGCATCGCGCATGCTCTGGGTGGTTCCGGTTTTGCCTGCAGCTTCGTAATCGAATCCGTAGCGGGAACGGAGTGCGATACCGGTGCCTTTGTTCACCACATCCTTGAGCATGGAGACCATCACGAAATTCGAGGTGGAGTCGATGGCGAATTTCGTATTTGGGCGATATTCGGAAATGATACGATTATGCTTGTCGTGAACTTTCAGGATAGAGACCGGTTCGTTCCATGTGCCGTTGTTTGCAAAGGTTGCAAACGCACCGGCAAGTTCGAGCGGCGTAACTTCCGCTGTACCGAGAACAATGGAGAGGTTCGAAGGCATGGGCGACGAAATGCCCATTCTTCTTGCATAGCTGATGATTTCCGGGATCTTGAGATTTTCGTAGGCAAGTCGCACCGTAACCTGGTTCAATGACCTGCTCAGTGCCGAGCGGAGGGTTGTCAGCCCGCCTGAGGATCCGTCGGAGTTTCTCGGCGACCATATGCCGCTGCCGCTTTTCAGGGCTATTGGCTGGTTAAGCACTCTGAAATTTGCGGGAATCCCTTTGTCGATAGCCGCGGCGTAGACAAACGGCTTGAATGTGGAACCGGGCTGACGTTTTGCCTGCCAGACATGGTCGAACTGATAGCGGTAATCGTCAGGCGAGAAGTTATTTCCTCCTACCCAGGCCTTGACATGTCCGTTTGACGGGTCGAGTACAACAAATGCGAGCTGTATTCTCGTTTTTTCTCGCAGAAGGTTTCCGAGCCAGACCTTGTCTGCCCGAAGACTGGCGAGTGCCGATTGTTCGGAAACGCCTTCTTCTCGCAGTTCCTTGAAACGGGCGCTCTCTTTGATGATCAGGGTTTTGAGCGATTCAGGCCATCTCCAGGAACGGTCGAACGAAGCCTGAAGCGAAGCGAGATGCTCCCTGACGGCCTGTTCTGCATATTTCTGCATCCGGCTGTCAAGCGTCGTCTGAATGGTAAGCCCGTCTCGGTAGACGTTGATGTCACCAAGCATTGATGCAGGTTTGATGGTCTGCCGGATGTATTCCGTGAAATAAGGCGCCAGGCCGTGATGGTTCACCGGCGTAAAGTTCAGCTGCAGCTTTGTTTTCTTTGCTGCGGCCGCCTGGGCCGGGGTGATGAACTTCTCCTTTTCCATCAGCGAAAGCACCAGGTTCCTTCTGGCTACGGAACTCGACGGATTTTTCACGGGATTGTATCCGGTCGGGTTTTTCAGCGCGGCAATGAGCGTGGCGCTTTCCGGCAGCGTCAGCTTGCTTGCCGGTTTGCCGAAATAGGTTCTTGCTGCCGCTTCGATGCCGTATGCTCCCGAACCGAAATAGACGGTGTTGAGATAGAGGGCGAGTATTTCGTCCTTGGTGTAGGTTTTTTCAAGCTCGATAGCCGTGATGAACTCCTTGGCTTTTCGGCTGATGGTGCGTTCCTGGGTAAGATAGAGGTTTTTGGCAAGCTGCTGGGTAATGGTGCTTGCGCCATGCCAGCGTTTTCTCCCTTTTATGATGTTTTCGCCCATCGCGAGCGCAAGTCTTCTGAGATCCACGCCCCAGTGGCTGTAAAACGAAACGTCCTCTGTTGCTATCAGCGCGTGCTGAGCCGATTTCGGGATCGATTTGAGCGGAATGAATGTGCGGTTTTTCAGAAAGAACTTGTGCAGCAGCACGCCGTCTTCGGAATAGACCAGCGAGGCGAGTTCAGGGTTCGGGTTTTCGAGTTCCTCGAGGCTTGGCAGTCCCTTGAACGGGTTCAGGGCAAACGCGGGTGGAGTCGTGAGCGTAACGAGCAGAAACGCGGTGAAAGCGAAAATAAGGGTTTTTGATAAGAGTGTTTTCACAGTGACGTTCAGTCTTTGAGTTTTCACGTAATAAGCAACGGGTACCATGGTATTCATCAGGGGATCATATACTCTTCTGCAGGACGGCTTTCCCCGGCACTCTGTTTATAAAAATGTCCGGAAAATTCAAAATGCTTTTTCAGTACCGCACCGAAAGCCGCGGTGTCTTCAAGCATGGGAAGATGTCCAAGGCTCATGAACCGCGCAAGCGAAGTCGGCGCGGCTGACAGGGCCTTCCTTTTTTTGAATAGCGTTATGGTGCCTTCAGGCGGAATGGTATGGTCTTCCATGCCGACGCAGCAGAGCACAGGCGATGCTATTCCGATCACATGCGACGTGTAGGTTCGCAGCGCTTCGGGGTCAATGGAGAACCTGCCGACAGCGTTTGTAGCTTCCTTATCGGACTGAGTAAAATCTTCGATGATTATGTCGCTGTATTCCCTGCCTATCTCTTTGGCCGCTGCCCGTTTGATAAAAAGGGTACGAAGAGGCTCTACCTGAAAAATGTTCCGCATGTTCATCGAAACGTCGATCAGGCCGCCGAGGAATAAAAGCCCGAGAGACGTCAATGCGGTTTCTTCGAAAATCCCGCAAGCTGTAATGGTTGCAGATACGAGAGCGTCGGGATAGTTCGTACAGAGTTCCGTCGCAACCATGCCTCCCATCGAGTGGCCGACTATATGCAGGTTTCTTGATCTTTCCAGTCCGAGGTGCTCAATAAGATCGCCGGCTTCACTGGCGAACCCTTCTATGGTAAATGATGGCTTTCTTCCCTTGATCAGCGTTCTGCCTGTACCGCTCTGGTCATAGGTTATGCAGCGGTAATCAGGTGTCAGCAAGCCGACCAGAGGCTTCCAGTATCGTGAAGATATTGCCCATCCATTCACGAAAAGAATTGCAGGTTTTTCCTCGAGTGCGGGATCATGCTCCGCACTGTCTTCATAAAAAAGCCTGCAGCGCGAAGATGCCAGATAGCTCATTGCAAACAAAGACGGTTACGTGTGTAAAATACCAATATATAATAATTATGACTTTTCTTATTCATCAGCGAAGCCGTCATGATACTGTCGCGGAGGTTTAATTACCCCGCTTGTTTTGTGTATAAGACGCCCAATCGCTACATTACTGGTGCCTTTCTGAATTATTTCCCCTGAAACATCCTCATTGTATGGATAACTCATTCACCGGATTCCTTTTCGGCATTGCCGACTTCATCATTCATATCGATAAACACCTTCAGGTTATCGCTTCAGAATACGGGCTGTGGTTGTACGGCATCCTTTTTCTGATTGTTTTCTGCGAGACAGGTCTCGTTGTCACCCCTTTTCTTCCCGGCGATTCCCTTCTTTTTGCGGCCGGGTCGCTTGCTTCAATACCAGGATCGCAGCTCGACCCTCATCTGCTTTTCGTTGTATTCTTCGTCGCTGCAGTATTGGGCGATACGGTGAACTACAGTATAGGCCACGCGCTTGGTCCGAAGGTATTCGATTTTAAAAAGTCGCGGTTGTTCAATCCCGGACATCTCGAAAAAACCCGTGAGTTTTTTGAAAAATATGGAGGCAAGACCATCATCATCGCCCGTTTTATTCCCATTATCAGAACCTTTGCGCCGTTTGTCGCAGGTGTCGGAGCGATGTCCTATCCGAAATTCATTCTGTTTAATATTCTTGGCGCGCTCCTCTGGGTGGGGCTGTTCAGCTACAGCGGTTACTATTTTGGACAGTTGCCTTTCGTGCAGGAGAACTTCAAACTGCTGATTATCGCCATTATCTTTTTATCGATTCTGCCTCCGGTTGTCGAATACCTCAAGCATCGTCATGCCCGCAGCGACAGGTAGCCGGAAGCGCGCGATGCCTGTCGCCTCCGGCAGTTCGATACACAGTACAGGCGCGATGTTGATAACTTGTTGATGTTGTGTGGAATACGGAAACAGATGAGCCGCGGGAAAGCGTGATTACGTGTCTGGATTGGTCTTTACTGTATATATTATAGATAGTTATGAGAATTGTTCGTTATCCTGGAGCTATGGTTTGTTGGCCGGCTTTTCCGGCGATATCTGCAAGGTGACTGTGGATAATCATATCTGACGTTCATTGCGGCATGAAGGATTGCAAAGCAAAAACAGCAAAAAGAATTATATTTATCCGCGGATTTTTTTATTTTTGCTTCCCTCAGACACGATTATCGGCGTATAGCGCAGCCTGGTAGCGCACTTCCTTGGGGTGGAAGGGGTCGTGGGTTCAAATCCCGCTACGCCGACTCTTTTATGCTTTGCCCTCTCTGCTCTCTGCTCTTCTTTACTGCGCAGCTTTCTTCCCATCCGTAACCGGTACAGTGCTCTTTTTCTGCTTTCGGCAACAGTGAACGTCCAGCATGATTTTACGGTTGGTTTTTCAGAAAATGCAGTCACCCGGTCACCTTAATGGAAGTCGGCTCAGATCATGGAACTTTCCGGACTCAATACCGTCATTATCGGTTCAGGCATTGGCGGCCTGGCGGCAGGAGCACTTCTTGCTTCCCGCGGGGCACTGGTTACCGTGCTTGAAGCCCAGGGATATCCGGGCGGCTGCGCCGCAACATTCGCCAGGCAGGGATACCGTTTCGATGCCGGCGCGACAGTCGGGTGCGGTTTTCACCCCGGTGGCCCTATGGATATGCTCGGCAGGGAACTCGGCATCACCTGGCCGGTCCGTCAGGAGACCGTAGCCTGGCGCTATTGCCATGGCTCGCTCACTCTTGATCTCGACCGGCAAGGATCGGGCGTGCTGGAACGCTTTCCTGAGAGTCGAGCTTTCTGGCAGGAGCAATCCGTGCTTTCAGCTCTTCTCTGGAAGCTTGCGGCGGGCGGCCTTCCATGGCCTCCCGCATCGATAGCAGATCTTGCGCTATTGCTCCGCAAAGGATTTTCCGGTTTTCCCGGTACGTCGCGACTGCTGCATTTCGCGGCAAAAACTGCCTATGAGTGGCTTGTTGAGCACCGGCTCGAAACTAATGCCGAATTCATGCGCTTCATCGATGCCCAGCTGCTCATTTCCGCCCAGGCAACCTCGAGAGAGGCCAATGCGGTCAACGCAGCAATAGCTCTTGACCTTCCGTTTTCCGGAGCATGGCATATCGAGGGAGGCATCGGACGTATATCAGAACAACTCGCTCTCAGCATAGAGCAACATGGGGGCACGGTTCTTTACCGGGAAAGGGTAGAACGCATGCATACCATCCGAAGACAGGTATTCGGCGTTGAAACTTCAGGCGGCCTGTCGCTTGCGGCCGACCTGTTTCTTGCAAACCTCACGCCGGCCTCGCTTGCACTGCTTGCCGGCATTTCGTCGGATTCTCCGCTGCTTCGTCAGAAAGGGCCGGTACACCGCTGGGGAACAGTTACGCTCTATCTTGGACTCGATGCCGCAATTGCAGCCGGGGCCGGAGAGCGCCACCTCCAGATAATCGGGCAGTCCGGCAATCCTGGAGAAGGCAACAGCATTTTCGCCTCCTTTTCGATGCCGGGTGAAGAGGGGCGCGCTCCTCGAGGGTGCGCGGCCGTCACGGTTTCGACCCATTCCCGTCCGGAACCATGGTTTGCAGCCGTCGGAAAAAGCCGTGAGGAGTACCTGAGACTGAAATCCACTTATATCGATAAGATGCTCGATCTGCTTGCGCTGCATATTCCGGGCCTTCGTGAAGGCATACGTTTTCTTGAGGCGGGTACTCCGCTTACGTGGGAGCGGTACACGGGGAGGCATCGCGGTTATGTCGGCGGATATCCGCAAACTTCGCTTTTCGACGTCAGGGATCCGGCAACGGGCTTCGACAACATGCTGCTGGTCGGCGATTCCGTTTTTCCGGGACAGTCACTTCCGGGCGTCGTGACCGGTGCGAGGCGTGTCGTCGAACTGGCAGGAAGGGGTGTGGGTAGTAGGTAGTGGGATGTGGGAGGGTTTATTTTGTCCTTGTCTTTCGGTGTGCGTCAGTGTCAGTTCTTATCGTGCATTGTGGTTGATTGCGGAGGAAATAGCTGATTGTTGGCTATATTTTTTCTATGGAGACGCTTGAAAAACTACAGATACTCTCCGGTGCAGCCCGGTACGACGCGTCGTGCGCTTCCAGCGGCAGCCGACGCGAGAACACTGCATGTGTCATCGGCAATACGTCGCGGGGCGGAATCTGCCATTCATGGTCGGATGACGGCCGATGCATTTCTCTCCTGAAAATTCTGCTTTCGAACGATTGTGTCTACGATTGTGCGTACTGCGTCAACCGATCCTCGAATTCTGTTCCGAGAGCTTCGTTCACCGCGCGCGAAGTTGTTGATCTCACCATGGAGTTCTACAGGCGGAACTATATCGAGGGACTTTTCCTCAGTTCCGCAGTCATGCAGAGCCCGGACCAGACCATGGAGAGGATGGTAACGGTAGCAGAAACGCTTCGTCTCGAAGAGCGGTTCGGAGGCTACATCCATCTGAAGATCATTCCCGGCAGCAGCAGCGAACTGGTTCGAAGGGCAGGCCTTCATGCCGACCGGATCAGCGTGAATATCGAACTGCCTTCCCATGACTCTCTCAAAAGGCTTGCGCCTCAGAAAGGGAAGCAGGCAATAATCGAACCGATGTCGCTTATCGGCAAAGAGATTCGGCATAGCCTCGTCGAGCGCAGGACGAGTCGCTGCGCTCCGCGTTTCGCGCCTGCCGGGCAGAGCACGCAGATGATAATTGGCGCAAGTCCCGAGAGCGATTTTCAGATTCTGAGACTCTCCGAGGGACTCTATCGGAAGATGAGCCTCAAGCGGGTCTACTATTCCGCATTCGTTCCTGTCAACGAGGACAGTCGCCTTCCTGTGCTTGCCGCGCCTCCCCTGCTTCGTGAGCACCGGCTCTATCAGGCTGACTGGCTGCTTCGTTTTTACGGATTTTCCGTCAGCGAAATTCTTTCGGACGATGCTCCGAATCTCGACGAATCGTTCGATCCCAAAACCGCTTGGGCGCTTCGCCATCCGGAATTTTTTCCGGTCGAGATCAATCGCGCCGACTACGCAACTCTTCTCCGCGTGCCGGGTATCGGCGTGACATCGGCACGACGAATCGTGGCTGCCCGTCGTTTCTCCGTTATTACGCCTGAAGGTCTGAAAAAGATCGGTGTGGTCATGAAGCGCGCCAGATATTTCATAACCTGCTCAGGCAGGCCATTCGAAAAAACAGACCGGCAGCCAGCCCTGCTCCGCAGCCGCCTTCTTCCTGGAGACGGTGGTGCCGCTGCTGTAACGGAACAATCCGGACAGCTTCTCCTGCCCGGTCTTTTTGTCTGACGCCATGAATCGCTACCTCTACGACGGAACGCCCGAAGGCTTGCTTGCCGCCGCTGCTTTCATCATAGCTGAAGAGGCGGATCCCGAAGGGGTATCGCTTGCCGAACGCGAAAACACCCTGTTCGAAGAGGGCCGGTTCATTGCTCCCGATCCGCAAATAGCCGAAACCTTTTTCAACCGTCTTCGCAGGGAAGCGCCAGATGCAGCTTCCACCTTTTATTTTTTCACGCTTGCCGAAAAAGATGGGCTCGACACCAGCCTCCTGCGCTACCTTGCACTCTCATTCCGTTACGGTGACCGTGTAAACGGCAATCTTACGCATCCTGCAGTACGGGATGTTGTGACGATATCGCGTAAAGTATCTCGGGAATTGCACCGGTTCAAGGGCATTCTGCGATTCGAAAAGCTTCGCGACGGTGCATATCTTGCACGGATGGAGCCCGATCACAACATTCTTCAGCCGCTGGCACTGCACTTCAGCAAAAGGCTCAGAGCCGAGGACTGGTTCATTTATGACGTATGCCGCCGAACCGCGGCACGCTGGCATCGGGGAGTTCTGCAGCTTGGTGCGATCGAACAGTTTACTGCTCCGGCGCTCTCCGAAGAGGAAAAGAAGATTCAGGCGCTCTGGCAGGGTTTCTTTCGCAGCATTGCCATACCTGACCGCAGAAATCCGCGCATGCAGAGATCCGGCATGCCCATGAAGTACTGGAAATACCTGACCGAGCAGCCAGGGGGGAGTATAAACCGTGGTCGTTTAAAACAATAGTGGTTTTTCGTATAACATACCATATGGCAGTATGGTCAAATGATTTTTTCGTATAGAATGCATGTTCTCTTTTTGAAAAATCATACATTCCACATACTGTCTTCGACCGGAATATTACGGAAAGAGAGAAGCCGCTGCTAAGCGGTTTTTTCTGGTTTAGCGGGTCGGGCAGGAATGCTGCCGTTCATTTCCTGACTGTGGCCTGTTAACGAACGTTCACTGTTGAGCGTATGTCAGCGTGTACCTCTTCTCGTATGCTCATTAGGCCGAAGTTCCTTGGCGTAAAATCGTATAACCTATTGATTTTCGATAAATTGCAAGGTTTTTGCGTGATTTGTACCCATGTAAATCACACCATGACGCTTGTTTTGTTTGGGTATTTGTGATATATTAAACCCATGCATATCGATATTGTCCCAAATAGAACCTCTCGTCCCGCCATCTTGCTTCGTGAGTCCTGGCGTGAGAACGGCAAAGTCATGAAACGCACTTTGGCCAATATTTCGGATTGGCCCCCGGAAAAGGTCATTGCGTTACGACGGGTTTTGAAGAATGAACCGCTTGTTTCTCCCGGTGAGGTGTTCTCGATTGAGCGATCATTGCCTCATGGTCACGTCGAAGCTATTCTTGATATGATTCGTCATATCGGTCTTGACAAAATGATCTCGTCCCGTCGAACTCGTGAGCGTGACCTCGTTTTGGCTATGATCGTTGAACGCCTGATTGCACCTTCTTCGAAATTGGCCACGACGAGATTATGGCACAGTACAACTCTTGCGCAGTTGCTCAATGTCGATGATGCTGATGAGGATGAGTTGTATGCAGCCATGGACTGGTTGCTGGAACGGCAACCTGTTATTGAAAAAAGCCTTGCAAGCCGTCATCTGGGTGAAAGTCAGCAGGTATTTTATGATGTGAGCAACAGCTCTTATGAAGGCCATTGTTGTCCTCTGGCACGCTTGGGCCACGATAAAGAAGGTCGGCGAGGGAAGCCAATTATTGCCTATGGTGTACTGACCGATGCCAAGGGGCGTCCCATAGCTGTTGAGGTGTATCCTGGTAACACGGGCGATCCCGGTACGGTAGCCGACCAGGTAGAGAAGCTGAAAGAGCGTTTTGCATTGCAGCGAGTGGTTCTGGTTGGCGATCGTGGCACGTTGACTCAGACACAGATCGATGTTCTGAAAACTCATCCCGGGATTGGGTGGATTTCAGCATTGCGCAGTGGGAACATTCGCAAATTGGCAGCAGATAACCAGTTGCAGTTTTCGTTGTTTGATGAAAAAAATCTGGCCGAAATAGCTTCAGCAGATTTTCCCGACGAACGACTGATCGCCTGCTTCAATCCACTGCTCTGTGATGAACGGAGGCGCAAACGCCAGGAGTTATTGGATGCAACAGAAAAGAGACTACAGAAAATTGGTGACGAGGTTCATCGCCGCACGAAAACCCCATTGAGTGCATCGGAAATAGGCCAGAAGGTTGGCAAGATTATCAATGGGCATAAAATGGCCAAACACTTTGAACTCTCTATTGCTGATGGAGCGTTTTCCTTCAAAAGGAAAGCTGCATCGATCGCACAGGAAGCGGAGTTGGATGGCATCTATGTTATTCGCACCAGTGAAAGCCGACAAAGCCTGTCGGCAGAGGATACCGTTAGAAGCTATAAGAATTTAGCGAAAGTCGAACAGGTTTTTCGCACCTTCAAAAGTATTGACCTGCAGGTACGACCCATATACCATCGCTATGCAGAACGTGTTCGCTCCCATATCTTTCTTTGCCTGTTGGCTTATTATGTCGAGTGGCACTTGCGTCAAGCTCTTGCGCCGTTGCTCTTCGACGACGAAGAACTTTCTGAGGACAGGAAAGAGCGCGATCCGATCAAGCCAGCGGTAGCATCCAAATCGGCAAAAAAGAAAAAGAGTACAAAAACAAACCAAGAGGGATTACCCGTTCACAGTTTTCGATCGCTTGTCATGGAGCTGGGTACCCGCAGTCGGAACCGGTGCAGGTTGAAATCCGCATCAGAAAGTCCTTTGATTACTCAGGATACTGAACCAACACCACTTCAAATCCGTGCTATGGAATTGATTCGTTTGTACCCAGTAGATGGAAGTTGATTTTCCCGTCTTTTGATTGTACTGTAATGAGTTACTGTTTTTTATTCTGGGGAACTTCGGATTAGGCGCTTGCAAGTTCATTTCTTTTTTCTTCATGAAGAACATTCTGTTTCTGTCTGTCAATTTTCCTCCGATGCTTACGGAGGGCTCTGCAAGGGCCTTCAGGCTTTTTTCCAAGTTTCCGGAA
>Ga0194125_10005635_pt1 | contig 18961 bp, 21 predicted proteins | sample TA2KigC250mmetaG_FD_148626 | JGI IMG/M metagenome (GOLD analysis project Ga0194125, IMG submission 148626) | Freshwater microbial communities from Lake Tanganyika, Tanzania - TA2015034 Kigoma Deep Cast 250m | ecosystem: Environmental > Aquatic > Freshwater > Lake | place: Tanzania: Lake...
ATTGCTGTTAGGGGAGCCGTCGGGCTCCTCTTTTAATTTGCGATTCCAATCACTTCATCTTCCAGGAGGGTACGTCACATGAAGGAGTTCCTGTTCGGCACGCGCGGCGACATGGTCGAGAGAGGCCTGATCATGGCGGCTATCGTGGTCGCCGCGATCTTCCTCTGGGTGTCCATCGGTCAGAAGTTGGCCGTGAAGCTAGGCATTGTGGACAGCGTCGTGGGGGGATGATGATTGCGGATTTGCGATTTCGGATTGCGGATTTGTGGCATCGAAGCGTCCGCGTCGGCGCGAGGGCATTCAATTCGCAATCGGCAATCCGCAATTCGCAATGGCTGCGTGGCCGCCGCTTCCTGACCGGCCGGTCAGGCGACATGGTGGAGGGCGCGCTGACCTTTCCGCTCATGGCCCTGGTCACGCTGGCGCTGGTTAACCTGGCTTTGGCTGGCTTCGCATCCACGACCGCCAACCATGCAGCCGGTTACGGCGCGCGGGCTGGCTCGGTGGCGCAGACCGATCCGGCCGGCCGTGCGGTGGAAGCCGCGCAGCAAGCCCTGGCCAGCGGCGTCGGCACGTACAACGTGCGGGTGGCCGCCGACACCTACCCCGGCGGCGTCGTGCGGGTTGAGGTGGACTGGTCCGTGCCCAACTTCTACGGCAGTCTGATGCCCCTCTTCGGCGCGTCCAGCGGCCCGCTCAAAGGCACGGCCGTCAGCGCCTTTCGCAAGGAGGGATGGTGAGTCTTCAGAGAGCAGAGATCAGAGGTCAGAGATCAGCCAAAGGGGATCAGGTGGCAGATAGCGTTCTGACTTCTGACCTCTGGCCTCTGACCCGCTGGCTCTTCGGTCGCCGCGGCGACATGGTCTGGAACGCCCTGGTCATCGTCACGGTGCTGCTGCCGTTGTCAGGCCTGGCGATCGACGTGCCGCGCTACTTCGCGCTGCGCAGCCGCTTGCAGATTGCCGCGGATGCGGGGGCGGAGGCGGCCGCGCGGACGGTGGACATCCGGCACTATATCAACACAGGCGAGACCCGCCTGGAGCCCGACCGCTACGCCGGAGAAGCCGCGTGGGCCTTCGAGACCGCGGTGGCCGACCTGCGCGCCCGCGGCTATACCGCAACCCTGGATGGCGTGGATCTGGACGAGAGCACCGACGCCGTCGCGACGCGCGCCAGTGGCACGATCCGGCTGTTCTACAACCTGACGCCGCCCGTGACCGTGCATGTCGGTGCGACGAGCTGGTATCGCATGATCCGCGAGTAGGTGGACGATGGAAATCAGCCTGGATTTCGGCAAAGCCTGGAAGACGGGCCTGGCCCTATTCGTTGCCCTGGCCTTGCTGTTTGTTGGCCGGGCCGCTACGCCAGTCGCGGCCGACAATCTCGCGATTCTCACGCCCGACCGCTGGCAGGCCGCCGCCCTGGCGCGCAAGGCCGGAGCCGAGATCGTGCGTTTGGCTGCGGACGTGCAGGCGCTGCATGGCCTGGCAGCCCGTGAGACGCCGGATGCCATTCAGGCGATGCTGTTGGCCCAACGCATCTATGCCGGGCACCGGCAGGGCACGACCGCCACCGCACCGGCCCGCCAGACTCTGATCTCCGCGGCCGAGGCCACGGCCCGTTACGCCAGCGGGGGCGTCCCGCGGCAGACCGCGGTGGACGCCATCAACATAGCGTTGGAGCGCATACGCGTATTGACCCCTGCGCATGGAGCCGAGAGCAACCGTGGACCCCTGGCCGACGACAGCCACCTCGGATCCGTTCGACCGGGCGCAACGCCAACTCCTGGATGAGGAGCGGGCGCTGCGCGCGGTGGCCGAGGGGCAGGTCCGGGAGTTCCGCCGCCTGGTCGTGGAGTTCGCCAGCGCGTTCGTGGCCGAGGAACTGGACGCTCGCCGCCGCGCCGACCCGCGTTTCACTGAGCGGGCCACGCCGGCCGATTGGCGGGCGCTGCTGCGCACAGCCCGACAGGAGCAGTCGGCAGCGATTCGTTGGTCTGCAACGCCGCCGCCGCAGGCAGCTCAGCCAGCCGCGGACGAAGCCGCCCGGAGCCAAAGGCCCCCTGTGGGCTGGCAGGTCGAAGCCGAGCGCCTGGCGCGGGAAGTGGCCCACCTGACCGCCGAATTGGCGGTGGCACGGGCATTCCGGCCCGGCGAGCCGGCGCTGGTCCCGCCGGGGGCCGACCCGCAAGGGACCGGCGTGCAGGGTCATGTTTCTGAATCACCGGCGCCTGCCTTGCTCCTGCCGGCCCCGGTGAAGCCGGGCGCAGTGCCCAAGGCGGCGCCGATAGTCAACCCGCTGGGGCTGGCCGACGTGCGCTTGCCGGCCCTGCCGTCCGTGGCGCCGGCCCGGTTTGCTGACCAGCTCCAGGCGTGGCCGCGGGAAGCGTTGGCGTTGGCTATCCTGGGCATCACCGGCTGGTCCTTGCGGCTGGCTGTGGCGGAGCAGATGAGCGCGGCGCTCGGCAGCGTGAAGGCCAGCGCCGGGTCGCTGCGTCGGACTTTCAGCGTCCTGGCCAAACGCGGGTACTGGATCGAGCACAAGGTGACGCTGGCAGGCGTGCATACGCCTGTTCCCGCTGCCGATGATGCCGAGCCGAAAGCTGCGCCAGCCGGAGGGCCAGCTGAAGATACCATCCTGGTTCTGGTGCAACTGGGTGACCTGGGCCGGGACCTGCTGCGGGTATGTGGCATCCAACCCGTACCCTCCGAGTGGGAATTGCTCGCGGCGACGCATGGCAGCCAGGTCGGAGCAACTCTCGCCGGGCTTGTGTGCGCTTTCGCCTACCACGCTCGCTTGCGCGGCTATGCTGCGGCGCTCGCGGCCGCGGGGGACAGTTCGCCGCCAGGTGCAGGCCGCACCCAGGCTGGCCCAGTGGTGCTCGTCCGCAAGGGCGACGAGACCTGGACTGTGGCGGTCGCCGGGGCTGAGCACAAAGGGGCACCCTGGCAAGCCAGGGCCGCGCAGCAAGACCGGGCCGCGTTCGTAACATTGACACCCGATCTGCGGGACCGGCTCATTGCCCAGGCCCAGGTCGCCGGCGTCGAGCACGGACTGGCGACCGACCTGCAATCACTGTTCAACACCCAGGAAGTCCGCGGTCCGCTGTGGGCCATCCAGTGGTGATTTCGGACTCTGGATTTCGGATTGCGGATTTGGGCCGACTCATGGGTAGTCAATCCGCAATCGGTAATCCGCAATCGGCAATTCACGGAGGGGAGCCATGCTCAACGAGAGCCACGTCGAAGGCGTCATTGCCAGTAAGTGGACTTACAACGAAGTCCAGTTCGTGCGCGTCGCGGTGTATCCCGATGCGGGCCGCACCACGCGCCGGGCCGATCCGCAGGGCCGGGAGACGCCTGACTACGTTACGCTGCGCTGCGAAGGCAGCCATGCCCTGGCCGCGACCAGCCTGCGCGACGGCGATCGGGTGCGGGTTTCCGGCATCTTGACGAGCCGAGAGTACGATATCTTCCTGGACGCGTTTGCCCGCAAGGCGCACGGCGACGAGAAGGCCGTGGCGGAGCTGCGCGACCTGGCAGGTCATCTCGGCCGGGACGTCGCCCTGCCGCACGTCATCAACGAGATCATCGTTGAGCGCCTGATTGTGGTTGAAACTGCCGCGAGCCGCCAGGCCGGAAGGGAGCGCCGGCGGGACGGGCGGCTATTCACCGAGCGCCCGGCCCCGGCGGCGCCTGTCGAAGCTGCGACCGCGGCAACGCCTGTAGCCGCCGGCTAGCTGGCACCCACGGGTCCAACGCACCTTAACAAGTTCATACGCCAACACGTAAGCTGCTCCTGCGCGCCCACGTGGCGCGAGGGAAGCAGAACACTCAACATAGACGCCGGGGAGGAAGCTCCCTGGCTGACCGACACGCCCGGCACAGATTGTTTGCCCGAACGGCTCCATCGTGAGCTTCTGGCGGCAACGCCGGGCGTGTCTTTGTTTTCCCTTCCAGCGACCTCGCATCTGTGAACCCGACCCGAGCGCACCAGGCTGTTAGGCCGCCCTGGCGGGCTGGGGTCGTGTCCAGCAGAGAGGACGCGCACACCCTGCAACACGGAGGTCAACATGTCCACAGATGAACTGCTCGTCAGAGGCATGGCTGCTCTGGACGAGCGCATCACCAAGGCTCGCGCTGGTGGCTTCAAAGTCGTCGCTAAGACCGAGAAGCAGTTTGTGGTGACGAACGGCGAAGGCGGCGCCTACGCGGCAGACTTCAGCGGGACGAACACGGGCGTCTGCGACTGCCCTGACTTCAAGACCCGCGGCCGCTACCTGCATGCCTGCAAGCATACCGCCGCGACCGTCCTCGACCAATGGCCCAACGCTTTCGACCGCTGGGAGGTGAAGGTGCGCGCACTGGCGCGCGCCAGCATCGCTCAGATGCCGGCCGAGCCTGAGCCCGAGTCCGTTCCTGCAGCGACTACACAGCCTTCCGGCGGGACAGAAACGCCACCCTCGGCTGCTGCGCCGACGACCGCAGACGAACAGATCGTTACTTCGGTCGTCCAGGCGACGCTGCCGCTAGTGATGGCCCGGGTGCTGGCTGTAATTGAAGAGGGGGCGTCGGAGATCACACGGCAGGTTCTCGCTGACCTTGCCTTCGCCGCCCTGCCTGGCGCAGCGCGGGAGGTGGTCCAGCAATAGAACCGTAATGCCTCCACACTGCTACGCCTTTGCGGAGCTACCGGCGTCGTGCGAGGACTGATCCCGGCGCGGTGGCCTGCTCCGCCCACATGCGCCCTCCGCACACGCCTTCAAACCCACAACCCAAGACGGGATTCCGGCACACTCCGCTCACCCTGAACTGGAAGCAGCCCTTGTTGCGCTTCTCGGCCTCTCTTGCACTGGCAGGTCTGGCTGGCGCGCTTCCCGCTGCCCAGACAATGTGACTGCCCGTGCCGGATGCCGTTCATCAACCCTACCTCCCTGGTCCCGGCGCGCTGCTGCACCGGGACGCCACACAGGTGACACCTGCCCATCGCCGATCAGGCGAAGACACATTCACAGGTCACAAGGAGCATACTACCATGTCTAACACGTCCACTACCCCTCCCGGCCCGAACGGCGTAGCCGGGACGGGCAAGACTTTCGACGCCGTGCTGGCCGAGCTGGCGCAGCCCTTCGATCCCGAAGCCGTGGAGTTCAAGGCCGGCGCGACCACGCAGGACAAGGCCCGCGCCTTGGCGCTGGCTTACGTGGACTCGCGTGTCTACCAAGTGCGCCTGGACGCTGTCGCGCCCGACTGGCGCAACGAGTACACCCGCGAATACGCGGGCGACCGCGTGATCGTCACCTGCGCGCTCACCGTGGCCGGCGTGACCCGCCAGGCCATCGGCGAGAGCTTGCAGGCCAGCGCCCGCCACGACGGCAGTACCGTGATCGAGGAGAACGCGGCGACCAGCGCCGAGGCGCAGGCCTTCAAACGGGCCTGCTCGGCGTTCGGGCTAGGCCGCTACCTCTACTCGGTGCCGCAGGTCTGGGCCGAGTACGACGCCCAGCGCCGGCAGTTCACGCCAGCGGCCGTACTGGCTCTGCGCGAGATGTTGCGCACAGGCAAGTACGAGCCCGCGGCCAATCACAACGGCCACGGTAACGGTAGTGGCAACAGCGCAGCGGCCCAGCACAGTAACGGCAACGGCACCGCGACCGGTGAGGCCGCGGCCGATACGCCCGCCTGCCCGAAGTGCGGCGGGGCCATGTGGGACAACCGCGCGTCGAAGAAGAACCCTCGCGCACCGGACTTCAGGTGCAAGAAGGCCGACTGCGATGGGGTCATCTGGCCCGCGAAGCAGTCCACAGCCGCGCCGGCCGCGAGTCCGCAAACGGCTTCCGGTTCCGCTGTGCCCTTCTAAGCTGTCAGCCGCTGACAGCCGTTGTCAGCCGCCGCCAGTCGCGCGCCCCCGCATCTTCCTGGATACGATCTTGACCTGAACGGCTCTAGCGGCGCCGTTCAGCCCACCGCCGGGCGAACCGCCTGGCTGCTCCCTGGGGATGAGCACACCCGCTCATCCCCGTTTTTCTTTCCGAGACATGGAGGACACAGATGTTGCCACAGACACAGATCGCTCAGGCGCGCCAGGCCGACTTGCTGCGTCTGATCGAACCGGACACGACCCTCATCCGCATCGCCAACACGCACGGCGGCGAGTACGCCGGCCCCTGCCCCTTCTGCGGGGGCGCCGATCGCTTTCACGTCGTGCCAGAGGCGGGCAAATGGTACTGCCGGCAGTGCACCCCGCGCGGCGGGGATGCGATTGACTACGTCCAGCGCCGGGAGCAGGTCGCCTTTCAGGCGGCCATCGACCTCCTGTTGGGAGGGACCTGGGCGCCGCGGGCGCAGCAGCGCGTGCAGATGCGAGCACGCCCCAACGCCCAGCCGATCGCCCAGCCGAACTGGACACAGCCGGCCTGGCAGCAGACGGCGCAGACGCTGGTGCAGGAAGCTGAAGCCTGCCTGGCAGATGACATTGCCGGCGCGGCCGCTCGCGCCTACCTGACCGGCCGTGGGCTCCAAACCGCGACCTGGCAGGCGTGGCGTTTGGGGTTCCACCTCGCCTGGCATCCCGTCCGGCGGGAGGCGCTTCCGGCCATCACCTTGCCCTGGTTCGGCGCTGACGGCACGATCCAAGCTGTCCAGTACCGCTACTTCGCCCCGCCTGGCGCAGCCACAGCGGGGTTCGGGCCAGGAATCGCCCAGCACGATCGCTTCGGCCAGAAGGCTGGCGGCCAGCGCAGCCTCTTCGGCCTGCACCGCCTCAGCGGTCAGGCGACCCTCATCATCACCGAGGGCGAGCTGAACGCCATCTCCTGCTGGCAGGTCGCTCATCCTTGGGCCGACGTGTTATCCATCGGCTCGCAGGAGAGTGTCCGCCAGGACCGTGTCAGGGAGGCGCTGAGAAGCGCGGCCCTGCCTTATCGGCAGGTCATCGCCTGGCTCGATGAGCGCGAACTGGCCCTGACCGTGGCTGATCGGATCGCGCCCTTCAACGGGACCGCGGTCTGGTCGGAGAACGGCCTCGATGCCAACGACCTCCTGCAGCGCGGCCTGCTGGGCGCGCGGCTGGCCAACGCCCTGGCGGACGCTGACTGGGAAGCATAGTCCCACACAGATCTCTTCACCTCACACCCGGCGGGAGTCGCGCGGCGCTCCCGACCTGGGAGCCACCTGCAGTGCGGCTCCTGCCTGTACACTCAGGAGCAGACCATGAACACGTCTACACAGATGAGTTTTCTTACGACACCGAGCGCCCGCGTCATGATCCGCGAGCTGCCTACCACTGAACAACCCAGGGAACGCCTGCGCCGCTACGGCGAGGCGACCTTGAGCAGCGCCGAGCTGCTGGCGATCGTGCTCGGTCTGACCGACCTGGGCCAGGCTGAGACGCTGCTGGCCCGCTACGAGGGTCTGGATGGCCTGGTGCGCGCGCCGCTGGCCGAGCTAGCCGGCCGCTACCGGGGCATCGGCCCCGGCAAGGCGCACCAGCTCAAGGCGGCTTTCGAGCTGGGCCGGCGCGCCATCGTCGCGTTGCCTCATGAACGCCTGCGCATCAAGTCGCCCGCCGACGCGGCCGGCCTGCTGCTGGCCGATATGGGCGCGCTGGAGCAAGAGGAGCTGCGCACGATCATCGTGGACAGCAAAAACCAGGTGCTCAAGATCCACACGGTGTACAAAGGCTCCCTCAACACGGCGGTGCTGCGCATCGCGGAGGTGTTCCGCGAGGCGATCCGCCTCAACGCGGCCGGGCTGATCGTCGCGCATAACCATCCCTCTGGCGACGTTTCTCCTTCGCCCGAGGATGTGCATGTCACCCGGCAGCTCGTTGAAGCTGGCAAGCTGCTCAGCATCGACGTGCTCGACCACCTCGTTCTGGGGGGCCACACTTTCCTGAGCCTGAAGGAGCGCGGATTGGGTTTTTGATCACGCTTTTCCAGGCTTACGGCGGACACGTCACGAATCCCACAGGAGCAACACACATGGAAGACTTCCCCGACACACTGCGCGTCTGTTTCGTCCCGGCCCGGAGCGGCTCAGACGTCATCTGCCGCCTGCCTTCGGGCAAGGTGGCCTTCCCGTCACGATATTACTGGAATCAGCCGCCGCCTCGGCCCTACGAGCTATGGCTCGTGCGGCCCTGCGGTGAGACCGCCAGCGTCGGCTACGTCAAACCGATCCAGCGCCTGGCCGAGGCGCCTTGCCGCGACACCCGCGCCGGCCGCCTGGGCAATAGCATGCTGCTGCGGCTGGGCCGGTTCCTGGCAAGACTGGTTGGCCCCTGGCGGCGCCCGCGTGCAGCCCTGCGCCGTCGCGTTAAGCCACACAGCGGCTGACACGGAGCGCACTATGCAAATCAACCTCTACCTCACGAATCTGGCGTCCCCGGACGCTACGACCGAACTGCCCGACGACCCGGCCGCCGCGGCCCGCGGCCGCAACGGCTGGTTCTGCCCGCGGCAGATCGCCATCTGGCGGGGCCAGCAGATCTGGGTCGCCGTCCGTTCTCGTCGCCAGGGCGAGCACGCGCCCATCCAACTGCAGATCGCGCCGCCGACGGCGCACGCCCTGGGCGGCGCGCTGCTGTTGGCTGCGGCCGATCCCATGACCCGCGAGGCCGCTCCTCTCACCGTTCTCGTCGAAGTCGAATGGCACAGGGACTACCTGGGCGGCGACTACGACGATACCGGCGAGCTTACCGTCGTGGAGGTGCCGGTTGCGCCGGGCGCTTATGCGACCGACGCGCTGGTGGACGCCGCGTTCACACAGGCCACGGGCCAGGACCCGATCCACATCATCCGCTGGATCGAGGTCGAGGAGCCGGTCGGCGGCTACCGTGTTTGCAGCGTTTGCAGGGCGGATATTGCATTCGATCCCCTCGACCTGCACGACTGCGCGCACTGTGGGGAGCCCATCTGCCCGACGTGCGCTGCCAGCGGCCATAGTCTGTGCATCGCCTGCGCGAGCGGCGCGGGAGGCGCGCCATGCTGAACCTGAGCCGCCAACCCCGCAGCGACGGGCTGCCTGGCGAGGAACTGGTGCTCCGCTTCGACCAGCCGGAGACGCGCGGGACCCTCGTTCTGCGCGAGTGCGCCTACGGGCTGGAGATCGTGGCGCCGGACCTGCATCCCGATCCGGTAGCACTGCTCGACCTGTACTACGCCGCGGCCGCGCACCTGGATGCCAGGGCGCACAGCGGCGACACGGAACCCGATCCGCGCTGCCAGATCATCATCCACACGCCGGCCCAGATGGAGGACGCCCTGGGGCGCGTGCGCTTCTTCGCCGATCACACCGAGGTGGACTTCGATCCCGGCGTTACGGAATGGCAAAACGGCGCCGATGCCTCAGGCGCCAGCTACGGCTACCCGCTGGCTGACTACCCATCGGTGGCGCTGGCCGCCAGCGCCCGCGGCGTCACGGTGTTCCACACCTGCACCGACGACCAGGCCCCCAGTCCCCACTGGTACACGACCGATCCCACCGATGTTGGCCCCCTGGCTGGCGGCCACCAGTTCGACATCCGCGACGTGATCCCGGCTCTGCGGGCGCTGGGGCGCCGCACGCCTGCACTTGAGGTCATTCTGTCCGATCCGGCGCGCGTGCGCGAGACCCTCGTCAGCGCCATCACGACGGGGATCATCACCCGGGATGGCATCGCGGACTGGCAAGGCTGGCCGCGCTGCGCCTCGTGCGCCGCGCTCATCCCACCGGATGAGCACAGCCACGCGTGCATCGCCTGCGGCGCGATCCTCTGCAATCACTGCTTCTCGGCCCGGGCGCGTTGCCCGAGCTGCTGACACACCGACCGTGGGCCATCCGCTCACTCGCTCGGGCCAGGCACACCCGCCTGGCCCGTTTCCCCTCTTCACCACCTCCCCGTGAGAGCCAGAGGAGAGCCGCCTGTTCGATCAATCGCCAGACATGCGGCTCTCCTGTGGCCCGCACGTTGCGGCCACACCAAGCCCACACAGACACGACACGGAGCAACACATGGCTACACCGACACTACAGACAGGAGACTTGCCAGGCGACCTTGACCTGGTGAACGCCGCGCTGGCGTATCTGGACCGCATCGGCCGCCAGCCGGCGGCCGCGCTACGCTGGACCGCCGGCGACCGCCGCTACCTGGCCGGCCCGCTCATCGTGGGCGACCCGGCCTGGGGATGCGATACGCCGGTCTGGCTGAGCGAAGCGGTACAGGTCGCCCGGCTTGGGTTGGTGCTGGCCGGCGAACACGAGCACGCCTCCGAGGAGGAGGCCGTGGCCTACCTCATGGCGGCCGGCCTGGCCGCGCCGCTGCACGCCGACTGGGCCGCCGTCTACTTTTGGGTCGCGGCCCGCGTTCTGGCGCGCTGGAGCAAGATCAGCCAAGAGGAAGACTACTGGCAGATGATCGAGGCCGCTGCGCCGCAACGCACGCTGCGGCCCGACCAGGAAGACGATCTGCGCCGCCTGCTGCGCGATATCCGGCGCAGTGTGGAGCGTCACGCCAGAGCATCCTCCACCACACGCACAGCCACTAAATCCACACAAGAAGGAGCATCCACATGAGCATCTGGTACAGCATCTCAGCCGAGTTCACCCTGCGGCCCGGTACCGACCGGCACGCGCTGGCTGCAGCCGTGGCCGCCTACGAGGAGGCCACCGTCCCTGCCGTGCGCATCGAGGATGACACGGTCACAGTCGAGGCTGAAGGCGACATGTGTCGCACAACGGCCGATGACCTGCGCGCCGGCCTGGTCCGGCTGATCCGTGACTTCGGCGACGGCGCGACGGTGCACATCACCACACGGTCGTCCGATGACGATGACGAAGGGCCGTGGCACAGCTACGCCGGCCGCAAGGCCGCTGTCCTGACCGCACTGGAACAAGACCTGGCGTGGCGACTGGAAGCGTTGCGCACCCAGTACGCCCGCGAGCTGGCATTGCTCGCCGACAAGGCAGACGACGCGTTCGTCGAGACGGAGGGCTGGTGATGGACATCCTCTGGCTCTGCGAAGAAACCCGTCGCCCGGTCCCGCTGCACGACTGCCTGGAGTGCGCGCGTCATCGCTGCCGCCCGACCTGCCCCTTCCCGCCCACCATGCTGCGGGCACTGGCCAGGAGCATGGAAGGGGATGCGGAGCTGGTCGAGGCCAAGGCGTTGGCCAAACGCGCCGGGGTGGCCCTACTACGGGTTACCAGCCTGCTGGGCTGCACTCGCCAGGCGTGGTATGGCCTGGGCGGTCCGCCGCCCCTGGAACGACCCAGTCGGCACTGGTCGCGGTTGCGCGGCACGATCTTTCACGCCGCGCTCGAAGCGCTGGCCGGCGAGGAGACCGTCGCCGAAGCTCGGCTAGTCACCTCTCTGGAACCCTTCGGGGTTCAGGCCTGGATCGCCGGCAAAGTGGATCACTACGACCCAGTCACCGGCCAGCTCAGCGACTACAAGAGCCTGAACAGCTTCGGCAAGAAGCTGGCCAACCTCGGCCTGCCCAAGCAGCACCACGTCGCCCAGCTCTGGATATATGGCTGGCTGCTGGGCAAGGCGGGCTACCCCTACCCGGTCACGGGCAGGCTGATCTACATGGACATGGGCACGGTCTACGCGTGCGACGTAGCGATGCCCGACCCGGAGCTGCAAGCGCAGGTGGAGGCGCGCATCGTCGAGAAGGCGCGCCTGATCACGGAGGCGGACGCGGCCGGCCCCACCGGCGATCCCCTGGAGGCCTGGACCTGTCGCTATTGCGGACACGCCGATGGTTGCGCGTTCCGCTTGAATGGCAACGCCACAGCCGCGCCGGACGCCGGCAACACCGACGCCGCCTGACCTCATGTAATCACACACGCTGCAAAAATACTCAGAACACCTCAGCCGCCTCAGGAGGGGACGCGTGCCGTCCCTTTCCGGGGACGGTACGCGCCTCTTCGGGCCATTTCATCACGGAGAGCAACCCATGGACACACAGCTACAGCCCCAAGCACGCTTCGCACTCACGCGCGGACAGCCACTGCCTGCAACGCTTCCCACCGGCTACCCGGTGGTGGACCTGCTGGCGGGCGCCGGCTACGTCATCGACAAGAAGCGGCTCGACCGCGTCTTCAGTGACCCGCGCGGCCGGCCGGTGCATGGCAACGTGGGCATCACGGCCACGCCGCAGGAGGTCACCGGCCTGGTCAAGGGCACCTACCATACGCGTATCCAGCTTCAGCCGCAGGTGGAGTGCGACTGCGACTGCCCCGACTGGTTCCAGTCGGGCGGCAAGGCGGCTCGTACTCCTTGCAAACACATCCTGGGCACGGCCGTGGACACACCGTGGCCGGTGAGTCCGCAGACCACACCCCCCACACCGCAGCCAGCGGCGGTTCCGCCCAGTGCGCCGGCCGCCGCTGAGCCGGGCCTGTCCTTTGCCGGCCAGGTCCAGCGCAGCATCGGCCGGGCCGTCGCGCGGCTGGCCGACCAGGTCGCCGCGATTCTGGCTCAGGACCGCGTCCCGTTCCTCATCGGCCCGACCGACGTCGCCAAGACCTCGGCCGTGCGGCTGGTCGCGGTGCGCAACGGCTGGGCCTTCGAGGCGGTGGACGGCATGTCGTCCTTCAGCGATGCGGACCTGGTCGGCCTCCGCACCGACCACATCTGCGCTCCCGGTGTCATCGCCCGGGCGTTCAGCCGGGCGCGGGCCGGCGAGACGGTGCTGGCCCTGTTCGACGAGTGCACACGCTTCAACCAACGTGCGCTCGATGTGCTCATGCGACCGCTGCTACCCATCCCGCCCGAAGTGGCTTGGGCGCAGCGCATCCCGGCCGACGACGGCCAGCCGGTGCGGATGGTCGAGGCCCCGCTGTGGGGCGTGGACTGGGCGCCGGTGAGCCGCTGCAAGCTGGCGCTGGCCTGCAACCCCTGGGGCGCGGCGCTGGACCCGGCTCTGGTGCGCCGCGTCGTGCCGGTCGAAGTGACCTTTGACAGCGCGGTCGCTGCGCTCTTCCAGAACCCGGCGCGCGCCGCCATCGAGACGTCGTGGAAGCTAGTGACGGAGGGCCAGTTGCCGCTGCCTATCAGCTACACGCTGTTATGCGGCGCCGACGACCCGGCTGACCTGGCGTTCCTGGACGTCTACTTCGCGCAATTGCGTGCGGTGGACCGCCCCGCCGCTGAAGGATTCCGCAAGGTCCTGGAGGGGATGGGGCTCAAGCTGGGAGGCCAGCCATGAGCGCCGCCGACGTTCGCAGCATCCTGGACGCCGCGGCCAACCAGATCCTGGCCGTGGTCGCACCGCTGACCGCGCGCCTGGTCCGGGCCTACGTCACGCTCGACGAGACGGCCGATACGGCCGCGACTGACGGCATCCGGATCTGGGTGCCCCCGGTTTTCGAGGGCGTGGACGTCACTCAAGACACGCCGGTGGCCATCGGCCTGCTGGTGCACGAGCTGGGCCACTTCCTGCAGCCGCTCAAGGCGCTCGAAGAGGTCGAGCAGCGCACCGGCGCGCCGCACTGGCTCGGCAACGTGATTGCCGACATCGAGTTGGAGGCCATGATGGCCGGCCTCTTCCCGCCGCTGGCCGCCACGCTCAAGGCCGTGCGGGCGGTCGTGAAGCAGGCGCGCCTGCCTGGTTACCGCAAGAGCCTCGCGGAAGGCCGCACCTTCCCGGCCTACGCCTGTTCCGTAGCGCTAGCCGGCCGGTTCGGCAACCCGGAGTTGCCCTTCGACATCAGTTCACGCGGGGACAGCCAGGTGCTCTTTGCAGCCCTGCGCGCCATCCCCAGCCAGACGGTGGCCGATCGGGCGTTGCAGTTCGCCTGGCGGCTCGCGAGCGCAACCGATATTCCGCCCGCCGAGGTCCCGGCCTTCGTCGAGGAGACCATCGGGCAATTCCCGGAGCTGCGCACTGCCCCCGAAACCTTCTCGGCGCCGGGCGGCAGCGTAGCAGTCCAGGGTGCAGCCGGCCGGGCCGCGCAGGGCGAGGCGTGCGGCAACGTCGGCGCCCATCCGCCGCCGGAAGTGACCCCGGTGGTCCCCGTGCGGCACTACCGCCGGCCGCCGCTGGCCGCTGCGGCGCAAGCAGCGCTCGGGCTGCGGGCGCACTTCCACGTGGCCCGCGGCGCGACGGAGATCGTCGCGCCGGGCCGGCTGGATCGCCGGGCGCTGGCCCGTGGGGAGCTTGTCCCCCTGCGCCTGCCGCTGCCGGGGAAAGAAGTCGCCCGGCCCAAAGCGGTCATCTGTGTCGACAAGTCGGGCTCCATGAAAGGCAGCAAGATTGAGCTGGCCGCAGTGGCGGCCCAGGCCGTCGCCCTGGCGGTGAAGGCTGCCGGCGGCGAGGTGGTCGGTATCCTCTTCGATGACAAAGGAGAGGTCGCCGACACCGGCGACGACGCGCTGCTTTTCTTCGACCGGGGTGCCCTGAGCTATGGGGGCACCGACTTCGGCTTTCTGGCCGACGCCTGGCGGCGCTGGCCGCAGCACTTCATCTTGTTGGTCACGGACGGCGACGGGGCGATCCCCCTGGCGCTGCCGGGTGACAAAGCCCGCACTGCCGTCATCCTGATCCCCCCGGACTGCGACGCGGCGCTGATGGGGCAGATCGCCGGCCGCGTCGTGACGTTGAGCGACCTGCGCGGCCTTGCCAACGTGCTCACCATGCTGGTGCCGCGCACCCAAGTCGCGTGAGAGCTATCCGCTCTCCTGGATCTCCGAGGCTCGACCACACCCGGTCGGGCCTTTTTCATTGGGTGGGATCTGGGACAGGATGGGCTGCTCATGTGCGCACAGCCGGCAAAAAAGAAACGCCCGACGGGTATGTCGGGCGTAAGGCGGCGGGCTGGTAAGCTCGCCAAGGGTGTGACCGCGGGTGCGCGTCACGTGCTGGTCGGCGGATCAGGTGTGATGTCCGGCTCGGCCGCTGGTCGGATGATGCCGGCGGCCACAAGTTGATCGCGGTAGTCGGGTGGCAGCGCAGATCGGTGCATCTGACGACGCACTGCGCCGCTGGAGTGCTGTCCGCGCTCCGCCTCACGTTGCCGGCGGCGCTCCTCGCGCTGTTGTTCCTCGCGCTGGTGGGACCTATGCCGGATGATGGCGAATACCGCCAGGGCAAGGAGCCACGCGAGCCAAGCATAGAAGACTGTGCTGCTGAACATAGACGACCTCCTGGACATGAGTGAGTTGTGGTCCGAGAGCAGCTCACCTCCCTGAGAGGCAGATGGCCTGCTCTCGGACCACAACCCGGCTTTGTCCAGCATCCTGACCGCCCAAGTGGCCGCCAGGATACCCCGGAGTCGCTATCAGCTCAACACAGTCTGAATACCAACAGACTTGGTCTTGTCCGGCATCGGACCCTGCGATCCGTAGCCCAATCTACTGCAAGATCGTGTTGCTGTCAAGCGAACGCTTGCTGATTTGGAACAACCGTGCTATACTCCCTATCACTAACCCCGTTTCCTAACACACGCAGTTGCCTGACCGAAACCGGCAGGCTGGCCCTTGCAGTGCTTGTCGAAAGCAAGAGCCGTCGAAAACAATTGGTACTTGACACGGAGCCGCACAACCAGGGAGCGCGCAGCAACACAGACGCTGGAACGCTTCCCCGACTGGCCCAAGGCGTCGCGGGCCGGTTGGCTTGGAGTGGCCGCCCACGTGTCCGCCTTCGGCAACTCCAGCGAGTTCGACGCACACCGACCCCTGGAGTGTGCCCCATGTCAACGACCGACTTCGCACGACGGCAGTTCGTGCGCCTGATGGCTGAGATTATCTGTACGGGATCAGAGTGCGCGTCTGCCCGACGTCACCAAGTGTCAGGGAGCGGAGTGAACCGGCCGGAACACCAGGCGCTCCTCCCTCGGCAGGTCAACAGCCACGAAGCTCCGGTTTCTCATGATCGAGAGGTAGAAGCTCATGTCCCTGCTCTCCAAACGCACACTGGATCCACTGCGCGTCACGGCGCTCGTCTACGTCCGCAAGAGCTTCATCCATAAGGGCCAGGAGACCGTGTCGCCGGAGCGCCAACTGGCAGCCTGTCGGGCGTATTGCCAGCAACAGGGTTGGAAGCCGGAGGTCTACCAGGATGCCGACGAAGGCGTCCACTACAGCGGCCGCACGATTGACCATCGCCCGGCCTGGCAGCAGGTTCTGCAACGACTTGATGAACCCGATGTGGCGGCCGTGGTCGTCAATACGATTGATCGCGCCTCACGCAGCATCAAGGACTTCTACCAGTTCTTTGACAACTGCGAGAAGTTCGGGGTCACGTTTGTCGCCACCGCTCAGCAGATCGACTCGTCCACGGCCGGAGGCAAGCTGATGCTGGCGATCACGGTGACCTTTGCCGCCTTTGAGGCCGATGTGGCCAGCGACCGGGTGAGCGCGACGATTGCCCACAAGAAAGCCCAAGGCGTGCATTGGGGCTACACGCCATTTGGCTGTGGTCGCCTGCCCGGCGGCGTGCTGATTCCCAATGACGACATCACTACAGTCCAGAAGGCGCTCGAACTGTATGCCGACGGGGGCAGTTACGAGTCCGTGGCCCAGGCGCTTAATGTGTTAGGTCTCCGTTTCCTCAATCGTGAGGATGAGCGCATCCCGTTTGATAAGCATCACATTCGGACGATGGTGTGCCTGGCGCCCGTCTATGCCGGTCATCTGGTGGATGGTCGCGGCAAGGATTTGGACCCGGATGCACCCATGCGGAAAGCGGCGCATGCGCCGATGATCTCTGAGGATCTTCTGGAACGGGTGCTCTTTTCCCATCGCACCAAGCGGCTGCACACCAAGCGGGCCGCATACACCTACGCCCTGACCCCGCTGCTCTACTGTGCCCACTGCGGCCAGCCGCTCCGCGGCAGCAACAGCAACGACCGTTACACCTACAAGCATGCGAAACGCTGTCTGGCCGGGAATATCCGTAGCTACGATGTCGTTGCGCTGGAAGACCATGTGGTGGCACTGCTGGGCGAGCTGGCGATCCCGGATGAGCTGCTGGCGGAAATCCGCGCCGAGGCGCTGCAGCGTTGTGCGCGGTCAGCCGAGAGTGACCGCGCCGGTGAGCAGCTCCGTGAGGTGCAGGCCAAGCTGAAGAAGCTGCTGGCGCTCTACCTTGAGGATGAGCTGGACAAGGAGACCTACCGCGAACAGAAGGCCCTGCTCGACCTGCAGATTCGGCAATTGGAGCGGATGCGCAACGCCCGCACCGAGGACTCGGAAGACATGCTTCTCCGTCTCTCCAGCATCGGCAGCATCATCGCCCGGGGCACGCCGGCCCAGCAGAAGGATGCGCTGCGGGCACTTTTCGACCGTGTCGAGGTGGACAGCGAGGGGAGGATCGTGCGGCTGGAGCCGCGCTCGTGGGCCAAACCGCTCTTCGGCGGCCTGACAAAAGTGAATCCCGCCCTCGCGGCGGGATCCAACTCAAGCCAGGTACATGATATGCCCCCAAGGGGATTCGAACCCCTGTACCAGGCTTGAAAGGCCTGTGTCCTGGTCCTCTAGACGATGGGGGCGGTCTGATGCGATCAGACCCGATTGTACCAAAGGGGGGGCGATGGGTCAAATCGAGACCCACAGCCTGTTCGAGGCCGCCGCGACCTCCGCGCCGCGCGGGGCCGAGGAGCTTCCCCAGCCGCGCGCACCTCAGACCACGCGATCGCTGCCGCCATCAATCGGGACCTGCGCGCCGGTGGTCCTGGCGAACAACGGGCCGCACATCTCCGCGGCCAGCTCGGCAACGTCGTGGCTGGTAACCTCGGTCTTGAGGAGGTTGTTCTTCTTGTACTCCTCGACCGTCATCCCATAGTGGCGGGCGCGAGTCTGTAGCACATCTTCGGTCCAGATGCCGGTGTCGAAGACCGCATGGGCATGGAAGATGTTGACGCGGATGCCGTCTCTGGCCCATTCCAGCGCGGCCACGCGCGCCAGTTGGGTAAGCGCAGCCTTGGAACAGGAATAGGCGGCCGCGCCCGGCCCAGGCGCCAGCACATTGCGCGAGCCATTCACCGCCACGCGGCCGCCGGCCGGCGCCGCCTTCAACAACGGATATGCCTCGCGCAGCATCACCAGCCCGGCATCCAGATTGATCCGCATCACGCGGCGCCACTCGGTCAGATCGAGCGCGCTGATGGTGCAGCCCGCGGGAAACACCCCCGCGTTGAGCACCAACATGTCCAGCCCGCCGAACGCGCGTCCAGCCGCCTCCAAGGCGCGGCCGACAGCCAACTCATCGGTCACATCGCAGACCAGGCCCAGGTAGTCGCGGCGGTCGCACAGGCTGACGATGCGCGGGTTGATGTCCAGCCCCACGACCGCCGCGCCGCGCACCAGGAACGATTCGACGCACGCCTTGCCGATGCCAGAGGCCGCGCCGGTGACCAGCGCGACTTCGCCCGCGAAAACGCCCGCAGGCGCCGAAGCGGCAGCCTGCGCAGCCACTTCGCGCTCGAACAGGTCAGCCGTGGCCGCCGCGCCTTGCGCGTCTCCCTCCGCGGCCGCGCGACGATACGCCTCGGCCACCAACGCGGCCTCGGCAGCCGACCGGCCGTAGGCGCAGACGCCGACCTCGGGCACGAAGAGCGCGCCGCAGACCCGCCCCGCGGTCGCCGGAACCGCTTCCACGGCGAATGGGAGCCGCGGCAGGTCGGGCTGAAATGTCAAGATCAATGCCTTCCCCGCGGCTGAAGGGATGCTTGCTCCGGCCCTGGCCGCGAGCTCCCGCCGCAGGAGCGCCAGCTTCTGGCGCGTAGGCGCCGCCTGTTCATCCCAAACGGTCGTCATCCGGCTCACCCCCTGTATTCCAGACGCACGCTTTCAGACACCTGGCAAAACTCTTTTCGTGTCAATTCGTGTCATTCGTGGCTGGTTCTTGACTCCACCGCGTAAGTCCTGTTACTCCTTGCCGTGGACGACTTGGTTGAAAACTGCCTGCGCCTGGTCGGGGTCGGCGCTCTCGTGGATGATGGCGTGAAGCGCGGCCGCCATGGCCACCGGCTGCGGG
>Ga0194125_10005643_pt1 | contig 18940 bp, 17 predicted proteins | sample TA2KigC250mmetaG_FD_148626 | JGI IMG/M metagenome (GOLD analysis project Ga0194125, IMG submission 148626) | Freshwater microbial communities from Lake Tanganyika, Tanzania - TA2015034 Kigoma Deep Cast 250m | ecosystem: Environmental > Aquatic > Freshwater > Lake | place: Tanzania: Lake...
CGATGAAACGCAGCTCCTCTTCGCTCAACCCTTCCCAAAAGAGGGGGTCGTCGGCGAATGGAGCGGGGATGTCTTCGTCGGGGCCGACGGTCAGCTCCTCGATGGAGGCGCTGACCATCCGGTCGAGCCGGCCCGCGAGATCGGGGTCGTCCTCGGCTTCCAGGAGGATCGAGGCCAGGGAGCTGCCGTTCGGGAACCAGGCGGCGTCCTGTTCGGCGCCGGGACGGAGGAACCCGATATAGATGGCCGCGGCGACGACGACCAGAGAGGCGGCCCCGGCCCAAGCCCATCTCCGGTGTCCAAGCCGGGGGGCGGTCCGGGCCGGGGGCGCGGGCGAGGCCAGCCGGCGCTCGAGCCGCCTGCCGAAATCCGGCCAGTACCCAGGCGGGGGGTCGTCCGCCGGGCGGCTCCGGGCCCCGTCGGCGATGAGCTCGAGGTCCCCGAGATAGGCCCGACAGTCGGCACAGCCCGCGAGGTGACCCTCGAGACGGGCCTTCCGGGAGGCGGGCAGGGCCCCGTCCAGGTCGTCCGAGACCCACCTTCGCGCTTTATCGCATCTCATATCAGGACCTCCCCAGGAATGGTTCGAGGCGGGCCCGGAGCAGCTTGCGGGCCTTGTGCAGCCTCCAAGAGACCGTGTTTTCCGAACAGCCCAGCATCTGCGCCGCCTCGGCGTGGCTCAGCCCCTGATCCGCGACGAGCCGGAAAGAGGCTTGGAAATGCGGGGGCAGGGCCCCGACGGCCTCCTCGATGCGGGCCGAGAGCTCGTGGCGGACGGACCTCTCCTCGGGCGAATCCGGGGAGCCCGAGTCGATGAGGTCGTCGCGGAACTCGGCCCGGCCCTTCTCCCGGCCCCGTTTCTTGAGGAAGCTCAGCGCCGTGTTGACGGAGATCCGGTAGAGCCAGGTCGAGAAGCGGGCTTTCATGTTGAAGGACTCGAGCGAGCGGTAGGCGGCCAGGAAGGCCTCCTGGGCCAGGTCGTCGGTATCCGAAGCGTCGCGGGTCATCGAATGAATGATCCTGTACACTTTCTGCCGATGGCGCCGGACGAGCTCGGCGAAGGCCTCCCGGCTCCCCTGCCGGGCCTCCTGGACCAGGACCTCGTCCGGGCGCTCATCCATCTCGTCCTCACTCCATTAGACCTTTATTATACAGAATCCTTTGCGGTCCCGAGACCCGAGGGTCGAACGAGCGCCGCCGCGAGCGAGACGACCGCAGGGACCGAGGCCGAGGGATGTCGCCGACGGGAGCATAAAGCGGTGATTTAGCCGGGAAGCGGGACGGACGAGGGGACCCTCGAAGAGGGCGGCTCACGATGTCTGAGCCTGCTATCCTGAGGGCTGGTCTGGATCCCGCGAGTTTCGTGGGCCGCCGAGCCCGTCCCGCTGGGAGGCGTGAAAAATCACCGCGCGGACGGAGGAGATGTCCCGAGACCCGAGGGTCGAACGAGCGCCGCCGCGTTGACAAGGCCGCGGACGTGCTGATATTATGCCCTTCTTCTCTCGAACGCTGGAAAAGGCTGGACTCCATGATCGAACGCTACACCCGCCCCGAGATGGGCGCCGTCTGGACCGACGAGAACAGGTACCGCAAGTGGCTCGACGTCGAGCTCGCGGTCTGCGAGGCCTGGGCCCGCCTCGGCAAGGTGCCCCCCGGGGCCCTCCGCGAGATCCGGTCCAAGGCCGGCTTCTCCGTCAAGCGGATCGACGCGATCGAAAAAGTCGTCAAGCACGACATGATCGCCTTCCTGACCTCGGTCGCCGAGAAGGTCGGTCCGTCTTCCCGCTACGTCCACGTCGGCCTGACGTCCTACGACGTCGTCGACACGGCCCTGTCCCTGCTCATCCGGGAGTCCCTGCAAAAGCTGCTGGGCCCGCTCGGCGAGCTCCGCCGGCTCCTGAAAAAGCAGGCCCTGAAGCACAAGAAGACCGTTTGCATGGGCCGGACCCACGGCATCCACGCCGAACCGGTGACCTTCGGCTTCAAGCTCCTCGTCTGGTACGAGGAGATCGGCCGCCACATCGCCCGCTTCGAGCGGGCCGTCGAAACGATCTCCGTCGGACGGATCTCCGGGTCCGTGGGGACCTACATCCACCTCGACCCCCGCGTCGAGAGGATCGCCCTGCGGAAGCTCCGGCTGGCCCCGGCCAAGGTCTCGACCCAGGTCCTCCAGCGGGACCGTCACGCCGAGGTCCTCTCGACCCTGGCTTTGCTGGCCTCGACGATCGAGAAGTTCGCGGTCGAGATCCGGCACCTCCAAAGGACCGAGGTCCTCGAGGTCGAGGAGCCGTTCACCAAGGGCCAGAAGGGGTCCTCCTCCATGCCCCACAAGAAGAACCCGGTCCGCTGCGAGCGGGTCTCGGGCCTGGCCCGCCTCGTCCGGGCCAACGCCCAGGTCGGTCTCGAGAACGTCGCCCTGTGGCACGAGCGGGACATCTCCCATTCCTCGGCCGAACGGGTCGTCTTCCCCGACTCCTTCATCCTCACCGACTTCCTTCTGGCCGAGGCCCTCGACATCATCGGCCACTGGGTCGTCCATCCGGACAGGATGAAAGCCAACATCGGGGCCACCCGCGGCCTGATCTTCTCGCAGGGCGTGCTGCTGGCCCTGACGCGCCGGGGCATGAGCCGCGAGGAGGCCTATCGGATCGTCCAGAGGAACAGCCTGAAAGCCTGGGAGGAGGGCCTCGACTTCCGCAAGCTCGTCGCCGTCGACCCGGACATCGCCCGGCGGCTCGACCCGGCCGACGTCGACGCCTGCTTTTCCCTGGCCCCGTATCTCGACAAGATCGATTTCATCTTTGAAAGGGTTTTCCGCCGATGAGAGTCAGGATCCTCGTATCGTTCAAGGACAGTGTTCTCGACCCCCAGGGCCAGACCGTGAAGAACGCCCTTCACACCATGGGCTACGCCGCCGTCAAGGACGTCCGGCAGGGCAAGGTCTTCGAGATCGAGCTGGAAGGGATCGCGAGAAAGGAGGCCGAGGCGCTCATCCCCGAGATCTCCCGCAAGGTCCTGGCCAACCCCATCATCGAGAAGTTCGACTGGCAGCTCCTCAAGTGAGGGAAGGCGTCATGAGATTCGGGGTCGTCCAATTCCCGGGTTCCAACTGTGACTTCGACACGTTCCACGTCCTGAAGGACGTCATGGCCCAAGACACGGTCATGCTCTGGCACAAGGACCACGACCTCCAAGGCGCCGATTGCGTCGTCCTTCCCGGAGGGTTCTCCTACGGGGACTATCTCCGGTCGGGGGCCATCGCCCGCTTCTCCCCTCTCATGCAGGAGGTCAAGGCCTTCGCCCGCAAGGGAGGACATGTCCTGGGCATCTGCAACGGGTTCCAGATCCTCCTCGAGCTCGGCCTCCTTCCGGGGGCCATGCTCCGCAACAAGAACCTCAAGTTCCTCTGCCGTCACGTCCACATCCGCCTCGAGAACGACCGGACGCCCTTCACGCGGGCCGGCCGCCGGGGGCAGGTCCTGAGGATCCCCATCGCCCATTTCGACGGCAACTACTACGCCCCTCCGCGGACCCTCGCGGAGGTCGAGAGGGACCGGCGGGTGGTCTTCCGCTACTGCGAGCCCGACGGGACGCTGACCGAGGACGCCAACGTCAACGGGTCCCTCGCGAGCATCGCCGGGATCGTCAACGAGGGCGGCAACGTCCTGGGCCTGATGCCCCATCCCGAAAGGGCCTCGGAGGCCCTCCTCGGGAGCGAGGACGGCCGGGTCGTCTTCGATTCCCTCATCCGGAGCCTCGGCGCCCGCCGGCCCCGAAACCCGGTCCCCGCCTCCCGCGAGAAGGTCGGCCATGATCGATAAAACGATCCTCGAGCAGCACGGTTTGAACGAAGAGGAATACCGGCTCATCGTCGAGCTCATCGGCAAGGAACCGAACCTGACCGAGCTCGGGATCTTCTCGGTCATGTGGTCCGAGCACTGCGGCTACAAGAGCTCCCGGGTCCACCTCAAGAAGCTCCCGACCGAGGGCCGGAGGGTCGTCCAGGGCCCCGGGGAGAACGCCGGGATCCTCGACATCGGCGACGGGCAGGTCGTCGTCTTCAAGATCGAGTCGCACAACCACCCCTCGTTCATCGAGCCCTACCAGGGCGCGGCCACGGGCGTCGGGGGCATCCTGCGGGACATCTTCACCATGGGGGCCAGGCCGATCGCGGTCCTGGACTCCCTCCGCTTCGGGCCGCTGTCGGAGCCCGGGAACAGGACGGTCATGGAGGGCGTCGTCTCGGGCATCGCCGGCTACGGCAATTCCATCGGCGTCCCGACGGTCGGCGGGGAGATCTATTTCAACTCGTGTTACGACCTCAACCCCCTGGTCAACGTCTTCTGCCTCGGGCTGGCCGACAAGGACAAGATCTTCTACGCCAAGGCCGAGGGGCCCGGGAATCCCGTTCTCTACGTCGGGGCCAAGACCGGGCGGGACGGCATCCACGGCGCGACCATGGCCTCGGCCGAATTCGGCAAGGAGACCGAGCATAAGAGGCCCAACGTCCAGGTCGGGGACCCGTTCAAGGAGAAGCTCCTCCTCGAGGCCTGCCTCGAGGTCATGGACCGCGGCCTCATCGTCGGCATCCAGGACATGGGCGCGGCCGGCCTGACCTGCTCATCGACCGAGATGGCGGCCAAGGGCGGCCTGGGCATCGAGATCGACCTCGACCTCGTCCCCCAGCGCGAAGCCGGCATGACGCCCTACGAGATCATGCTCTCCGAGTCCCAGGAGCGGATGCTCCTGGTGGCGACGGCGGACAAGGTCGCGGAGGTCCAGGCCGTCTTCTCCAAGTGGGACCTCGACGCGCCGGTCATCGGTCACGTCGCCGAAGGCGGGCGGATCCGGGCCAAGTTCAAGGGCCGGGTGGTGGTCGACGTTCCCGTCGACGCCGTGGTCAACCTGTGCCCGGCCTACCGGCGGCCGAGCCGCCCCCCCTCCCCTCTCCCGGGCAAGGCGCCCCTGCCCGCCCTGCTCCTGCCGAACGATTACGACCGGGCGTTCCTGGACCTTCTTTCTTCGCCGACCGTCGCCGACAAGGAGTGGGTCTTCCGGCAGTACGACCACATGGTCCAGGTCAACACGACCCTGCTCCCGGGCGCGGACGCCGCCGTTCAGAGGATCAAGGGGTCGCGCAAGGCCCTGGCCATGACCGTGGACGGCAACCCCCTCTACACGCAGCTCGATCCCCGGACCGGGGCCAAGATCGCGGTCGCCGAGGCCTGCCGGAACCTGGCCTGCGTCGGGGCCCGGCCGATCGGGGTCACCAATTGCCTGAACTTCGGCAACCCCGAGAAGCCCGAGGTCATGTGGCAATTCGAACAGGTCGTCGACGGCATGGCCGAGGCCTGCCGGGCCTTCGACATCCCGGTGACGGGAGGGAACGTCAGCTTCTACAACGACACGGAAGGCCTGTCCATCTACCCGACCCCCGTCCTCGGGGTCGTCGGCCTCATCGAGGACATCCGCAAGGCCGTAAGCCCCGGGTTCAAGGGGCCGGGAGACGCCGTCCTCCTCGTCGGGGAGAACAAGGAAGGATTGGGCGGGACGGAGTTCCTCAGGGTCGCCCACGGCCTCGAAACCGGGGCGCCGCCGCAGATCGACCTGGAGCTCGAGAAACGGGTCCAGGAGTATTGCCTGTCGGCCATCGAGGCCGGGCTGGTCCGCTCGGCCCACGACCTCTCCGAGGGCGGCCTGGCCGTCGGCTTGGCGGAATGCGCCTTCCACGGCCGCGGCCGGACCGGCTGCTCCGTCTCGCTCGAGGACGCCGTCCGTCCGGACACGCTCCTTTTCGGCGAGGCCCAGTCCCGCGTTCTCCTGACCTGCCGCCCGAAGAACCTGGCCCGGCTCGAAGAGATGGCCAAGGAGCAGGGCGTGCCGGTCAAGGCCATCGGCCGGACGGGCGGGGCGCTCATCGCCGTCGATCACCGCGGCCGCGGGCTCGTGCGGGTCAAGGTCGAGGACGCTTTCCATCACTGGAAGAACGCCGTGCCGGACCGCTTCAAGGTCCGGACCGAGGAGGGGCCATGAGAGGATTCGATTTCCGCAGCCCGGCCAAGAAAGGGAAGATCGCCGTCTTCCTCTCGGGACGCGGCTCCAACTTCGAGGCTCTCCGCGAGGCCGTGGACGAGGGCCGGATCAACGCCGCGATCGCCCTGGTTTTCAGCAACAAGGCGGACGCGCCGGGTCTCCTGAAAGCCCGGGAAGCCGGCCTGGAGACGCTGTTCCTCGATCCCAAGGCCCACGCGAACCGGGAGGAATACGACCAGGCCATCGCCCGCGAGCTGGACAAGAGAGGCGTCGATCTCATCTGCCTGGCCGGGTACATGAAGGTCCTGACGCCGGGGCTCTGCGAAGCCTTCAAGCATAGGATCCTCAACATCCACCCGGCCCTTCTGCCGGCCTTCCCCGGTCTTCACGTCCAGCAGAAGGCCATCGATTGGGGGGTCCGCGTCTCGGGCTGCACGGTCCACTTCGTCGCCGCCGAGGTCGACATGGGCCCGATCGTCCTTCAGGCGGTCGTCCCCGTCCTGCAGGACGACACCGAGGAGACGCTGGCGGCCCGCATCCTGGTCGAGGAGCACAGGATCTACCCGGAAGCCGTCCGGCTCTTTTTCGACGGCCGGCTCGGGATCGAGGGCCGGAGGGTCTTCATTCTCGAGCCGGGGGACTAGAGCGCCCCGGTCCGGCCCCTTCGCGCTAAGCCATGCTTCTGAGCCTCAGAAAGATCCCGGCGGCCGTCCGGCTCACCCTGGGGACCGTCCTCCTGGTTTTCATCGCGACCTGGCTGGCCATCGACCGGGCCGAGCGCCTGGGCCGCATACGGAACCGGCCCGGGTGGCTGACCGTGGAGGCCTCTCCCCTCGCGGTGGTCGGACAGCCCTTCGAGCTGCGCGTCGCGCTCGACGACCTGCCCGGCGCCGAGAAGATCGTCTGCGGCCTGCGCTGGACGGCATCGGACCGCAGGATAAGCGGCGGGCTGGCTTCGGCGGGCCCGGCCCGGGAGACCCGCGGCGGGGAAACCCTCTCGTTCCGGGTCGAGGTCAAGGACAACGAGGAGATGCGCTTCGTGGCCGCGGTCATCTATCTGTCCCCGACCGGGAGATGGCAGGACCGGACCCGGGGGGCTTCGACCGAGCTCATCCCGGTCCGCCCGGCCGGATTCGAAGGGGAGATCCCTCCGCCCAGGGTCCTGGGGACCTACCCGACTCCGACGCCGGAGGAGGAAGCCCGAAGGGATTCGAGGAGGGAGGCCCGCGGGGGAGCGCTCAACGTGTTTCTGAGGCCTCTTCTCGTCTTCGCGCTTGTGGCCGCGGGGGTTCTCTGCGCCGTCCTGGCCGTCCGGCAACGCCGCGGCCGGCCGCGGGGGGGGCGCCTCGCCCACGCGGCCTGGGCGGGCTTCGCCCTTCTGATGCTTCTCTTCGGCATCCTGGAAGCGTTCGACGTCCCCGGCCGAGTGACGGAGTGGGTCCGGCTGGCCTCCATGGAGCACAACGTCTACGAGTTGCGCCGGCCGGCCCAGGGCGCCGTGGCCGTCGCCGCGGCGGTCGGAGCGGCGTCCCTGTTCCTTTATTTAATAAGGGCGGCCTCGAAGTCCCGTGACCACCGATGGCTCTGGGCCACGGGGATCGGCGTTGTCGTCTATCTTTCGCTGACCCTGGTCGGGATGCTGTCGTTCCACCCGGTCGACGTCCTCAGGAGCATGTCGCTCGCGGGCGTCTCCCCTTTTCATGCGGCCCGGGGAGCCGGGGCGGCCCTTGCGCTGCTCACGGCGGCCCTGGCGTTGCGGTCCGCGAAGCGGACCGCCGGCTACTGAAATATCTTGGGGGGAAGGATCCCCGGCGCGCGGCCGAAGACCTTGGCGTAGAGCTCGGGATAGGCGTCCTTGCCGCCGAGAAGCAGGCAGGCGAGCGGCATGGCTCTCTTCGCCAGCCGCGACATCTCGGCGGTCGTTCTCCGGATCTCCCACTGGGCCGTGGCGTCCTCCCGCAGCCGCGACATGTGGTAGAGCTCGCGGATGTTGAGCTTGAGGAGGGCCCTGCGCCGGTGAGCGTTGGTGAGGACGTAGTCGGCGGCCGGACCCGCGCCCTTCTCCAACGCGGCGTGGGCCTCGTCCGTCCGGGCGACGGTCGCCAGGAATTCCTTTTCGGCCCCTATCTCGCGGACCGACGGCGGGACCGTGACGCCCAGCGCCGGGTCGTAGCGCTGGGTCGTCAAGGTGGCCATCCGGTGCCTCTTGAGCTGGGCGAAACACGAAGCGGAGACGACGAGGTCGTAGGTGAGGTCGGCGTGCTCGAACTCGCGGAGCGGGAAATCGTAGAACTCCATGCGCTCGAGGGCCAGCCGGATGAGGCCCCGCCGCCGGCGGGCGCCGGCGGCCTTGACCCGGGAAAGGCCCTCCGTGTAGGACAGGCGGCCGGCGCTGTAGAGAAGCGCGGCCAGGATCCGGTCGTCGCCGTCGGCGGGATGCCCGGCCAGGACGACCTCCTTTTCCCTTGACCCGCGCCGGGGCCCGGCGGACGGGCTGGCCGCGATCCCTTCGGCGGCCGCCGCGATGTCGCCGTAGGTCTTGGCGTCGAAATCGCCGGCCTCGGTGAACAGGAGGATGGACGGCGCGACCTCTTTGGCCAGCCGGTAGAGCTCAGCGTTCAAGGCCCGAACCTCCGCCAGGCTCTTGGCCGAGAACCTCCGGATGAGGAGCTCGAGATTGCGGGCGTTGATGGTCATGCCCAGCTGACCCTCGGTGGCCAGGCTCACGGCGTAGCGGGCGTCCTCCTTGGCCCAGCCGTCGAGGACGGCGTGATTCCTGGGATCCCGGGCTTCCTCCCGGTATTTCCCGAAGATGTAAGGCTTGAGCTGCTTGTAGAGACGGCGGTAGAGGGCGTTCTGGGCCTTGACCGTGTCCTCGAAGAGCGCCTGAAGCCCCGCCCGCCGGACCTCCTCGGGGACGACGTGATCCTCCCCGAGGGTGATATAGCGCTGGGATTTTTCGGTGAAGGAGCAGAGCCGGAAGCGCTCGATCTCCTCGATGGCCAGGCGGCTGACCCCGATGACGTCGAAGTTGAAGACGGCGTGCTCGGCCACGGAGTGGTGGCCCATCTTGAAGATGATGGTCCGGTTGGAGCGGCGCGCCCGGTCGACCTCGGCCCGGGCCGCGGCCCGCAGCTCGTCGGCCGGGCGGGGGTCGCGCGAGATGCGGGCGTAGGAGGCCGACAGCGTCTCGGGCGTCACGTCTTCGCGGGGCGGGGCGTGCCGCTTGAGCTCCTCGATGACGGAGCTGTCGACGTTGTAGCCGGCCAGGACGACGCGCATGGAACCTTTATAGAAAGGCCGCCCCAAAAAGTCAACCCGGCCTAGCGGTCGCCTTCGGCGGGGACGCTCCTCTCGCGGAGCACCCCCGCCCCGCTGCGTTACCGTCCCTCGCCTCGTGCAAGAGGTGCCGCAACGGTATCGTCTCCGTCCGCGCGGTGATTCTTTTCGCCTCCCGGCGGGACGGATTCGGCGGCTCACGAAACTCGCGGGATCCAGACCAGCCCTCAGGATAGCAGGCTCAGACATCGCGAGCCGTCCTCTGCGAGGAGGCCCTCATCCGTCCCGCCGTCCGGCTGAATCACCGCTTTATGCTACCCTCGACGACACCGTCGCAGCCCTTCATCCGCAGATCCGAGGGAGGCCACGGCCGCGCGGGCGGGGGGCCCCCGCTCCGCTGCGCCGCCGTCCCTCGCCTCGTGCAAGAGGCTGCGGAAGGGCCTCGGGGCATCCTCTCCGTCCGCGCGGTAATTCTTCACGCTGTCCCGGGCCGGATCCGGTTGGAATGGGCCGCGTATCCGGCCCGATCCAGCTAAATTACCGCTTTATGCTCCCGTCAAGGACGCCCCTGCGGCCCTTCTTCCGCAGCATCGAGGGAGGTCATGGCCGCACGACCGCTCTCCGCCAGAGGCCCTCCTTCCCCGCCGGGCGGGATTGGAGTAACCTAGGAGCGGAGGGACAGGACGATGAAGAACCGCGAGATCGCCGAGCTGTTCGAGCGCATCGCCGACGCCCTGGAGGTCAAGGGCGAGACGGGCTTCAAGGTCGTCGCTTACCGGAAAGGGGCGCGAATCCTCCAGGACATGGCCGAGGACGTCGAGGCCGTCGCTCGGGAGGGGCGCCTGGGATCCGTGCCGGGCATCGGCGAGGGTCTGGCCAAGAAGATCCGGGAATACCTCGAGACCGGGAAGATGGCCAAATTCGCCGAGGCCATGAAGGGCCTGCCGGAAAGCCTCCTCGGCCTGCTCGAGATCCAGGGGCTGGGCGGCAAGACCGTCCACCTCATGCACGAGAAGCTCGGGGTCAAGGACATCGACGGGCTCAAGCGGGCCATCGCCGACGGTTCCCTGGCCGGGCTTCCCGGCATGGGCGACAAGAAGGTCGACAACCTCCGCCGGGCGCTCGAGGCCCGGGAACGGACCGCCGAGCGGATCTCCATCTGCGAGGCGGCCGTTATCGCCGACGAGGTCATCGCCTACCTCCGGAAAGCCCCCGGCGTCGGCCGGGTCTCGGCGGCCGGGTCCCTGCGCCGGATGAAGGAGACGGTCGGCGACATCGACATCCTGGCCTGCGGAAAGGACGGATCGAAGATCATCCGCCACTTCACCCGCCACCCCGGGGCCGTGCGCGTCCTGGCCGAGGGCGGGACGAAGGGCTCGGTCGTCATCCGGACGGGAGACGCCGAGCGGCAGGTCGACCTGCGGGTCGTGGCCGAGCGGGAGTACGGGGCCGCCCTCCTCTACTTCACGGGGTCCAAGGCCCACAACATCAAGCTCCGCGGCCTGGCCAAGGAGCGCGGCCTCAAGATCTCCGAATACGGGGTGTTCAAAGGGGATAAGCGCCTGGCCTCTCGGGAAGAGGAGGACTGTTACCGGGTCCTGGGCATGCCCTGGATCCCGCCCGAGATGCGTGAGGACCGCGGCGAGATCGAGCTGGCCCTCGAGAACAGGCTCCCCCGCCTGCTCGAGGCCGCCGACATCAAGGGCGACCTCCACGTCCACACCCGGGCGAGCGACGGCGACCTGTCGCTCGGCGAAGTCGCCGGCCTGGCCCGCAAGATGGGCTATTCCTACATCGCGATCTGCGACCATTCCCGGTCCGTCACGTACGCCCGCGGGCTGGAGGTCGAACGCCTGGCCGCCGAGATCGAGGAGATCGAGGCCTTCAACCGGACGCTGAGGGGCTTCCGGGTCCTCAAGGGCAGCGAGGTCGATATCCTCGCCGACGGGTCGCTCGACTTTCCCGACAAGCTCCTCGGGCGGCTGGACTTCGTCGTCGCCGCCATCCATTCCGGCTTCAAGAAGAACGTCACCGAGCGCATGCTCAAGGCCCTGGCCAACCCCCATGTCCGGACGATCGCCCATCCGACGGGACGCCTCATCTCGCGGCGCGGGGGCTACGAGGTCGACCTCGACCGGGTCATCGACGGGGCGGCCCGCCACGGCAAGGCCCTCGAGCTCAACGCCTATTTCGACCGTCTCGACCTCGACGAGCTCAACCTCAAGAAAGCCAAGAGCAAGGGCGTCAGGATCTCGATCGGCACGGACACCCATTTCGCCGACGGGCTGGCCATGATGCGCTTCGGGGTCGGCATCGCCCGCCGGGCCTGGCTGGAAAAGGGCGACGTTCTCAACACGCTCGGCGCGGACGAGCTCGTCGGCCGCACGGCGATCCGCAAGGAGCGGGGAAAGCGGGCGCGTCGGCCCTGAGCGGTCTCAGCCCTTCATGACCCCGAGGGGGACGACCTTGGCCACCATCCGGCCGAGACCGGCATCGTGGGAGACGCGGACGACCTCGTCGACATCCTTGTAGGCCTCCGAGGCCTCCTCGGCGATGCCCTTCCAGCTCGTCGACTTGAGCTCGATCCCCTTGCTGGCCAGGTCGTCCCGGATGCGTTCGCCGCGGAAGCGGCGCAGGGCCTCGTGGCGGGACATGACCCGGCCGGCGCCGTGGGCCGTCGAGCTGAAGCTCAGCGCCTCGGCCTCCTTGGTCCCGGCCAGCAGATAGGACGCCGTCCCCATGCTCCCGGGAATGATGACCGGCTGGCCCGCCGCCCGGTAGGCCGCCGGGATCTCGGGCCGATGGGGGCCGAAGCTCCGGGTCGCGCCCTTGCGGTGGACGACGAGGTCCTTCTCGCGGCCCCCGACGACGTGCCGCTCGACCTTGGCGACGTTGTGGCAGACGTCGTAGATCTGGTCCATCCCCTCGGACCCGCCGAGGACCCGGGCGAAGACCTGCCGGACCCAGTGGGCGATCATCTGGCGGTTGGCGAAGGCGTAGTTGACGGCGGCGCACATGGACCGGTAGTAGCGCTGGCCCATCGGCGACCGGAAGGGGGCGTTGACCAGCTCGCGGTCGGGCAGGTCGCGGACACTCGGGGCGTCGCTCATCAGCTCGATGTAGTCGGTCGCCACCTGGTGGCCGAGACCGCGGCTGCCGCAGTGGACCATGACCAGGATCTGGCCGGGGGCGCGCACGCCGAAGGCCCGGGCCGCCTCCGGGTCGAAGATCTCCTCGACCTTCTGGATCTCGAGGAAGTGGTTGCCGGCCCCGAGTGTCCCGAGCTGGGGGATGCCCCGCTCGAGGGCCCGGTCGGAGATGTCGTCGGCCGAGGCGTCCTTCATCCGGCCGCGCTCCTCGGTGCGCTCGAGGTCGCCGCCCGTCCCGTAGCCGTTGGCCACGGCCCACTCCGCGCCTTTGACGAGGATCTCCTTGAGGACGCCCCGGCTGAGCTTGGTGACGCCCCCCTTGCCTACCCCGGCTGGAACCTCTTTGAAGATCCCGGTCAGCAGCTCCTTGCGCTTCCCGCGGACGTCCTCCTCCGTGTAGTCGGTCTTCAGGAGGCGGACCCCGCAGTTGATGTCGTAGCCGACGCCGCCCGGCGAGATGACGCCGTCCTCGGGATCGAAGGCCGCCACTCCCCCGATCGGGAACCCGTAGCCCTGGTGGGCGTCGGGCATGACGTAGGACATGCGCTCGATGCCCGGCAGGCAAGCGACGTTGGCGGCCTGTTCGAGCGTCTTGTCCTTCCGCACGTCGGCCAACAGCTTGGCCGACGAGTAGATGACGGCCGGGACCCTCATCTTCCCGCGCTTCGGGATCTCCCAGGTGTTGTCGTCGATCCTTCTCGGTTCCATCGCGGTCCTCACATGTCGACGACGACCTGGACCGTGAACCCGTCGCACTCCTCGACCTTGAGGTCGTGGTAGGTCACGGCCTTGACGTCGCCGTAGATCTCGTGGCCGCCGCGGAGGGTCTGGCCCTCGACGGCGGCCCGGAGCTCGAACCCGCCATGGGGGTCGCGGTCGATCCCGAGCTCCGCGACGCGGCCCAGAAGGAAGCGCTCGTGATCGAACAGGTAGACGATCTCTCCCAGGAACCGGACGAGCAGCCGCTCCCGGTCAGGCCCCTCGACGCGGATCTCCCGGCGCTCGAGAGGCTCGATCGTCGTCCAGTCCCACATCAGCGAGACCATGGCCAGGGCGGCGTTGCCGAAGGCCTCCCCGAGCGTCGGGCCGTAAGCTTGGAACTTGCCGTCGGCCGTGTGCGGCAGGATCCTGTAACGCGGGCTCGTCACCATGTCTTTCCCTGATGGGATATTACCCGAAACCCGCGGGCTTGTCAGCCGAAAACGCCGGCCACGGGACGGCCGCATTGTGGGCACCGGCCGGCCCGCAACAGGTTCTCGACCACGAAAAATCCCTCCCGGGAGATGACCCGCCGGCCGCAGCTCGGGCAGGCGGTGTCCTCCGACTCCCCGCCGACGTTGCCGATGTAGAGATGCTTCAAGCCCTCCTGCCGCCCGATATCATGGGCCCGGCGGAGGGTCTTGACGGGCGTGGCCGGGGCGTCCGTGTACTCGAAGTCCGGGTGGAAGCGGCTGATGTGCCAGGGAACGGCCGGATCGACGGAGGCGATGAACCGGGCGATCGACCGGAGCTCGTCCTCGCCGTCGTTGAGGCCCGGGACGACGAGCGTCGTGACCTCGACCCAGACGCCGAGCTCCTTCATCAGCCGGATCGACGCGAGGACCGGCTCGAGACGGGCCCCGCAGACCTTCTGGTACGTTTCGTCCTTGTAGGCCTTGAGGTCGACGTTGGCGGCGTCGAGATAGGGGCGGATGGTCCTCAGGGCTTCGGCCGTCATGTAGCCGTTGGTCACGAAGCTGTTGGCCAGCCCGGCCGCCTTGGCCGCCCTGGCGGTATCATAGGCGTATTCGAAGAAGATGGTCGGCTCGGTGTAGGTGTAGGAGATGCTCCGGCAGCCCTCGGCGAGGGCCGTCCGGACGATGTCCTCGGGGGGGAACGGGTCGCCCGCCAGCCCGCCGCCGTTGCCCCGCGGCGCCTGGGAGATCCGCCAGTTCTGGCAGAACCCGCAGCGGAGGTTGCAGCCCGCCGTGGCGATGGACAGGGCCTTCGAGCCGGGCAGGAAATGGTAGAGCGGCTTCTTCTCGATGGGATCGACGTGGGCGGCGATGACCTCGCCGTAGACCAGGGTCATCAGGCGGCCGTCGCGGTTCTCGCGGACGGCGCAGACGCCCTGTTTTCCGGGGGGGATGACGCACCGGTGGGCGCAAAGGCGGCATTCGACCTGGCCGCTCTCGGCCGCCTCCCAGAGCATGGCTTCGCGGATCATCGCCCCGAACCTGTTCCTTTCAAGAACGTCGCGGCGGACGGGCAGAGCTCGCATAGGAAGCATTCTCCGCACCGCGGCTTGCGGGCCCGGCAGACGGCGCGTCCGTGCTCGACGAGCAGGAAATTGAGATCCAGCCAGTCCTTGCGCGGGACGAGCGCGAGCAGGTCGCGCTCGATCTTGACGGGGTCGTCGTGCCCGGTCAGGCCCAGCCGCCCCGAGAGCCGGCGGGCGTGGGTGTCGACGGCGATGCCCTCGGCCTTGCCGAACCCGGCGCTGAGGACGATGTTGGCGGTCTTGCGGGCCACACCCGGCAGGGTCAGCAGCTCGTCCATGGCCCCGGGCACGGCGCCGCCGTAGGCCTCGACGATCCGCCGCGAGGCCCCGAGAAGGCTCTTGGCCTTGTTCCGGAAGAAGCCCGCCGGACGGATCTCGCGCTCGAGCTCCTCCCGGTCGGCCCGGGCCAGGTCGGCGGCCGTCGGGTATTTCCGGAAGAGACCGGGAGTGATCGTGTTGACCCGCGCGTCGGTGCACTGGGCGGCCAGGATAGTGGCCACCAGGATCTGGAAGGGGCTCCGGAATTCGAGGGCCGTCCGGGCCTGAGGGTAATGCCGCCTCAGAAGGCGGACGATCTTGCCGACGCGTTCCCGGGCGCTCGCCATGCGACCCTCCCTTGGCCGGTCAGACGCCGAGCTCGGACCGAAGCTGCAGGACCTTGAGGATGTCGGCCTCGAAGATCCGGGCCACGCGCCAGGCGTATTTCATGGTCCCTCCCTCCGGCCCGCGCCGGACCTCAGGGCCCGACGTGGAACAGGTCTTGGCCGAGGTGGAAATCCTCGACGCTGTAGTAGTCGGGGAACTTCGCGAGGAGCTCGATCTCGGACTTGATCATGGCCTGGTGGCTGCGCTCCACGCGGCCGAGATAGGCCAAGAGGCTGCGGCTGCCGTCGTCCTCCGCCCGGTCGCCGGCCGCCATGTAAAAGCTCTCCGCGGCCTCCTCGGCCTGGAGAGCGGCCTGGAACAGCTCGAGGACCGACGGGTCGGCTTTCAACGAGGCGGAGATCGGGGGCATCAAGGAGCTCTCCGGGACCTCCCGGCCCTTGTCCGGGAACCTCTGCCCCAATAGCCGGTCCAGGATCTTGCGGTGATGCTCCTCTTCCATGGCCAGGAATTTGAGCTTCTGGAGGAGGACGGCGTTCTTGACCCGCTCCTGCAGCCGGGTATAGAACGAGGCCGCGTCGATCTCGGAACGGATGGCCACTCCGATCACCTCCCAGGGTTTGAGCTTCAGGTCGATCGCCATGGTCGCTACCTTCCTAGAACAAGACGAACTTAGCTTTGGGGGCGCCGCAGACCGGACACTTGTCCGGGGCCTGGCCCTCCATAGTGAATCCGCAGACGGAGCAGACGTGGATGGCCCCGCCGTCGATATCCCGGCCCGCGGCGACGGACTTGCGGGCCCGCTCGTAGATGCCGGCGTGGACCTTCTCGGCGGCCAGGGCCGCGTGGAAAGCCGTCACGGCCGTTTTCTCGCCCTGGGCCTCGGCCACGGTGATGTAGGCCGGGTACATCTCGGCGATCTCGAAGGACTCGCCGTCGACGGCCCCGCCCAGGTTGTCGGCCGTCGTCCCGACGCCGCCGAGAGCCCTCAGGTGATTGACGGCATGGACCTGCTCGGCGTAGGAATTGGCCTTGAAGGCCCGGGCCACGTTGGGCAGGTTCTCCGCGGCGGCCTTCTCGGCGAACGCCAGGTACTTGATGTGGGCCTGGCTCTCTCCGGCGAGAGCGGCTTTGACGTTCTCTTCGGTCATTTTGCGCATGTCTCTCTATCCTTTCACGTAATTTTTAGCATGGCTTCGATGGCCCCTCGGGCCCTCTCGGCGATATCCGGCGGGACCGTGACGCGGTGGACCTCGGCCTCCAGGGCCGCGAGGACCTTGTCGAGGGTCGTCATCTTCATGTGGACGCACAGGGCGGATTCCCGGAGAGGAATGAACCGGACCTCCGGGTTCTCCTTCTTGAGCCTGTGGATGATGCCCTTTTCGGTCCCCAGGACGACCTCCCGGCAGGCGGTTTTCCCGGCCTCCGCCACCATCTTCCCGGTCGAAAGCGTCCGGTCGGCCAGGTCGATGACCTCGAGCGGGCATTCCGGATGGACCCAGACCTCGGCCCCCGGATGGGCCGACCGGGCGGCCCGGACGTCCTCGGCCTTGAACTTGTGGTGGACGTAACAGTATCCGTCCCACGGGATGATCCTCTTGCCCGTCTCCCGGGCCACGTAGGCGGCCAGGTTCTTATCCGGTACGAACAGGACCTCGTCGACGCCGAGCGAGTTGACGACGCCGACGGCGTTGGAGGACGTGCAGCAGATGTCGCTCTCGGCCTTGACCTCGGCGCTCGTGTTCACGTAACAGACCACCTTCCGCCCCGGGACCTGTTCTTTCCAGGCCCGCAGCTCGCGGGCCGTGATCATGTCCGCCATCGGGCATCCGGCGGCGAGGTCGGGCAGCAGGACCGTCTTTTCAGGCGAGAGGATGGCCGCCGTCTCGGCCATGAAGTGGACCCCGCAGAAGACGATCGTGCCGGCGTCGAGCGCCGCGGCCCGACGGCTGAGCTCCAGGGAATCGCCGACGAAATCGGCGGCGTCCTGGACCTCGGGGAGCTGATAGTTGTGGGCCAGGATGACGGCGTTCTTCCGTCTCTTCAGCTCCCCGATCCTGGAAGTGATCTCCGTCGTCCCCACAAGTCCTCCGTCGCGAAGGCTTCTATGTCCGGAGCGGCTTCCCGCAGTGGACGCAGGCCTGATCGCCCTTCTTGGTGACCCCGCCGCAGGCCGGGCACTCCTCGAACTCGACCCGGCAGGCCCGGCAGAACACCTTGTCGGCGTGCTCGAGCGAGCTGTCGCAGTAGGGACAGGCCTCCCCTTCGTGTTCGTGGGCGTCCATCGGCTTGGGCTCCCGGGGGGCGGCCCCGCTGAGCCGCGCCCGGTAATCGTGGACGGCCTCGTGCAGGGCGTCCGCCCCGAGGTTGGAGCAATGCATCTTGTTCTTGGGCAGGCCGCCCAGCTCCTCGGCCACGAGGTCGTTGGTGATGGCCATGGCCTCGTCGAGCGTCTTGCCTTTGGCCATCTCGCTGACCATGCTGGATACGGCGATGGCCGCCCCGCACCCGAACGTCTGGAACTTGACCTCCTCCAGCCGGTCGTCCTTGACCTTGATATAGAACGTCATCATGTCCCCGCAGACGGGGTTGCCGACCTGCCCGACGCCGTCGGCGTCCGGAAGGGTCCCCACGTTGCGGGGGTTGGCGAAATGGTCCATGACCTTGTCGCTGTACATCATCGCCCTTTCTCCTTCATGTGCCGGGTGTAGAGGGGGGACATTCGGCGCAGCCGTTCGATGATCGGCGGGAAGACGTCCAGCAGATGATCGATGTCCTCGCGGGTCGTGTCGTCGATGAGGCTGAAGACCAGGGACCCCTGGGCCGTGGCGTGGTCGAGGCCCATGGCCAGAAGAACGTGGGAGGCCTGGAGGGACTTGGACGCGCAGGCCGACCCGCTCGAGGCGGCCACACCCTTCATGTCCAGGCTCAACATCATGGCTTCACCCTCCACGAACTCGACGCAGAAGCTGGCGTGGTGGGGAAGGCGCGCGTCCCCGGCGGCCCCCGTGATGACGACGTTCTCGACCCGCCTCGGGAGCTCTTCGAGCAGGCGGTCCCGGAGGGCCCGCATCCGGGAGGTCCGGTCGGGCATCTCCCGCCGGGCCAGCTCCGCGGCCCGCCCGAGGCCGGCGATTCCCGCCACGTTCTCCGTCCCGCCGCGGCGGCCGCCTTCCTGGACGCCGCCGTCGATGAGCGGCAGGATGCGCGTGCCCCGCCGGACGAAGAGGGCCGCCGCCCCCTTGGGCCCGTAGAATTGGTCAGCGGCCAGGCTCAGGGCGTCCACGCCCAGCGCCTTGACGTCGACCGGGACGCTGCCGGCGGCGGCCACCGCGTCGGTGTGAAAGACGATGTTCCGGGAGCGGCACCGGGCGGCGATCTCGGCGACCGGCTCGATGGTCCCCACTTCGCTGTTGGCCGTCATGACCGAGACCAGCGTCGTCTGCGCGGTCATGGCCTTTTCGACCTCGGCCGGATCGACCCGCCCGGCGCGGTCCACGGGGACGACGGTCGAGGCGAAACCCAGCTTTTCGAGCGCCTTGACCGGGTTCAGGACCGAAGGGTGCTCGACGGCCGAGACGACGATATGGGCCCCCTGGGTCTTGCGGCCGAGGGC
>Ga0194125_10005649_pt1 | contig 18931 bp, 11 predicted proteins | sample TA2KigC250mmetaG_FD_148626 | JGI IMG/M metagenome (GOLD analysis project Ga0194125, IMG submission 148626) | Freshwater microbial communities from Lake Tanganyika, Tanzania - TA2015034 Kigoma Deep Cast 250m | ecosystem: Environmental > Aquatic > Freshwater > Lake | place: Tanzania: Lake...
TTCTTGAGGAAGCGCTTGAGGTCGGCGCGGATCTTCTCCTTGATGACGCCCCAGTCGGAGCGCTCCTCGGCGGTCGAGACCTCCAGCGTCCGCGCCACCACCTGGCGGGCCGCCTGAAGCAGCTCCGAGCCGTCGCCCTCGCTGACAAACCCGCGCGAAACGATCTCCGGCAGCCCCTCGGGCATTCCCGTATGCCGATCGATGGCGATCACCGGCAGCAGGAAGCCGTCCTCGGAAAGGTGCAGCCGGTCGCGGATCACCATGTCCTCGACCACCTCGTCGGTGGTGCCCGAGTCGATGCAGACCCGGCCCACCGTCACGCGGGCGCCCCTGCGCGCGCCCTGCGCGTCCATCACCAGCGTGTCGCCGCTTTCCAGCAGGAAGGTCTCGCACAGGCCCGCCTGGCGCAGATGCTCGGCCAGGGCGGCGTGCTTGGCCAGTTGCCGGTACTCGCCGTGGACGGGAACGAAATACCTGGGACGCACCAGGTTGAGAATCAGCTTCAGCTCCTCGGCGCTGGCGTGCCCGCTGACGTGCAGCGGCGGGTTCATACTGCCGTAGAGCACATCAGCGCCGCGCTTGGCCAAGTGGTTCATCACGCGGTAGATGGCCTTCTCGTTGCCCGGGATGATGCGCGCGCTCAGCGCCACGGTGTCGCCCGGCTCGATGGACAGTTGCCTGTGCGTGCCCACCGCCACGCGCGACAGGGCCGACAAAGGCTCGCCCTGGCTGCCCGAAACAGACACTGCCAACCGGCCCCGCTCCACCTGCATGATCTCGTGCGGGCGCACCAGCAGCCCGTCGGGGACCTCCAGCAGCCCCTGCCGCGAGGCGATCTCGGTCATGGAGAGCATGCTGCGGCCCAGGAAGGCCAGCTTGCGGCCGGATTCCGCGGTCAGGTCCACGACCTGCTGGAGCCGGTGAATCGAGGACGAGAAACAGGAGAACACCACGCGGCCCCGCGCCCGCGACAGGATCTCCTCGAAGCGCGGGCGGATGGCGCGCTCGCTCTCGGTGTAACCGGGCCGGTCGGCGTTGGTCGAGTCCGACAGCAGCAGCAGCACGCCGCGCCGGCCGTAGTCGGCCAGCGTGTGCAGATCGAACAGCCGGTTGTCGGTGGGCGTGGGATCCACCTTGAAGTCGCCCGTGTGGATGATGACGCCCAGCGGGGTGGTAATGGCCAGCGCCACGCTGTTCACCAGCGAGTGGGTGACGTGGATCAGCTCGACCGAGAACGGGCCGATTTCGAGCTTCTGGCCCGGCCGCGCCTCCCTCAGATCGGCCTCCTCCAGCAGCTCGTGCTCTTCCAGCCGCCGCTCCAGCACGGCCAGGGTGAATGGCGTCGCATAAACCGGCACGCCCAGATCGGAGAGCAGAAACGGCACCGCGCCGATGTGGTCCTCGTGGCCGTGAGTGAGGATGACCGCGCGGACCATCTCCTGGCGCTCGGTGAGGTAGGTGAAATCGGGCGTGACGATGTCCACCCCGGGGAGTTCCTCTTCCGGGAACATCATCCCCGCGTCGAGGACCAGGATGTCGTCGCCGTAGCGCAGGGCCAGGCAGTTCATGCCGAACTCGCCCATCCCGCCCAGCGGAACCACTTGCAGCTTGCCGTCCGGCATAGTCACCTCAAGGCTAACAGAAGCGCCTCGGGGAGTGTTAGCTTGGAAGTCTCCGGCATCTCCATGACCCACCGCGACCGAGTGCTCGCCGCGTTACGCCATCAGACGCCCGACCGGCTGCCGCTTGATCTGGGCTCCAGCCTCGCCTCGACCATCAACGTCACGGCGTACCAGCGGCTGCGGGAGCACCTGGGGCTGGAGACGGAGCGTCCGCCCACCATCTGGGCGCTGCGCTCCTCAACAGTCATTCCCGACGAGGACGTCCTTCAGCACTTCGACATCGACCTGCGGCCCCTCATCCTGGGCGGCCCCGACGCGGGCGGCGACCGGCGGCTCTCGGAGCACGCTTTTCTGGACGAGTGGGGCGTCACCTGGATGAAGCCAGCCGACGGGCACTACCTGGCCACCGCTGGCCCGTTCCAGCGGCTGGAGGAACCCACCCTCAAGGACCTGGAGAATCACCGCTGGCCTGATCCCGCCGACCCGGGCCGGTTCCGCGGCTTGCGCGAGCGCGCCCGAGAGCTGAGGGAGACCTCCGATTGCGCGGTGGTGCTCAACCTCGGCGTGGGCCCGCTGCACCTGTGCCAGTTCATGCGCGGCTGGGCCGAATGGCTGGAAGACCTCCTGGTGAACCCTGCCTTCGGCGAAGGGCTCTTCGAGCGCGCGGTGGATTTCTTCGTTCAGGTGGCCGAGCGCGCCCTGGCGGAAACCGCCGAGTTCGTGGACCTCGCCTGGTTCGGCGACGACGTGGGCGCGCAGGGTGGCTTGCTGGTGCGCCCGGAGCTTTACCGCCGCGTCATCAAGCCGCGCCACCGCCGCATCGTGGATGCCATCAAGCGCCACGGCAAGCTGGCGGCCTACCACTCCTGCGGCTCGGTGTACGCCATCCTGCCCGACTTGCTGGATATCGGCGTGGACGTCCTGAACCCGGTGCAGGTGGCGGCGGCGCACATGGACACGGCCCGCCTGAAACGCGAGTTCGGCCGCGACCTGGCTTTCTGGGGCGCCATCGACACCCAGCGCGTGCTCTCGCGGGGGACGCCGCCAGAGGTTCGCGAAGAAGTGAAGCGCCGCATCGCGGATCTGGCCGGGGAGGGCGGCTACATCCTATGCGCAGTGCATAACATCCAGGCGGAGGTTCCGCCGGAGAACGTCGCGGCCATGTACCAGGCCGCCCGCGAGTGCGGCGGATAGAAGGAGACCGATGCTGCCCCGGCAACCCGACTTCGAGAACCTGCGGCGGACGCTGCTCCGCCAGGGCCACACCACCCGCGTGCCGCTGCTGGAGTTCGGCATCGACCGCGATATCAAGAGCGCCTTCCTGGGCCGGCCCGTCGAGACGCTCCAGGACGAGGTGGACTTCTGGCGCGAGGCGGGCTATGACCACGTCCCCATCCAGGTGGGCCTGCGCACCATGTTCTGGCCCGGCTACAGCGTCTCCGAGAAGCCCGCCGAGCGCGGCGCCCAGACCAGTCCCGAGCTCTTTCGCAAGGGCCACACCCACTACACGCTGTACCAGGAAGGCGACCGTGACATGAACTGGGCCCAGGAGGGCAAGGGGGTCATCACCAGCCTGGAGGATTTTTACCGGTTCCCCTGGCCCGACCCGGAGGGTATGGATCTGTCGGCGTTTGAGGACATCCGGCCGCTCCTGCCGCCGGGCATGAAGGTGATCGCGGTGATGGGCTACATCTTCACCTCCTGCTGGTGGCTGATGGGCATGGAGACCTTCTGCATGGCGCTGTACGAGCATGGGCCTGGAGACCTTCTGCGTGGCGCTGTACGAGCAGCCGGAGCTGATCCGGCGCATGTACGACCGCATCTGGCGCATTCAGAGCCGGGTGCTCGAGCGGGTGCTGGCCTGCGACGTGGTGGGCGCCATACATCATCCCGACGACATGGCCTACGCCGACGGCATGATCGTCTCGCCCAAGCACCTGCGGGAGTTCGTCTTTCCCTGGTACCGCTGGTGCGGGGCGCTGGTGCGGGACCACGGCCTGCCCTACATTCTCCACTCCGACGGGCGGCTGTACCCGATCCTGGAGGACATCCTGGCCTGCGGCTTCAACGCGCTGAACCCCATCGAGCCGAAGGCCATGGACATTGTGGACCTGAAGCGCCGGTTGGGCGACCGGCTGTGTTTGATCGGCAATATCGACCTGGGGTACACGCTGACGCGGGGCACGCCGGAGGAGGTGGACGCCGAGGTGCGTGAGCGGATCCGCGTGGTGGGTGAGGGCGGGGGCTACTGCGTGGCCACGAGCAACTCGGTGACCGCCTACGTGCCGCTGGCGAACTTCAACGCGATGCGGGAGGCGGCGTTCAAATACGGCAGCCGACCAGCATAACTTTTGTTTATGCCTGGGAGACCCCTAAATAGAAATGCCCACCTCGCTGGGGGAGGTGAGCATCTCAGACCCTGTTCTACCAGGGCGATGTTCAATGGGAGAATGGGACTCGACGGTATCGCAACCGTCAAAACCCGTGTGATTGCAGCTTAGAGCAGGCGGGGGAGTAAATCAAGGGAAAAAGGCAGGCGGGCGAAAAACTCCGTAATCAACTGAACAGCAAGGACTTGCCGACCCGCCATATTTTTCGGGAAGGTTTCAGCCGTGCCAGGCAGACCCTTCCGCGCGGCCCCGTTTCCAGTCCAATCGGAAGAAAAAAAGCGGCTTACCTGTCGTCCAGGTGCAGCATGATCATGGGGTCGCCGCCGCTCGGCCCGCCGCGCCAGCGCCGCGACAGCGCCAGGATGCCGCCGTAGGCCAAGCCCGCCGCCGCACAGAACAGCACCAAGATCCCTGTCAGCATGAAGATATTCAGAATCAGGTCTCCGACATTGTCGCGGCGGGTGGGCACGTACTCTGTCAGGGTGACCTCGGCGTGGTATCTGACCAGGGCCAGGAGCCTCTCGGCGGCATCGGCATCGGGGGGTGAAAGGACCGCCGCGACCAGGGTGCCGTCGCGCTTGGCCACCACTCCGGGCAGCGTTCGGAAGGCCGCCAACTGGTCCCGGGCGATGTGCGGAGTAGGGTAGGAGAAGACGACCAGGGCCATCTCGCCGCCGGGGGAATGGAAGTTGGCCACTTGCCCCTCGGCGCCCATGTGGAAGGCGGCCACCGAGGGCGGGATGCCGGGACGGAAACGGTCCAGTGAGGCGGGTCCGAGGATGTAGCGCTCGGAGTTGGCGATCAGGCCCGTCCCGGGCAAGTAGCCGGGCAAAGTGGGGAGCGGGGACTTCTCGAGCCTGGGGACCCGGTCCACCAGCGCGGCGATGTCAGTGACTTGCGGCTTCCAGCCGTCAAAATGGAGCAGATAGTTACCGTAAGCCACCAGCGCCGTCCGGTCGGTCTCGACAGCCAGCTCGGCGAGCCTGCTGGGGCGCGCCTCGGCCGGTCGCTGCCACTGGAAGGCGGCAAACGCCCCGGTGGTGTCCCTCAGCCGCCAAGCCGTGGCTACGAACTTCTGGGAGGCTCCCTCGTAGGTGGCCCGCTCGGTCTCGTCCAGGCCGTACTCATCCCAGACCGCCCGCTCGGACACCGCCGCGGGGGCCGCCGAGACCCGCTTGAACTCGCCGATCTGGTCGGGCCAGATGCCGGCGAGGGCGGGGGCGGCCACGATCAGGGCTGCGAGCAGAACCGGGGACAGGCTGCCCGGTCTTGGAGACGTGGGGCGGTCTCTCAGACCGCGCCGGGCTTCAGCCCGGCTCCAGGGCGGGACTGAGAGTCCCGCGCGGACTAAGAGTCCGCCCCACCCTACACGGTCATCGCTCATGCTCCGCAGCATTTCTTGTATTTCTTTCCGCTGCCGCAGGGGCAGGGCTCGTTGCGGCCTACCTTGGCCGAGCGGACCGGCGCCCTGGTGGTGGAGGAGGAGCCTCCGCCCACGAATTGCAGCTCGGCCATCTCCCGCTCCTTCTTGCGCTGGATGTTACGCGTGAAATCCAGCATGGAGGTCTGGGCGGCCTGGCGCTGCTCGGCCGAGACCGCGGGCACGGTTTCGACCTCCGCTTCCTCCTCTTCCGCCTCCTCTTCGGGGGACAAGGGGAGGGCCGGACGGCGGTCGTCGGCCACCTGGAGGAAGAACAGGTAGCGGACGGATTCGTCCTCGATGCGGTCCCACATGGCCTCGAAGAGGGTGAAGGACTCCTTCTTGTACTCGACCAGGGGGTCCTTCTGACCGTAGCCGCGCAGCCCGATGCCTTCCTTGAGGTGGTCCATCGACAGCAGGTGGTCCTTCCACTGGCCGTCGATGACGTGTAGCATGAGCATGCGCTCGGTGGCGCGCATGACCTCGGTCCCGACGAGGGCTTCCTTGCGGTCGTAGGCTTCGCTCAGCCGCTGGTAGATGGTTTCCTCCATCTCCTGGCGGTCCATACCGGCCAGTTCCTGGGGAGCGACCTTGACTCCGAACTGGCTGAGCACGTCGGTCTGGAGCGCGGTGAAATCCCACTGGCTGGGGTGGGTTTTCTCGTGGCAGTGCCGGTCCAGGTACTCGGCCACGATGCCGCGGATCATGTTGAAGACCCGCTCCTTCTGGTCCTCGCCCTCGAGCAGTTGGCGGCGCCAGCCGTAGATGGCCAGGCGCTGCTTGTTCATTACGTCGTCGTACTCGAGCAGGTGCTTGCGGGCGGCGAAGTTCTGGGCCTCGACGGCCTTCTGGGCGGCGGCGATGCGCCTGGTGATGAGGCGGGACTCGATGGGCACGTCCTCTTCCATGCCCAGGCGGAGCATCAGGTTCTGGATGCGCTCCCCGCCGAAGATGCGCAGCAGGTCGTCCTGGAGGGAGAGGAAGAAGCGGGAGCTGCCGGGGTCGCCCTGGCGTCCGGCGCGTCCGCGGAGCTGGTTGTCGATGCGGCGGGCCTCGTGGCGCTCGGTGCCGGTGATGTGCAGGCCGCCCAAGGCCACCACTTCGTCATGTTCCTGGTCGGTCTGGGTTCTGTAGCGGGTGAAGAGCTCGTCCCAGCGTGGGCGCGAGACCCGGTAGAACTGGCCCAGGTGGTGGAAGTGGTGGTGCTGGTGGTCGCTGAGGAAGGTCTCCTGCTCCTTGGGCAGAGGCTCGGCCAGGCGGTCCTTGAGGCAGTGCTCCTTGGCCATGAACTCGGGATTGCCGCCCAGCAGGATGTCGGTGCCGCGCCCGGCCATGTTGGTGGAGACGGTGACCGCGCCCTTGCGGCCGGCCTGGGCCACGATGTTGGCCTCGCGCTCGTGGTGCTTGGCGTTCAACACCTCGTGCTTGACGCCCATGCGCCGGAGGATGCCGGAGAGCTTCTCGGACTTCTCCACTGAGATGGTGCCCACCAGCACGGGCCGGCCGCACTCCTGTGCGGCCTTGATCTCCTTGGCGGCGTTGCGGAATTTCTCTTCCTCGGTGCGGTAGACGATGTCCTGATTCTCGATGCGGATCAGGGGAACGTTGGTGGGGATGACCACCACATCCAGGTTGTAGGTCTTCTGGAACTCGGCCGCCTCGGTTTCCGCCGTGCCGGTCATGCCGGCCAGCTTCTTGTACATGCGGAAGTAGTTCTGGAAGGTGACCGTGGCCAGGGTCTGGTTCTCGCGCTCGATCTTGACGCCTTCCTTGGCCTCGACGGCCTGGTGCAGGCCGTCGCTCCAGCGGCGCCCGGGCATGAGGCGGCCGGTGAACTCATCGACGATGATGACCTGGCCGTCCTTGACCACGTAGTCCTTGTCGCGGTGGAACAGGACGTGGGCCTTGAGGGCCTGCTCGACGTGGTGCTTCCACTCGATGTTGGCGATGTCGTAGAGGTTGGGCACTCCGAGCAGGCGGGCGGTCTTGTCGTAGCCCTCGTCGGTTAAGGCCACGCTGCGGTGTTTCTCCTCGACGGTGTAGTCTCCGGTGAGATACTTCTCGCCGGGCTCCTTACCCTCGATGACTTCGCCGCGGACCAGCTTGGGGATGATGCGGTTGACCTTGAAGTACTTGTCGGTGGATTCTTCGCTGGGACCGGAGATGATCAGCGGGGTGCGGGCCTCGTCGATGAGGATGGAGTCCACCTCGTCCACGATGGCGTAGTGGTGGCCGCGCTGAACGCAGTCCTCGAGGCGGAACTTCATGTTGTCGCGCAGGTAGTCGAAGCCGAACTCGTTATTGGTGCCGTAGGTGATGTCGCAACGGTAGTTGTGGCGGCGCTCGGAGTCGTCCAGCTCGTGGACGATGATGCCCACGCTCAGGCCCAGGAAGGTGTAGATGCGGCCCATCCACTCGGCGTCGCGCTTGGCCAGGTAGTCGTTGACCGTGACCACGTGCACGCCCTGGCCGGCCAGGGCGTTCAGGTAGACCGGCAGAGTGGCCACCAGGGTTTTGCCCTCACCGGTCTTCATCTCGGCGATTTTGCCCCGGTGCAGCACGATGCCGCCGATCAACTGGACGTCGAAGTGACGCATGTTGAGGACGCGGCGGCCGGCCTCGCGGACCACGGCGAAGGCCTCGACCAGCAGGTCGTCGAGAGCGGCGCCTTGGGCGAGCCGCTCGCGGAACTCGACGGTCTTGCCAGCCAGCTCCTGATCTGAGAGCTGGGTCGTGGCCGGCTCCAGCGCGCTGATGGCCTCCATCAGGGGGCGGATGGCCTTGAGCTCGCGCTCGTTCTTGGTGCCGAAGATCTTGGCCAGTACGCGATCAAACACCATGGGGTCGTTACTCCCATTCTACCCTTTGGAAGGCCGGGGGCAGGGCTATTTCGGGGAGGCCGGCACGCCGACAGGCACGCGGACTTCCAGGCAGGCGCCGTGCCCGGGAGCGCTGGAGGCGGTGACCTGACCGCCCATGAGGTGAATCAGCTTGTCCACTATGGCCAGACCCAGGCCCAGTCCCCGGTGGGTGCGCACCAAGCCGCCCTCAAGTTGCCGGTAGGGCTGGAAGATCAGCTTCAACTGCTCGGGGGCCATGCCCGGACCGGTGTCCCGCACCTGTATGCGCAGCCAGCAGCGGTTCTGGCCGGCGGGTTCGGCGCGGGCCGCCAAGGCGACCTCTCCCTCGCGGGTGAACTCGATGGCGTTGCGCAGGAGGTGGCGCACCACCTCCTCGATTCGCGCGGCGTCGCCGACGGCCAGGGCAGGCAGGCTGTCCTCCAGCCGCAGGCTGAATAGGATTCCCTTGGCCCCGGCCCGAGGCCGCTCCTGTTCCGCCGCTCCCGCAAGCGTCTCGCGCAGGTTGAACTCGGTCTCCTCGAGCGCCCGCGCACCGGAAGCCAGCGCCTCGTACTCGAGGATTTGGCTGAGCGTCTCCAGCAAGTCCCGCGCGCAGATGCGCGTGGTCCGGATGTGCTCTCGCTGCTCCGGGTCCAACTGCGTCTCCAGCATCAGGTCCGCCAGATTCATGATGCTGGCCAGCGGGGTGAGGATCTCCTGGTCGAGATGGATAAGGAGCCCGTTCTCAACTCGCAGGAGTTCCTCGAAGGCCAGGCGCTCAGTGCCCGCCGCGGGTGCGCTCATGGTCACCCCACCTATCGGCGGGCAAAGGAGCGGACGTTAGCCGGAGGCGGCAGCGGGCCGGTCCAGGCGGACAGGCTGAAGCCCCGTCCCGCGGGGCCTCAGTCCTCGCTGGAGAAGATGCCGCCCAGGGCGCCCAGGGGGCCGCGCTCGTCGCCGCCGCTGCGCGTGGGGGTGAGCTCGCGCTTGTTCTTAGCGCCGAAGACCCTGGCCAGAATCGAATCGAGCATGACAGGGCCCCTGCCCACATCCTATCCTAACCTGTGGGAGGCGCCCGGAGCGGCCGCAGGGCAGCGGACAAGGGGGCGCATCAGGCTCACCCCTTTGGGTGTCTGGTAGTGAAAACGGTTGTGGGGAAACGGCGCCAGCCAGGGCGCGAACGGTCCCGAGCATGCGGGACCGTGCCTGGTCTCGTGGATGACCTCCGCTTCGGATGGCGCATGCTGGCCAGGAGCCCCGGCGCCAGCGCGATCGCCATCCTCACGCTGGCGCTGGGCATCGGCGCGAACACCGCCATCTTCTCCGTGCTCAGCGCGGTGCTCCTGCGTCCTCTCCCGTTTCACGACCCAGACCGCGTCGTGGTCGCATGGGAACCTTACGAGGCCGTGGGCAGCCGCTTCTTTGCCGGGCGCATGCCGGCGCGACTCAAGACCTGGCTGCTCTGGAAGCAACGGAACAGGACCTTCGAGGGTCTCACTGCCACCCAGGTCACTCACGTGAATCTCACCGGCGCCGGTAAACCCGAGCGGATTGAGGCGGCGCGCATTCCGGCGGACTTCTTCGAGGTGCTCGGAGTGCGCGCAGCGGTGGGCCGGGACCTCTCGCGGGAGGATCAGCGCGGGCGCGCCGTGCTGGTCAGCCACGGGTTCTGGACGAGCCACCTTGGAGGAACGCCGGGGGCTCTGGGGCGCAGCGTGCGGATCGACGGCGCGGAGCACGGCATAGTGGGCGTGCTGCCTGCGAGTTTTCATCTGCCCGCCTTGATGGAAGGCCTTGACCAGCAGCGGCCGGAGTTGTGGATCGCAGTGGACCCGGAGGTGTTGTACAGCGACCCGAACGCCGCCGTTTCGGCGTGGACGGTTCTTGCCCGCCTAAAGCCGGGAGTCTCGCTCGATCAGGCGCGCGCCGACCTGCGCACCATGACGGCGCGGCTCCGGCAAGAGGACCCGGACTTCCACACCGGGTGGACGGCTAGCCTGTACCCTGTGCATGTCGAGGACGTCGGCCCGCGGACGCGGCGCACCCTATTCCTCTTGCAGGCAGCCGTTAGCTTGCTGCTGCTAATCGCGTGTGCCAACGTCGCGAACCTGCTGCTGGCGCGGGTGGTCGCCCGGGAGCGTGAAATGGCTGTGCGGCTCGCTCTGGGGGCCGGCGGGTTCCGCATCGCACGGCAACTGTTCGTCGAGACTCTGCTGCTGGCGGCAGTGGGCGCGGCAGCGGGCGCCGGCCTCGCGCCAGCGATCCTGAAAGGCTTGGCGGCCATCGCCCCGCTTGCCCCTGGCGGCATCAACCGGCCGGAGACGTGGCGCGTGGATGCGGGCGTGCTCGCGTTCACCTGCGCGCTGGCCACCCTGAGCGCGGTGGTCGCGGCGTGCGCGCCATCGCTGGTGGCGGCGCGGCGCCACCCCGGCGATGCCCTTCGCACGCGCGGCAGCGCGGGGGAGGGATCGCGCCTGGCGCGCCGCGTGCTGATCGCCGCCGAGGTGGCGCTCGCCTGCATGGTGCTGGTCGGCGCCGGCCTCCTCGTTCGAAGCCTGCGCGCGGTCATGTCCATCGATCCCGGCTTCCGCACGGACCGCGTCCTCACCACGAACATCGACTTGCCACGCTACAGGTATCCCGCCAAAGCGCAACAGACCGCATTCTGCGAACGGCTACTCGAAAGAGTCAAATCGCTGCCAGGCGTCGAATCGGCCGCCCTCGCCCACGGCGTCCCTTTCCAGAGCCTGTCCATGCAGTCGTTTCGCGTGGAGGGCCAGCAGGAACCTGCGCGCGGCAAGGAGCCGATGGCCGATTTCCGTCGTGTCAGCCCCGACTACTTCCGGACGATGGGAATTCCGTTGCTCAAGGGCCGCGGCTTTGCCCGGGAGGACGCGGCAGACAAGGCCGCCCCGGTCATCATCGTCAACGAAACTTTCGCCCGGAAAGCGTGGCCGGGCCAGGATCCGATCGGCAAGGCGTTGATCGAGGACAAGCAGCGAGTTCCGGTCATCGGCGTGGTCGCCGACACGCGGCAGTTGCGCCTGGAAGAGCCTCCCCGACCCGAGATCTTCCACCCCAGGACGAGCTACGACTCGATGGTGCTGGTGGTGCGGACAGCCGCGGACCCGAAGCAGTTCGGCAACGCCATGGCGAAGGAAGTTTGGGCTATCGATCCGGACCAACCCATTCGGGACGCGCGCAGCATGTCCTACCTCGCGAGCTGGTCGCTGTCGCAACGGCAATTCAACACGATCCTGCTGGCCGCGTTTGCCGGGCTCGCGCTGGTGCTGGCCTGGGTGGGGATCTACGGCGTGATATCGCATTCGGTCGCCCGCCGCACCCAGGAGATCGGAGTGCGCATGGCGCTGGGCGCCGGGCGGCGCGATGTGCTCGCGCTGGTGATGCGGGAAAGCCTGGGCGTGGCGCTGATTGGGCTCCTGGCGGGCGCGGCAGGCGCGGCCGCGACGGTGCAACTGCTCAGCGCGCTGCTCTATGGCGTCGCGCCGTGGGACCCCGCTGCGTTCGCCGCCGCACCGATCCTGCTGCTGTTCGTAGTCGTGGCCGCCACCCTGCTGCCTGCCTTTCGCGCGGCCCGCATTCAGCCGACCGCGGCACTATGTTATGAATGAGCGCCGCCCTTCCCCGGCGCATCAGAGACGAGCGCCGGCCAGGGGGACGGCGGCGGCTCCGGGGAGCCGTCCATAGGCGCCGGCTTGAAAGGGAACACCCGGTGCCGATCGTTCCTGGGTTTGGGCGACGGGCAGAGTAACTGCGGAGTGGCCGACGATTCGAGCAGAATAGGGGAGCGCCGCACTTGTACGGGGAGGGTGTTTCCCGTCAACTTGATCGCCGGCAGCCCAACTCCCCGTTGGCGTTATCCAGGAGCAATTCGGACGGAGCGCTCTTGCGGCTAGGCGACAATCTGCTCGGAACCCCACTGGCCACATACCTCAAGAGTCTTCGCCGACTGTTTAGCCGCCGGTGCGAGGCGTGCGGACTCAACTACGGGGCGGAAATGAACCACCGCTAGCTTCCGTGATGAGGTAGGCCGCCGCCTTCCGAGCGAGCGGCGCCCAATTGCCTACTTGCCCGGGGTCAGAATACGAATTCTTAAGGTCCCAACGAGGGAACCGGCGGGGTAGGCACCGTCCAACAGCAGTTGCAGGTGCTCGACCCTGCCGCCGCTGCCGTGTCCGGTGGCACTATAGGAAACACTCCCGTCTGCTGCTTGCCTGCCCTCCCACACGCCTTCCCAAACGCCGCCTTCGGAAACCTCCAGCCGGAATGTTCCCCAGACGTTGAGCGTGCCGTCCTTGTGAATGTTGGCATTGAATATGCCGTAGCTCAGTCCATTCGTTCTCGCATCCGAGCTCTCTTCCAGGAGTATCCGCTGTTGGCCTCTCACCGTGCCGCTCGTTCCGGGAGGGCAGGGGGCGAACGGATTCCCGGTGGGAAGGCCCCCGTGGCATTTCACCTCGCCGGGGTTGGCCAGTCCTATGGGGGTTTCGGTGCCCGTGACGATGGTGAACGTTGCCTGCGCTGCGGCCAGCCCTGCCATCACGAGCAGGGCGGCGATTACCGTAAGAAAGTGTTTCATGGGGTTATCTCCTTTCACGTACCAACAGTAAGCTCAAACGGGCCTTTCAGCCATAGGCGGCGGCTGGGAACCGGCTTGTTTTTTCCTTGGCGTGCAAGTGCGCGGAAGGATTGATCTTGCGGAGTTGAAGGCGTATAATTCTGCTGGCATGCCCAGGATTTCCGGGCGGGTGAGTTTCGGCGAGTTCGAGCTTGACCTGGAGGCCGGCATGCTGCGCAAGTCCGGCAGGACGCTGAAGCTCCGGCCGCAGCCGATGCGCGTTCTGTGCCTGCTGGTCAGTCATGCGGGCAGACCGGTCAGCCGCGAGGAGATCCGCCGCCACCTATGGGGCGAGTCCACCTTCGTGGATTATGACGTAGGGGTGGATTCTTGCGTGAACCGCATCCGCATGGCTCTGCGTGACAAAGCGCAGGCTCCACGTTATGTCGAGACGCTCCCCCGCCAAGGCTATCGCTTCATCGCGCCGGTCAAACGCGAGAGGGCGTTCGCGGAGCCCACTCTGGCGGTGCTGCCCGTCGCGAATCTGAATGGCGACCCCGCCAGGGATTATTTCGCCGACGGCGTGACCGATGCGCTGATCACGGAACTCGCCCGGATTCCGGCGGTGCGGGTGATTTCGCGGCAATCCGTGCTCCACCTGAAAGGGAGCAGCCGCAAGCTGGAGGAGATCGCCCGCGACCTTGGGGTGGATGGCGTTGTGGAAGGAGCCGCGCTGCATGAGGGCAATCGCGTTCGCCTGACGGCGCAGTTGATCCTGATGGAGCCGGAGCGCCACGCCTGGGCCCAGAGCTATGACTGCGACATGTCCGCCGTGTTAACGACGCAGCGTGACGCGGCACGGGCGATTGCCGCATGTGTAGCCACGGCGCTGCGGCCAGACGCGGCCGCGGGGCCAGCGCCGCCGCCGGCGCGGCCGGTCGCGCCGGAAATTGTCGAGGCCTATTTGAAAGCCCGTTTTGAGCTCGACAAGTTGAGCGCGGAAAGCATCGGGAAAGCGCTCCAGTACTTGCGGGAGATCACCGCGAAAGCGCCGGATTTCGCCCTTGGGCTCGCCGGGCTCGCCGCCTGTCTGTTCAGCCTGGGTTGGTGGGGGCATGCTCCAATCCGCGAGGTGTACCCCAGCGCGAAGCATTTGGCATTGGAAGCTGTTGCCATCGATGACAGCCTCAGCCTGGCCCATGTGGTTCTCGCCTGGATGAACTTGCTTCTCGATTGGGACCTGGACGGCGCCATGCGGGAGGTTCGGCGCGCCATTGAACTGAGCCCAAGCGATACGGACGCCCACTTGCTCTATTCGACGCTCCTCTGCTTTGTTGGCCGGCATTCTGACGCGATCGCAGAGGTTCAGTACGCGCTGAAGCTCAATCCCACGTCGCTCCATCCGAACCAGTACGCCGCCTGGATGTATTCCCATATGGGCCAGCACGCGCGGGCGGAGGCGCAGGCCAGACGGACCATTGAACTATTCCCGGATTCCCTTCAGCCTTGTTTCGTACTCGGGTGGTCTCAATGGTATCAGGGCCGGGCTGAGGAGGCGGTTGCCGTCTTGGAGAAAGCTCTCAGCCATTCGCGCGAAGCCTTATCACTCTCCTACCTGGGACATGTTTATGGCCGGCTCGGCCGGACAGACGAAGCCACGCGCCTTCTCCAGGAACTCGATCAGCTCCGCACTCGAGGTCAGGCCCCGCCGATCGCCTTCGTAGTAATTTACGCTGGACTCGGCGATGTTGAAGCGGCGCTCGATTGGCTCGAAACCGCTTACCGGCTCCGGGATGGCTACCTGTTCTGGCTGCCGGGGGCTCCCGGGCTCGATCCGCTTCGCTCGGATCCGCGCTTTACCGATCTCGTCCGTCGCATGGGGGTCGTTCCGCCGTAGCTGGCAGAAAAGAGATCATGGGAAAGCGTATGCCTGCGCCAGGCAGATCCCAGACTTCGTAGTGTTCACATTTATCCCGTCCAAGTCGACGGTTTGTCGCCGACTCGTAGATGTGACTTCTAACGCCAAGGCCGCTGATCGGGGCCGGTTGACGGGCCACTCGGAAGGTACCCCGCCAGTGGCCTGGACCCAGGAGTGTGCGGCACTGGAGTCTCCGCCTTAAGGCAGCGCTCATGGGGGAGCCGCCCCACCGTGAGGAATCGGGTCTAGTCCTCGCTGGAGAAGATGCCGCCCAGGGCGCCCAGGGGGCCGCGCTCGTCGCCGCCGGCGCGCAGGGGAGTGAACTGGCGGCGCAGCTTCTCGGGGGTCATGCTCTGGACGATGGCGCGGCCCGGACCGGTGAGGGTGGCCAGAAAGAGGCCTTCGCCGCCGAAGATGGCGGTCTTGATGCCCCCGGCCAACTGGACGTCGTAGCTGACGGACTCGTCGAAACCCACCACGCAACCAGTGTCCACTTGCAGGGTTTCGCCGGGCTGGAGGTTGAACTCGACGAAATCGCCGCCGCCGTGGATGAACACCGTGCCCGGCCCGGTGAGTTTCTCGGCCCGGTGAGTTTCTCGAGGATGAAGCCCTCGCCGCCGAGCAAGCCGGCGCCGAGGCGCTTGACGAAGGCGACGTTGAGCTGTACGCTGCTTTGCGCACAGACGAAGCTATCGCGCTGCACCAGCACGCTCTGACCGGAGGCCAGCTCGAACACCTGTATGCGCCCGGGATAGTCCCCGGCCAGACCCACCTCGCCGGGGGAGAGGGCGCGGAAGTAGGTGAAGAACAGGGATTCCCCCATCATCGTACGTTTGAGAGCGCCCCAGATCCTGGCGCCCAGGGACTCGCCGGTCATGCGGGATTCCCAGTGGATGTTGGCGGTCTTGTACACCATCTTGCCGGCCTCGGCGTAGATCTCCTGGCCGGGCTTGAGCCGGATGCGTACTACTTGCAGGTTGTCGCCGTGGACGGTGTACTCGAGGGGCAGCGGCGGCAGGGCCGCCACCACCGGCGCGGGCGGGTCGGCGGCGCCCGACAGGGGGCTGCCGCAGTTGGAACAGAAACGCGTGTCGGCGCCGATCTGGCCGCCGCAGTTGGTGCAGAAGGGCATAGGGCAGAAGGTCTCCAGAACCGTATCTTACAATGGAAGTAGATTCACTCATGCGCCGCTTCACGGGGTTACTGGTAGTTCTTGTCCTGGCCGCCGGGCTTGTCGAGGCGCGGCAGGTCCGCACGGTGTGCGGGACCACGCGCGAGAAGCTGGCCGAGCAGCTTCACCTGCACCGGCAGGCCGCGCAGCACCGCCGCGAGCTTCTCTTGAAGCGGGCCGGCCAGGCCGCGGCGCCGCACGCCGCCTCCAGGGACATCGGCGAGATCGTCGTGATGGCGGACAGCGATGGGGTGGTGGCGCGCCTCAACGAATTCAACCTGGACGGCTCGACCTTGGCCTTTGCCCCTGCCACCGGCGGTTATCGGTTCGCCTTGTCAGAGCGTTCCTACGATTCCGGGGCCGCGGCCGGCGGGTCCCCCTTGCAGGGCCTGGAGGACGACGACGCGCGGCTGGTCGAGCTGAAGTTCGCTTTCCCCTTCTTCGGGGCTTCCTACCGGCAAGTATGGGTCAACTCGGACGGCAACCTGACCTTCACCGCCTCGGACACAGCCATCACGGAACGCTCCCTGGGACGCTTGGCCGCTGGCCCGCCGCGCATAGCGGCCCTGTTCCGGGACCTGGACCCGTCGATGTCGCGGCAGGGCGTGGTGGTGCTGTCGGCGGCGGACCGGCTGGTGGTCAGTTGGGTGGCCGTGCCGGAGTACCGCGAATTTGGCATCGGCCCCTTGCAGACCTTCCAGATCCGCTTGTTCCCCAGCGGGGGGATTGAGTACGCCTACGCCGGGATCAATACCTCGAGCGCCGTGGTGGGGATTTCGCCGGGGCGCTTGCAGGGCGCCACCGCGGTGGTCAGTTTTCTCCAAGGCGGCAGCCAGGAGTACTCCGCGACGGTGGCGGAGCGGTTCGGGCGGGCCAACGAGATCGACGTGGTGACGGCGGCGCAGCAATTCTACGCCGCGCACGAGGACGCCTACGACTACCTGGTGTTCTTCAACGGGCTGGACATCGAGGCCATGGAGGGGGCGGTCGCCTACCAGCTCACGGTGCGCAATCGCGACCGGGGCTTCGGCGATCCGCCGGTGGACGTGGGGAGGGAGTTCGGCTCGCCGCGGCGGTTGCGGGCGGTGCTCAACATGGGTCCGCTTTCGCAGTTCCCCGATGATCCCAACCAGATCGTCTCCTCGCGCGTGTCGAGCCGCGACACTCCGCTGACCATCCTGGCCCATGAGGCGGGGCATCTATTCCTGGCGTATGCCAGCATACGGGACCCGTGGGATGAGCAGGCCCGCCCCATGCTGGGCTACCAGCAGGCCCACTGGGCCTTCACCTTCAACTCGGAGGCCTCGCTGCTGGAGGGCAACCGCATCCGCGATCGCTGGGAGACGGAGCCGGCGGCCTCGCCGCGCTTCACCACCGTCGGCGTCACCGAGGGTTTTTCCCCGCTGGACCAGTATCTGATGGGCTTCCGCGCGCCCGAGGAGGTGCCCGGGAGTTTCCTGGTGACCGGCGCCTCGGTATCGCGGGAGCGCCACCCGCAACTGGGGGTCAGCTTCCACGGCGAGCGCCGCGACGTGGCGCTGGAGGAGGTCGTCCGCGCGGAAGGACGCCGCACGCCGGATCACACCGTGGCGCAGCGCCGCTTCCGGTTTGCTTTCATCCTCATTACGCGCGCGGGGGAGGAGCCCCCGACGGCGGACCTTCAGAAGATCGACACCTTCCGGCGTGAGTTCCAGACCTACTACCGCAAGGCCACCGGCGAGCGCGCATTCGCGGAAACGGCGCTGCGCCGCGCGCTGCGGCTTTCCACGTTTCCCGCGGCGGGAGTGCTGGCCGGCGGCTCGATGCCGGCCGCCGTCGAGCTGGAGCGGCCCGCCCAGGCCAACCTGACCGTGGATCTGCGGTCGCTCAACGGGTTCACCAGCGTTCCGGCCTGGGTGATCATTCCAGCGGGCTCGACGCGGGCCGGATTCACCATCGCCGGGCTGCGGACGGGCGTTGATGAACTGGTGGCCACGCCGGCGGACAGCCGGTACGAGACCGTCGCTTCGCGCGTGCAGGTGGCGCGTTCGGCGGAGGATCTGAAGCTGGCCGTCGTCTCGGGCGACAGGCAGGTCGCGCAGCCGGGCACGCCGCTGCCCGCACCGGTAGTCGTGAAGGTGATGGACCAGAACGAGCTGCCCTACCCGGGGCTGCGACTGCGCGCCTCGGGTATCGGCGGCGGAACGGTCACCTCGGCCGCCGGGGTCACGGGCGAAAACGGGACGGTGAGTTTCTTGTGGACCCCCGGGCCGGGACCGCTTCACCAGTTAACGGTGGCGCTGGAAGGCGCGGCGGCGACGGTGAACGTGCTCGCTTTGGGCCGGCCGTACGTAACGGCGGAGAGCATAGTCAATGCGGCGTCCTTTCGGGCCGGCATCTCGCCGGGCGCGCTGGCCACGCTGTTCGGCGTGAACCTCGCGGCCGGCAGAACCGCCTCGGCGTCCTTCCCCTGGCCGGAATCGCTGGCCGGGGTCAATGTGACGCTGAACGGCAAGCGCGCCCCGTTGATATACGTCAGTGATCAGCAGATCAACCTGCTGGTGCCCGCGACGGTGGCGGAAGGGACCGCGGATCTGGTGGTATCGACGGCGGTGGGCGTCTCCTCGACGGTGCGTGTTGCGGTGGCGGGTGTTTCGCCAGGCATATTCGTCGATGCGGCCACTGGACTGGGAGCTGTTCGACTCGTCGGCGGCTTCGTAGAAATCTACGGCACCGGGTTGGGCCCGGTTCGGATCGATGGGGCGCTTCAGCGGACCGTGCTCACGCCGGAGGTGCTCATCGGGGGGAGGCCCGCCGAGGTGCAGTACAGCGGCCTGGCGCCAGGCTGGCTGGGACTCTATCAGGTGAATGCGCGCGTCCCGGACGGCGTGCCCTCAGGCGCCGCCTCGCTGGGGCTGAGCATCGGCGGCCAGCGCAGCAACGAAGTGCGGATCCAAATACGGTGAGCCCCACGGGGACAGACGGAACGTTCCCCGCTTTGGGGAGCGTTCC
>Ga0194125_10005652_pt1 | contig 18922 bp, 20 predicted proteins | sample TA2KigC250mmetaG_FD_148626 | JGI IMG/M metagenome (GOLD analysis project Ga0194125, IMG submission 148626) | Freshwater microbial communities from Lake Tanganyika, Tanzania - TA2015034 Kigoma Deep Cast 250m | ecosystem: Environmental > Aquatic > Freshwater > Lake | place: Tanzania: Lake...
GGAAAGAATGAGCTAAGAGTGATAAAAATTCTCCTCCAATACGGTTATCCAAAAGGACCGGATAAGCCCCCGAAGAAATTTGCCTCCCTCCAAGCCTCTCCAATGCCTTCCTTCCGGCTTCTCTTCCCACCTTCTTCACATCGATCTTATTGATGAAATGATTGAAATCGAATGCCCAGCCTATCTCTGACTCTCCAGACTCCTCGGCAACCGCCAACACGCTCACAGAGGCAAACGTCACATCATATGAAAAGCGGAGGCCGTTTGAATTGACCAGAATCGTACTTGCGACCGCCTCCTGATAGGACGCGTTCCTCACCTTCTTGATTCTTCCTGTATCTACAGACCGAGCGGCTTCCTCCATCTCTCTTGCATTTTCAATCTTTCTCTTCTCTGAAATCTGAGCAAGGGTCTCGTCATAAATCGCCATCGCACGAGGTTGTTCCCTGAGAGCAGGAGCAAAATCGAAGCAGGGGTCCGGCGAGGTGACATCAGCACTTGCGATGGCATCCTCAATGACCCTCTCCAGCCCTTCTTTCATATTTTCTGAAGAGGTCCTGGAAAGAAAGGTGGTAAACGAGAAACCAGTTCTTCCCCGGTTCAAAATGCGTACAGCCATTCCCCAAGGTCGGGAGGCTTGAAGGGTATCCACCTTTCCTTCTTTCGACTCCGCCTCAAAATGGGAAGATTCTTCAAGATAGACTTCATAACCGTCAATGGACTTACCCCGGAGGATGTTCAAGGTTTGATCTATAATCTCGTTCATAATTCGTTTCCCTAATCTTTGGTTTAAAAAAAACTTCAATCATTGCTCATTGGCTATTGATCATTGGTAATTGATCATTGCTGTTCGAATTACCATCTGATCAGGCTGCTGCCCCAGGTGAGGCCTCCGCCAAAACCGGTGAGGATGACAGTGTCTCCTTTCTGGATGGATCCGTTCCGAACCGCCTCATCCAGGGCGATCGGTATGGTTGATGAAGAAATATTGCCATATTTTTCAATGGTGAGATAGACCTTTTCGAAAGGAATATTGAGCCTCTTGGCCATCTGCTGGAGGATGCGGATATTGGCCTGGTGGGGGATGATCCACTTTGCGTCAGAGACCTTGAACCCATTCGATGAAGCAGCTTCTTCAGCGGCCTCAGCAAATCGTTTCACCGCAACTCGCACGGATTCATTCGCCTTAATCATTCTCAGGGTATGAAGTTTCTTGTCAACGCTCTCATAACGGATGGGGGTTGTCCGCGAACCTCCTCCCGGCATGAGGAGGTTCTCACCGTTCTTACCATCCGTGTGAATATGAATGGAAAGGATTTCGCCCATCACTTTCTTTGGATCGGATGGAAGTTGACCATTGATGGGCTGATCAAACGATTTAAGCACCACAGCCCCTGCCCCATCTCCCCAGAGAATACAATTTTCTCTATCTGTCCAATCCTGACAGCGGCTCATCACTTCCGAAGCAACGACCAGAGCATTTTTAAATGCTCCGGTTTTCAGATATTGCTGGGCAACCGATAAGCCAAAGATAAAACCACAGCAGGCCGCTGTAACATCGAAGGACACCGCTTTCTGGGCGCCTAATTTTGCTTCCAACCAATTGGCCCCCGAAGGACAACATGTGTCAGGAGTAATGGTGGCAAGAATGATGAGCTCCAATTCTTTGGCGGATATCCCAGCCATTTCCATGGCCCGCAGGGAGGCTTGTTTGGCAAGATCTGAAGTATCGACACCAGGGTCTGCAATTCTTCTTTCCCTGACTCCTGTTCTCTGGTAGATCCATTCGTCATTCGTATTTAATACCTTCTCAAGGTCCAAATTGCTAAGAACCCTCTCCGGCAGATAGGATCCTGTTCCAACAATTCCGATTTTACCGCCACTCATCAATCTATTCCTCCCTCATCTATTCACATACATCCGTGGTACCCTCTTCCCGATGAGACAGAGGACTTCATAAGGGATTGAACCGATCTTCCTGGCAACCTCATCCGCCGTGATCTGCTCCCGACCTTGCCTCCCAATCAGGATCACCTCGTCTCCCTTTGATACCCCGGGGACATTCGTCACATCCGCCATGATCAGGTCCATACAGACCTTCCCCACGACAGGAGATCTTTTCCCTCGGATTAACACCTCCCCTTGATTGGAGAGACGGGTGCTATAACCATCGGCATACCCAATGGGAAGGGTTGCAATCAGGCTTTCTCTTCGGGTCACAAATGTTCCACCATAACTGATCCGTGAACCGGCAGGAACCGATTTAAGGAAGTGAATGCGGGTCTTGAGTGTGAGCACGGGTTTGAGTTTTATCCTCTTTTCGAATGTAGAAGAGGGATAAGAGCCGTAAAGCATGATCCCGGGCCGAATCAGATTCCCCGAATATTCAGGGAAAACAGTAGAGGTAGCACTGTTGGCCATGTGAATATACCGGCTTGAAACCCCCATCTCTTTAGCCAAGTTGACGGCCTGCTGAAACTTCTCCCATTGAGATGATGTGTAACTCTCTTCTTCATCGGTCATGGAAAAATGAGAAAGGAGACCTTCGATTTCAATATTGGAAAACTTTTGAGTTTCCTTTAAAAAAGCGGAAAAGAGATGAAAGGGCACACCCAGCCTCCCCATTCCGGTGTCCACCTTTAGGTGAACCCTCGCCTTCTTCCTTTTGTTCTTCGCCGCTTTGGATAAACGTCTCAGAGAGTCGATGTCAAAGACAACAGGGGTGAGGCCATACCGGAGGATCGCTTCTGCATCTTCCTGAAACATTCCCCCAAGGATCAGGATAGGAGTTTTGACTCCCCCTTTCCTCAGCGCCATCCCCTCTTCGGGAATGGCAACACCCAGATAGTCCGCCCCTATTTTTTCCAGTTTCAGGGAGACAGGTCCAGCTCCGTGGCCGTAAGCATCTGCCTTGACAACAGCTAAAATAGAAACGCCCGTAGGAATCTGCTTCTTGATCTGCTGATAGTTGAATGCGAGCGCCCGAAGATCGATCTCTGCAACGGTTGGTCTTCCCAATGAAACAGAGGTTTTCATCCTATTGGCCCCATTTCAAAAAACAAAATTTTCATAACACCAGCCCTCCTCAAAGTCAATCAATCCAGATCTTTAACCACAGCCACTTCATCGCAGTCGGGGAACTTGACGCATTTGAGACAGTCCGCCCATATCTTATGAGGAAGAACGTTCTTATCCACCACTTTAAAATTTAACTTCTCAAAAAAATCAGGACGGTAGGTAAGAGCAAATACCTTCTTGGCACCCAGAGCCTTTGACTCCTTCAGGCAAGCACTGACCAGCTTTGCCCCGATCCCTTTTCCCCGGGCTTTCTCTTCGACAGCCAGGGACCGTATTTCTGCAAGATCTTCCCAGCAGATATGGAGGGCACAGATGCCCACAACTTTCCGATTCTGAAGGAAAACATAGAAATCCCGCAGATGGTCATAGAGTTCCACCAAAGAGCGGGGTAAAATATCTCCCCGGGTCGAATACAATTTGATCAGATGTTGAATCTCTTTTACATCACTCAATTTGGCTTTTCGGATCATCCCGTCCCTCCGTTGTGAAATCCAAGACAAAGATGCTAAACTCTAAGCTCGAAATCCTAAACTCTAAACAAACTCAAATTCTCAAAACACAAAACCCAAGACATTATAATCTTTTGAATTTTAAATTTTGAATTTCGTAGAAAATACCTCCTCTCCCCTGGTGGGAGAGGATTGAGGTGAGGGGAAAAATGGATTCAATGATTCACCCCCACCCTCCCCCTCCCCCATCAAGGGGGAGGGGATTTAGTCATATTTTCATGGTTCGCGGGTGACAAACCTTCATGTAAAAATTTATTTAGAGTTTAGTGTTTAGAGTTTAATCCACTCCGAATCTCATTTTTCTAAACTACGATTTTTTAGCATGTTCAATCATCTCTTTTGCATGAGCCCTTGTTTTCTCGGTGACCTTCACGCCTCCCAGCATTCTCGCGATCTCTTCCACAATGGCTTCCTTCTCCAGCCGCTCCACGAAGGTAACCGTCCGCTTCCCTTTAACCTCTTTACTTACGCTGTGGTGGGTATCTGCAAAACAGGCGATCTGTGGAAGATGGGTCACGCAGATAATCTGATGGTGTTTGGAAAGCTCCTTTAAAGTTCTCCCCACGACCTCAGCCATAGCCCCGCCAATTCCGGAATCCACCTCATCGAAGATCAGGACTTGCCTTCCCCCAACTCTGGCCAGGATCTTCTTTAAGGCTAACATCATTCTCGACAGTTCCCCTCCAGAGGCGATTTTGGCAAGAGGCTTTACCTCTTCTCCTACATTTGGGGAGATGAGAAATTCCACACGATCCGTTCCTTTCGGGGAAATAGGGGTATCCTCAAGACGAACCTCAAAGGTGGTCTTCTTCATCCCGAGGGCTCCCAACTCCTTTTCCACGGCTTTCTTCAACTCGGACGCCACCCTCGTTCTCTCCCATGAAAGCTTTTTTGCCAGCGCGACCATCTCTCCCTGAAGGGAATCCAGAATACCCTCCATCTGGGAAAGTCTATCTTCGCTGGAGACCAATGAACCCAATATCTTTTCCACCTTATCTTTGAATTGAAGCACCTCTTCTACTGTGGGACCATACTTTCTCTTCAGGCGGCCGATCTCTTCCAGTCTGTTCTCAACCTCTTCCAGCCTCATCGGGTTGACCTCAATCTTTTTTAAATAATCTCTCAGGTTGAGGACAACTTCCTCCAGTTGAATCGAGGCTGCTTCGAGGTTTCCTATCATTCCGGAAAGGGATGGATCAATGGCCATCATTTCATTTCCCTGTCGGAGGATCGTCTGTATCCGTTCGATGGTGGATCCTTCTCCCTCATAGAGCAACTCTTTTGACAGGTCAACGAAGTCCATTAACTTCCTGGAGTGAAGGAGAATCTTTTGTTCCTCTTTAAGGGATTCTTCTTCCCCAGGTCGAATTTCAGATGCTTCAATCTCATTCAATTGGAACGCCAATAACTCCTTTTCCTTTGCCCCCTTCTCTTTTTCCTCCCGAATTTTCTTGATTTCCGCAGAAAGAGAAACGAACCTCTCGAAATGCTCTCGGTATTCTTCACGAAGATCGACCAATCGGCCAAACTCATCCAGGATGTCAATATGGGTCTCAGCCCGCTGGAGAGACTGATGTTCGTGCTGTCCATAGAGGCTCAGCAACGCTTCGCCTATTTCTGAAAGAGTCCCCAGAGTGGTCAGGTTCTCGTTCAGAAAAGCCTTCCCCCTTCCCGAACGGGAGATCACCCGTCTAATCAGACAAACATTTTCATCTCCGGAGTTATGGATCTGGGTCCCCTTCTCCTTGGTTTTTCCCTGGATCTCCGGATGGCTGGTGATGTCGAAGAGCGCCTCGACACTCGCCTCCCCTGCAGAACTCCGGATCAATTCCTCACCCGCTTTATCTCCCATGAGGAGTTGAACCGCATTGAGGATGATCGATTTGCCTGCTCCCGTCTCCCCGGTAAGGACATGGAACCCTTTCGAGAAGGAGAGGTTCACTTCATCGATAATGGCAAAATTTCTGATCCGAAGTTCCAGCAACATAACTCATGAGTAATGAGTTCGGAGTTCGTAGTTCGGAGTTATAATCATGAAAACTCCAAACTCCCCCGGCCCAACCCGGACCGGGACGGGCGAACTCCCGACTCCGAACTGTATTATCGTTCCCCCCACTTCAGTTTTTCTCTCAGAACCTCAAAATAGTGCCGGTAAGGGGATTTGATCAGAAGAATTCTCCCCTCTGCTTTCTTCACAACCACTGTATCTCCGAATTCCAGGGCAAATCCTTGCTGTCCGTCCAGAGTCAGAAGAACTTCCTGCTGTTTTGTCTTCAGAATCGCCCGGACTTCCACATCATCCGGGATCATAATCGGACGATTGGTCAGAGTGTGAGAACAGATGGGAGTGATAATGATGCAGTGCAGCGATGGATAGACAATGGGCCCTCCCGCAGAAAGGTTGTAAGCGGTGGATCCGGTGGGGGTTGAAATGATCAAACCATCTGATTTATAGGTGGTTAAATACTCCCCGTTGATCGTCGTCTCTATATCTATAATTCGGGCTAATGCTCCTTTATTGATGACCGCATCGTTTAAGACAATAAAATCGGCACGTTTCTCTCCCCGCCGGATCACCGCTGCGGTAAGAACAACCCTCTCATCGGTCACAAAATCTCCCTTAATTACTCGTTCGAGAACCCGGTATAGTTCTTCGAGTGTGATCTCGGTTAGGAAACCGAGTCCTCCCAGATTCACTCCGAGAATAGGAACTTCATGCTTTCCCATCAGTCGGGCCACGCTGAGAAGTGTTCCATCGCCACCAAGGACAATAATCATCTCTGCATGGGAGGGAATCTCTTCTTTTTTAACGCCGTTTAAAAAGGGGCCCGTCGGAGTCGGACGGATTGCTTTTATGATACTTTCCTCAATAAGAACTTCGATTCCTTTGGACCCCAGCCATTCCATCAACTTACCGGTGAGGAGCACAGCCTCCGGTTTATTCTGTTTCGTAATGATGCCGATCCGCTTCATCGCTTACCCCATGAGATATAATGGCCTTTGACTGTACCGCAACGTTATACTTACGCCCAGGTTTTTCCCCGATGGTACAAAAGGGAGGTATCTTTTGTCAATCAAAAGGTGATTTATATAGGAATCGTACTCCATCTCTATCCGCGAGGGCAAAGACCATTACATCATCTTCAGCCCATCCCCGCTTTACCCTTCCTCCCTACCTGTTCTATTCTCGGTCGCGACCGGAGTCGGCTTACTGAAATTGGGGAGAGAGAGGAGGTAAAGGGTAACACTAGCGGCAATTACAATCAGAATAATCCTCACCACAGGAGGATGGACAATAAAAATGACTGAAAACAGGATCGTCACCCATATGAGAGAAATCGACAAAACTTTTGCCTTTAGAGGGACTCCTTTTCCTTCTCGATAAGGCCGAATATATTTAGCAAACCATCTATGCTTCAGGAGCCAGCCATAAAATCTTTCCGAGCTCCGGGCATAGCACACTGCTGCCAGCAGGAGAAAGGGGGTCGTGGGTAATACGGGCAAAAATATTCCGAGGATTCCGAGCCCCACAAAAAACGTTCCCGCAACCAGCAACACCCTTCTGACCCATCGATTTCGATGGATCCTGTCCGGTTGGCCTCTCCCTCCCTCTTCTGTTGGTTCTTTCATGATCAAAGGCTAATCAATTTTCATGAAAAAGGCAACTTCTCAAAAAGGAAGGTTACCCCTGAAGGATTAAAATACTTAAAGGGTACAATTGATGGTTACGGTAACGAAGCCCGTATCGTTCATAAAAGGTTACGTTGGTCGTATTTTAATTATTTTATCCCGTTAGAAAACCCCGCTGCTTGCCCCGTGCGAAGCTTAGCTCCTATCACGGCTTGCAGCGGGGATGAGTCAATTACCTTATTACCGAACACGGGGTTTACTTAACCATTATCGATAACCGAAACGGGTCTCGTTACCCTAACCGAAAGACGAAAATTGGGCGTCGATACGAGTTTCGACAACGATAAGCGTAAGGTGTTCTCTTCAGAGAAAAGCTTTTTTCTGAGTCATCATTGAAAATAACAATTTGAGCGTATAGAATGATACTCATGCATCTGCCCACCGCCATTCTTGAAAAAAAACGGATTCAGAGGGTCATCTTCTCCGTTCGGCCTACTTCTCACTCCATTCAGGATATATACTCCCTGATGGAGAAAGTCTATGAAATGGGGGCCAACTGTTTCTCTCTTCCCACAGCAAGACATCTTGAATCCTTTAAAGCGCTAAGGGAGTCCACCCAGGATGACACCCTCATCGGGTTCGGCCATATTGAAGCGGAGAGAGGAATCTCCCTCACAGGGAAACCCCTCCATCAGTTTGAATCGAAGATTGTCTCGACCATAGCAAGAAATATCGTCCCCCCGGAATTAGTCAAGAAACTTTTCCCTGTCCTCTCTGTCGGCGAAGTGCTAACACAGAAGGAAATTGACCGGATGATGTTTGATCCATCCCGCTTCCATCAGAGCCTCTCCCTTTTTCCCCCTCAAGGGGTCCCATTTCTCATGATCGGGGGAAAATATGGCGACTGGCTATTGGGGCTGGGAAGGAGTGATCTTTTGAAGGAGATGGTATCAGAAACGAGAGGGAAAGGGTTCATCCCCATCTTCTCAAGCCAGTGGGCGACTTCTTCCCTGCCAAAGGCAAAACCCCTTGAGATGGCGGCCTATGCCATCCCTATCAATAAGAGAAAAAGTCTGTTCGATTTGACTCAGGCATGCAATATCATCAAAAAGTTTGATAAGCCTGTCATCAGCCTTGATCCTCTTGCAGAGGGAGCACCTCCTGGAGAAACGGAGGAGGCATTCTCATTTCTTTTTAATGACTTGAAAATCCATTCGGCTATTGCAGAGACGAGCTCAGAGGAGGAACTCCATAGCCTATTCAAGGGGTTAGGAAAAATTCCATCCCTCATCCCATTCCATAAAACATAATAGCACCGGCGACCAGAGGGATGGTGAAATTATCATCCAATGGGATTGGCAGTAACTCAATCAATGCGGCTCCCAATGCGGCAAAACTCCCTGACAACCGATCTACCCCGGGGTAAATCCAGATGATCAGAAGAGAGGAGAAGATGAAGGCCATCGTCCCTTCAAGGGTCTTCCCGAAGATCGAAATCCTTCCGATGCCTTTCCCCACAAGGGCCGCCGCCGTATCCGAAAGAATAAGGATCAGCAAACTTACAATGGCAATTGGTTTCGGAAAGAGAAGAATCGTCAGGATGGAAGCAAAGAGAAAATAGGTTGAACCCATCAGGGTCGGTTTTTCTTTTTCCCTGAGCACCCGTCCGAAAAAATGATCCTGGAACAGGGAGGACAACCCTGTATGAAAATGGCGAAGAAGATCAACCGCAAGGTACAATAAAAAGAACGGGATGAGAAAAGTGAGAACAGTTACATCAGAAGTGAAACCATAGCCCAGGGGAATAACCAACGTGGCCAGATGAACTGCCTTTCTTTTAATCTCAATACCCGTAATCATTTGACTTGCCTTTCATCTTTTACTGATCACTGATGACTGTCTTTTATCGTCTATCATCTTCCTTAAACTCTTCATCTCCTCGTCTGTGAGACGACGATACTGACCAGCAGGAAGACCCTCAATCCTGATCGGTCCGAATCCAACCCTTCTCAACTTGAGGACAGAGTGGCCAATGGTAGAAAACATCCTCTTGATCAGATGGTTTCTTCCTTCGTCGACCACCGCTTCGACCCAGCTATGTTTCTCCATCTGGCGAAGGAGATGGATTGAGACCACCCTTGCTTCACCGTCTTCGAGCATCACGCCCCTTTTCAAACGCAATAGCTCCTTTTTCTCGGGAACGCCTTCCACTTTAGCCCAGTAGGTTCTCGGTATGGAAAATTTCGGATGGGAAAGTTGGTAGGTAAGATCACCGTCGTTGGTCAACAGGAGCACCCCTTCTGCATCGAAATCGAGACGTCCTATGGGATAGACCCTCCACTTTACCCTTTTGAGTAGGTCCATCACCGTAGGCCTTCCCGCAGGATCCTTGACCGTAGAGAGATAATTCCTCGGTTTATTCAGGAGCAATGTGATCTTGGGTTCAACACGGAATAATTTCTTCCCATCGACTTTAATATGGTCTTTTAAAGGATCGGCTTTAAAACCGAGTTGATCAACGACTTTGCCGTTGACCGCCACCCTTCCCTCGAGCATCATCCTTTCCGCTTCCCGTCTCGAGGCAATCCCTGCCTTGGCTAGTATCTTCTGGATTCTCTCAAGCCCCATAGGGTTATCTAATCTCCCGTTTCATCAGTGGGAGGTGATGGACTCTCTTCTTTCAAAACCGTTTCCATCTCTGGAGGAGGCTGAATCTCCTTAAGGGTGGGAAGGTCGGAGAGGGTATTGAGGTTAAAGAGTTCAAGAAAGGTTTTGGTCGTCCCATAGATGAGAGGCCGTCCGGGAATTTCTTTCCTCCCCATGATTCGGATCAGTCCCTTTTCCAGTAAGGATCGAATCACCCACCCCGAATCCACTCCCCGGATCATCTCAATCGTCGGTCGAATGACGGGTTGTCTGTAGGCAATGATGGCCAGGGTTTCGAGAGCGGATTGGCTTAACTTCACCGGCTTCGATTTCTGCAGTCGGTTGACCCATTGGGCCCATTGGGGTTTGGTCCGAAACTGGTATCCTCCTGCTACCTCAACCAGTTCCAACCCTTTTGAATCTTCCTCGTATTCCTTCTTAAGCTGATGAATTCCGTCTAGGAGGGTCTCCCTATCCCATTCGTGAAGAATCTCCGTTAGTGTATCCAGTTTAACAGGAGATTCCGATATAAACAGGATGCCTTCGAGTATGGGTTTAAGATTATCTTCGCTCATTGCGATTGACCCAGGTAACAGGTTCCATGAGTGAGAACCTGCTATGACGTTTGGAATCTAATTTTACTTGTTCTATCTCTGTTCAAAGAGTTCTATTTTTTCTCCTGTGGTAACTGAGGCGACGGCATGTTTATAGATCAACTCATCCCCCTTGCTTCGAAGAATGAGGCAGAAATTGTCAAAACTGTGAACGACCCCTTCGAGCTTGCGACCGGTGGTCAATTCCACAACGACATGACTTCGGTCCTTCCGGATCCGGTTGAGAAACTGATCCTGCACATTGATCTGATTCTTGATCATCGCCTTTTACCCTCCCCTTTTAAAAATGACCTGACTTCTTCAAAAATCTTATCCCTATCAACAGATTCATCCAGCCAGTGCACTTCTCTATCCGCTTTAAACCATGTCGATTGCCGCTTGGCATAATGACGGGTATCTCTCTTCATCTGCCTCACCGCTTCATCCCAATCTAAATCATTGGAGAGAAATTGTACCATCTGTTTATAACCTAAGCTCCGCATCGGCTTCAATCCCGGACCATACCCCATGTCCATCAGTCCTTTCACTTCCTGCAGTAATCCCCTCTCGATCATCCGGCCCACTCTCTCTTCGATACGGCGGTAAAGTTTGTCCCGGTCCATTTCCAGGCCAATCTTAAGGGTGAGATAAGGTCGATCGCCAAAACGATGCTGATCTCTAAAGAAAGAGATTGGGAGACTGGTTGATTCAAAAACCTCTAGTGCCCTGATCGTTCGGAAAAGGTCATTAAAATGGATCTGAGTTGCCGTCTTTGGATCCACCTCTTTCAACCTCTGATAAAGCGCTTCCCCTCCCTTTTGCTTTGCCTCACTCTTCAACCTCTCACGGACAGAGGGAAGAATCTTGGGGCTGACAAAGAGCCCCTGTGTAAGGGCTTTGATATAGAGACCGGTTCCCCCCGCGACAAAGATGGGGGCTCCTTTTCGATATAAGGAATCAATGGTACTCCTTCCAAGCATTCGATAGAGGCCTGCATGAAAGGGTTGGTCCGGTGTGACCAGGTCTACCAGATGGTGTCTGATCCTCTGCTGTTCCTCCAGAGTCGGTTTGGCGGTGCCGATATCCATATAACGATAGACCTGCATGGAGTCGGCATTGAGGATTTCCCCTCCAAACGTTTCCGCCAGTTCAATGGCGAGGCATGACTTTCCCACTCCAGTCGGTCCGAGCACAAGGACCAACCGAGGTTTCGCGCTTTCCATCGCTTCGGCCATACGGAGTGCATTTTAATGAATTCACCCATAGACTGCAAGTGGCAAGTCAACCTTGTCATTTCACCCATGGCAGGTTCATTTTCCAACATCTCCTGAAGGGTTACGATGGCGCTAAAATATTGCTTGAAATCTGACTCTGGTTTGATTAAATTACACTGGTAATCTTGCTTCAGGAAACCCATTTCACCAAAAGGATCATCCTGCAAAAAGTCACAGGATTGAGGAATCAAAAATGTCTTCTTCATTCTTTACCAACCCGCGAACCAATCCGGAATTGAAAAGCCTCTATGAGATCTCCTTGCTTTCTCCTCAGATTCAATTCCAGGAATATTTTATTGGGGTCATGACCACTCTCTCTCAATATTTCCCCGTCGGGTACGCAGCAATCATCTTACGGGACACCAAGAAAAATTCTCTTCATGTGGAAGCCCTTTATGGAATCGAAATGGAAAATCATCCCCACCACTGTCAGAGCGCTAAAGGGATCATCGGTGAGGTGATTCAATCCAGGCAACCCATGCCCATTCAGAATGTCACCCAGGAACCTTTTTATGAAGAGACTCTAAAGAACCCGAAGCAAATGGATAACATCAAACTGCCGTTGCTCTGCATTCCTCTCTTCACTGAGAGTGAACCCATCGGTGTCATGAATATCAACCCTCTTTATGGATCCAGAAATGATTTCTCTGAAGATTTCCACTTTCTTTCTATCCTTTCAGCCATTCTCTCCCCAACACTCAGAAATTATCATCTTAAGAAAGCTGAGCATCATGACGGATCAAAAAAATCCAGAAAAACCTCCTTATTTGAAGAGATACTGGAAGAAAGGCTGACAGAGGTCCTGAATAAGATTGATCCCTATGTGGAGTCAAAGAGCAGGACCGGCCTTCTGGACGACATCATTTCCCTCGTGGAGAAGATTCTGATTAAGTCGGCTATGGAAAAAGTGGGCCATGTCCAGACCTCTGCCGCCCAGCTCCTGGGAATCAACCGCAACACCCTCCGGACGAAGATGAAAGAGTTGAAGATCAAATTCCGCTGAGGTAAGGGTCTCTTGCAATAAATCTAACGAAAAGTCACAATATTTTTATGACAGACCAAGAAAAAAATGTTGAATTTCTGAATGGTTTATGCCATCAGTGGGGCACATCCCTTTTGGGGACAGCCGATTTGAGCCTTTTTAAAAAGGAAGATGTTCTCCTTCCTGCCGGCACACTCGACCGGCTTCCTTTTGCCATCTCATTAGGATATCACCTCTCTGATTCGATTCTCGAAGGAATTGAGGACGCTCCCACACCTCATTACTTTCATCACTATCAGCGGGTCAACATTCTCCTCGATACGATCAGCCTCATCGTTTCTTCAGCCATTCAGGAAAAAGGATATCAGGCCATGCCCATTGCCGCCTCACAGATCATAGACTGGAAAAATCAGAGAGGCCATCTTTCACATAAGCATGTGGCAAGGACTGCGGGATTGGGTTGGATTGGCAGGAACAATCTCCTTGTCAATGGAACATTCGGCTCCAGGATTCGCCTCGTCACCATCCTCACCGATCTTCCCCTTGAGTTCAATTCCCCCCTGAGAAAAGACTGTGGCTCCTGTCGTGCCTGTATCAAAGTCTGTCCGGTCGAAGCCATTAAAGAGAAACCAGAGGATTTTGATCACCTTCGATGCTACGAGCAATTGAGAGCCTTTTCAAAAACCCTCCATTTCAGCCATAATATATGTGGCATCTGCGTCAAAACCTGTAGAGGGTTCAAGGGGTCGAGTGGCCAAGGGGTCTAGTGAAATCCAAAAACGCTTGAACCCTTGAATCCTTGAATCCTCGAACCCTAATAATATTACTATGAAAGAATTCGACGTGATCGTCATAGGTGGAGGCCATGCGGGCATTGAAGCCTCACTGGCTTGCGCCCGGATGGGCCACCCCACCCTTCTCATCACACAAAAGGTGGAACAGATAGGCTACATGTCCTGTAATCCTGCTATTGGCGGTCTGGCCAAGGGTCATCTGGTGAAAGAGATCGATGCCCTGGGTGGAGAGATGGCCAAGGCAACGGATGAGACGGGAATCCAGTTTAAACAGCTCAATACCACCAGGGGACCTGCGGTTCGCTCCTCCAGGGCTCAGGCGGACCGCCAGGCTTACCGGCTCAGAATGAAAAAAACGCTGGAGGGACAGGAAAACCTGTTCATCAAAGAGGCAACGGTTGAAGAAATGATCGTAGATGGGAATAAAGTCGTCGGAGTGAGAACTGATTCGAACGATATCATCCATGGGAAAACCGTGATCCTTGCTCCTGGAACCTTTTTAAATGGTCTTGTCCATATCGGACTGACCCATTTCCCCTCTGGCAGGATGGGCGATCCTCCTTCCATAGGCTTATCCGAATCGCTTAAAAAATTGGGATTTCGAATAGGAAGGCTTAAGACCGGCACCACACCAAGACTTGATAGTAATACCATTGACTATTCCGAACTCACCCCTCAATATGGAGATGAGCCTCCAATTCCATTCTCCTTTTCAACTGAAAAGATCGAAAGGGAGCAGATTCCCTGTTACATCACCTATACCAACCCGACTACTCACGAGATCATCAAGGGCGGCCTTGACCGGTCTCCTTTATATTGCGGAATCATTAAAGGGATTGGTCCTCGATATTGTCCTTCCATTGAGGACAAGGTGGTCCGTTTTGCCGATAAGAAGAGACATCAGATCTTTCTGGAACCGGACGGAAAAGATACGAACGAAATCTACCCGAATGGAATCTCCACCAGCCTTCCGCTCGACATCCAGATGCAAATGCTCAGGTCAATCAAGGGGCTTGAAAAGGTAGAGATCATTCGGCCGGGCTATGCCATCGAATATGATTTTGTTGACCCCACAGAACTCCGACCCTCTCTCGAAACAAAGAAAATCCAAGGACTTTTCCATGCCGGGCAGATCAATGGTACCTCTGGTTATGAGGAAGCCGCTGCCCAGGGACTGATCGCTGGAATCAATGCCGCCCTCTCGATCCAGGGAAGAGATCCTCTGATTCTGAAACGCTCCGATGCTTACATCGGTGTCTTGATTGATGACCTGGTCACAAAAGGAACCGCCGAGCCTTACCGGATGTTTACCTCGCGAGCAGAATATCGTCTACACCTTAGAGAAGACAACGCTGATCTGAGATTGAGGGAAAAAGGTTTTCAAGTTGGATTGGTGAAGGAAGAAGACTATCAAATCTTTTTAGAGAAAAAGGCCTCAATCCAAAAGACTCTTTTAAAAATATCGGGGCTGAAAGTTACCCCCACCAGAGAGAACAATGAAATTCTTCATCAATGGGGATGCATGCCTCTCAAGAAAGAAACCTCACTTCGGGAATTATTGAAAAGACCTGAGATCCATTTTGAAAATCTCCTTGCATTTGATCCCGAACTGAAGAGTCTTAAAAAAGAGATAAGCGAACAGATTGAGATTCAGGTGAAGTATGACGGCTATATCAAGAGACAGATGGAACTGATTGAACGATTTAAAAAATTGGAGGAAGTCAACTTTCCAGTAGATTTTGATTTTAGTTCGGTGATTGGACTCACCACAGAAGTGATGGAAAAACTCCTTAAAATCAGACCTCACTCCCTTGGCCAGGCATCACGGATTTCAGGTGTTACTCCCGCCGCCCTTTCTATCCTGATGATCAACCTCAAAAAACAGGGATACCTATAAATTTAGAATGCAGAATTCAGAGTTTAGACTCTTACATATATAACCCTGAGAATGTATCTTTAAAAATCAAAAGAAACCCCAAAATATCTCTCCTCCCTTGGCGGGTCGAAGATCCCTGTGCGGGGAGGGGACAAAGGAGAGGTGGACCAAAGGGTTTTTGTCTTGTCCACTTCCACTCTCACCCTCCCCCATCGAAGGGGGAGGGAATTATTGGGTAAAATTTTAAATACGTTTGTTTAGAGTTTTGTGACCAATTGAATGATCTTTTTGGCGGTGTATTCGGCGGTGTCGGCAACTCCTTCAACGGGTAAAAAACGATCAGCATTGGTGCTGAAAAGGCAGGTCACAGTGGCGGGAAATTCCTCATTGGGGAGATTGAATAAATAATAGAGGGGAATTTTGGGCAGAGGATAGAGAGTAAAAGAGAAATCATATCTCTTGACATCCTTATTAAGATTTCCGGAAAAGCGGGCGATGAGTTCTTCTTTCCTCTTCTGAATGGATTCAACATGAGGAATGAGAATCCTTTCTGCATTCGTGGCAAAGGCGGGTTGATAACCCATACCCCCTGGAAACTGTTTAAACGCTTTTAGGGGTTGGAGTTGAACAGGCTCGGTCGTAGCAAGGCTGGAATATATGGCAATAAGAAGACCTTCTGCACCGCGAATGGGCTCTCCACCCAGAATGATCTCATCCCGGCGGATTTCGCAGGGTTCTCCAAAAGCCTGAAAATGAAAGGCGTTTTCCTCGTGTCTCGCCGGAATCGCTTCTTCAAGCTCTTGAATTGGGCGCGCCCAGGTTTTTTGAAGATAGTCTTTTTGAATTTGAAGAATTTTTTGAGTCATGAGGGTGATATAAGGTAGGAAAGCAACTAAATTGGGAATCTTGATTCAACCTGCTTTCTCCATTCGTGCATCTCTTTCATCTGAGACTCTAAACTTGTGAGTCGTCTATCTAACTCAGAGAAGGAAAGTTTTACAAGGGCACGAGTTTCCAAATGCTGCCGTTCATTCTCTACCTCCATTCGATCCAGTCGCTGAACGATTCCAACATGCCCCTCCGCTAATAGTTTTATTTGGTCCATCAATCCTTCAGAAACAATATGGAATTGATGGATGATCCGCTCCTCAATGGTTTTAAATTTCTCATCCTGACGCTTTTCATATCCTGTAAATATCTCTTCCAGATCCTTCCGTTTAAGAACGCTTTCTTCCATCTTCGTTTACTCCTGATCCCTTATAACAGAGGAAAGTCATTATAAGCTATTCAATACCTATCAAAAAAATCATCATCCTGTCAAATGATTTATCGGTGAGGCTCGATAACCACCTTGATCGAATCTTGGGCTTCCATGACGAACTTAAACCCTAAACCTGTCTCAGCAAGAGGAAGCCGATGGGTAATCATTTCTTTTAGCGGTAAATGATGCGTCTTGATCAATTCAATGGCCTGAAGAATGTCGGCTGGAGCTCCTCCATAGGTTGGAAGAAGGGTAATCCCGTCATTCCAGAAATCGAAAAATGGAAATGAGATATCAACTCCTGGTTGAAGGAGTCCGAAACATAAAACCGTCCCTCCCCTGTCAACAGTTAAGAGTCCTTGTCTGTAAGCCGGGAGGCTTCCGGCACAGACGATTACCAGATCAGCCAACCGCCCATGGTTGACCTGACGAACCCTTTCAGGGCTCACTTCATCTGCTGAGAGAACCTCATCTGCCCCGAACCGTTTGGCTGAATTCAATCGAAACGGATTGATATCCGAAGCAATGATCTTCCCTGCACCCGACGCCTTTGCCAGTGCGATATGAAGAACTCCGGAAATTCCACTCCCGATGACAAAGACGCTCTTACCGGGTTTGAACTTTGCCAGTCTCTGTCCTCTGAGAACGCAGGCTAATGGTTCAATGAAGACCCCTTCCCCGAAAGAAATCATTGGGGGCAATATGAATGTTCCCCGGTCCACATTGATCCTTGGTACACGGATATATTCCGAAAAACCTCCCGGATCAAAGTTAGTTGTTCGAAGAGTATCGCAAACCGTATGATGACCATTCAGACAATAACGGCAGGTATTGCAGGGAACGTGATGGGAAACAAAAACCCGATCATTGATTTTATATTCTAGAACCCCCTTCCCTACTTCAACAATTTCTCCGGCAATCTCATGACCGAGCACCCGGGGTGCCTTCTTAATCCGATACCACTCCATCACATCGCTGCCGCAGATTCCGCAGGCCATCACTTTGACCAATAATTCCCCGGAACCGATGGTCGGAGGCGGAATCTCCTCCAGCCTCACATCCCGGTTGTTATAATACATGGCCACTCGCATCCTGGTTTTCATGTCCAGAGTTCGGAGAAATAGCAAAAAGACTTCGAACTATTTCCTGTTTTTCCCTTGCTTAAAGACTTCGTTCGCTTCTTTAACGGATGCTTTTTTGTGGATGATGGCGCGCAGGGCTTTGATCATCGCTACTGGGTGCTCGTTTTGCCAGATATTCCGCCCGAGATTGACTCCGATGGCACCCCTTTCCATTCCGTCATGAACGAACTCGAAAACCTCTAAATCTGTATCTACTTTGGGTCCACCTGCCATCACAACAGGAACAGGGCAGCCATGAACCACCTTATCAAAGTTCTCGCACCAGTAGGTCTTCACAATCCTTGCACCCAATTCAGCGGCAATTCGGGAACTCAGGGCAAGATACCGGGCATCCCTCTTTTCTAATTCCTTTCCCACTGCAGTCACAGCCATCACAGGGATGCCATACTTTTCGCCCTCATCTACCAGTTTCGCAAGATTGAGAAGGTTCTCTTTCTCGTGCTCGCTTCCAACAAAGATGGAAATTCCTACAGCCGCCACATTGAGACGAATGGCTTCCTCCATTGAAGTCGTTAGACCTTCGTCCGAAAGGTCTTTACCAACCATGCTCGTTCCACCTGAGACTCTGAGGATAATGGGCTTGGTATTTTCTGGATCAATCGAGGCGCGAAGCACCCCTCTCGTCACAAAGAGGGCATCGCAATAGGGAAGCAAGGGCTTGATCGTCTCGCCGGGTTTCTCCAACTTCCGGGTGGGTCCCTGAAAATATCCATGATCAATCGGCAAAAATAGACAATGCCCATCCGATTGAATCAACTGCGCCAAACGATTCTTCATTCCCCATTCCATGTTTTACCTCCCACGTCATTGCGGATTTCGGAATTCGGATTTCGGAATTTTCAGAAAAAACCTTAAAAGTCTAATTCCGCAATCGGCAATCCGCAATCCGAAATCTATCTTAAGATATACTTCACCACCAAATCTCCAACCTCGGAGGTGCTGTAACCCATTTTCCCGGCGTTTAAACCCTTCACATCCTTCTTAACCACCTTTATGATGGCTTCCTCGATATTTCGTGCTGCCTTTTCTTCACCAAGATTTTCGAGCATCATCTGGCATGCTGCAATGGCTGCAAGAGGGCTTACGACCCCCTTGCCTGTATATTTGGGGGCAGAGCCTCCCATCGGTTCAAACATT
>Ga0194125_10005659_pt1 | contig 18907 bp, 15 predicted proteins | sample TA2KigC250mmetaG_FD_148626 | JGI IMG/M metagenome (GOLD analysis project Ga0194125, IMG submission 148626) | Freshwater microbial communities from Lake Tanganyika, Tanzania - TA2015034 Kigoma Deep Cast 250m | ecosystem: Environmental > Aquatic > Freshwater > Lake | place: Tanzania: Lake...
CCCGAGAGGACTCGAACCTCCAACCAAAGGTTTAGGAAACCTCTGCTCTATCCATATTGAGCTACGGGGCCTCAGTCTTCTAGTCCCGCCTTATGGCGGGATTCTCAGAATCAAAGCCACTCGCTGGAAAGCGCTCGTGGTTGATCTTGGAAGAAACCGCTGCTTCCCCGCCCCCGCCCGGCTACGCCGCCCGCCTCAACGACTTAGTCGGGCAGGTTCGGGCGGGCGACCGAACGATGACAAAGCATAGAACGGTCGTTCGGCCGGATATCCATACTGCCTGCTCGCCGGAGCACGCAGTGCGGAGGCGGGAGCTACGGGGGCGTGAAACGACAAACGCCAAGCGGCGCCGGTCATCTCCGGACACTTGGCGTCTGGGATCAGACCCAAACACAACGAAATCTACGAAACTAATGCCGGTAAGGCAATACGATTTTTAGTTCGAGATTCCCGATGTCTTCAAGACTTCGGGAATCTCATGACTACTTCTTCTCCGGATACAGGACAACCTTCACGTAGTAGGTTTTCGGCGCTTATCTGATACCAAATACCAGCAGAACTGCAAAGACGACCAACAGCACAAAGATCACGTAGAACGTCCCGATGATACCGAGGATCATGCCTGCCTTTGTGAGCTGCCGCTCGGATTCTGCTATGAGTCCTTGATTGATCTTGTCGAGGTCCGTTCTTCCCATGATCCAGGCAGGAATGCCAAGGATCGGACCGACAGCAACAATGCTTAAGATCCCGAAGACAAGGATCGTTACTCCCCGTCCTGCTTCTCGGGGCTGTTGTTGTTCGTGTGTATTCATTGTCTTGCCACCTTTCTGTGACCGTGCAGGATGTTCACGCAAGAAGCGCTGCAACATTAGCGACGAGAGGCCGCGATGTCCATGAAGACGGATGCAGATGCAAATAGACTCTCCGAATCGTTTTCCAGATTCGTGAGCATTCTACCCTCAGGATGAGTCCCGCCCAACAGCAAGGCTGCGATATGAGGGGGGTCGCCCCGGGCCAAGTGCCACGCACCTCCAAGTTGCGTGGCACTACTCCACCGAACGCATTGAGGTGTAGAGCAGGTTCTCGTGCACATTTCTTGGAGAGCCAGAGTGTGGACCCCGGTTCCAGCACCCACATCGAGCACGTGACCCGTGCAGTAATCGATTGCTGCGTTCTCAATCGGTGTGAAAGCAGATGGCTGACGAAAGAAGTAGCTGATGGGCAGCTTGGATTCCTCCCCATCATCTCTCCGTACGATCACTTCTGCATTGGCATCACCCTCGAAGTAGGCTGAGAGCGCGGCCCCATAGGGTTCCATCGCTTTTGGATCCATATCACGCCCAAGTATGATGGTCTCTCGTTCAGGCCAAACGAGCTGGCGCTGGTCACCCACGTCGTCAGGCATTTCGGCCCCGCGCTCGGGATTATGCGGGACGTCTCTGCTTCTGCATTATGAAAAAAGCGGACCTGAAGTTCTGAGGGTCTCTCTTGAATTGCTCTACCTCTTCTCTGAGGCTGCTCAGTTCAAACGGTGGTTCTGCCGAGGCCGCCTTCGTCAGTTCGGCTTCAAGGTGCTTGTAGTAATCATTCCACCATACACTCTCAGATAGTACGAAGAATCCGCGCAACATGAAGTTGGCCGATTCAACGGCGCTTATCTTATTCATGTGATCAACCGCATCATGGTGAATAACAAGAAATCCCTCACTCTTGAGAAATCTTCTGAGCAGGTTCAGAGCGCTGGTGAAGCCAAGGTGGCCTACAGAACCTTCGGCCCAGACGATATCAAAGGCTCCATCGTCAAACGGCATTTCTCCCATCGGGCAACGTATCGCCCTTACTCGGCTTGATAGCCCCTTCTCTCTGATCTTTGCTTCCAACTTCTCCAGGGCTACGCGATCAACATCTACTCCGACAACGCTGCCGTTACACATTTCAGCCAGGTGTATCGTCGGTATCCCGGTTCCACAACCTACATCCAGTATGGCGGGCTTCTCAATCTCAGGCAGCAACCTGAACGCAAGAGTTGTGTACTTGAGCAAGTTCTTTCTATATGTCTCTGGATTTAAGGTCACGACGCTCGTGAATCATGGTGGAGGAAGCGACATACTCGGTCGATAGACGGATTGATTTGACATGCCTCTGCCAGGCTGACCGCAAGTAGCTACGGTGTGATTCCGATGCGTGCATTGAATAGCAGCCGACCCTTGTGACCGATGGGAAAAAACGGAGAGACATCAAATCCTGCATTTACACTCTGCGGCAGGTTGATATTGACGATCCTCAGTAGTTGAATGATGTCGAAGTAGAGAGATATCGCGAAGCCGCCGCCAGACCGAGAGACATCGATGGGCGAATCGACACCGAACGTTCCCACGCCCACACTAATGGGATAGCGCACGCCGGTTTCACCATTGAGCAAGTGGATACGCAGCATCGCGCTTGTGTTTCCGTACAAAACGGAATCAACGGTACGTGTATCGTACAGTACTTTCGGCACACTCAGCGTGAATCCGAACTCGAGCAGTCGGCCCTTGACCAAGATATGGTATTCGAGCTTCTCCTTGATTCTACCATAGTACTTCACAAGCTCTTCTTCGGGTTCAACGCGAACAATGACATGCCCCCACTCGCCGAGCGAATCGAGTTGGATCCGGACGCTTCGCATCAGCTCCGGATTGACATATGCCAGCGGGGCAACTTGCCTTGCACAACGTTCCAGCTCTCGGAGGTCAGCATCCTCATCCGCCATCGGACGGAAACTGATCGCGTATTGGACGTTCTCATCGATGAGGTTTTCCCGCCTGTTCGTGGAGATTGTTGTGATTTTCAAGAATTGTGGACCGTCTTGGTCTGAGAGACTATCGCGAAGGAAGACGACCCTGAGTACGCTAATCTCTTCGGGACTCAGGGCGATCGGATTGCCAGGCTCGATCACTCGGTCTCGAGTGGTCAGTTGAACATATCGAATCAAGGGCACAACTGCACCAATCCGGATGCGAGAGAACTGGCCCGTTGTGTCGTTTATCTGCGCAGGGATAGGGTTGAAGACTGCTGCAGACAGCGTGAGCAAACAGAAGAGCGCTTTCATTCTTTGAGGCCCGGAGAGCTGAAGTAAATGATACGAAGGCGTTAGCTGATCAAAGTTCTTTGGGTTCGTTCTACCGATTCCACCGTGCCAAGATCCGCTTTGCTGCGGCATTCGCGTGCTGCCATCGGCTCCTACAATCCGCTATCGGCGGACGGCGGAGAACCAAATGACACCGCAGGCTGGAGAGAACTCCGTCATAGGGAAAACGTCAGCCGCGATCTACGTCAAGGAATATTCAAGAGAGACAATCCCCGTCTTGTATACTTTATGGCCCGTCAGGCGCAGTTTTGTGGTCTTGGCCGGGTGCGCGATGAGCGGAATTCCTCCCCCAAGGATCACCGGTATGACAGCAACCTCCACCGAATCCACAAGCTTTGCCTCGACGAGATCGCGAAAGAGCATGCCCCCGCCAAACAGCCAGATATCCTTTCCCGATTCTCGTCGCAGAGCAGCCGCCGTTTCCTCTTGCTTCTCGGCTACGATAATCACTTCGGGATGATCGCGTTGCTTGAGCGTTCGGGAGAACACGAATGTCTTCATGCCGGGGATTCCACCCCTCCCCTCGCGCTTCATCATCTCGAACGTCCGGCGCCCCATAAGAATCGTGTCGAACTGCTTGAAGATAGAGGTGAAATCTATGTCCGGGTCCATGATGATCCAATCTGCTTCGCCGTTCGGCCCTGCGATGAAGCCGTCCAGACTTGTGGCGACAAGATATCGTACCCGCCGCATTCAAACCTCCGTAGTGTGGTGAGGACGCGCAACCCTGATGAAACCGCGTGACAGAAAATCGGTGAAATCGTGTATCGCCGGTGGCTTCCAAGCAGCGGAACGATGCAACGCGCCATCTTTTCAGCGCGCAGAACCGGAAAGACCCTTCGCCTCTTTCCCGAGGATTCCCTGGCCTTTGGTCCTCCTGGCATCTGCAGCGACCAGAACTTGTCTGGAAAAGTAATCCAGTCCTTCATCAAAGTCAATTCAGTTCAACAATGGAGTGATAACGTATGACAGGAAGAGCAATGAGATCAGCTCAACAATGAACGGTATCATCAAGGCATCAGGGAAGAGCTCAGCTTCGGTGTAACGCGTAATGAGGAAAGCGGCGAGGGCGACGGAAACGACAAAGTGCATCTCCTCTGGAAGCCGAAGTGGAATGATGTCGAAGAAGTACGACACGCCGGCGATGATCAAACAACTCAGAACCCGAATGTGAATCGACCGCACCTTAAAGGCGATCCAGTACAATGGGAACCGAAGCGCCCACGGAATAAGAGGAACAAGAATGCTCTCGACGTAGTTGATCCTCATGAGGTGTCAATCAGGGCAAGTGCCACGCACCTCGAAGGTGCCTGGCGCTTCAGCTACGGAATCCAACTCGCGCGGGATTCACTACCTCCCCGCTACCACTCGAGGCCGCGGGAGCGCATGAAGGACTGTGCGGTTGCATCTCCCAGCCGCGCGGCACGACGGTAGTACTCAGTAGCTTCCGCGTCGCGTCCCAGCAGGAGACAAAGAGCACCCAGATTCAGGAGTGGCTTTGGATATGTGGACCGGAGAGCAACAGCCCGCTCGTAGGCCTTCTCAGCTTCGGCGAACATTCTCTTCTCATAATACATGTCGCCCAGAGCATTGTGAACCTCAGCGAACTCGGGATCCAGGAGAAGAGCTTCATTGAACAGTTGTAGTGCGCGATCGTATGAGCGTATCCTCACATGCGCGACCCCCGCACGGTAGTAGCCCACGGCGCAGTCAGGAGCCTTCTCCAGAACACTGTTGTATAGTTCGATAGCCCGGTCGTATTCGTTTTTGGCTTCGTACAAGTCGCCCAGGTCGAAATAGCTGTCGATGTCCGACGGGTCGACTCGAATTGCCTGTCCCAGAATATTGATCGCGTTGTCATCTTTGCCAACTTTGCGGTACAGCGCTGCGAGTCTTCTGTACGCTTCCGGGGCCTTCGGATCAATACCAATCGCTCTCCGGTATGCAATCTCGGCCGCCTCAGGCCTTCTCATCTCTTCGTGCTCTCTCCCCTTGTTGATCATTGGCGTAGCCCAATCTGGTAGAAGACTGCAGGCGGATTCAAATGCATCAATCGCGTAGCGGTGGAGTCCCTTCGCGGAGTAAACGAGACCGAGCGCATTGTACGCACCCGCCTGGTCGTACGCTGCACTCCGATCGTACAACCGCTCGGGATTCGTGTACTGCAGCATCTTTGCCACGCGGATCCCGACGGAGAGCACCTGCTCTGCATCGTTGAGGCTCCCTTTATTCCGCAAGGCGATGCCTTGCGTTGTGTATGCGCGCACATATGTTCCATCGATCTGCAAAGCCCGCCTGCAGAGCGCAATGGCTGTATCAGGTTGATCAAGTTCAATGTAAATGGAGGCGAGGTTCTCGTATGCGCTGGTGTAGAGCGTATCTTTCTCTAGAGCTTTCTCGAACGCGAGCATCGCCTCGTCCCGATCGCCAAGCTGGTAGTAACACATCGCCAGCCCGTGATATGCTTCCGCGTGCCGATCCTCCTCCGCAATCGCCTTGAGGAAGTATTCGACGGCTCGCTCGTAGTCCCCGCTTTGGTAATAGCTCTCGGCCCTGAAGTACCAGGTGAAGTATAGGGAGGCGGAGCAAGCGAAGAGTGTGAACAAAGACAATATGAGGGATGCCCTCCAGGACAAGGCTTCGAACGCCTTGTGCTCCGCGAGCATTTCAAGTGGGCATTTCTTCACGATGCAATCACATCCCTTGTACCGGCGGACGCCTCATGTTCTTCACGCCGATCTGATAAATCAACTCCCGATATGTTATGAGCCGCACCTTCTTTTCGTTGATTGCCTGGCGGAACTGGTGAGAGAGAAGTGCCCTGAGCTCAGCATCGCGATGTTTGCTCATCTCCCGGAGCCCGAACGCGTTCAGGTCAACCATTGCGTCCATCTCGGGGGTCGCAAGCCCGATATGGAACACCAGAAGCCGCGTCTGTCCTGGCTCGAAATCGCGGACAAGCTTCGCAAGTGTGTCGGTCTTCGCCTCAGGCGGTGTGTTGTAGAGGCCTTCAACGTCCACTTCCCCGAAGTATCGAGAAATCGCCAGCCCATACTCCGTCGCCAGCACCTCGACGAGATACCGGAACTCCGGCGTGCTCACCGCGGTACCCATGTGGTAATCGACATAATCGATTTTGAGCCCGGTCCCCAGAGCTCGCTCGATCTGAGCGCGCAGCTCCGTCTCGACTTCCTCGATCCTGGGCTTGTTCGCAAACAGAGCTACCCGTGATGGGAAGAAGTAACCGAGGCTATCGACGAGACTCGGCACCGCACTTCGTCCCGCAACAGGACCCCAACGATAGTTCTTCCACTCGGCGTTGAGGGTCAGATGAATGCCAATCGAGACGGTGGGATGTTGTTTGAGCAGGTCCACTGCTTCCTGGTACCACGGGCAGGCGAACATCACGGAGAAGGAGACTGGTATCCCGCTTTCCATCACCTGCTTGCCGGCCATGTTGACGGCGTGACACATGCCGAGGTCGTCGCAGCGGATGAGGAGTGGAATCTCGTCTGTGCCCTGTGTGCTGGTTTGTGCAACTGCAGCAAGTGTGGAGAAAACGATTGTGGAGAGCAGGCGGAGGACCTTGTTCGGCATAGTGGGTTCCTTCTTGACGATGTGCAGACAGCAAATGACCGGCTAGGCATGATTCTAACAAACTCAATAAGCAAAAACAAGCTGAGAACCTGGGGTGCAACGTCCAGATCGACAAGGCCCCGCAATTTCTACTGTGACGGGGAGCCGATTCCTCTGAACCGATCGCGGAATCCTGCTGGCGTGTTGGGAGAATCTCGCCTGCCAGTCGAGGTTCCACGACAACCCCCGGAGAACTTGGTGTGGAGAAGACCAAATGGAGAATCCCTTGATTTTGCTGCTCTCTTTGAGTACTATCGCTTCACCGAAGACTCCATCCCATTATCCCAAAAGCAATTGTGAACGTCGCCGCTCCCCAGCTTATACCTGACGGTCAGCTGAACCAGATCCGGTCGATTTTCCCTCACACGACGAAAGGCATCGTCCATCTGAATCACGCAGCGGTGAGTCCTCTTTCCGCGCGCGTGCTCGATGCGACAATCGCCCACTTGCAGGATCGGTCATCGGGCCGGATTGAGACGTTTCCGGAAGATCTCAAACAAATCCAAACAACCAAGGTTTCCATTCAACAGCTGATCAACGCGGAATCTCCGGACCGAATCGCGCTGGTGGGCAATACATCGGACGCCCTGAACATCATTGCCTCAGGGCTGGATTGGAAGCCGGGGGATCGTATCTTGCTCAACGACCTCGAGTTCCCAGCCAATATCTATCCCTACTTCCATCTGAAGAGTCTTGGCGTCGAGGTTGATCTCATCCACTGTCCGGACGGTAGATTCACACCGGAAGCAGTCTATGCATCGCTGAGGCCTCGCACGAGGCTGCTGGCTTTGAGCGCCGTCCAGTTTCTTTCCGGATATCGGTCTGATCTCTTCGTCCTTGGGGAGATCTGCCGTGCTCGAGGGATCCTGTTTGTTGTGGACGGGATTCAAGCTGTGGGTGCCGTTCCCATCGACGTACAGAGTATGCGGATCGACGCTCTTGCTGCCGGTGCCCCCAAGTGGCAAATGGGACCGCAGGGAATTGGTTTCCTCTATCTTACGGATGAAGTGCAGGCCCGTGTGCACCAGAAATACCTTGGCTGGCTCGCAGTTGAGAACCCCTTCAACTTCTCTGACCATGACCAGCCCCTGGTAGCATCCGCGCGAAGGTACGAAGGTGGCACGATAAATATCCCAGGCATGTGGGGGTACCATGCCGCCCTGACCACGCTCCTGGAGTATAAGGGGATCATTGAGGGCCACATTCTTGGCCTGACACAGATACTGATCGACGAACTTCAGAAAATAGACGGAGCTCGACTCTTTTCGCCGACCTCCGTGAATGAGCGCGCGGGAATTGTGACCATCGTCCCACCACACGGTGTGGATCCACAGGTGGCGTTTGAAATGCTTTTGGACAGAAAAATCATTATTTCACTCCGCGAGGGCAAGTTCCGGTACTCGCCGCATTTCTACAACTCGGTGGAGGAGATCGCGTTCACAGTGGAAGCAACGAAGGAATCTTTTGTAAGGCCCGCGTCGTGAGAGACACGAAGCCTCATCGGTTACTTTGCATTCCTTCTCTCTCTCTCCTCGTTCTCGCTTCTTCGGTACTCGCATTTCTCTTGTGTATCCCGGGTTCGCTCGCTCAGACCCCAAAAGTGGCGCTCCGCCTCATGGATTGGGCTGATCTCGATGAGATGCCGCTCAATCAGAAGGCGCTCGCGGAATTCAAGAAGCTTCACCCTTCCATCGATGTGTTGTACGAACCGAATCCGGGTCGGCAGTACGAAGAGAAGATCCTCACTGCCCTCGCGGCCGACGAGCCGCCCGATGTCTTCCTGCTCGATTCAAAACTTATCCCGACCTTCACAAACAAGAAAGTCCTCCTCGAGCTTAATCCGTATGTCAGCAAACTCGGCATCGACACATCCCAGTGGTTTCCGAATGTTCTCAACATCGCGAGGAGAGGTCCGGCACTGTATGCCTTCCCCAAAGGCTTCACTCCATTGATGGTCTACTACAACAAGAAACTGTTCAGAGAGGCCGGACTCCCCTTCCCTTCGCGCGAATGGACCTGGGATGACTATCTCCGATATGCCAAGGCACTCACGAAAGATACCAACGGTGACGGAGTTCCTGACCAGTACGGCACCGCGTTCTCAAACTACTACTACTTCTGGATTGTCTGGGTGTGGAGCGCGGGGAGCGACGTTGTGGATCCTACCGGCAAACGTGCCACGGGCTTCTTGAACTCCCCGCTTACCGAATCAGCTCTCCAGTTTCTTATTGACCTCCGGGACAGGCACAACGTCGCTCCGAACACCGGGACTTGGGTGCAGTCGGAGAAAACAGGGATCACTTCTCAGCTATTCCTCAACGGCGCGATTGCGATGGTGCTCGATGGGCATTGGCGGATGCCGAGGTTTCTCGGACAGATCGAAAAGGGGAAGCTCGAAATCGGCGTGGCCTCCCTTCCCCACTACCAGACCGGCCGAAAGGTCAACGTGATGTACGAGTCGGGCTGGTGCGTTCCCGTCAGCAGCAAACACCCGGAAGAGGCGGTCCAGCTTGCAGCCTTTATGGCTGGAGAGAAAACTAACCGTATTCGAGCAACGCGGCGGCTGGAGATACCGTCCTCGATTCTCATCGCCAACGAAATTGTTGAACAAGACTCCTTGGGATGGGAGAAGGCATTCGTCGACGAAGTCCCCTACTGCCGTCAGCCGTGGGGGTCGGTGATCGAGCGCTTCAGTGAAATCGAGTGGACTCTGCAGGATGCGGTCGACGAGGTCATGATCAACGGCCAACCGATACACGAGACGATGACGAGGTATGCGGCGAAGGTCGACAAGGAATTGCAGAACATACGGCAGCATGAGACCTTTGAGTTCCGGCCGATTCGGGAGCACTCGGAAATCCTCGAGTTCCTTCTCGCCGTCGCCGGTCTTGTCCTGGTCGGGAGTCTCGTCCTGTATTTCCGGGCGCAAGGCAGGGAACGAAAAATCACCGGGGCTGCCATCGGATTCCTCGCCCCCTCCGTCCTGCATCTGACCGTGTTCATTTTCACTCCGATCATCTTCGCAGCGTATCTCAGCATGCACCGTTGGGACGTTGTTATTCCCGACAAGTCTTTTGTCGGACCCGGCAATTTTCAGGAGCTGCTCAGCGATCCGAGCTTCTGGAACGCCCTCAAGAACACGCTCCTCTACACGCTCAACGTCCCCCTTGCGATGGCGATTTCCTTGACCGTGGCTGTGATGATGAATCGACGCCTCAAAGGGGTGGCGTTTCTTCGCGCCCTCTATTTTCTGCCGAGCGTCACCTCATTCGTCGCCATTGCGCTTGTGTGGATGTGGATCTATCATCCAACGTTCGGGGTGGCAAACTTCCTGCTAGGCATCGTGGGGTTAGCGCCGCTTCAATGGCTCAACTCCACGAGCACGGCGATGATTTCCGTTATCATCTTCTCGATCTGGCTCAGCCTCGGCTACCAGATGGTGATCTTTCTTGCCGGACTCCAGGGGATCCCGGAGGACCTCTATGAAGCCGCGCGGATCGACGGTGCGAACAGTTGGCAACGGTTCTGGCGGGTAACGCTGCCGCTGCTGAAGCCAACCACGTTTTTTATCCTGGTTACATCGTTCATCAGCTCGTTTCAGGTCTTCACGTCGATCTATGTGATGACCGCCGGCGGTCCGGTGCGCAGCACCGACGTCATCGTGTATCACATCTATCAGGCGGCGTGGGAACAGCTGAGAATGGGCTACGCCTCGGCAATGTCGTGGGTGCTCTTTGTGATCATCATGATCGCGACATGGATACAGTTCAAGGTGATCGGAGCAAGAGTGGACTACGCATGAACCCAGACGCTACTGTTTTCTTTGCATGCTCTGTTTTTCTATTCAACGCTTATCGAAAGGATCAGCACCATGCCAAAACCGATGATTAGAAAGATTGCCATTAATACCGGAGGGGGCGATGCGCCGGGACTGAACGCCGTCATCCGTGCGGTGACGATCGCAGCACTCAATCGAGGATGGGAAGTCGCCGGCATTCGCGACGGGTACAACGGCATCTTTCTCCCGGAACGATATCCATCAGGCGGATTGATACCGCTGACCCGCGAGCGCGTTAGAGGCATCACCCACCTCGGGGGAACAATACTCGGGACGACCAATCGCGGGAACCCCCTCAAATACCCTACGATGGGCCCTGACGGGAAAATGTATGAGAAGGACCGATCAGATGAGCTTGTGGACGCCTTTCGCTTGAATCGAATAGATGGACTCGTCGCGATTGGCGGGGATGGATCGTTGACGATTGCAAACGAGCTCGCCAAAAAAGGGCTGCGTGTTATCGGAGTGCCGAAGACAATCGACAACGATCTGGAAAAGACGGTCATCACATTCGGATTTGACACTGCCGTTTCGTTCGCAACAGCCTGTATTGACCGCCTGCATTCGACGGCCGAAGCTCACCAGCGGGTGATGGTGGTGGAAGTCATGGGGCGGTATGCAGGCTGGATTGCGCTCAACGCCGGGATTTCAAGCGACGCGGACGTTATCCTCATTCCGGAGATCCCGTACAACATCAGGCAAATTGCGGCAAAGATCAGAGAACGAGACACGTACGGCGCACGGTTCACCATGGTCGTAGTGGCCGAAGGTGCAAAACCGGTCGGCGGCGAGATATCGGTGATTTCCAAGGAGCTCGGCCGTGCCGAACGGCTGGGCGGCGCCGGTGAACGTGTCGCCCAGGAGATCCAGGAGGCGACGGGCAAGGAAACCCGATGCGTTGTTCTCGGTCACCTGCTCAGAGGCGGTTCACCCACCGCGTTCGATCGTCTTCTTTCCCTCCGTTTCGGCGCAGCCGCGGTTCGGGCATTGGAGGATGGGAAGTCAGGCGTGATGGTCGCCCTTGACCCGCCGACGGTACGGTACGTGCCTCTCGAGCAAGCAACGCGTCGCATGAAATCCGTCCCGCTCGACTGCGATACTATTCTGACGGCTCGAGACCTGGGGATCAGCTTCGCGGACTGACAGGCTCCAATAGCTTGAACAACAAGGGTAAGAGACAATGAGACGAATCAGCCGGTTTCTCTTCGTCGTTGTTGCGGCGATATTGTCGACGGGCATTTCCTTCAGTCAGAAACTGGAAACCCTTTTTTACACCGTGGACAACGAACAGTGTTTCGAGAGCTTCGCGTCGAACATACGATCCATCGATATCGTGGGTCCACAATCCTACAAGTTCGATGAATATGGCACCATGTGGGGCTCGATCGACAAGCGAATCCTTGATCTGTCCAGGAAACACAACGTGAAAGTGATGCCGCTCGTGGTGAACGCCGGGTTCGATCAACCGGCATTTCACAGGCTGCTCCACGACCCTGCAGCGCAGGAGAGGGCTGTCCAGGCGATGCTCGATGCCTGCAGGAGTCACAACTTGTACGGGATCCAATTTGATTTCGAAAACATCCACATCACCGACAAAGATGTATTCACGGAATTCTACAAGAAAACTGCGGATGTCCTCCACGCCAATGGATTCGCCATCAGTATCGCGGCTGTCCCGCGAACCGGTGATCAAATAGGACCCTCAGAATATCACAAGTGGATCTTCGAGTACTGGAGAGGCGCGTATGATTACAAGGCCCTCGCGGAAATCGGGGATTTCATTTCCCTTATGACATACGACCAGCACACCCACCGAACAACGCCGGGCCCTGTCGCGGGCATTCCCTGGATGGAGGCTGTGATTGCCTTCGTCCTCAAGGACGTCCCCGCGTCAAAGATCTCGCTCGGTCTCCCCTTCTACTCGTATCGCTGGTATCCCGCGTACCAAAACAACCAGGCACATGTGTGGGGTCGAAGTCTCGACTACCTCGAAGCCAAGGGAATTGCCGAGCGCTACCAGGCCCGTTTCCAGTGGGATGATGTAGAGAAGGTGCACCTTGCCCGCTACAGCAACGCCGATCTGAACGAGTACATTTATCTGGAAGATGCGCGATCGTTTCAAGCCAAGCTCGGACTCGTGAAGAAGTATGGGTTCAGAGGTATTTCGGTCTGGAGGCTGGGACACGAGGACCCGGATGTCTGGAAGCCCCTCAACGAGGGCAGGCGATGAAGGCGCACGGCGACAACGTGAAACGCTTCGGCCGATTGTTCGTCTACCTCGGCCTGATAGCTCTCGCCCTCTCGATGCTCATTCCGTTTCTCTGGATGCTAAGCACCTCGTTGATGGACGAGCTCGAAGTCTATCAATTCCCGCCGCGTTTCATTCCGTCGGTCTTCAAATGGTCGAACTTTGTCGAAGCGATGTCCTTGCAGCCGTTTGGACGTTTCTTTCTGAATACCATGATCGTCGCCGCAATGTCCGTTCTCGGCCAGCTCACGTTCTGCTCCATGGCGGCGTACGCCTTTGCGCGGCTGCAGTTCAAATGGCGGGACAAGATTTTTGCACTCTACCTTGCCACGATGATGATCCCGGCTATCGTCACGATCATCCCTGCGTTTCTGATCGTTAATGCCTTCGGGTGGATTAACACGTATTGGGCGCTCTTCACCCCAACCCTTTCGAGCGTATGGGGGATCTTTCTCCTTCGACAGTTTTTCCTCACTATTCCGAGAGACCTCGAGGATGCCGCCCGTGTAGACGGAGCGACGGAGCTTACGATCTTTTGGAAGATCATCCTCCCGCTCGCCAAACCGGCCCTTGCGACGCTTGCCATCTTTGCCTTCATGACGAGCTGGAAAGACTTCCTCTGGCCGCTGATCGTCACCAATCGAGTGGACATGCGGACTGTTGAGGTGGGCATTGCGAACTTCAGTAATCTCTACACGACTGACTGGCCTCACCAGATGGCGGCTGCGGTTGTCGTCATGCTGCCGATCGTGACAGCCTTCCTCCTCGCGCAGAAGTACTTCGTGAAAGGGATCACGATGACTGGGTTGAAGGGGTAGGATGTGGGATTGTAGATTGTTCGAGTGTGAAGATGAAAGAGAATACAGCATTGTGAGTCGCATGCGGCCTGTGGGAGACCGAGCAGTCCGGTTCTCATTTCGAATTCAGAGGTTTCATTTCCTTCGAAACAGCATTCTCCTCTCGCGCCATGAAGACACTTGATGTCGTACGCTACCTTTCCAGAACGGATAAATGGTACCTTGGGGGCGCCAACCGACTACTCTGGGCGCCGCCTTTTCCCGTCTACCTCGACGCTCCGGGTTTCTGGGATGAAGCTCATTACTACAACTATGAACTCAAGCCCCTGTTCACCTGGACGTTGTTAGATGATGAGGGAAATGAGGTTCCGCTGCAATTCAAGCGGCGCGTCTGGGACCCCGCCGTGTTGAGGCAGGGGTATCGGGGCGTGGTCCGAAGCGCAAAGTGCGAAGTTCACGTTGAAGAGTCGAAAGCGGTCCTGCCAAGTGACGTTGCCGCATGTTCGGTTCGAATCAGAAGTGCGTCGCGCCGTGAGTTGAAACTCCATCTTGTCGCTTGGACAGCGCAGGAAAGCGCCCCTGCGAAGCAGACGAGTTGGGTGACAGATGTTGCATTTCACAACGGCATCATCTCGTTCAAGAAATCACTTCGCCCGTCGGTCATGCCGCATCTGGACCTGTCGTGTGCGTTCACGATGGACAGGAAGGTGAAATCCCACAGCATGAACCTCAGCGAGAAAACTGCTCTGCAGCCCCATTGGAGATATACTCCCTGGTATGAGAAGTCTTCGAAGGGAATTCTCCCCAACGAGAAGAAGATTTCCGGCGTCACAAATGAAGGCCTCTTGTACTTCAGCATACATGCAGAGCTTGTCCTGTCTGTCGGTGAGGAGCATACATCGACGATTGCCTTCGCGGCAGCGCCTACGCCGGAAGAAGCGAAGAGTAACCTTCGCGCGATCGTGAGGCAACGTGATCCACTTGACCTGGGTCGGCTGGGCTGGGCAGACCACTTCTCGTCGGTGCCTCTCTTCTCGTGCTCCGACGAGTATTTCACCAAATACTACTGGTACCGATGGTTTGGCCTGCGGCTGAACACTCAATATGGCGGCGAAGGCAGCTACCGACGACCGTTTGTGTGCGAAGGCATCGGCTATTTCCGGGCGCCGATCACCTACAGTTCACAGTGCCACATGATCGAGAATCGCTGGCACCATGAGCCCGAACTCGCGCGCGGCAGCCTGCTCGTCTTCATCGACAACCAGCGGGAAGACGGGGGTTTTCGAGGATACATCGACGTGAATCATTACCGGCAGGAAATGTTCTACCACGCGAACTGGGGCAATTCCCTCCTCCAGCTTCACTATCTCCATCCGTCCAAGGAGTACCTCGAGAGCGTCTATGACGGTCTGAAGAAGTACGCGGCGTACTTCGATCGCGAGCGCGATGAAGAAATAAGCGGACTCTACGACATCGACAACCACTACGAGACGGGCCAGGAGTATATGCACCGCTACACGGTGGTCAACCCGAAGGCCGATCAGGACAACTGGGGTGAAGTGTTCCGGTTGAAGGGAGTTGACGTGACGGTTTATGTCTACGAACTCAAACGCGCCCTCGGTATCGTTGCCGAACGGCTCGCTAAGCAAGACGAAGCGGATCTATGGGCCATTGAAGCCCAAAAGATTAAGGCTGCGGTTCTTTTGAAAATGTGGGATCCCGACGAGGAGATGTTTTTTGACATCGACCCGGCGACGGGTAAACGAACGATGGTCAAGGCCGCGACCTGCTTCTATCCATATGCCACCGACATTGTCGACAGGTTGCATCTGAACGGCTTGAAACGTCACCTCCTGAATCCGAAGGAATTTTGGACTCCGTATCCGGTCCCATCCTCCAGCGTGGATGATGATATGTTCAACGCCGTTCCCGAATGGAAAGGCAAGCGAATGAACTGTCCGTGGAATGGGCGCGTATGGCCAATGACCAACAGCCATATCGCCGAAGCGCTGGCACAGTCGGCGATCCGCTTCAACGACCCACTGCTGAAGCGGAGAGCAGTCGAGTTCATTACGCGTTTCATCCGCATGATGTTCTTTGACGGGAATCCAAGCCGTCCGAACTGCTTTGAGCATTACAATCCCTTTTCCGGCAAGCCGAGCGTCTACCGCGGGATCGACGATTACCAGCATTCTTGGGTGAACGACCTGATCATCAAGTACGTCTGTGGAGTCCGGCCGGACGAGCATACGGTGACGGTTGATCCGTTGCCATTCGGGTTGAAACAGGCGGATATCAACAATGTGCTTGTTCGCGGAAGGAAGATACGAGTATCGATCGTGGGGAAGAAGTTCAGAGTGTGGCTCGACGAGAAACAGCAGGCAGAGAGCGAACTGGGGGAACCTGTTGCTATCCAGATCTGACACCGGAAGACCTCACACCATCCCTCTTCATTGACAGGAGAGGGAACGGTTTTCCTGATCCCAACCGAGTTTAACACTGATATGTCCGTAACAGAGCTTCGGCGCGACCTTTCGCTGTTCGACCTTACTATGATTGCCGTCGGATCAACGATCGGATCCGGGATCTTCCTGACTCCCGCGCTTATTGCCAGCGCTCTCCCATCGCCGATGTGGATCCTCGGGGTCTGGGTCGTTGGCGGCATGATGGCGATGTCCGGTGCGCTGACGTATGCAGAGCTCGGCGGCATGATGCCCAAAGCAGGAGGCGTCTATGTCTTTCTGTCTGAGGCCTACGGCGGGCTGATCGGATTTCTCTATGGTTGGGCGTATTTTCTGGTTGCCAACACGGGAGCCATCGCAGCACTGGCGGTTGCGTTCTCGACCTACTTCGGGTACCTTGTACCGGCGGCCGCCGAGCATACAAGCATCGTGGCTATTGGAGGCATTCTGTTCGTCACGATGATCAACGTCTTGGGGGTGAAGGCAGCTGGCGTCTTTTCAGACCTTTTCACTATTCTTAAGCTGGCGGGCATCGTCGTGCTCATCGTCGTCGGACTGGGTTGGGGGTCAAGCAGTACAACAGACTTCGGTGCGCCGCTCGGCTTTCTTCCCAACGGCCTCTCGAGCGCACTGACACTCGCGTTTGTGAGCGTTCTGTGGTCGTACGGAGGATGGCAGCATTCGACCTTCACAGCCGCGGAGGCAAAGGACCCTCACCGAAGCGTGCCCCTCTCACTTATCTTTGGCGCTCTCGTAGTGACACTTGTCTACATAGCGACCAACCTTGCCTACTTGTTTCTTCTTTCGCCGCATCAGATGGCTTTATCCCCACGCATCGCCTCCGATGCCATGAGCGTTGTCCTCGGTACCTTCGGCGGTAGCCTTATTGCCCTGACGATTTTCATTTCGACATTTGGAACAACTGGTATCTACACCCTGACGGCGCCGCGGATTTACTATGCGATGGCAAAAGACGGCGTTTTCTTCAAGAAGGTCTCGGAGGTCCATCCGAAATTCCGAACACCGATGTTTTCAATCCTCATGCAGTCGGCCTGGGCGATCGTGCTGATTCTGTTCTGGGGTACCTTCGAGAGTCTGATATCATACGTTGTGTTCACCGATTGGATTTTCTTTGCCCTTGCGGCTGCGAGCGTGTTTATTTTCAGGAAGCGCTGGCCTCACGCCGAGCGGCCGTACAAGACACTCGGATATCCTTTCACTCCGCTGTTCTTCATCACCATTTCCGTGCTTTTCGTTACGTACACGTTCTTCGAGAAACCGGCTGAGGCAGTGGCAGGACTTGTTTTCCTTGCGGTCGGTGTACCGGTCTTCTACTTCTGGCGGAAAAGAGCTTCAAGGACGGCTCAATGATATCTCAGCGGTCGTCCGCAATCATCACAGAGTTTCGGAAGAGCGATGATCGCTTTTCTCACTCACAATCCTGAATCCTTAAGCGCTGAGGAACAGGCCGCGTGGAAGTTCCTCTCGCATAAGCGAATCTTCCGGTCAAGAATTCTCTCATTTGAGGCGATCCGTAAGCGGCCTTCCACACTTCGCCGCCTCGATCTCCTCTGGTGGCATTTCGATTCGTCTAAGACTCTCCCTCCTTCTGCTCTGGACCCGCTTGTCTGCGATGCTCTACGCGACTATCTCGAGGGGGGCGGGGCGTTGCTCCTTTCCCTGCTTGCAGCACAATACCCTGTGGACCTGGGAGTCGAGGAAGTCCGGCCGAACGTGATCCTGCGCGGACCATGGTCTGAAGAATCCTGGACGCGCGACTATCCGGACATCCGGGGCTTCGCGACCTATCGGGGACATCCGGTCTTCTCCGGTTTCCTGGGTGGCCTCTATACGTGGACACCGACCGTCGGAAAGAACAGCGCCGCCGCGTACTATGAGAGCATACTCCCAAAGCAGGGTGCGATTGCCGGCGTCGAGAAACTCTACATTACCATCGATGAGCGACGGAGAAATATCGTGGAGTATGCTGTGAGCAAAGGATCGATCCTTGCGATTGGCGCCCACTTCTACTTCGAAAACGAGCGGCAACGCTATCGGAAGCACCTCGAACGCTTCCTCGCCAATTGTCTCTCTTATCTTTTGGGCAGACAGGCAGGACGCGTGCGGCAGAAGATTCGAAAGACCTATTGGACGTTTGGAAGGCGGACGGTCGAACCATTCAAGCACAGCAGCAAGCCCCTCGGAACAACGAAACCAAAGCTCGAGAGTATTCGTGGCGATCTCTTCATCAAACGTGAATTCAGCTCAGCTACAGACGAGGGTGAGCACTTCGACCTTGGGGGAAGCAGAATCCTGATCGAAGGAAACGAGCGAGGAGGCATTTCCGAAATATGGTGCCACCCGATCCGAATTCTCAAAGACCTGAGATCTGCCTTCAGGATTGGCGATTCTCCGCTGCAGACTTCCAACGCAGTGAAGAGCTCTGTCATCGTCAGACCGGAGTCGTTGACACGGACATACACCATCGGTCAGGCAATTATTGAGGAAACGGTATTTGCTGATCCGTCGAAACCCTCAGGCGCGATTCACTATTCACTTAACTCCCCCGGCGCGGTCGATTTACTAGTTACGGCAAAAAGTGACCTTCGAATAATGTGGCCCCTCAGTGAAGAAGCCACAGGTTCCCTGTGCTATGCCTGGGATACCGGGCTTCACGCCTGCCTGGTGACCGACAGAAATCGAGAGCTTGTTGCGCTCTTCGGTTGCTCAAAGGAGCCGGATGAGTACCTCGTCGGTCAATATGCCCAGATCCAAGGTGAATACCAGAAGCTTACA
>Ga0194125_10005661_pt1 | contig 18905 bp, 18 predicted proteins | sample TA2KigC250mmetaG_FD_148626 | JGI IMG/M metagenome (GOLD analysis project Ga0194125, IMG submission 148626) | Freshwater microbial communities from Lake Tanganyika, Tanzania - TA2015034 Kigoma Deep Cast 250m | ecosystem: Environmental > Aquatic > Freshwater > Lake | place: Tanzania: Lake...
CGACCAGACCTAGTTTGGAAAGGGGTAGTGGCAAGAGATGCACGCCCGCCAGAAAGAAGACCCACAAACCGTTGGTGAACCCCTCGATGGGAGTGTCGTCCACATTCCAAACCAGCCCGTATCCAAACGCGAAATTGCGGGCGAACCTCATCGATATCATCGTGTCTTCAAATAAAGTAAAGTACCTCTCACCTTCTATCACGAAGCTTGTGTTCCAGATAAATATCAGGGCATAAGCACAATAAGAGAGGATGAAAATGGTCAAAATCACCTTGTGGCCAAAATTGCGTGGTGTTTGTAGCATTGTGACTTCTTGATACCAACTGAGGCGACAGGAGATTGCGACTTGGAACTGCAGAGGGCCCCGTATTCCCTTACGCGAAGACCGACAGATACAGAATCGTCCTCACGCCATTAAAATAGCCTGCTTATGTCTTGTGGCCGAGTGTACGTTGCGTGGCGCACCCTGGTCAAGCATAATTGCCCAGATGCGTCCCGAAACGCGGTCGGAAGTATTGGTCCCAAGATTCCTCACATCGATATTGACCAACGTTATGAATCGTTAAAGGGTGTGTAGCTTGCCCCCTTGAGTGTTGCTGGCAATGTAGGCATCGAATTTGTGAGTGAGGAATTCCCTTTCGTCAGTCCTGCGTGTGTCTACCATGCCCTGGCATCCTCCCAATATCTATCCGACGAGGCGAGTTCGTTCCCCGTCCGGCGCCATAGTTCCCTTGTTCAGACCCTTTCATTCAGCAGCATCTCGATCATACTACAGTCGAAGGTCAGTATCCCTATTTCCTCGCTGACCTTTTTCCGTTCCGAAAAGCTGTCATCTATGAAAATCGCGTCCCTTTCCCTGATGTGAGCAGCCTTGGGCTCGGTGGAATCCAGATGAATAACTTCGTCGAAAAGGTGTTCGACACGATACGCATTGAGGGTTTCTTGAACACGCGCCGCGTGTCGGGTCAGCAAAACCAAGCGTTTCCCTTCATTTATGCACTGGTATAGGAATCTGATCAAGTCCACATTCACTTTCCCATTTAGGATAAGGGTGTCGTCGAGATCCACGTATACGGAGCTGAAGCTGACAGAGTGTCTGTAACGGTTCACCAGAGCACGGTCCATTTCTATATGGAGCAAATTTGGCCTGATCTCGATAGGGATTCCCTCCTGTTCGCACAAGCTGAGAAGAGGAAAATTCACTCCCTGGACACGATGAAACGCCATGGTCCCGGCAATCCGTGGAGCGAACTCGAGCAACTTGTGGGCGCCATTCCTGTCCTGCTTCGTCTGGAAAAACCAGGCGCCATGAAACCTGAGCCTCCGGGCAATAGCCCGCGCATAGTCGAGAAACAGCCCATCTTGCGCAGGACGGCCGGCCATGGATATTCCGCTCCTGGTCCTAACACGTTCCCGCGCGCCGCAGAAAAGCAATCCTCCTTGACGGCTGGAAAAACAATCGATCGTATATTCCTTGCCTGGCAAATACTCCAAGATCAAACGGTCGCGATCGCGACGTAGCGCCATCTCAAGCTCCTCACCGTCTCGAATCAGGGAAGTGCCCTGCGAGCCCTGACCCCTGTCAGGCTTGAGGAAGACCGGATAGCGCTTGGCCTGATCCGCGTGCTCATAAACTTCAGGGACAGGGAGGACCTCGCCAAGTATCCGGTACGTATCTTTTTTTGAGCGGCTGATCAAACAGGTTTCCGGCGATGACGATACCATCTTGGCTCGGACACGATCCACGTTTTCGGCCAGAGCAACAAGCACCTCATCATGCGCAGGAAATATGTAGTCGATATGGTTGCTTATTATGATCTCGTTGAGTCGATCCACCCAATGGGGGTCTGCCACATCGGGAACCGAAAAATGCCTGGCATAAACATAAGGCGCATGATTTGAAACAGCCGCGCCGGCAGAAAACAACCGCACCTCTTTGCATTGGCAGAGAGCCGACCTGATTTCGAGACCGATCTCAGTGCCACCAGGGAAGACCAGCACATTCAATACCTTCATGGAGTCTCCGCCCTTCGCGCGTCACAGGATGGGACGTATGCGAGGACATTATACACGCTGACCCGGTATCACTCGAAGCTTTGTAGATAATCAAAGTGGAGTGATTGGGACTCAGACCCTCGCGGGGTAGTGTCCGGCCACGTCTTGCGCATTCGGGGTTCTCGCTGGTAAACTCTTAAGCTCGCGAAACCGCGGTCATTTGCGCTCGAAACGCCCCGCCGAGGACCCTGAAATGGTCATTATCGCGCACTTGTCCCGAAATGGGCGTCCTGTGGCCGATATAACCTATCGGTCGGGAATGCACGTGGAAGTGCGTGTGGCTCAGGAATGTCTGATGGAGCACGTCGACGTGCCGCTCTGCCATTCGCCGAACATGGCGCTCAAAGGCACCTGGGAGGAATCTTTGGATCAGTACTTTAACGAGGGGCAATTTGATTCGAAGGACTTCGTCTTTCCCGGGGAGATGCGACGAGTAGGCGCGGCTCGGGACCACAAATCCTTGTTCCGTCATGCGACGATGTGCCTGTGGAAGGACCTGGAGTCTCTCGGCTGCCGGATCGATGTGGAATTCGTGTGAAAGCCCTCGGCTTGAGTATCTTTGTTCGGATCCACGTATGGCGTGGTTTGGAGGTGAGATGAGTCTCCCCTCCAAGCTATTGCCCAACGATGCGCTCTTCCTCCCATTCTCCGACGCGAAGCCTCGGAGTGGCCACTGAAGCTGAGAAATTCCAAGATTCGTTGCAGCTCTTTCGTATGGCAGGTAATATAAGGGCGGGCTTACGACCCGCCCCTGACGGTTCACGGTCGGAACGATCTACTTCAGGTTACCGGCGAAAAAGAGGGTGTTGTTACCTCTCTGAACCTTTAGACGGACCACGTTGCTCTTCTTGGATTCTTGCAGGGCCGTTTTGAACGACGCAACGTCGTCAACGACTTTGTCGTCCACTTCGAGAATGATGTCCCCGGCTTTCAGACCCATGGTTTGACCCACGCCGTCTCCTTGGACATCAGCCACACGCACTCCCTTACCCTTTGGGAGGTTCAACTTCTCAGCAAGCGCCTGCGGGACCGGCTCAATAGCTATCCCAAGCTCGGTGCTTGACTTGCCCGACTCTGTCTCCTCCTGCGCTTCGGAAGCGATCTTCTTGGAATCTCGTTCGCCGACCATCACCTTCTTCTCAAGGGTAGAGCCCTTTCTAAAGATGGTGAGAGTTGCCGTGGCGCCCGGCTTTTCAACACCAACCATGTTCTTCAGTTGCGCGGCGCCTTCCACCGGCTGACCGTTGTATTTCAGGACGATATCTCCGGATTGGACCCCGGCCTTTTCCGCAGGACTGCCGGAGATCACCTGGGAAACGAGAGCGCCCTTGATTTCCTCACGGCCGAAGGACTTGGCGAGGGATGGCGTGAGGTCCTGGATGTGCACGCCTAAGAGACCTCGGCGGACTTTCCCTTCTTTCAGGAGGGAATTCATGATGTGGGCCGCGGTGTTCGAGGGAATGGCAAAGCCGACTCCCTGGTAACCGCCGCTGCCTGTGGCTATTGCGGTATTGATTCCGATCACCTCACCATTCACGTTAACCAGGGGACCGCCGGAATTGCCCGGATTGATGGCCGCGTCGGTTTGGATGAAGTCCTCGTAGTCGATAATGCCCACATTGGTCCGGCCGGTGGCGCTGACGATCCCTGACGTGACGGTGCTGCTCAATTTGAATGGATTGCCGACCGCGAGCACGATCTCGCCAACCCGCATCTTGCTGGAATCACCTAATTGGGCCACGGGAAGGTTGGTCGCGTTCACCTTGATCACCGCGATGTCACTTTCGGGGTCCGCGCCGATAACTTTTGCGTCGAAAGTGCGCTTGTCCGGCAGGGTGACCTTAATTTCATCCGCGTCCTTCACGACATGAGCATTCGTCAGAATAACGCCGTCGGCCGAGACAATCACGCCCGATCCCACGCCCTGACGACGAAACCCCTTTCCGCCGCCATAGGGTCCCTTGAAAAACTTCTTGAAGAGGTCGTCACCGAAGAACTCCTTGAACGGATGATCCTCCGGCAGCTTGTCGAACTGGCCTGCCCCCGGGCCGGCGCCTGCCATGGTCTTGGAAGACATGATATTCACAACGGCTGGGGTGACCTTTTGGGCTACCTCGACAAAGGCTTCGCCCATCTCTTTAAGGAAGGCGGGAGAGTTCTTGGCCGCGGGCGCCGGTAAGTACGCGCCTGAGACGAAGACCATAACCGCGGCGCATATGATCGTCACCGTCGCCATCCGTAAACCGTCCTTGTTCATGTATGTCTCTCCTTCAATAGTCATTAATTTACAGTTGTTTGACCCACACGCGGGGATTTGGTTCTCCCAAGATTTTGACACCCTTGGGTCCATCTGTTACGTTTGGCCGTATAACACACCGAGATTACAAAGTGAAGGCTTGGCCCTGCAGGCGGAGAAAAACGGTTAATGCTCCCGTGAAAGGATCGACATGATCATTGGTGTGCCGAAGGAGATCAAGGAAGACGAGTACCGGGTGGGTATCGTGCCCTCAGGAGTGAGGATTCTTGCCGCGCACGGCCACAGCCTGCTTGTGGAAAGCGGCGCGGGGGAAGGCTCGCGCATTACCGACGCCGAATACGTGGAGGCGGGGGCCACAATCGTGAACCAGGCTTCGGAAGTCTACGGCCGGGCGGAGATGATCATGAAAGTCAAGGAGCCCCAACCGCAGGAGTACAAGCTCCTACGCGAGGGTCAAATCCTGTATGCGTATCTCCACCTCGCTCCGGCTCCGGAACTCACCCGAGCGCTCTTGGACGGAAAAATCATCGCGGTCGCATACGAAACAATTCAACTGCCGGATGGGACACTTCCTCTCCTGGTCCCTATGAGCGAAGTGGCAGGGCGAATGTCGGTGCAGATCGGGGCGCATTTCCTCGAAAAGACCCAGGGCGGTCGGGGGGTATTGCTCGGAGGTGTTCCAGGCGTGGGTCGCGGCCGTGTGACCGTTGTGGGAGCAGGTTCCGTAGGACGCGCCGCCACCAAGATAGCAGTGGGGCTTGGCGCTGAGGTTCATCTGATCGACCTGGATGTGAAACGGCTGATGTACATGGACGATATCTTCGGCAGCCGCGTAACCACCATTATGTCCAACTATGACAACATTTACGAATCGGTGGTGAATTCTCATTTAGTTATCGGCGCGGTGCTCATCCCCGGGGCGCGCGCGCCGCGCCTGATCAGCCGGGACATGGTGCGGGACATGAAAGGGGGCGCGGTCATCGTTGACGTGGCCGTGGACCAGGGAGGCTGCGCAGAAACCACCAGTCCCACGACGCATAGCAAACCCACGTTCGTGGTGGACGAGGTTATCCATTACTGTGTGCCTAACATGCCCGGCGCGGTAGCGCGCACTTCCACCTTCGCGCTTACCAACGTCACTCTCCCGTACGCGCTCAAGTTGGCGGAACGAGGATTTGCATTTGCCGTGAGAGCCGATGCCGCCCTGGCAAAGGGGGTCAACCTTTACAAAGGACACGTCACGTACGAAAATGTAGCCTTGGCCCTTGGACTCACTTACGTAAGCCTCGATCAATGCGGCTTTGGCTTCTCATGAAAGATTACGCGGCCCACGTCGATTGGATCGAAAGCCGACACGATCAGATGGTGAGCCTCGTGGAACACTGGGCCGCAGTCAACTCCGGCAGCTACAACGTCACTGGACTCAATGCGTTGCTGGACCTTTTGATCGATGACTTCCGCGCGCTCGGCGGCGAAATGCGCTCGATTACGCTCCCTACTCAAACGGTTGTGGACTCCCGCGGGGAACCCACCGAGGCTCAGCTTGGCAAGGCCCTTTCCATTGTGAAACGCAGATCAGCTCCGTTCAAGGTTTTCCTCGGCATCCACTATGACACGGTATTTCAAGCGGATCACCCGTTTCAGGAGTGCTCGCGCCCGGCCGAAGGCCGTCTCAGAGGCCCTGGAGTCGCTGACGCCAAAGGCGGCCTCGCGGTGATGCTGACGGCGCTGTCAGCGCTCGAACGCAGCCCCTGGGCGGCAAACATTGGGTGGGAGATCCTCATCAATCCTGACGAAGAGATCGGGTCCCCGGGCTCCGCCGACCTTCTAAGGTCTGCGGCAAAACGGAACCAATTGGGTCTGCTCTTCGAGCCTGCTCTTCCCGGGGGAGCGCTGGTCGGGTCGCGCCGCGGATCGGGGAACTTCACGGTGGTCGTCCGAGGCAAAGCCGCTCATGCCGGCCGAAACCCCGGCGAAGGGCGAAACGCCATACATCTTCTTGCTGAATTCATTGTGCGTCTCAATGAGCTTTACACCGGTCTGCCCGAAGTGACAGTAAACGTAGGGTGGATTGGCGGTGGAGGCCCGGCGAACGTGGCGCCGGATTTATGCCGGTGCAGATTCAACGTTCGGGTAACCTCGGAGGCCGATCGGGAAACCTTTGGAGGTAACCTTGCAGCGCTGATTGGTGAGTTGAACGGCCGTGACGGCTTCTCGGTTCGGCTCTTGGGCGATTTTGCCAGGCCGCCCAAGCCGCTGGACGACCTCACGCTACAGGCGCTCAAGCACATTGCCCGATGTGGCGAGGAAATCGGCCTTTCGCTCCAATGGCGCCCCAGCGGCGGGGCCGGCGACGGGAACATTTTGGCGGCCGAGGGCCTGACTACAGTTGACAGCCTTGGGGTCAGAGGAGAAGGTATCCATACCTCGGAGGAATACCTCTTCGTGGACAGCCTGACCGAAAGGGCGCGACTGACTGCGCTTTTTCTGCTCAAATTGGCGTCCGGGGAGATCCGATGGCTCGAAAAAGTGACAGATTAAGATAGAATCAATTCAGCAAATCATATGAGATGAATGCCGAAAGACGCCGATATCCTGAGGATCACTGGATCAGGTCTCATGAACCTAAGCAGGCTCTGGACGCGTACCTCGATCAACAGAGCAAGGCGTACAGCCGCGCCAAGAACGAGCATATTCGAGACCTGCTTGGAGATCTCAGAGGAAAGCGCTTTCTCGATTACGGGTGCGGCGCGGGTTATTTCTCGGTGCACGCGGCTTTATCGGGCGCCGCGCAGGTCGTAGGAGTGGACGCGGAAGAGGCCGTTCTTTCAACCGCACGATATTTTGCTCGGCAAGAAAATGTGGACAAGCTTTGCCACTTTCTGCCGAGTGATCGATTACCTTTTTCCCCCCCTCAGGTTCGCTTCGACGTCATCCTCATGAAAGACGTGATCGAGCATGTGGAAGACGACCAGCGGCTGCTTGAGGATGCGGCCGCGCTGACAGAGCCGGGGGGCGCGATCGTAATAAGCACTCAGAATGCCTTGTCCATAAACTATCTCCTTGAAGGAACGTACCAGCGGGTGGCGCGCGGCGATCGGCGTTGGTTCGGGTGGGATGATACGCATCTACGCTTCTATACTCCGCCGGCGCTCGGGTCAAAATTGAGACGCGCGGGATTCAAGCCGGTTCAATGGCGATCGGCGTACCTCATCCCGTACAAACTGCCTCGACTGCCCGGGTCAACGAAGACGTTCACCCGCATCGATGCGTTGAGTTGGCTGGACAAGACCCTGGGCCGCGTCTTTCCGTACAATCATCTTGGGTGGAGCGTAATTGTCAAGGCCGTGGCGCGACCGGAGGTTCCCGCGAGAATCAGGGTGATGACTCCCTCTCCCGGAGAATTTGCGCCCGAAGCGGCTTGGGCGCCTCCCGCTGTTATCCTTCCACAAACGTAAGCCCGCGTTTCATGGCTCCTGCGTGATCCAGCACAGCGACTCGTCCATAAGGCTCCAGCAAATATACCGAGTCGTGGGGGACATTCACACGAAGGGCGATGTCGGGTTCCAGCTCCAGCCAGAGCTTCAGAAAGACGCGATTGACGGATGCGTGCCCCACCACGAGCGCAATTTTCGAGCCCTTGTCCGCCTCGATCTCCGTTATGAGCGTGAACACACGGGATTCCGCGTCCTGGTAGCTTTCACCGCCGGGAGGCCGATCTGTCCAGCTTGTCCTGATATGGCGTCTCCCGCGGACCACTTCATCTCGGGTTTTGTCGGTCCACGCTCCGCTGGAAAGTTCGATGAGGGCTTCCCGCATGACGATCGGAATCCCCAGTTTTTCAGAATATATCTTCGCGCTGGAAACCGCCCTGCCCAGCGAGCTGGCATAGATCACGCGAGGTCTGTGGAGGGTCAGCTTCTCAGCCAGCGCTTTCACGGCAGCGAGCCCTCGAGAGGTAAGCTCGGAATCGGACTGCCCCATGATCAGACCATCTCTGTTCGATACGGTCTCTCCGTGTCGCGCGAGAATAATAAGCTTCGTTGAACGAACCGGCTCTCGATCCATGCTTGGGCCCTTTCCGGATCTTGAAGACCTTTTTTCTCGGTTGCTCTCTCTCATATATATGCTAATACCGGGTCGAGTTGAAAAGGTAGCTCCACTCTGTGTCCGCCACAGGGCCGCTTTGAGTGGAGACTCATCGGAACGGGATCCGCATGAGAGCGCTGGGAAACTTCATTCGCGCCGCGCTGAGCACCGCTCTGGGCTTCGGGTATTCTCCCTTGATACCAGGGACTATCGGCTCCTTACCTGCTATGGCCCTGTTCTTGGCAATCGCCAAGACCGTTCCAACCGAGTTCCAGACATGGGCGATCGCGGCGTGCCTTCTGATCTCATGCTTTTTGTCGATACTCCTGGGCCCGTGGGCTCAACGATATTGGGGAAGGAAGGATCCCCGACAATTCGTCCTGGATGAAGTGGCAGGCTTTCTTGTCACGGTGCTCCTTTTCAGAACATCCGACCCGCTTCAGACCGCGCTTTGGGCTTTCGTGGCCACGAGGTTCTTCGACATCGTGAAACCGTTCCCCGCGCGCCGATTTGAGGGTCTTCCCGGAGGCTGGGGCATCCTGCTGGACGACCTGGCGGCGTCTTTGTACGCGGCAGGAGCGTTGCACGCGGTTCACATGATTCTCGGATGGGTGTGATTTCAGGCTAGTGGCATGGCGGCTCGGACCGGCGTCATACCAACTGTCATAGCTAGAGAGCTACAACGAGTCATGAAAGCGTTCGACTTCGGCGAGCACTCCGGGGCTTCGCCTCGGAGATAGGCGGCACGAGCGCATCGTTGCGCAATAATTTGGAGGGGAGACTCGTCTCCCCTCCAAACCACCCCATACGTAATCCCGAGCCAGGAGACCTCAACCCGACTCCTTTCATATGATGCGCTAATGAGCAAAATGAGGAGGCCTTCACGGATGGGAACGGCAACCGGTGATGTCGTCGGCGCAGAACATTGGGTAGGCCGGGACGGCCTCCGGCTTTACCTATGGGAGAAGTGTCAAAGCAGCCATGCCAACAAGCCGGTTGTTGTCTTAGCTCACGGCTCCGCAACCGCCGGCCGTGAGAGTTTTGACCTCCAGGCTCCGGGAAAGCCCTCGTACAGCCTTATGGACTTCCTGGCTAAAGAGGGCTTCGATGTATTTGCGCCTGATATCAGAGGATTCGGGCGTTCAAGCCGTCCGGACGCGCATCTTACGACCCAGCTCGCCAGCGAGGACCTGGGCGCCGTCATTGACCACATCGCGAAATTGAGGGGCGCAACAAGGGTAAACCTTCTTGGCTGGTCCTGGGGCACGCAGTACTCGGGGATGTTCATCATGTCGCATTCGGATAAGGTGGACAAATACGTGAGTTACGCCCAAATGCATGTGGATAGCCCGGACATCGCACGGCGACGTCCCAGAATCGACATATTCCGATACAACCCTTATATTAGTATTCCGGAGGCCGCGTGGAAGCATCGTTTCTATTCCATGACGCCGGACGCGGTCAACGACCGTGACGTAGTTGACGCTTATGCCGGGGCCGCAGTATTGGCCGAGCCGCAAACGCCCACGGGCCCTCAACTCGACATGGTAACCATCATGCCGATGATCCATCCAAAGCTCATACCCGTTCCCACAATGATCATTCATGGAGAACACGACGACGTGGCCGATCCGGATGGACTCCTTCCCTTCTTCCGGCAACTTCCAAATTCGTACAAGCGATACGTAATCGTCCCTGATGGCGGCCATATGCTGCACCTTCAAAAAGGCCACCGGCTGTTTCAGCGCGAAGTGGCCTGCTTCTTCAAGGCGCCTTCTCATTGAGCGGCCTCACGCGTCCGGAAAGGCTCCATCGGGGGCCACGGTATTGATCCGACGACGCTGATCCACTAATGTGCTTCTCTGTGGTTCTGCGGTTCGGGCGTCTTGTTCCCGAACCGCAGGAAAAATCTTAGGCGTTCCCATCGAAGCCTTATTCCGCCGGCATCATGATACAAGCGTCATGAGCTATGGCAGGAGAACCTTCTTTTTGCATCGGGATACAGAATTCGGCATAAAGGCGCGCAGAAGGATGGGCGTGGAACGCTCGAAATTTCGCAAGGAGATTTGACCCTATGGTTCTCAGGATAATCCCGCTACTCATCGCTTCCCTGCTTTTGGCCGCTCACTTCCTCCGACATGGAGACATCGGATTCATGGCGGTGTGTCTCCTGGTTCCTCTCATCTTGCTGATCAAGAAACGCTGGAGCCTCATACTCGTGCAACTGTCGGCCTATGCGGGCGCGGCGGTTTGGGTCTACACAGCCCTTCAGATCATCCGGGAGCGGATGATGTTCGGTCGGCCGTGGGGCGTGGCAGTGGTGATCCTGGGGGCAGTCGCCCTGTTCACCATCTTTGCGGGTCTGTTGCTTAATTCGCGCAACATGAAGGACAGGTATCCGTCTCGATAGCTGAGCACGCCGGACAAGGAGACCTGAAGTCGATATCGGACTCGAAAACCACGTGCCCCGAATTAGCTCCGAGGCGCCCGTTTGGGGCTGCTGAGCCCCTTTGGCCGTATCGAGTTCGTCAAACCAATACGGAACGCTGGACTCCTATTTGATAAATGACTGAATGAAGTCGCGCGTTTGCTCTTTGTTCCCAAAGACGCCGAAATGCCCTTCCAGAAGAAGATCCGCGTCCAGGGCTATAAGCTCCTGAGCGAAGCCTGATACTTCTCCTCATCGGACAGCAATGCCGGATGGATCGGTCCGTGGATGTCTTGGCCGAAAAGAACAAGCTTATCGCCAAGGCATGTCGTATAGACCACCGAGCCCGGGGAGTGGCCCGGCCAGTGAAGCGCTGTTACCTTGCCGCCACCGATCGTAAGGGTGGATTCCTCTCCTTGAAGTTTGATATCGATGGTCAGCGGTTCGAGCCGCGCGCCGTACCACGCCGCCGCGGTCACTTCAGAGTCACCGCGTTCAAGGTAGACCGCATCCAATTCATGAGCCACGATACGGCAACCGAATTCATTTCTCACCGCTTCCGCGCCGCCGGTATGATCGAAATGGCAGTGGGTGAGCAGAAGATAGTCGATCTGCACACTTGGACCTAAGCTCTCCACAATGTTTTTCTTCAACCGTGAATGGGCCTGTCCGCTCCCCGCATCCACAAGGGCTGCCTTTTCGCCGAAGCGGATGAGATAAACAGCGGCATCCGCAGGGTCGGTCAGCCCGCCGCCGCCCACTTGCCATAGATTCTCCATAATTCTTCCGCTCAATCCAGCCCCCTGGCCCCTGGTGGAAACGTACCGTAAAGCTGCGTGGAAGACGGACGAACACGGATTGTGACGGCCTGAGCGATCGGAGTCAACACAACATGTTGATATTGTAAATTAACCCAGAGACCGCGACGCATTTAGGCCCATTCGGGCAGGCAAAGTCCATTGACAATCAGCGGGTTTCCGGTTCTGAGCCTGCCGCGTCTTGGCTCTCCGCCAGCCTCCTTATCTGAGCCGCAGTATGCTCTTTGCACAGCTTCCTGAACAGATGGTAAAAGTACAAGGCGGCAACCTCAAGGGCTTCCACGCCCTTGTTGTGGAAAGCCTCGGAAGAAAGCTTACCCCAATAGATGCGAGCAAAATGTCCGTTCACTTGCTCCACGAGCTGCCTCAAGATATTAATCGAAACCTTCAAGGCCTCACGGTCAAAACCGTCCTTGGGCCCGAGGCCGATAGCGTCCATTTCCACAATAAGCTTTCCGAGGGTGACGGCTTCGTGTGAGTAGACCTTGGCGCCCTCCCTTATTTCATAGGTGATAATTCCCCATTCTTCGCCTCTGGCAAGCCATTTGGGGCCAAGCCCGGTGGCTTTCAGAAAGGCCTCCTCCCCCACAACTTCTTCGGTCAAGAGATGATCGCGCGGGGTAAAGTACTTGCTGTGGAGACGGAAAAGAGAACGTTCGAGAGACGACGCGCGTTTCTGTCGTCTCAAGATCTGCTTGATCACCGAAATTGAGAGCCCGTGGTTTTCTTGAAGCTCACGTATAAATCTTATCCGGTCAATATAAGTCGCGTCGTAGTCAGCGAGCTTCTTTCGTCTAAGCCTCGGTTTGGGGAGTAATCCTTCTCTGAGGTAGTACTGGACGGTGTCTCTGCTGACATCAGCGGCTCTCGCCAGTTCGCCAAGTCTCACAGGATGCCTCTATTCATCATTTGAGGTGTGGAATTGGGCTGCACGGGGTCAGCCGGGCAGACGATACCTTCGGGAGGGGGCCGTTGTCAACACCAAACGAAGCAACATGAAATATCAACATGAAATATTGGCAAGTTGAAAACGGTGTAGTGAGCGGCACACAATTATGCTTGACAATGCCCCTCACCACACTATAACCTCCCATGTTGTCTCCTCGAACCGGAGGATGATTACTTATCAGATCCGACACCTCGCGCCTAATCGCGTCGTTCGGTCGCGTACTTGACCGCCACTGATGTGAGAACCGGGTCAGCGCCCGCCCGCCATATGACCGCAACACCGGCCTGAGCGAGTTCAGGTCAGTGGCGGCCCGGTGTGTAAGGGGCTACGGGCGCAACGTCTTTCCACAGGAGATAGACCAAGCGCCGTATCTGAGCCTAAGAGTGATGGACGCGACGCCGGTCGGCATCGCGGATCAATACCGCGGAGAGACGGTCAAGGCTTTTGTGGCGCTCAAAGAAAAAGAGCCCGCGAGCGAAGAAGAGATCATAAGCTTTTGCAAAGAGCGCCTGCCCGCGTACAAGGCGCCCAAGAGCATGGAATTCGGAAAAGAGCTTCCCAGGTCCGCGGTAGGCAAGATTTTGCGAAAGGCGCTCGGGGAAGAGGAGACGGCCAAGAAAAAGGTGGAAAAAACATAGCGTGGCCTAGGGCCCGGTCCGTTCTCCAAGTGCGACAAACGCTTGTGGGAAAATGGAAGGGCTCATCCACAGGCGAACAGGGAGTTGCAGGATATGAAGACCGATTACAAGACGATCAAAGTGGAATTGCGTGACGGCGTGGCCGTGCTGACCATGAATAACCCGCCGGTGAACCAGCTTTCAGAGCATTTTGTCCTTGAGCTGGCCCAGGCCATGACTGAGGCTTTCACAGACGCGAATGTAAAGGCTCTGGTCCTTACGGGCACGGGCAACAATTTCATAGCCGGCGCGGACATTACTCAGTTGCAGGGTGTGAAGGACAAGCAAGCCCTCCAGCCGAAGGTGCTGGAAATGGCCCGCTTCCTCAACTCCATCGAAATGGCGTCGAAACCGGTGATTGCCGCCATCAACGGCAATGCGCTCGGCGGAGGACTGGAGACGGCCATGGCGTGCCACTATCGTGTGGCCGCGGAAGAGGCCAAGGTCGGCCAGCCCGAAGTTCAGTTGGGGCTCATCCCGGGCGCAGGAGGCACTCAGCGGCTTCCACGGCTGATCGGTCTGCCCAATGCGCTGGAGATGATGACCGTCGGAAACCCGATCGACACCAAGAAGGGCCTGTCACGCGGGCTGTTGGACGAAGTGACGACCCCTGAAAATCTCGTGGACGCGGCGGTGAATGCGGCGAAGAAGTTCGTTTCAGGACAGCTCAAGCTCGAAGAGCGTCGCACACGGTTCAGAGTTTGGCGTCTGCCCAGCGCGGCGGAACAGAAAGCGGTGTGCAACGGCGCCAGATTCATGGCTATGCAAAAGGCGCAAGGCTATATCGCGCCCTTCAAGGTCATCGATGCGGTGGAAAAAGGTCTGAGCTTTGACATCGAAAAGGATATCGAGCAAGAAGTGGACCTTTTTTGCGAATGCGCGCTCACGGATGTGTCAAGGAACCTGATCGGCATCTTTCTCAGCAGCAGGGCCGCGGGTCGGCTCCCACGCACGGAGGGGATCGAGCCGGCTCCCATAAAACGAGTCACCATGCTGGGCGGTGGCGTGATGGGTTCGGGTATCGTCAACTTGCTGCTGAAGGGCGGCTTTGAGACCGTATTGTGGGACATCAATGACGATGTGCTCCAAAAAGATGTCGCTGCCATTCGCAAGACATTCGCGTATCCGATCAAGAAGAAAAAGATGACGGAAGCAGACCTGGACAAGATGATCCAGGGGCAGCTTCGAACCACGACCTCTCTGGAAGATGCCAAGGATGCGGACCTGGTGATTGAGGCCGTGGTCGAGAATATGAAGATCAAGCAGGATATCTGGAAGAAGCTTGAATCCATATGCCGACCCGACACCGTATTTGCCACAAACACCTCCGCGCTGCCGATTTCCGAGATGGCCTCGGTGCTCCAGGACCCCGGTCGGATGATCGGGCTCCACTTCTTTAACCCCGCCGAGCGTATGCCGTTGTTGGAGATCATCTGCGCGGAGAAGACCTCCGATCAGACCCTTGCCACTTCAGTCGCCTTTGGACGAGCCATCAAGAAAGTTCCCGTTGTGGTCAATGACGGCCCCGGGTTCTATGTGTCTCGGCAGCTCGGGGGACTATTTGGAGCAGCCGTGTATCTGAGCGCGGACGGTGTCGACGCCGCACAGATGGAGCGGGTCGTGAAGGAGTTCGGTATGCCCATGGGACCCGCGGCATTGGCGGACCTCACGGGAATCGACATCAATTACCACGTGGGCAAGACTTTCGAGCAGAGACTGGGAGAACGATACAAGGTTCATCCGCTGACCGAGCTTATCTATCAAACCGGGTGTTACGGTCGCAAGACCGGCGCGGGATACATGGACTACAGCGGGCCGAATCCTGTTCCAAATCCGAAGGTGATCGAGGTGGTTCAGAAATACTACGCGGACAACAACGTGCAGCCGAAAAAGGTCCCCGATCAGGAAATAGTCGATACCATGCTGGCGCTGGGCATAAACGAAGCCGCGCTCATCATGGAAGAAGGGATCATAGATCGGCCCGCGGACATGGACTTGGCAATGATTTATGGGACGGGCTTCCCGCCTTATCGGGGAGGACTCCTACGTTACGCGGACGCCTGGGGCGTGGGGAAGGTGCACGAGAAGCTCCTCGAACTGGAAAAGAAGTACGGACTTCGGTTCAAGCCGGCGAAACTGCTAAAGGAAATGGCAGAGTCCGGCAAGACATTTTATCAAGCATAAGGATAGGATAATGGCCGAACGTTTCATGAGCGAACGGAACCTGAAGTTCGTGCTGTACGAGGTCCTCGACCTGGAAAGCCTCACGAAGTTGCCCTACTACCAGGATCACAGTCGTGAAATCTTCGACCTGACGCTGGACACTGCGATACGCATGGGCCGCGACCTCCTTGCCCCCGCGTTTCAGGAAATGGACAAACAGCAGCCTCAGTTGGTGAACGGCGAGGTAAAGGTCCATTCGCTGGTCAGGACTTTCATGAAGGAGAGCGGTGAAGGCGGCTGGATCGGCGCGGGATTCCCTTACGACGCGGGGGGCCAACAGCTTCCCACAACTGTAGCCATGGCCGCGGGGTTTGTCTTCGGAGCAGCCAACTTCGCCGCGGGGGCGTATCCCCTGCTTACCACCGGCGCAAGTCACCTCATTCTTTCCTTCGGCTCCGATGAATTGCGGGAAATTTACGTCCCTCAGATGTTGTCCGGAAAGTGGCAAGGCACTATGGCTCTGACCGAGCCACAGGCGGGCAGCTCGCTTTCAGATATCACCACCCGAGCGGAACCGACGGATGAGGGCTATTACAAGATCTTCGGCCAGAAGATCTTTATTTCCGCGGGCGATCATAGCGGCGTGGACAACGTGATCCACCTCATGCTCGCGAAGATCAAAGGCGCTCCCTTGGGCGTCAAAGGCATCTCGCTCTTTGTTGTTCCCAAGAAGCGACTTGATCCCGACGGAACTCTTGTTTCAAACGATGTGACCACGGTCGGCGTTTATCACAAGATGGGGTACAAAGGCTGCCCCATCACGCAGCTCAGCATGGGCGAGAACGGCGATTGCCGGGGCTATCTGGTGGGCGAGCCTCACAAGGGGCTTTCTTACATGTTTCAGATGATGAATGAGGCGAGACTCGGCGTGGGCATGCAAGCCACGTCAATCGCCACCGCAGCCTATTACGCTTCACTGGAATACGCGGGGGAACGCCCCCAGGGACGCAAGATCGCAACTAAAGACCCAAGTCTGCCGCAGGTCCCCATTATTGAGCACGCCGACGTCAGGCGGATGCTTCTCTTTCAGCGCGCCATTACGGAGGGCTCTCTCTCGCTGCTTCTCCAGTGCTCGTTATACGCAGATCTGGCCGCGCATAGCGAGGGTGAGGAAAAGGAACGTTACGATCTCTTGCTCGATCTCCTGACTCCTGTGGCCAAGTCCTATCCGTCTGAAATGGGAATCCTTTCGGTGAGCCAGGGTCTCCAGATCCTGGGAGGATACGGGTACTGCGACGAATTCCCGCTTGAACAATATTATCGGGATATTCGCATTCATCCTATCCACGAAGGAACGACGGGAATTCAGGCGCTGGACCTACTGGGCCGAAAGGTGGTGATGAAGAACGGCGCCGCGGCCAGGCTCTACTTCGAAGAGGTCTACCAGGCCATCACGCCCGCGTTGCAGGACCCGACACTGAAGCCGTACGCGGAAAAACTGCAAGAGGCCTTGGGGACGCTCCAGGCAGTTACCACCCACCTCGTGGGCTTTGCGCTGAAGGGAGAAGTGGAACTCTTCCTGGCTGACGCCACGCTCTATCTCGAACTCTTCGGGATCATCGCCGTGGCCTGGCAGTGGCTCTTGCAAGGATTGGCCGCGCAAGAAGGATTGCAGGCCGGCCCCACGGAACAAGAGGCCCTTTTCTACCAGGGCAAGCTGATGACGATGCGTTATTTCTATCACTACGAGTTCCCCAAGATTCAGGGGCTCGCGACACGGCTCACGGACGGCGTGGCCGTAACCACGGAGATGAACAGGGAACTCTTCGCCGACTAGATCGCAGGGCCGATCCGAATGAGCTTACAGAGTGAATAAAGGAGATAAGCACATGAGAGAAGTAGTAATTGCAGGCTATCTGAGGACCGCTCAGTCTCGATCTCGTCCCAATGATCCTGCGCGGGACGTTTTTTGTCGATTGAGAGCCGACGAGCTGCTGGCAAAGCTCTTACCGGAGCTCATCAAGAGGATCGGCCTCGAGGCCGCTGAGGTGGACGATTTCCTTGTGGGATCGGCCATGGGCGTCAGCGAGCAATGGACATACGGTGGCCGCAACCCGATCTTTCTAGCCAACCTGCCCAACACCATAGCCGCGAAATTTCTCGATCAGCAGTGTGGATCATCCATGGCGGCGATTCACGTGGGTTTCATGGAAGTCGCGATGGGATTCGCGGATATCGTCATGATCGGCGGCATGGAGCATATGACTCGAGTGCCAATGGGCGGGCCCTTGGTGGATCGTGGGGCTATCATGCCGAACATGTCGTTGTTTGCGGCTCCTGAATTCCTGCATTGGGACATGATGACCGCCATGAATATGGGGCTCACCGCCCAGAAGCTCTACAAACAGAGCGGCTTTACGCGTGAAGACATGGACAAGTGGTCTGTGAGATCGCATCAGCTTGCCGCAAAAGCTCAAGCAGAGGGTTTTTTCGACGGCGAGATACTTCCGATTGAGGCCCCGCAGGCTGACGGCACAGTAATGACGGTTGACAAGGACCAGGGCATACGAGGCGACACGACCCTGGAAGGCCTGGCTCAGCTCAAACCGGCATTCAAGGAAGGTCATGAGATCACCGCGGGAAATTCCTCGCCCCTGAACGCGGCCGCCACCTCTATGATGCTCATGTCAAAAGAGACGGCCAAGAAAAAGGGCATCAAGCCGCTGGCTACTATTCGGTCAATCGGCTTCGCCGGAGTAGATCCCACTATCATGGGCGCGGGACCTGTGCCTGCGAGCAAGAAAGCGCTTGAAACCGCAGGGCTCCAGGCGTCGGACATAAATTTCTGGGAGATCAACGAGGCCTTCGCGATTGTGGCGTTGAACTGCATCAAAGAACTGGGCCTTAATCCGGACACGGTTAACGTCATGGGCGGCGGCGCCGCGATTGGTCATGCCCTGGGAGCCACGGGCGTCAGGCTTGTGGGCACATTAGCCCGAATCCTTGACAAGAAGGGCGGACGCTACGGTTGCGCGAATGCATGTGTGGGCGGAGGCCAAGGCGTAGCCACCATTATCGAGAAAGAGAATTAAGAGTTCTGATTCCTAACATCGGTCCCGGAGTTGGGTGCCATTCGCGTCATTCGGCGGAAGCCCATAGGCGTTAACTTGAAGGATCTTGGCATGTGATTTCAAATAGTTAACTCAACTGCATCCCATCACCCCGGACTTGATCCGGGGTTCGCCGGGGTGACGACTCGGAGTGATGAGGCCCTCCTTGAGGACCGTAGGATGCGGTGAGCCCGCGTTGCGCTGGCGAACCGCATCGCTCGCGGTCCGGGCTCGATTGATGGGGTTCGCTTCGCTCACCGCATCCTACCACGCTAAGCTTAGCGTTGGATTTTGATTTGTGGGAAATATAGCGACTTTCGTAAGGGAGGCCCTATGGCTGACTTCACTTTGGACGAGGA
>Ga0194125_10005666_pt1 | contig 18894 bp, 30 predicted proteins | sample TA2KigC250mmetaG_FD_148626 | JGI IMG/M metagenome (GOLD analysis project Ga0194125, IMG submission 148626) | Freshwater microbial communities from Lake Tanganyika, Tanzania - TA2015034 Kigoma Deep Cast 250m | ecosystem: Environmental > Aquatic > Freshwater > Lake | place: Tanzania: Lake...
GGCAGTGATCCAATATGATTCCTTCGGTTCCAGGTCCAAGACCGCAGCCTTTTCCGATGTGTGATCCATTTGGCAGTTATCCCATTCTCGACGTTATCGGGAGGTATTACCCTCCGAATTCCCGGAGTTTACCTTGCACCTGGTTCAGGTCCAGTTCCCCCATGGCGCGCCAGAGTTCGCTACCCTGGGCGTCCAAAAAGATGATGGCAGGGGCCATGGCAATGCGGTATTTCTTGATGTATTCCAGCGCCTTGGGTTTCTCAGTGGAATAATCAATGCGTAGCAGCAGCCCCTGTTTGGGGCCCTCAAAGACTTTCTCCACCACCCAATCCCCCGCCTTGCAGCGGTCCAGGATGCAGCCGCAGGCCTGGGTCATAGTAAGGTAAACAGCTTGGGCCAGCTTGGGCTGCCCCGCCAAAGAAATGGTGTTACTTAAGACGACGGCAAGAATCATAAGGAAGGCAAAAACGGGTTTCCGAACCATTATGAAAAATTCCTCCATTCACCAGAAATTTCAAACCGTTATTTATTATTGCACTATTCGATGGAGGCATTACCTCCCGAATTCGCCCAGTTTCTTGAGGATTGCCTCCTTGGAAAAGGCCCCGCCGGTATGCCAGAGGAGCCGGTCTCGGGAGTCAAAAAAGAGCACCATTGGGATCTGGAAAGCCTGGTCGAGTTTATCCAAATAGGGTTCGGCAACCTTTGCATCCTTAACCAAGTCTATGACTTTAAGCAGCTTGCGCCGATCTCCGACAAATATCTGCGCAATCAAGCGGTCACCTCTTGTACAAATTTCCCGGGAGCAGGCGCAAATCTCGGTGGCAGTAATATAGACTACCTGGTGCAACTTCGGCCGAACCTCAGCGGCTGTCACCCCTCCCATTCTCGGAAGGATTATTGTTAAAAAAATTAAGGAACGAAGCAGCCTCTTGCAAAATTCATTTTGAAACTACAATTTTCTAGGGCGCTCAAATAAATATCCGGTGGCACAGGCTTTTCAGCCTGTGCCGGCGCAGACTGAAGCCTGCGGCTACATAATTTTGCAAGAGGCTCGAAGGACAACAACTTTTCCCTTGTCCATCAGGTTTCCCCAGGCTCAGAATTACTTGCACGTTAATGCGGCCAAAGCCAAGAGCACAAAGGCCACACCCCTGGGTTTCTTCATAGAGTTCCGCTCTGCTCACCTTTGTGCCGCTGCAACTTCCTGCAGCCATTTTTTCAATGCTTCCCGGTTGGGTACCTGGCCCACGGCTTTGACTTCGTCGTTGATCAGGAGGGCCGGGGTGCCAAATACCCCCAGCGCAGTGATTTCCTTCATATCCCTAACGTGCTCCACCTCCGCCGGGAGGCCCAGTTCTACCAGCACTTCCATGGCGGTCTGCTCCAACCGCTCGCAAGAAGGACAACCAGGTCCCAGGATCTTGATGTTCAGCCCGGTGCGTTCCTCCACCACCGTCTCGCCCAGGGCCTTCTTAAATTCCCGCAGGAAAGCCCGTTTGTAATCCTCCCGGGACGAGGCGGGGATATAGTTCCGGGGTTTGAGTCTATCAAACAGGACCTGGGCGATTTCTTCGTCAGGCCGCTCCCTGAATGCCCTGGCCTCTTCAATGGCCTCTTTCAGGCCGGTGATGCCCACCTTGAACCTGCCCAGGAAAATCTGGGTGATGTCCGGTTGGGACATGATGTTTTTCCTCCTCCTGGTTGGCCAGATCCCGGGCCAATCTCCACTCGTCGGCGCTTAACTCGCCCGGCTGCAACTCCACTTCCAGCGCCTGGGCCATGCCCTGGCCCACGGCCTCCCTCAGCTCAATTAGTTTGGGCGGCCGCCCCAGGATTTCTTCCAGGGAGGTCAGACGGGCAACAAGCCTGGCCCGCAAGGCCGCGGGAGATTCGCCTTCAGCCCGCACCAGGGCCAGCCATGCCTCCACCTGGGGCCTGACGATAATGGAGCCGTGCTGGAGCAGGGAGGAGGCATGCCAGGTTTGGGCGCTGCCCACCAGTTTCTTCTTCCGATAGACGATAGCTCCCCGGGCACACCGGAGGAAACAGATGTCCGTGGACTGGGGGTCTTCCCGCTCCCGACCCATTCGGGCCTCGATTCCCAGAAGACGAAAGGCGTGGAGCAGTCCCTGGGCGATGAGGTGGTAGGCCGCAGTGACCGCGGAAGGCATCCCCTCGGAGGCGCCGGCAATAACGGCATAAGTCAAATCATCCAGGTGCAGCACCGCCTTGCCGCCGGTGGGCCGCCGCACCACTTCATAACCCAGGCGCCGGCAGGCCTCCAGGTCCAGGTCGTGCCGCTTTTGAAAGTAGCCCAGGGACACGGCGGGTGGCCGCCACTGATAAAGGCGCAGGGTGGGCGGCGACTTGCCGTTGGCATGGAGGGCCAGCAAGGCCCGGTCGATGGCCATGTTGCAGGCGGAGGATAAAGTCCCGGTGTTCAGCAAGCGCCAGGTTTTCATACCAGGTCCCGAAAGAACATGGGCGCCTTGTAAGAACTACGCACCAGGGCCCCGGCGGCCACGCTCTTGAAACCCAGGGCCAGGGCCCGCCGCCGCCAGCCGTCAAACTCTTCCGGGTTCACATAGCGGGCCGCCGGGACATGGTGGAGGGAGGGGGATAGATATTGTCCCAGGGTAAGCATGTCGCAGTCCACTGCACGCAAATCCTTCAACACCTCGTCGATTTCTGCGGATTCCTCTCCCAGACCCAGCATCAGGCCGGATTTGGTGATGATCCGGGTAAAAAGCTGTTTCGCCTGTTGCAGCACCTTGAGGGAACGACGGTAATCCGCGCCCCGCCGCACCTGAGGGTAAAGCCGGGGCGCGGTTTCCAGGTTGTGGGCCAGGATTTCCGGTCCGGCGGCCAACACCATTTCCAGAGCCTTTTTTGATCCTGCAAAATCCGGCGCCAGGAGTTCCACCCGGACGCCGGGACAATGTTCCCGCAAGGCCGCTATCACCCGGGCATAATGGGTCGCGCCGCCATCCGGGAGATCGTCCCGGGTCACCGAAGTGATGACCACGTGGCGCAGACCCAACTCCGAAACCGCCTCTGCCAGGCGCTGGGGTTCATCGACTTGCAGCGGCAAAGGTTTCCCCTTTTTCACCGCACAAAAAGCGCACCCTCGAGTGCAGACATCGCCCAGAATCAGAAAGGTAGCGGTGTGCTGGGAGAAACATTCCCCCCGGTTGGGGCAGCGGGCGCTCTCGCACACCGTGGGCAAATTAAGGCGGTCCAACAGATCGCGGGTTTGCATCACCATCTCTGCGCCCTTGCCTTGCTTGGCGCGACGCACTTCAGAAATCAGCCATTCCGGAGCTGGCAGAGACATCACGCGCCTCCCGGCGGCGCACTGTGAATCGCCTGGCCGTGGAGGGCCTGGGCCACCTCCGCGACGGCCTCGGACAAGGTGGGGTGGGCGTGGATGGTCTCCATGATCATCCGGCTGGGAAGCCCGCCCCGCATGGCCAGGGCAAGTTCGTGAATCAGGTCCGCGGCGTGAGGCCCGATGATGTGCGCCCCCAAGACCTGGTCGGTCTGGGCATCGGCAATGATCTTCACCAAACCTTCCAGTTCCCCCAGGCACTGGCCCATACCCAAGGATTTGAAAGGAAAACGGGCCACTTTGATGGGGTATTGGGCTTCCGCTTCAGCTTCCGAAACCCCAACCGCGGCGTACTCGGGTATAGTGAAGGTGCAGCGGGGGACGACGTGATAGTCCATCTTGCTTCCCAGACCCAGGGCGTGCTCCGCGGCGCAGATGCCTTCGGCAAAGGCCACGTGGGCCAGGAGCCAACCGCCGATAACGTCGCCCGCGGCATAAATGCCGGGGATACTGGTCATCATGTGCTCGTCCACCACGATGCGCCCTTTATCCAGGTTAACTCCCAGTTCTTCCAGACCCAGGCCTTCGGTGTTGAAGCGCCTGCCGGTGGCCAGGAGGATGGTGTCCGGAGTCAGTTCGGACCGGTCGTCCAGGCGGCAGGTAAAATTCCCTGCCTCTTCTTCAACCGCGCACACCTGGACGCCGCACTTGACCGCAATCTTGCGCCGCTTCAGCACGCCGGTCAGGTACTCCGCCATCTCCGCGTCGTCGTAAGGCAGCAGGCGGTCCATCACTTCCACCAGGGTCACCTGGGAGCCCAGTTCCCGGAAAATGGCGGCCATCTCCACCCCCACCGCGCCCCCGCCCACTACCAGCAGGTGCCTGGGGAGGTAGTCGATGGTAAGAATCTCGTCGGCCAGAAAGACCCGGGGACTATGGGGAAACAGGGGCAGGCGGGCCGGCCGGGAGCCGGTGGCGATCACCACTTTGGCGGCTTCAATCAGGCTACTCTGTCCCTCCCGCTCCACTTCTATTTTGTTCGCTGCTATGAACCGGCCCCTGCCCTCCACTAGAGCGACGCGCCTGGCCTGGAAAAGCCCGGCGATGCTACGGCGCAGCCCCGAAATCACCCGTTCCTTGCGGGCGATAATGGCCTGGATGTCGGGTTTCGCCTCCACCGGCTCAAAACCGAACTCCCTGGCCCGGCGCATGGCCCTTCCCACTTCGGCGGAGGCCCGCACCGTCTTGGTGGGGATGCAACCCCGGTTGAGGCAGACGCCGCCCAGAAATTTTTCCTCCACCACTGCCACCTTCGCCCCCAGTTGGGCCGCCCGGATTGCACCTTGGTAGCCCGCCGGGCCGCCTCCCAGAAAGGCGATATCGTATACTTCCGGCATAGGAATTCCTTACTGGATCACGATATCCGGCTTGACGACGACTTCGGACTTGAAAGACTGGCAGATGGTGGAGTATTTCAGGGCCATGTCCAGGGCCCGCTGCACCATCTCCTTGGGCTTCCCCTTTACCACTATCTTGGGGTACAGGGTCACGGTCTTAAACCAGGAGGTCCGATCCAGGTGCTCCTCCACCTCCCCTTCGGCGTCGATTTCCAGGGAGACCAGGTCCATCTTGAACCGTTCCGTGGCCCAGACCACCATCATGAAGTAGCAGGTGTTGGCCGCGGCCACAAACGCGTCCTCGGGGGTGAGCACCCCCGCCTTGCCGAAGAGGTCCGGGGGCGCGGAAAACTCCATTTCCACGCCGTTCTGGCACCAGGTGTAGCCCAGATGTTCGCCTCGCCATTCCACTTTGTTTTTATATATTGCCATGCACAGCTCCTCTAAGGGGCAAGAATCCGGAGGTTATGGTAAGATTACCGGACGGTATTCTTTCCCCATCATTTTGCCCGCGGTGAAGACGGCGGCAAAGATGGTTTCCAGGGTGACCAGAACGGATTCAAACCGGACCGAAAACAAATCCTGGTCAGGGTGGTAGGTCACTGCCAGCACCCCCTTGACCTTGAGCAATTCGGCGCGCACCGCGTCGGGGCAGGCCATTCAGGTGAAGCCTCCCTGTTGCACCATGCCCTTAACGCGCATTTGGAGGTCCGTGATCATCCCTAATCTTCCTCCAGCACCTCGTCCACCGCCTGGGCGATCTCTTCGGCCACGGCCTTGACCGCGGCTTCTTCCTCCGGCCCGAAGTGGCGTAGCTTCTCGGGAGGTTTCAAGCCGTGCTTTTTAAGAATCTCGGGGATGGAGAGGGATTTGGCTGGCTTGCCCGACAGCATCTCCGTGGCCTTGGCGGCGCACATCTTATCGCAGCCGTCCACCGTGATGGTGGGGTAATTGGATGCAAAGGTCCGCTCCTCCTCGCCCCCGGCGATAAAGAGCGGGAGGCAGATGGTGACGGTTTCCCCGGGGCGTTCATCCAGCACCTTGCGGCAGGCCAGGCGGCACAGGGTGCCCTCGGGGATTTCCTCGCCGCTGCAGGAAACCACGCCCACTTTCATGACCTGGATGTCCATCACGCACCCTCCCCGGCAGCCAGCCTGTCCACTTCCGCGGTCACTTCCTCCGCCGCCACCGCCGCTAGCTTCCGGCCTGTCTCGTTCACTTCGGCAATGCCCTCGGGCTTGAGGTCCTTGTGCTCTTTGTAGAACTTGATGGCCTCGTAAGCCTTGTCCACCACTTTGCCCAGGGCTTCCACGCTCTTTTTGGCGCAGTCCTTGGGGCAGCCGTCTATGGTGATCACCGGGTTTTCCGTCACCAGGGCCACTGCTTCGGGGTCTTTGATCACCAGAAGCGGCAGGCAGGTGGTCGCCACCGTATCGGGCCGCACCCGTTCCAACAGTTCATACATGGTCTCCCTGGCCACCGCGCCATAGACCTTGCCGATGCCGCTGCAAGGGAGCACCACCACTTTCTTGTGCTTCTTACCCATATAGTTTCTTCGCCTCCCGGGCGATTTTGTCCTTCATGGCTTCGAAGTATTCCTTGGCATCCATGAGTTGGGCCTTGTCGGCATCGGGGTCGCTCAGTTCAATACGGTAAATCCAGCCGGTTCCGTAGGGGTCATGGTTGATCAGGTAAGGGCTGGCGTCCATCTCCGGGTTGACTTCCGCCATCTTGCCGGACACCGGCGAGATGATTCCGAAGGTGGCCTTGATGGTCTCGATCTTGCCGATCTCATCCCCTCGCTTGACCAAAGTCCCCGGCTCCACGGTCTCCAAAAAAGCCACGTCGCCCTTGGCCTTTTGCATGAAGTCGGTAAGTCCCACGCTGGCCGCACCATCCTCAAAATTCGCCCAGAATTCTTCATGGCTGTATAGATAGCCCACTTTTACCTTGAAGATGAACTTCTCATAGGTGGTTTCCAGGAATTCTCCCATTACTCTGTCCTTTGCGTTATCCTAAGATGGTGCCAACTCCCTGGACGATCTTCTTCACCTGGATAGAACCGGCGTACTTGGGCTCCCCGTCGATCACCACCAGGGGGCCGGGATATTTCTTGGTGACCAGGAGTTGGCCGATTTCGCTCTCTCTTTCTTCCTGGTTTTCCTTGAGATTAATATGCTCCACTTTGGTCCGGCCGGGATAGGCTTCTTCCAGAGCCGCCCGCAGTTCGGCAATTTTTTGCTGAAACATAGCTGCGGCCTCCGGGGTGCAAGGCATGCTGCCGCAGGCGCATCCTCCCGAAACCCCGGGAAGTTCGAGGATTCTGACAGTTACAACATCTTTCTGAGTCATGGTTTTTCTTCTCCTTCAAGAACAGCTTTTTATTGATTTAGAGGACTAAGCCTAGCAACTCTCTCAGCCATCATTGGCCTTTAACCGCGCGCACCTTGACGCTGATGATTTTCCCGCGCAGACGTTCATCCATCCCCGGAGCCTCGTAGGGGAATTCGGAGACTACAGTCACTTCCGAGAAACCGGCGCGACGGATGGTCTCCAGGTAAGCCTCTTTTCCCATGGCCCCGGCCAGGCAATCGGCCCAGGCCGCGGCGCTGGCCCGCACGTCCGGCGGCAGGTCGCCTGCGGTCACCAGGTCGGCGATGAGGATGCGCCCGCCGGGCCTTAAGACGCGATGAACCTCTTTGAAGCTCGCCAGCTTGTCCGGGGTCAGGTTGATCACGCAATTGCTGATGACCACGTCCACGGTTCCCGCATCTACCGGGAGCTGCTCGATGTAGCCCAGGCGGAAGTCCATGTTGGGGAAACCATGCTGCTCTGCCAGCACACGGCCTTGGGCCACCATGTCCTCGGTCATGTCCACCCCGATTACCCGGCCGCTCCCCCCCACCTTTTTGGCCGCCAGGAAGACGTCGATGCCGGCGCCGGAGCCCAGGTCCAGGACGGTTTCACCCTCCTGAAGGTCCGCCAGGGCGGTGGGGTTACCGCAGCCCAATCCCAAAACTGCCGATTCGGGGACCAACTCCAAATCCTCGGCGGAATAGCCCACGGCCAGGGACTGGTCAGCCACCGTGGGGCCACAGGAAGGACAGCAAAAGGTAACTTCCCCCCGGGCGATCTTGCCGTAACGCTCCTTGATGACTTCCTTGATATCCTGTTCTTTCATGGTCAAACTGCCTTCTCATCCTCTCTGAATCACCAATTCCTGATTCCCTGGAAAAAGATGTAGCACCCGGCAAAGAAGATCAGCCCGCCGGCCACTTTTTGGAGCATGGTGCCCACTTTGGCGCTTTTTGATTGGAGGTAACTTTCGATCACTCCGGTAAAAGTACCGGCCAGCAAAATGAGCGTCCCCTGTCCCAGGGCGTAAGCGAAGAGCAGGGTGCTGCCGTAGGCCACCTTTCCCTGGACCGCCGCCAGGGTGAGGATCACCGCCAGGACCGGAGAGGCGCAGGGCGAGAGTACCAGGCCGAAAAGCGCCCCTAAAATCAAGGCGCCAATCAAGCCGGTGCGCTGGGGCAAAAACCTTTGGGCATTGCCGCCCAGTTTCAGGTTGATGATTCCGGCCAACTGCAACCCCATGACGATGAGGATCGCCGCCACGATAAAATACCAGTAGGCTCCCACCTGGCCGAACATGGTGCCCATGAGCGCGGCAGCCGCGCCCAGTGCCGACATGACCACGGCCAACCCCACCACAAAGGTGAGGGAGTAGAAAAAGGCCTGCTTCTTGTTGCCCCCGGCGTAACCGCCCACAAAGCCAATGACCAGGGGGATGCTGGCCAGGATGCAGGGACTGGCAGTGGCGATCACGCCGCCCAGGTAAGAGGCCCCATAGGCCAGAATGGGGCGGGTCTGCATGACCTGGCCCAGAGATTCACTCCATCCCATGAAATCGTCTCCTCATTTATGGATGAATTTCAGTTCCCGCAGCTTCTGCAATACTTCTTCCCTGGTGAGAGCCCCGATATGCCGGTCCACCTCCTTGCCGGAGGCGTCCAGAAAGACCTGGGTGGGGATGAGCATAATCTTGTATTGTTGAAACAGGTCCTTTTCCTTATCCACATAAACCATGCGGAATTCCACCTGGTCGCTGTGAGTCGTTTTCAATGCCGCCATGACTTTTTCCATCTCCTTGCAGGAGACGCAATAGCCGGCCCCGAACTCGTAGAGCGCCGGTTTGCCTTGGGGAGGGGGCAAACCTTGGGACCAGGCAGGCAGCGTCTGGAAAATCACGAAAAATGCCGCTATCAGGAAAAGCAGTTTCACCATCTGGCAACGCATCGATTTCATATTTTTGGTCCTATAGAAATTGAGTTTTCCTGCTTTCGCTTCTTTCATCGCCACTTTTTGGGTGGCTGAATATCAGCTCATTGCGACCGCAATACGGCTCATTTACCGGGTCGCCGGCGGAATCAACAGCACCGGGCAGTGGGCTAGCCGGGAGACGTTGTGGGCCACGCTTCCCAGAAAGATTTCCTGGATAAACCCCTTCCCCTGGGTGCCCATGACGAGAAGCGAGATGTCCTGGGATTCCAGAACCCGGAGAATGGCCGGCAGGGGGTGGCCCGGGTCAAAGACCGCGCGCACCACGGGAACGCCGGCGCCTTTCAGGCCCTCGGTCCAGGATGCCAGGGAATCCCGGGCCTTGGCCTCCGCCATTTCCTGGAATCCCGGCGGATAGGCCTCGCCTCCGGGCACATCCAGGGCGTGTAACAGCGTGACCTGGGATATGCCCCGGGGAGCCAAATGGGTCATTACGTCCCGGGCTCGCGCCGAGACCTTAGAAAAATCCGTGGGAAACAGGACATGGCGGAGCAGTTGGGTGGCCTGCAGACGGCAGGAGCCTTTGGGCAATTCTTTTTTCAGATACACATTGAGCAGCAGCGTGGGGAATTGGGTGTGATACAGCACGGCGCAGGTGAAGCACCCCAGCACCGCCTCCCGCCACAGGGATTTGCCGTGGGAGCCCACCACGATAAGGTCGGCCCCATAGCGCCGGGCCACGTCGTTCAAGGAATACGCCGGGAGCCCCGTGGGCATCTCCACGCTGACCTTGAAGCCCTGGCCCTGGAGAAATTGTTTTTGTGTCTCCAGCTTGGGTTCCGCCTCACGCCGCAGGGTGGCCTCCAGCCCGCCCAGGAAGAGGACGGTGATCACGTGGGTCAGGATGATTTCAGTGGCGCCCAGGGCCTTGAATTCCCCGGCGCAGGCAACGATTTCATCCCAGGCGGGGGAGAGGTCGGTGGCCAGCACGATCTTTTCGAACATGGTGTTATCCTTAAGGTGGATGGTTATGATTCGTCCCACGAAGCCTTGCGACTATTCAGGCTTATTTGAGGCATGAATGGTTTCATGCACACAATTGGGGCAGAGATAAATTTCGGTTTCGGCTCGCCGGGCCCGGAAGAGAAAACTGAGGCCCGCCTCCTGCCCACATGCTTCGCAGACTAGGGGAGTGAAATATTTTTGTTTGAACCGCAGGGCCACGTGCACCAAGGCAAGCAAAACCGGCACCTCCAGCAGCGGCCCGATGACCGTGGCGAAGGCCATGCCGGAGTGAATCCCGAAGACCGCGATGGCCACCGCGATGGCCAGCTCGAAGTCGTTGGACGCGGAAGTGAAAGACAGCGTAGCCGACACCGGGTAGCTCGCCTTGAGCTTCATGGCCAGGAAAAAGGTGAGGAAAAACATGATGAGGAAGTAGAGACCCAGGGGGATGGCGATGCGCACCACGTCCAGGGGCAGGTTGACGATATATTCCCCTTTCAGCGAGAACATCACCACGATGGTGAACAAGAGTGCAATCAGGGTGATGGGACTGATCCTGGGGATGAATTTCTCTTCGTACCATTGGCGGCCTTTGATTGCTCCAAGGATGAAGTAGCTTAAAAGCCCGGAAAAGAAAGGGATGCCCAGATAAATGAGCACGGTGACCACCACGTCCAGGATGCCCACATGGATTTCCTGGGCGAAGGCCAGACCCAGCCATTTGGGAAAGACGGAGATGAAGAGGTAGGCGTAAACGGCGTAGAGGGCCATTTGGAAGATGGCGTTGAAGGCCACCAGGCCGGCGCAGTATTCCCGGTGGCCGCCAGCCAGCTCGTTCCAGACGATGACCATGGCGATGCAGCGGGCCAATCCTACCAGGATAAGCCCCACCGCGTATTCGGGATAGCCCGAGAGAAAGGTGATAGCCAATAGAAACATCAACACCGGTCCCACCGCCCAGTTCATGATCAGGGACAGAGCCAGAATCTTGAACTGACGGAACACCCGGTGCAGTTCCTCGTATTTTACCCGGGCCAGGGGCGGGTACATCATCAGGATGAGGCCGATGGCAATGGGCATATTCGTGGTGCCCACCGTGAAGCGGTCTATGAACTTGGCGGTTCCCGGAATGAAGTAGCCCAGGCACACTCCAAAGGCCATGGCCAGGATAATCCACAAGGTGAGGAAACGCTCCACGAAACCCAAGCGTTTGGCAACCGTGCCGGCCATATCAGCTCCCCTAATTTAGATTTTCGTATATCCGTTTTATTAGATATATTTCGACAAAAATTTTTCATTAAAGCGCAAGCTTGACAGAACTCCCGTCCGAATTTACGGCCGCTTCCTTGACCTTGGCTTGCCGCTTTTTTCCCAGCCAGTCATGGAGCCGAGCCCTCAATGCCTGGGCCTCCGGATGAGGCGCAAACATTTCGGTCAGGAGCTGGAGCTGCTTCTCACCCGGACTCCCCGGCGGCACGCACAGGCGATAATTCATCAGGAGACCCTCCCGGCGGTCGTTGACCCAGCCCAGGTTAAAGAGATAGCGGAGGTGGCGGGAGGCCTTTGATTGGGTAATGCCCAAAGCGCCGACCACATCGCAGACGCAGAGTTCCTCTTCCGCCAGGAGAAGCCACAGAATCTTCAAGCGGGTTTCATCCGCCAGGGACTTGAAAAATCTGGCCTCCGCTCTCATACCATTTCTATACATCCGTTTAAGCAAATAAGTCAATATAAAAAAATTGCTCCTATGAAAAAGGTGGGCATCTTTTCCTTCAGGAGCATTTACAGGCTGCGGCAGTGTTGTCCCTGGGCTCGGTCTTGGCTGACAGCCACTGCTCCAACCGATCCTTGATGGCCTGGGCCTCGGGGCGGGAACCCAGGATATCCGCCAGCAGCTTCAGTTGCTTGTCCTCCGGGCTGCCGGGGGCGACGCTCAGCCGGTAATTCATCCATACCCCCTCCCGGCGGTCGTTGACCCAACCCAGGTAATAGAGATAGCGCAGGTGTCGGGAGGCCTTGGACTGGGTTATGCCCAGGACCCCCATGATATCGCACACGCAGAGCTCCTCTTTCGCCATGAGCAGCCAGAGAATCTTTAGGCGGGTTTCGTCGGCCAGGGACTTGAAGAGGCGGGCTTCGGTTTTCATAAATTTTTTATAACCGGATAAACGCATGTTGTCAAATAAAAAAACAAGAAATTGTGGCCACATAGCTCATTAGATGGCTTGCCGAAAAAAAAAATCACCCTTGATCGCGCCGGATTCGGATGATATAAGGGTTTTATATGATAACAACCGGATACCCGGATATTCAAATTATGATGGAGGAATTAGCATGAACAAACAAATCCTGAGAAAGACCTGGGTAATTGTATCTCTGTTGGCGGTCTTGGGTTTGAGTCTAGGGGCAGCGGATTCCGCCTGGGGCCGGGGCGGTGGCTGGGGGTGTATGAATGCTAATGTAACCCCGGAGCAGAGCGCCCAGCTTTTTGATCTAAAGCAGCAATTCATGAACGACACCGCGGGGCTGCGCAAACAGATGATGGCCAAGAGGACGGAGTTGGCGGCCCTATGGAGGTCTGAGACCCCTGACCAAAACCAGATTCAGGCCAAGCAGCAAGAAGTCAATGCCTTGAGAGATCAGCTCCAAGGGAAGCGCACCGCTTTCCGGTCGCAGGCGCAAACGATCTGTCCCCAGGCCGGCATGGGCATGGGTCGCGGTGCCGGCCGCGGCATGGGCCGGGGCATGGGCATGGCCATGGGACCTCGCGGCAGTTGGTAAAGTGAAAAGGGGGAAGGTTGCCGCCCCGTTGTCCTTTCTTCTTCCCCACCTTCTCCCAACCGCTGGGGTTGGGAGAAGGTTAAAGGGGTGAAGGACAATACCGGGGATGGAATCATTCCGGCCTTACCATAACCAACTGATTTAAGGAGGAAAGCAACATGAATAAACTTGATAGGTTCATCAGTCTGATCGGTATCCTCGCCCTGGTCCTGGCCGCCACCGCGGCTTGGGCTCAGTCCGGCATGGGGCCGGGACGCGGTCAGGGTCTCGGTTGGGGCGCCGGCGATCCCTACAGCCGGATGTATGACCCGAAAACCGTGGAAACCCTCAGCGGCGAAGTGGTGACCGTGGACAAATTCACCCCCGGGAGGCGGATGTCTTACGGGGTACATTTTACCCTGAAGACCGAAAAAGAAACGATCCCGGTTCACCTGGGGCCCAGTTGGTACATGGAAAAACAAGCTGTGACCATTACCCAGGGGGATAAAGTGGAGGTCACCGGCTCCCGGATCACCTATCAGGGCAAACCGACAATCATTGCCGCGGAAGTGAAAAAAGGCGGCCAGGTCCTGAAGCTGCGGGATGCCGCCGGGGTCCCGGCCTGGGCCGGCCAGGGACGGCGGTAAAAGGACCATTAACCATGAAAATCCACTTCGAATCAGGGTCGGCCAGGATGGCGGCCGACCCTGCTCCCAATCAGCGCCGACTGGACGGATAAAAATTAAATATCCGGAAAAAGTTAATTTGGGATCGCCGCCTTCTTTTTTTTTACATTGTTATATATGCAGGAAACCGATTATCCGCATTTTAATAATTGAGAGGTAGGTAACCATGAAAAAGCCCGGCCCCTTATACCTTGTGCCCATTGCGCTTTTAAGCCTGATGTTCATTGTCTCCTCATCATGGGCGCAGAGTGGGCGGCGCCTCCATTACAGCACCCTGTTCGATCCCGGAACCGTGGGTACTGTCTCCGGCGAAGTGGTGCGGGTGGAGCATGCCTTTGCCGGCAACGGGGCCGATTATTGCGTCCACGCCCTGCTAAAGACCCCTAAAGGGCAGGTGACCACCATCCTGGCACCCCAGGGTTATATGAAAGAACAAGGGCTAACCATCGCTCCCAAAGACCGGGTGATGGTCACCGGTTCCTTTATCTCCGTCTTGAGAAAGCCCTTCCTCCTAGCCATGGAGGTGAATGGAGACCGCACCATGAAACTCCGGGCAGCCAACGGCCGTCCAGCCTGGGCGGTGGGGGAGGATTGGCACGTGCGCTCAACCTCCCGGAGGATTACTTCTGCGGTGGCACCCATTGACCCCAAACCATAAGGCAAATTCCATGAATAAAACCAAACTCAACTTTGCCATTGACGCCCTGATGTTCCTCTGCATGACCGCCATTGCTGGACTGGGCTTCCTGATGAAGTACGTCTTGCTTCCCGGGCGGGAAAGCACCATTAAATATGGCCGCAGGGTGGAGCTTTCCCTTCTCGGCCTGGACCGGCCGTATCTCCATATTCGGGCAGGCCTTTAGTTCAGTTTCGCAAATATGCTGCATTTTGCTCTTGGCCTGCTTCACTTCCCACTCCTGAAAATGTTGGAGATGATGTTCGCCAGGTTCGTGGGCATAGCCGCCAAACATGGAAGCTAAATCCGTGGTTACATACAGCATGATTATTTTTGCCTGGTACTTCTCCGCCAGCGACACCACGTGTTTGACGGATTTCAGCGAGTTCCTGGATAAATCGGTGGGCCAAAGAATTGTCCGAACCATGTGAAACCTCCTGATTTATTTACGCCGTCCAAGCCTTCCCTTATTTCTCGGGGGCATTTTTGTAATCATTATCTCTTCTTTCCCCCAAGTCCTTACAAATGGGCTCAGGCCATTGGTAGTCACTTACCTTTTCCACCATAAACGACTCTTGCAAGGGCCTGGTTATCAGACGCCGAGCATAATCCCACTGGAGGTCCTGAAACCGGTCCAGCTCCCGGGGAGTAAATTTGCCGGATTCGATCTTTTTCATCTGAGTCCTGACTTCCGTGGGGTAGGCTTCCGTCCTGACGCGCACCCGCACGGTTTCGCCAGTGGATACCTTTTGGATGACAAACTCGCTCTCCTTGAGGGCGTTGTCGATATGGTGGCTGGCGAAGCGCAGCCTGGCCCCGGTAAGATACGCGGCCACATCGCCGCCGCAAGCCGAATTGTTGGAAACGATGCGCAAATCGGTGCGGTCGACGATGCCGTCGGGAAAAAGGCGGTCGAAAGCCATCCGCAAAGCCCCGGCGCTTTCCACCAGTCCGCCGCAGAAATGTCCGTGGAACTTGATCAGGTCTTTAAGGGTGATGATCTTGTTCGTCTTGGCATAACGCCCGTATTTGTTGGTGGTGTCCAGCACCTGGAAAGATGGCGCATGAAGACTGGTCCCCAACCATTCAGGGAAATACCACTCCGGAGCGATGTCTTTAATGGCCAAAGAGCCTGCATCCAGAGCACCCATCGGGGCAATAAATAAAAAAGCCATAACAACCAGCGAGATGCCCAGTTTAATGAGGATACCCATCGACATTTCTCCGTAGCGAGCCAGTCAATGATAAATTACGGTCTCCTCTTAGCCGGCAATTTTCTGGGAGCAAACCGGAGAGCCGGAAACCCGGTGGTCCACCTGCGAATCCGCCGGAACCTGTAAATGAGGGCTGCTCGACCGCAGTCCTTGGGCTCCGCTTCAGCAGCCGCAAATGAAGAAAAGTCCGCCGATACACATGCATAAACCCAATTTTTTCAGCATCTTTCTCTCCTTGTATCCTGGTTGTTGATAAATTCCGGCGTCTTGCCCCGTTCCAGCTCAAAGACGGGGCGGCAATGGGGTTTGCTGGCGGCGTCCACTTTTTTCTTGATCACATGGGCCAGGAAATCCAGGGCCGCGTCCCGGTCTTCATCCAGCAGGATGGCATGGAGCCGGAACATATCCTCTGGATAGAGGGTAATGACGGTGTTATCCTTCAACATGGAAATCCCTCCCGGTGCGGCCTTTTGGAAGGAAATCCATCAAAAAGGTGATGGAATTCGTCTTTGCCATCACACCTGTCTGCAGCCAAGGCCTCTATTCATGGGCATTAGCCTAAAGCCGGCGCACCGCCTCTTTAACCTGGTCAATTTCCTTACGCTTTAAATTCATATCCTTGTTCTTGTCGATGCCCAGAGCGGTTATCACTAGATAGCCGCGCAGTGGCACTTCGGCCTGCTCCAGCACCCCTTTGGCGCAGCCGACCTCGCAACCGTCAATGACCACCAGCCCGGGGATATCCCTGGCCGACTGAACAAAGCCGCTCAAATGAGCCCCCACTCCGGCCAGACAGGAGAACTTGCCGAAACCTTCCTGGGTCAACTCAATCGCGGCCTGGTTGGACAACTGCCCCACATTGGAGCCTCCCGAGCAGGCCAGAATCATGGTGGTGACCGTGGGCTGACAGCATTCCTGAGACATTGCTGGGCCTCCCTTAGAGAGAAATAAATCGAAATAGGACTTGATTTAAAATGACAAATTTCTATATAGTAATATAGTATTTTGGGGAGAGAGCAAGTGAAAATTTTGCTGAAATCGTTAAAGGCGTTGGCGGACGGCAACCGTCTCCGGATCCTGCGGCTCTTGATGGATCGGCCCCGCTGCGTCTGCGAACTCCAGGCCGCCCTGGGCGTCGCCCAGCCCACCGTCTCCAAGCACTTGAGCATTTTGGAAGAAGCGGGGTGGGTGGATAAACAGCGCCAGGGGAGAAACTTTATTTTTTACCATTTGATTGAAGGCTTGGCCCCAGAAGATCACCGGGCCGCAGTACTGTCCCTGCTGCGCCCCTGGCTGCTGGAAGACCCCGAACTGACGGCTCTCAGCCGTCTGGCGCAGGATCTCAATCCCGAAGAGATTTTTAGAGGGGCGGAAAAACCCCGGTCCGGCCTTTGCCGGGAATGCGGCGCCGAGATTGCCCTGACTGAGCCCTAAAACCAAACAAAATTCTATTTGAGGAGACTCGCTGCCATGCCTATGTCCCGTGGGATTTTCGGAATCTGCTTGTTGATCTTGACCCTAACCCTGGCGGGCGCCGGCTGGACTCAGACGATCAAACCCGCTTCGTCCGGCCATACCATCCTTTATGGCCGCGCGGTGTCGCTCCTTGACCAAGCCGAAAAGAAATTGAACACCGGCGATATTTCTACTGCCAAGGCCCAGGCGAAAGAAGCCAATTCCCTGTTCACCCTCCTGAAAAATGAATACACTTCATTGCTGGCAGAGCGAGAACTTTCCCCCAAGGAGGACCAGCAATTGGCCATCAACCAAAAGCTGGCTACTGACGCCCAGACTCAGGCGGACCGCTTGATGGAAACCGCCGCCGCCCAGGATAAGAAAGCTCAGGAGCATGAGATGCAGGGCCGGGAAGAGCCCTCCAAGGCGTCCTATCGCCAGTCCAAAGACGGCTATAACCGGGCCCAAAGCCTTTATGTCCGGTCGGCGCTTTACGCCCTGCGCAACCAGCAGATGCTTTTTCGCTTTCTGGCTCCATGAAACTATCTGCATTTCCTCTATGTATCAACTTGGTTATGGAAGGGTTGCCTTGCTTTGACCCCAATCCATCCTGACACTCTGCAGATAGTTCCTTTTACCTAAAGATATAATAAACGCATACCAAATGTAGAATTGCCGAAATCCTCCCCCCCTATATGATGTGAGCGAGGCTCAAGATCCTATAGGGGGAAGGGTAGTGCAAGCGCTTATCAGCCGGGGAATCACCCGTCTCATCAGGACCGGCAGCAACCTGGTAAAAAGGGAAGCTCCGGCCCTGCCCACCTTTCCCGAAACGGACCGCCTCTTCTTCCTCGCTCCTCATCTGCTCATGGCCCAGCTTCGTCAGTGCATGACCCATCCCTACAAGGACAGTACCCCATTTTCTTACTGAATAATCCGTAGGAACCCACGAATTCTCGTGGCGAAACTCAATATTTACATTGTTCTCCATAAAGAAGCAAGAGAATTGACTTTAATCAAGTCTACTATTGAATATCTGCGCCAGCGATAAAATGGTCTGTGTGACTGTAACTTGGTGCAATTACTTGTACTTCGATTTGCATGGGGTCAAGCAAATTGTACCGAGTAACTTCAACTACGTATTACGCAAAAGGTTGTTCAAAAGTAATAACAATCTAACAGGTATAAAATACTGCATTGTTAGCACGTTGCGTTGTAACAGGTCAGTATAAATTTTAATTACCGTGCGTAACTCATTAACCGCACTATGTTTTGCTTGCGTTAAATTATAAGTAATATCGGGTTGGTAGGCATATTGCGTGCACCTTCTATAGTAAAAATCATTTTTTACTTATGGAGTGCACACAATGGAAACGGAAATCCGGATGGTCGGCTGGCCTAAGCGCGAGTGCGAAGTGATCCCGGTGACTGGGATGACTCGCAAGGACATTATGCGGCTCACCAATTGCCCCTACATGACCGCCGTAACCGCCGAAAAGCGCGGCTACTACATCAATGATTACCTGAAAAAGGGCATCCCTCCGAAGCATGGATTTGTTGAGGGCCCGGTGGACCTGGGCAGGGAGCGGGAGACCATCCCCATTCCCGAGGACATCAACACCATCGAGGGCGTGATGGTCCACTTTATTACTCAGGCCACAAAATTGTTCTCATCATCAGAACTGAAGTCACTGAAGATGCATTGCCTGGGCTTTCGGCATGGGAACCATTAAATGGCCTGAGTAATAACTGCAATCAGAAAGTGGCCAAAGCGAGCCTGGCAAGGGGCTATTTCATCGTCGACTACAACAAACGGACCGTCTGTCCCTCATTGAGCGAGTTCGATGCCGAGGCGGCCTACCGGATGGTGCGCTTAATCTACCGGCGCAAATTCGAGGACCGGCTTCCCTGGTACATCGAGGCTCAGGACCTGATCCAGGAGGGAGTCGCCCGGCTGCTGGAGCTCTCCGGCCATCCCAAGTACCAGGAGCGCAAATTCATGTTCTTCAAAGCCTACGGTTTCATGGCCTCCTACATCCAGAGCCAGAGCAGGCTGCGCGGTTTCACCGTTTCCAATGTTAACGGCGAA